>Ga0209761_1000767_pt1 | contig 20364 bp, 21 predicted proteins | sample GraSoi013_1_40cm_4_FD_185818 | JGI IMG/M metagenome (GOLD analysis project Ga0209761, IMG submission 185818) | Grasslands soil microbial communities from the Angelo Coastal Reserve, California, USA - Sample 09_25_2013_1_40cm (SPAdes) (version 2) | ecosystem: Environmental > Terrestrial > Soil >...
CGCGATCAACCGCGTGGCCAAGGTCGTCAAGGGCGGTCGGCGCTTCAGCTTCAACGCGCTGGTGGCCGTGGGCGATGGGAAGGGCAACGTCGGCGTGGCGACGGGCAAAGCCAATGAGGTGAGCGAGGCGGTGCGCAAAGCGGTCGAGGCCGCCCGGCGCCGCATGGTGGACATCCCGCTCACCGGCGGCACCATCCCCCATGAGATCGTGGGCGACCACGGCGCGGGGCGGGTGCTGCTCAAGCCCGCGGCCTCGGGCACCGGCGTCATCGCCGGCGGCCCTGTGCGCGCAGTGTTGGAATGCGCCGGGGTGCGCGACATCCTCACCAAGAGCTTGGGCTCCACCAACCCGCACAACATGGTGCGGGCCACGATGGACGGGCTGAAGCGCCTCACGACCCCGCGCCGCGTCGCGAAGGAGCGGGGTATCGAGGTGGAGGCGATCCCGTACAAGGCTCGGCAGGAAGCGACGACCCATGGCGCGTAATCCCCCGACGCGCCGGTACCGCAAGCGCAAATCCGGCCGGGACCCGCAGCTGCCGCCCGTGAGCAAGGGGAAGCTCCGCATCCGTCAGATCCGCTCAGGCAGCGGCCATCCCGCCCTCCTGCGGCGTACGCTGGAGGCGCTGGGGCTCAAGCACCATCAGGACATGGTGGTCCAGCAGGACCACCCGGCGCTCCGCGGGATGCTCTACCAGGTCCGGCACCTCGTCGAGGTGACGGCCGAGCAGGAGGGGAAGTAACCGATGGCGACGGCGAAGCGCCGGGCGAAGCCCAAGACGAAGTCGGCAGCCGTAGCGAAGCTGTCGCTCCACGACCTCAAGCCCCCGCTGGGCTCGCACCGCGCGCGCATCCGCAAGGGGCGCGGGCCGGGCTCGGGGATCGGCAAGACGGCAGGCCGGGGCGGTAAGGGGCAGACGGCGCGCAGCGGCGGGGCGACGCGGCCCGGGTTCGAGGGCGGCCAGATGCCGCTCATCCGCCGCATTCCCAAGCGCGGCTTCACCAATCCGTTCAAGCAGCCGGCGCAGGTCGTGAACGTACGGCACCTGGGCCTGCTGGCCGACGGGGTGGAGGTGACGCCGCACACGCTGTTCGGGGCGGGGCTCGTGCGCCGTCCGGACCATCCCATCAAGCTGCTCGGGATGGGCGACGTGCAGCGCAAGTTCGTCGTGAAGGGCGTCGCGGTGTCGACCTCCGCCCGCGCCAAGATCGAGCAGGCGGGCGGCACCATCGAGGGCTGAGCGCGTGACCGGTCCGCAACTTCCCAACCTGTTTAAGGTGCCGGAGCTGAAGGAGAAGCTCCTCTTCACGTTCCTGTGCCTGCTCATCTACCGCATCGGCGCGCATATCGCGACGCCCGGCGTGAATGTGCAGGCGATGGCCGACTACATGCGGAACGCCGGCCAGGGGACGTTGTTCAGCCTGTACGACCTCTTCGCCGGCGGCGGGTTCGGCCGGGCCACGGTGTTCGCCCTGGGCATCATGCCCTACATCTCCGCGAGCATCGTCTTCCAGCTCGCCGGGCCGGTGTTCCCCATCATCGAGAAGATGCAGCGCGACGAGGAGGGGCGGAAAAAGCTCACCCAGTGGACGCGCTACCTCACCGTGGTGCTCTGCCTCTTCCAGGCCTACGGCTACGCCCTGTTCACCGAGACGCAGATCCCCGGCGCCGTGGCCACGCCGGGCTTGGCGTTCCGCCTGACGACGGTGTTGACGCTCACCACGGGCGGCATCTTCATCATGTGGCTGGGCGAGCAGATCACCGAGCGGGGGATCGGCAACGGCGCGAGCCTCCTGATCTTCTTCTCCATCGTCGAGCGGATCTGGCCGGAGACGCTACGGACCATCGAGGCGCTGCAGACGACCGGCAGTGACCTCACGATCTCGAAGCTCCTGGTGGTGCTGGCAGTGATGGTGCTGGTCGTGGCGGGCACCGTCGCCGTGACCGTGGCGGCGCGTCGCATCCCGATCCAGATCCCGCGCAAGGTGATGGGCCGCGGGCGTATTCGCGAAGGGCAGAAGACGTTCATTCCGCTGCGCATCAATTCCTCCGGCGTGATGCCGATCATCTTCGCCCAGTCGATCATCATCGTGCCCGGCACCCTGGCGCAGTTCAGCAACGTGCAGTGGCTGAAGGACTTCTCCAGCTACTTCAACTATACGTCGCCCGCCTACCTGTTCACGATGGCCGTGCTGATCGTGTTCTTCGCCTACTTCTACACGTCCATCATCTTCAACCCGGTGGACCTGGCGGAGAACCTGAAGAAGCAGGGCGGCTTCATTCCGGGCGTCAAGCCGGGGGCGGCGACGGCCGACTACATCGACGCGGTACTGTCGCGCATCACTCTGCCCGGCGCGCTCTTCCTCACCGTCGTCGCCATTCTGCCGATCGTCGTGAGCAACATGCTCAACATGCCCTTCGGGTTCGGCGGCACGGCCCTCTTGATCGTGGTCGGTGTGGCGCTCGACACCGTCCAGCAGGTGCAGCAGCACCTCCTGCTGCGGAACTACGACGGGTTCATGAAGGAAGGCCGCGTCAAGTTCCGCGGCCGGCAGCAGTGATTGCTCTGTGTTCATCCTCATCCTCGGCGCGCCGGGCTCTGGCAAAGGCACCCAGGGCAGGATCCTGGCCGAGCGGCTCGGTCTGCCGAAGATCACCACGGGGGACATCCTCCGCGCCGCGATGAAGGCGGGCACTCCGCTGGGGATGCAGGCCAAGAAGTTCTATGACGCGGGGAAGCTGGTCCCAGACAGCGTCGTCCTGGGGATGATCAAGGACGAGCTGGCGCGACCCGAGGCGAAGGACGGCGCCGTGCTCGACGGGTTCCCACGCACCGCGGCGCAGGCGGAGCTGGTCGATAAGACCCTTGCCGAGCGGATGCAACGGCTGAACCACATCCTCCTGCTCGACGTGACCGAGGAGGAGCTGGTGAAGCGGTTGCGGGCCCGGGCGGCTACGGAGGGCCGGTCGGACGACACGCCCGAGGCCGTCGCGGAGCGCCTCCGCGTCTATCAGATGGACACCGCCCCTCTCATCGCCCACTACACCACGCGCGGCATCGTCCACCGTGTTCCGGGCATCGGGACCGTCGACCAGATTGCCGAGGAGATCAAGCGGATCATCGGGCGATGATCACGATCAAGTCGCCGCGGGAGATCGAGACGATGGCGGCGGCCGGCCGCATCGTCGCGGCGACCCTTGCGCTGGTGGCGCAGCACGTCGCGCCGGGCGTGTCCACGGAGCACCTCGATCGCCTGGCCGAGGAGTTCATCCGTAGCCACCCCGGCGCGCGTCCCTCGTTCAAGGGGCTGTACGACTTCCCCGCCACGCTGTGCACGTCGATCAACGACGAGATCGTGCACGGCATCCCGTCCCCCAAGCGCATCCTGACGGAGGGCGACCTGCTGAGCGTGGACGTGGGAGTGTGGCTCGACGGGCTGCACGCGGATTCCGCGGCGACCTTCCCCGTGGGGCCGGTGAGCGCCGCAGCCGAGCAACTGCTGCGGGTCACCCAGGCCGCGCTCCAGGCCGGCTTGGGGCAGGCGCGCGCCGGCAACCATGTCGGCGACATCGGCTCCGCGGTCCAGCAGGTGGCGGAAACGGCGGGTTTTTCGGTCGTGCGGGAGCTCGTGGGGCACGGCATCGGGTCGAGCTTCCACGAGGAGCCCCAGGTACCCAACTACGGGAAGCCCAAGCGGGGTCCGCGCCTGGTGGCGGGGATGACGATCGCGATCGAGCCGATGGTGAATGTGGGCGCCCCTGAGATCCGCACCCTGGACGACAAGTGGACCGTCGTGACGGTGGACGGCTCGCTCTCGGCCCACTTCGAGCACACGGTGGCGATCGGGCAGAACGGGGCGCCGCCACGGATTCTCACTCTCGCCGACTGAGCTCCTCGGCCTCCTCCAGCAGCGCCTTCCCCAGCGCCGGCTCCGACAGCGAGGCCACGTTGATCCGCACGTTTTCGGCCGCCCCGGCCAGGGCCGCCCGCGCGAGCGCCTCAGCAACTTTCGCGTCCGAGCGTGCGCTCTTGTTGCCGAGCTCCCCGATTTCCTTCGCCAGGGCGATCAGCCGCACCGCGCCGCGCGCCACAGCCAGCGGCGTCTGCGCCGCGCCGACCAGCGCCTCGTCGATTGCCCGCACGCGCCTGACCCCCCCTCCCGCCCCCGCCCCCGCCTCCTTGGGGAGCTTGTAGGCTTCGCTCACCTTGGCAAAGGCGTCGTCGTCCACGAGCCGTCGCAGCTGGGCCCGCAGCGCCTCCGCTTCCGCCAAGATCTCCCGGGCGCGGGACTCGACGGCCGCGTAGGCTTTGCGACCGACCGTGAGCCGGGCGACCATGGCGACCAGCGCGCCCGCCAGGGCGCCGGCTAGCGCCGCCGCACTGCCGCCGCCCGGCACGGGGGCTGAGCCGGCCAGGTCCTCCATCCAACCGTCGAGCGTCGGACCTTCGGCCGCGCGGATCTTCGCCTCGAGCAGGTGGTCGGCCGCATCGGGCAGCTTCAGGAGCGTCGCCCCGGCGCCGAGGATCCCGCGCTCGGGGATCAGGCCGACCACCTCGCTCTTCACCACGCCGACCCCGCGGCGGTGCGCTTCGCCCTCGACGGCGGCGAACACCGCCGCGGGAGGGGTGACGTCAATGTCCAGCAGATTCATCGAGACCTGCGCCTGCCCCCCCACGTCGAAGCCGCTCGCTTGGACGGCGGGGAGGCCGCCGCTGGACGTGCGGATCGTCTTGGCGATCTCCTTGGCGATCGCGACGTCCGCCGTGCCCAAGTAGATGTTGTAGGCGACCAGGAAGGGCCGCGCGCCGATCGCCGTCGCCCCCGCCGTCGGGTGGATGCGCTTCGGCCCGACGTCGGGCTCGGCCGCGGGGTCGGTGCCGATCCGCCCACGCAGCCCCTCGAATTCCCCCTTGCGGATATCGGGGAGCCGCTCGCGCTCGGGGCGCCGGGCGGCCTTCGCGTACAGATAGACCGGAATGGCTAACTCCCGCCCCACACGCTCGGCGAGCTGGGCCGCGAGCGCCACGCAGTCGTCCATGGTGACGTCGCGCACCGGCACGAACGGCACGACGTCCGTCGCACCCATGCGAGGATGCTCTCCCTTGTGCCTGGTGAGATCGATGCGCGCCGTCGCCACCTGCATGGCGCGGAACGCGGCCTCCACCGCGGCAACCGGCGGCGCGACGAAGGTGAACACCGAACGGTGATGCGACGCGTCCGCCTGCACGTCGAGCAGCTTCACGCCCGCGACGGCTACGATGGCTGCGCGCAGCGCGTCCAGCACGGCCGCGTCTCGGCCCTCGGAGAAATTCGGTACGCACTCCACGAGCGGTGCGGGCATCGTGATCCTCGCTACGCGTTCTCCAAAAGCTCCATCAGCCAGCGGTGCAGCGCGGGGTTTCCGGCCACGATCGACCCGTGGCTCAGCACCGCCGCGCTTCCCTCGAGCGTCGTCACGACCCCCCCGGCCTCCCGCACCAGCACCACGCCGGCCGCCACGTCCCATGGGGCCAGGGTGAGCTCCCAGAACGCGTCGAACCGGCCGTCCGCGACGTCGGCCAGATCGAGCGCCGCCGACCCCGCACGGCGGACACCGCTCGTCGCCCGCACCACGGCGGCCAACTGCCGCAGGTAGCGCTCCAGCCCTTCGCCGTTCAGCTGCTTGAACGGGAACCCGGTGCCGACCAAGGCGCGCCGCGGTTCGGTCTCCCTGGACACCGCGAGCCTCCGGTCGCCTTGCCACGCGCCCAGCCCCGCCGCGGCGTGATAGACGAGGTCGCGCGCAACGTCATGTATGACCCCGGCGCACAGCGCACCGTGCACGGCGCACCCGATGGAGACGGCGTATTGCGGGTAGCCGTGCAGGAAGTTCGTCGTCCCGTCGAGCGGGTCCACGATCCACACGACCTCGGCGTCGCGTTCGGCCGAGGGACTCAGCTCCTCGCCCACCACGCGTGAGCCCGGCACGCGGGTCGTCAGCGCCTCGGCGACGAGCGCTTCCGCCGCTCGGTCGACGTCAGTGACGAAATCGTGCCGCGACTTCTCCGTCCAGGCACCCGGCGCCGGCGGCAGAGTCTCGCGGACGAGGCGCGCGGCATGGGACGCTGCCGCCATCGCGACATCGACTAAGTCTTTGAGATCACGCACCTTGCGGCGTTCCACCCCCGGCCATAGGTTGAGGGCCCTATGGCGCGCGTCTTCAGCGGCATCCAGCCCTCCGGCGAGCTACACATCGGCAACTACTTGGGCGCGGTGCAGAACTGGGTCAAGCTCCAGGACCTGCACGAGTGCCTGTTCTCCGTGGTCGACCTCCACGCCATCACCCAGCCTTACGAGGCGGGGGGCCTGGCCCAGCGCACCGAGGAGATGGCGCTCAGCCTCCTGGCCGCGGGGCTCGACCCCGACAAGAGCACGATCTTCGTGCAGTCGCACGTCGCCGAGCACACCGAGCTCAACTGGCTGCTCACGATTGTGACGCCGCTCGGCGAGCTTGAGCGCCAGACCCAGTTCAAGGACAAGTCGCAGCGCCAGGAGAGCGTGTCCGCCGGGCTGCTGAATTATCCCGTGCTGCAGGCCGCCGACGTCCTGCTTTACAAGGCTACGCTGGTGCCCGTCGGTGAGGATCAGCTGCAACACCTCGAGCTCATGCGCGAGATCGTCCGCCGCTGGAACGCGCGCTTCGGCGCAGACTTCTTCCCGGAGCCCCAGGCGCAGCTCTCCACGGCGCGGCGCGTGCTGGGGCTCGATGGGCAGGCCAAGATGTCCAAGAGCCTGGGGAACACGATCGGCCTGTTCGACCCGCCCGACTCGATCTGGGAGAAGCTGCGGCCGGCGGCCACCGACCCCGCCCGGAAGACCCGCAAGGACCCCGGCAACCCCGACATCTGCAACGTCTTCACAATCCACCAGGGGTTCTCGGCGCCCGCCGTGCAGGCGGACGTGGCGCACAAGTGCCGAACCGCCGGGTGGGGGTGCCTCGACTGCAAGCGGGTGCTGGCGGACAATATGATAGCGGCCCTCACTCCCATGCGCGAGCGCGCCGCGGCCCTGCGCGCCGACCCGCGCCGCGTCCGCGACGTCCTGCGGGCGGGAGCGGCCAAGGCGCGGGCGTTGGCGCGGCAGACGATGGCGGAGGTGCGGCGCCGGATGGGGCTCCTCCCCGCGGAGGCCTGATGCCAGAGTTCATGAACCAGATGGTCGAAATCTTCCGGCTCGAGCTGCTGCTCCAGCTCGGGCTCGCGACTCTTCTCGGCGGGGCGATCGGCCTCGAGCGCGAATTGGGTGGCAAGCCGGCGGGTCTGCGCACCAACATCCTTATCTGCATGGGTTCGGCCCTCTACACCCAGCTCTCCCTCGCCCTCGTCCACGGCAGCGCGGACGCCTCGCGGGTGGCCGGCCAAATCGTGACCGGCGTGGGGTTCATCGGCGCGGGCACCATCCTCCACGCCCGCGGCGCCGTCGTCGGGCTGACCAGCGCGGCTACGATCTGGGTCGTCGCGGCGATCGGCGTCGCGCTCGGCGCCGGCCATTACCCGGAGGCGTTGCTCTCGACCTTGATGGTGCTGGTCGTGCTCCAGGGCCTGGGCCGGATCGAGATCGTCGTCGAGCGGCAATCCGCGCACAGTCATCTCACCATCCACGCGCGGCCCGATGGGGCGCCACTCGAGGAGCTGGAGACCGTGGTGCGCCGGACCGGCCTCCAGATCGCCGAGCAGGCGAGCCGCCGGGAGAACGTCGACCTCGTGATCGAATACGACCTGCGAGGCCCCAAGCGTCTGCACGACCAGGTGATGATTGCGCTGCTCCACCACCCGAGCGTGCGGACGGTCTCGACGGGCGAGTGACGCGTCGGCTGGTGGTGGACCTGCAGGCGCCCCGCGCCGCCTGGCGCGCTCCCGCGGCCGCCGTGCGCGCCATTCGGGACGCGCTCGGCGCCGGCTGGGAGGTCGTGCCGGTGGACGCGCCGGCACCGTCCGACAGCGACGGCGGCTCCGGCTCGCCTGAGAGCCTCGTCGCGGCGCGCGGCGCCGAGATCTACCTGGGCTACGGCGTGCCGGCCGGCGTGCTCACTGCGGCCGGCGGCACGCTGCGCTGGGCCCACAGCGGCACGGCGGGCGTGGGCGCGAGCCTGCCGCACCTGCGCGGCAGCGGCGTCACGCTCACCAACTCGGCGGGCGTCCACGCCGAGCCCATGGCGGACTGGGTGGTCGCGGCGATCGCCTATTTCGCCCGGGGACTCGATCGGATGCGCGCGGCACAGGACGCCGGGCAGTGGGCGAAGGACGAGTTCGCGGACCTGCAGGTGCCGGTGCGGGAGTTCTGTGACCTGCGCGTCGGGGTGTTCGGGCTGGGCGGGATCGGCACCGCCGTGACGCGCCGCGCGCTGGCGCTCGGGATGACGGTGGCCGGGGTGCGGCGCCGGCCGGAGCAGGGCGGACCTGCCGGCCTGCGCTGGGTGGGCGGACTCGACGCGCTGGCCCGTCTCGCGTCCGAGAGCGACTGCTTCGTCATCGCCGCTCCGCACACGACGGACACGGCGGAGGCGGTGGGGCGGGCGGTCTTGGAGCGGCTGCCCGACGACGCCGTGGTGATCAATGTGTCCCGCGGCTCGCTGCTCGACGAGACCGCCCTCCTCGAGCGGCTCGCCACGGGCCGGCTCCGCGGAGCGGCACTGGACGTGTTCCGCACGGAGCCCCTGCCGTCCGGGCATCCCTTCTGGAGGCATCCCCGGGTGCTGGTCAGCCCCCATGTCAGCGCCGTCTCGACGCGGTTCTGGGAACGGGAGCTGGGGCTGATCGTGGAGAACATCCGGCGCTATCTTGCAGGGGCGCCGCTCCGCAACGTGGTGGACTTGGAGGCCGGGTACTGAATGGAGAAGATCATCAAGGCGGCGGTCGATCGCGGCGCCTCGGACTTGCACATCAAGGCGGGCGACGTATTCCGGGCGCGCATCGACGGCAAGCTGGTGCCCCTCACGAAGCAGCGCCTCACGCCCGAGCAGACCAAGGCCATCGCCCTGCGGCTGATCCCCAACGACGAGGACCGCTCGCGCATCGAGCGGCTGCGCGACTACGACTGCTCCTGGGGCATGCCCGGGATCGGGCGCTTTCGCGTGAACATCCTGCGACAGCGCTCTTCCTTCATGATCGTGATGCGCGTCATCCCCTTCGACGTGCCGTCGTTCGAGAGCCTGAAGCTCCCCCCGGTGCTCGGTCAGGTGGCGTCGGCGGAGCGGGGGATGATCCTCGTCACCGGCGTCACCGGCTCGGGCAAGAGCTCGACGATGGCGGCGATCATCAACCACATCAACCAGACGCAGCACAAGCACATCCTCACGCTGGAAAACCCGATCGAGTTCTTGCACCGGGACATCAGCTGCTCGGTGACCCAGCGGGAGATCGGCGTCGACACCGACGACTTCCGCATGGGCCTGCGCGCCGCCTTGCGACAGGACCCCGACGTGGTCTTGATCGGCGAGATGCGCGATGCCGAAACCATCGACACCGCCATGAAGGCCGCCGAGACGGGCCACCTCCTTATCTCCACGCTTCACACCCCGGACGCCGTCACCACGGTGAGCCGCATCGTGTCGATGTTCCCGCCGGAGGAGCAGGAGGTCGCCCGGCTGCGGCTGGCGGAGGCGCTGCAGGCTGTCATTGCACAACGGCTGCTGCCGCGAGCCGACGGCAAGGGCCGCGCCGCCGCGCTCGAGATCCTGATCGCCACCGGCACCGCCCGCGACATGATCAAGGACCCCAACCGGGTGCCGGAGCTGCAGGACTACATTCGGGAGTCCCGCGAGCAGTATGGGATGCAGACCTTCGATCAGCACCTCATGGACCTCGTCGGCGACGGCAGTGTGACTGACGAGACCGCGATGGCGGCCTCGTCCAACCCGGCCGACTTCGAGCTGCAGATGCGTACCCTGCGCCGCCGCTCACGCGTCGCTACCACGACCGACACCGCCGGCGTGGACGTGGAGAAGCCGGCCGGCTTTACGGACGACCTGTCGAGCATGTTGCCGGAGCAGTGAGCGGGGCGCGCTTCGGCGGGGTCCTCGCCCCCATCCCCACACCGTTCGACGTCGCCACGGGCGAGGTGGCTCCGGTCCACCTGCGTCACAACGCCGCCCGCCTCCTCGCCGAGGGGCTGGATGGTCTCCTCATCGCCGGCTCCACGGGGGAGGCACCGCTGCTCGATCCGGACGAGCAGCGCCGGATGACGGCATGGGTGCGGGACGTGCTGCCGGACGGCAAGATGCTGTTCGCGGGCACGGGCGCCGAGTCGACTCGCCAAACGATCGCCCTCACACGCGCGGCAGGGGCGGAGGGCGCGGACGCGGTGCTGGTGCGGGCCCCCGGCTACTTCGGCCCGATGCACTCGCCGGCGAGCCTCGTCGATCATTTCCGGGCGGTCGCCGACGCGAGTCCGATCCCGGTGCTGCTCTACAACATGCCGAAGTACACCCACCTGCCGCTCGCGGCCGGACTACTGCAGCAACTGGCCGGACACCCGAACGTCGTCGGCGCCAAGGATTCCTCGGGAGACGCGAAGAACCTCGCCGCCTACCGCGACGCCGCTCCCGGCTGGACGGTGTTCGTCGGCTCGGCCTCGCTGCTCTACACGGGGCTCGAGCTGGGGTGCCAGGGCGGCGTCCTGGCGGCTGCCTGCTTCGCACCACGGCTGTGTGTCGACCTCCTGGTCGCATTCCAGGGCGGCGATCGGGTGCGCGCCGGCGCGCTCCAGGAGCGGCTCACGCCGCTCGACAAGGAGATCGTTGGCAAGTTCGGCCCCGCGGGCGTCAAGGCGGCGATGGATGCGGCGGGCTACTACGGCGGGCCAATCCGCGCGCCGCTGGCGCCGGTCCCGGCGGGGGATCGGGAGCGCATCGCCCGGCTGCTCGCGGCGTGACGGACCCGAGCGCGCTCCTCGTGGAGCTTGCCGTGCCGCGCTTGCCCGGGACTCCAGCCAACGCCCGCGTGCGCGCCGTTCTGACCCGCGAGCTGGCCGCCCGCGGGTTCGTCGTCATGGAGCACGCCTTCGCCGCCTCCCCGGCGCGCCTGGTCGGGGCGCAGCTGTGGGGCGCGGCGCTGGGGGCCGGCATCTTCGCGACCGTGGGGCTCGCGCTCGCGCCGGGCGGCGGCCGCTGGCTCGTCGTCTGGACTCCGGCGCTGCTGGCCGCGCTCGTGTGGCTCGCCCTGGCGGCACGTCGCGGCCTGCCGCTGCCGATCCCGCCCGTCAGAGCCGCGAATCTGATCGCCGTGCGTCCCCGCACCCGCGTCACCGTGTGGCTCGCGGCGCACTATGACTCCAAGGGCCAGCCGCTCTCCATGGCGGGCCGCCTCGGGGTGGTGGCGCTCTGCGCGACGGGTTTCCTCGGGCTCCTCGCGCTAACCGCCCTGCGTCTGGAGTTCGGCTGGCATCCGGCGTGGCTCCTGCCGGTGTTTCCAGGCATCGTGGGCGCGCTGCTCCTGTCCCGCTGTCGCGTGCACAATGACTCGGCCGGAGCGGTGGACAATGCGGCGGCGCTGGTCACCGTGCTCGACGTCGTCGACGCATTGCCTCCGGGGACGCCCGTGGGGGTCCTCTTTCCCGATGCGGAGGAGTTCGGCCTGGCGGGCGCCCACGCGCTGGCGCGCGAGCGGGGCAACCTGCTCGCGGGTACCGCCGTCGTGAACCTGGACGGGATCGACGACGTGGGACCGACCCGGGTCCTCCGGCATCGCCCCGGCCCGGTGGGGAAGGCGGTGGCGGCCGCGCTCGGCGTGCGCCCGGTGCGCTTCCTCCCGGCGTTGGTGGATGGCCTCGCGCTCGCCCCCGCGGCACGCGAGTGCATCACCATCCTGCGCGGCAACTGGCGCACCGCGCGGCGCGTGCACACCGCACGCGACACGGCCGACCGGCTGACCCTGGAGGGGAGCCGCGCGGTGGCGCAGGCCCTCGCCGCCGCCTTGTCTCAGCGGTGAACGCCGCCTAACTTTCCGCAGAGGATAGTCCAACGCCCCGCACCATCGGGGCCTTTTTTTTGAGGCAGCGCGCCCGAGGAGCCCATGTTCGGACCAAAAACCCACTGTGTGGTCGTAGTCGGCGCCCAGTGGGGCGACGAGGGGAAGGGCAAGCTCGTGGACGTGCTCGCCGAGCGCGCCGACCTCGTCGTGCGCTACCAGGGCGGGGCCAATGCGGGCCACACCGTCCACAGCAGCGCCGGGGAGTTCGTGCTGCACCAGATCCCCTCGGGGATCCTCCAGGGCGCGGTCTGTCTGGTGGGGAACGGGGTGGCGCTCGATCCCGAGACGTTCTTCACGGAGCTGGACGCCCTCGACGCCCAGGGGGTGAAGACCGAGCATAAGATCTACGTCTCCGAGCGGGCGCATCTCACGCTCCCGCTGCACAAACTCCTCGACCGGGCGCGCGAGCAGCGCGACAAGATCGGCACCACGGGGCGGGGGATCGGTCCGACGTACGAGGATAAGTACGGCCGTCGCGGCATCCGGGTCGGCGACCTGCGGAACCTGCAGCGCGCCCGGGAGCTCGTCAGCTCGCGCGTCGCCGCGGCCAACGAGATGCTCGGGTTGCTGGGCGGCGCCGAGCGGGCCGACGCTGCGGAGCACTGCAAGTTGCTGGCGCGACTCGCGCCTCGCCTGCTGCCGCTGGCCGTAGACGCCGGGCGGGTGGTGTACGAGGCATTGGAGCGCGGGGAGTCGGTCCTGCTCGAGGGCGCGCAGGGCGCGCTGCTCGACGTAGACCACGGCACGTATCCGTACGTCACCTCGTCCAACACCACCGCGGGGGGCGCCGCGGTCGGGGTCGGGATCGGCCCGACGGCGATCGACGCCGTGCTCGGCGTCGTGAAGGCTTACACCACCCGCGTGGGCAACGGCCCCCTGCCGACGGAGGCCGAACCGGGCGTGGCCGAGCGGATTCGCGAGCTCGGGGGCGAGTTCGGAGCCACCACCGGGCGGCCGCGACGCTGTGGCTGGTTCGACGCGGTCGTCGTCCGCTACGCCGTGCGCGTGAACGGCCTCACCGGGCTGGCCGTCACCAAGCTCGACGTGTTGGACACTTTCCGCGAGATCCCGGTCGGGGTGGGCTACCGTCTGGATGGCGAAGTGATCGACAGCATGCCGGCCGACGTGGAGCGGATCGACCGGGTTGAGCCGATCTACGAGGCGCTCCCCGGGTGGCAGAAGTCGCTCACCGACGTGCGGCGCCTGGCCGACCTGCCGCCGGCGGCGCGGGCGTATCTGGACCGGCTGCAGGACCTCGCCCATGCGCCGATCCGATATGTGAGCGTAGGGACCAGGAGAGAACAGATTATAGAGGTGAGTTGACAGAGAAGACGCCAAGTCGCCAAGACGTCAAGCGGTTACGAGCCTGAAGAGGTGCTTGCGGGCTCGGAGAACTTGCGAAGCAATCCGTAGAGGGTCCGAGCACACTCGTCGCGTACGGCGATCAACTCCGTTGGTCGGCCAAGTCTCGCTCAGTGTCAGGGAGCCGGGCGATGAGCGGTCGCGAGAGCACCGCTAACCGGCGCGCATGCTTAGCGTCTTGGCGTCTTGGCGTCTTCCCTTAGCACTGGTGCCTGATCACTTCCAGCCTAGCAAAAGAGAACCCCCCAGAGTTTCCCCTGGGGGGTGATCGCCCGTCCGACATCGTGCGCCCTAGAACCCGATGTGAACGGAGCGAAATGCTCTCTCGGGTTGGGGCGCGCCGTGACCTCTGGCAGCCTGGCCGTCTCGCGTGTGCTGAGACCCTTTGGCTTTGCGCCCCGCCGTCGCCGACGGTTTGCCCTTACAGAGATGCTCTGAGCGCTTGGTCAGCAAAAACAATGCCTACCGCTAACATCAGCTAAATCATAGGGAATAGCGGTGGCGAATGCCTATTCCTGCATTGCATAACGCACGTTTTCAGGCATAATGCGGCGGTGTTTGGAAGAGGCTAGTATAGTTTCCCTTCCTAAGACAAGTTAGCTGGTGCCCCCGACCATTCTCGTCTCTCCCGCCGCCTTCAAGGGTAGCTTCAGCCCCCGCCAAGTCGCCGACGCGATCGTGAGCGGCGTTCGCCGGGCACTGCCTGGGGCGGTGGTGCTCTCCTGCCCAGCGGCCGATGGCGGAGACGGCTTGCTCGACGCCGTGCTGCCGCCGGGCTCCTTCCGAGAGCACGTCCGGGTCACCGGCCCGCTCGGCGTGCCGGTGAGTGCCGAGCTGGGCTGGCTCGACGCGGAGACGGCGATCCTTGAGAGCGCCAGTGCCTGCGGGCTGGCGCTTCTCAAGCCTGAGGAGCGCGACCCGTTGCGCGCCACCACGCGCGGCGTCGGCGAGCTCATCTTCGAAGCGGTGGACCGCGGGGCTCGCACCGTGATTGTCGGACTCGGCGGCTCGGCGACCGTCGATGGCGGCACCGGCGCCGCGCGGGGCCTGGGATGGACCTTCCAGGACTGGGAGGGCGCGCCGCTGCCGGAGGGCGGTGGTGCGCTGTTCAACCTGACCACGATGCGTGGTGGCTGGGGGCTCGAGGCGAAGCTCATTGCCTTGACCGACGTCACGACGCCGCTGTTGGGCTTGGACGGTGCCGCGCCGGTCTTCGGGCCCCAGAAGGGGGCCACGGCGGAGCAAGTGCGCCTGCTGGCGGCCGGGCTGGAGCGACTGGGGATGCTGTGGGGGCAGCAGGGCCGGCCGGATCTCGCCACTCTGCCAGGAGGCGGAGCGGCGGGCGGCCTGGGTGCCGGGCTCGTGTTCTTCGCCAAAGCGAGCCTCCTGCCCGGTGCCGAGTGGGTGCTCGAGCGCGTCGGCTTCGACGCCGCGCTGGCCAAGGCGGACCTGGTGATCACCGGGGAGGGGACGTTCGACCGCACCTCGCTCGCCGGCAAGGCGGCCGGCGAGGTGCTGCGCCGGGCCCAAGCCGCCAAGAAGAAGGTCGCCGTCGTCGCGGGACGCGCCATCGATTTGATCGGCGCGCACACCGTCAGCGGTCAGGGCGAAACGCTCGATCTGGCCGGCGTGGCGCGGCTCGGCGAGCAGGCCGCGCGGGAGGCGCTCGGGTTGCCGGTCGGTTAGCGCGTCTCTAACTTCCGCCTTCCTATGCCTTCGGCCGACAACGTGATGGACAAGCTCGTGTCGCTCGCCAAGCGGCGCGGCTTCGTGTTTCAATCCTCGGAGATCTACGGGGGCCTCGGGTCGGTGTGGGACTATGGGCCGCTCGGGGTCGAGCTGAAGAAGAACATCAAGGAGCGCTGGTGGCGCTCGATGGTACACGCGCGCGAGGACATCGAGGGCCTCGACGCGGCCATCTTGATGCATCCCAAGGTGTGGGAGGCCTCGGGGCACGTCGCCGGTTTTGCCGATCCGCTGGTCGACTGCAAGCAATGCAAGAACCGCTTCCGCGCCGACGACCCGCGCATCAAAGGCACGCCCGGCCAGCCGGACGCGCAGTGCCCGGTGTGCGGTACCAAAGGCTCGCTCACGGCGCCCCGCCAGTTCAACCTGATGTTCAAGACCTTCATGGGGCCGGTCGAGGAGCAGGCGGCCGTGATCTTCCTGCGGCCCGAGACGGCGCAAGGGATCTACGTCAACTACCTCAACGTGCTCCAGTCCTCCCGACAGAAGCTCCCGTTCGGCATCGCGCAGATCGGCAAGGCGTTCCGCAACGAGATCACCCCCGGCAACTTCACGTTTCGGACGCGCGAGTTCGAGCAGATGGAGATGCAGTTCTTCGTAAAGCCCGGCACCGACGGCGAGTGGTTCGAGCTCTGGCGCGCCGAGCGCATGAAGTGGCTGGTGGAGCTGGGCATCCGACCCGAAAAGCTGCGCTTCCACCAGCATACGCCGCAGGAGCTCGCGCACTACGCCAAAGAGGCCTACGACATCGAGTACGAGTTCCCCTTCGGCTGGCACGAGTTCGAGGGGATCCATAACCGCACCGATTTCGACCTCTCGCGCCACCAGCAATTCTCCGGCAAGAAGCTCGAGTATCTGGATGCCGCGACCAGCGAGCGCTACATCCCGTACGTCATCGAGACCTCGGCCGGTGCGGACCGGACCGCGCTGGTGGTGCTGTGCGACGCCTACGCCGAAGAAGAGGTGGAGGGGGAAAAGCGGGTCGTGCTGCGCTTTCAGCCCTCGCTCGCGCCGCTCAAAGCGGCGGTTTTCCCGCTCGTCAACAAGGACGGCATGCCGGAGCTGGCTCGACGGCTGTATGATGGCCTGCGCCGACACTTCAACGTCTTTTACGACGACGGCGGCTCTATCGGGCGGCGCTACCGCCGGCAGGACGAAGCCGGCACGCCGTTCGGGATCACCGTCGACGGCCAATCGACGCAGGACCAGACGGTCACGGTGCGGGATCGGGATACCCTGAAGCAGGATCGTGTCGCGGCGGACCGCCTGGTGACGTACCTCAAGGAGAAGATCGACGACTGAGATATTGCGGATTGCGGATTGCGGATTGCGGATTCGACGCTCGCGTTTCCAATCCGCATTCCGCAATCCACAATCCGCAATCGGGTGGGGCGGTTGTGCGGCTGGATGATTTCCGCGCCCTCGTGGAGGGTCTGCTGCAGCGCGTGCCCCCCGCGTATCTGGACGGCGTCGTAGCGGTGGAGGTCAGTCCCAAGACGATCCCCCACCCGGTGCGGGGCGACGTGTACACCCTGGGAGAGTGCATTCCCCTCCAGTGGAGCGGCAGCGGCGCCGACCTGCAATCCCGGGTCATCCTGTATCACGGCTCGTTCGCGGCGCTGGCACGACTCGGCGACTTCGATTGGCGGGAAGAAGCCTGGGAGACGCTCACCCACGAGCTCCGCCACCACTTGGAGTGGCGGGCCAACCAGGCGGCCCTCGAAGCCTTCGACTGGGCCGCCGAGCAGAACTTCGCCCGGCATGACGGCCAGGCGTTCGATCCGGCCTTCTACCGGTCGGGCGAGAAGATTACGGACGGCGTCTACAAGGTGGATGACGATGTGTTTATCGAAGGGGAAAGGGGAATGGGGAAAGGGGTGGGGTACGAGATCACCTGGCATGGGCGACGTTACCGCGTGCCGTTGCCGAAGGACCTTCGCTCGCCCGCGTTCGTGACGCTTCAAGGACTGGCGGACCCGCCGCCCGGGGATGCGGTGCTGGTGCTGTCGCGCGCCGCGTCGCTCTTCGACGTGTGGAGGCGGCCTCGGGTCACGCAGGTGACGGTGGTGATGGAGCCTCGGGATGCCTAAGCGCGTCTATCTGGCCACGACCGATCTCTTGTTCCGCTCGAAGCTCGACGCCGTGGTGCATGCCGGCGGCGCCGAGGTGACGCGGGACGAGGCGGCGTGCGATCTGGCCGTCGTGGAGCTCGACCTGCCGGGCGCGCAGGACCGCATCCGCAAGGCGGTGGCGCGCGGCGTTGCGGTGCTCGCCTTCGGCTCACACGTTCACGCCGACGTGCTGCGCGCCGCCCGCGAAGCGGGCGCCGTGGCGGTGCCGAATTCCGGGATCGAGGACCGTTTGCGGGGGATGCTATGAAGCGCGCCGTGACTCTTTGCGCCGTCGCGGTCGCGCTGTATCTCACGGTCTACATCGTGTACCGTGCGCGGCACGTCCAAGTATGGGCCGGCGATGGCAAGGCGTACGTCATTCTCGGCTCGCGCCTCACCTGGTATGGCTATCGGCCGCTCAGCTACGTGGACGCCCGGGTGACGGGGATGCGATTCCACCTCGGTCCACGCCGCGACACCCCGCAGGCCGTGCTCGACCGGGCGATCGCCGCGGCCGGCGGCGCCGGGCGGTTGGACGCCCTGCGGGCGTTCATGTGGAACGGGCGGGCCGATGCGGCCATCGGGGAGCGGACCCTGCACCTGACCGGGTCGTGGCGGCTGCAGCTCCCCGACAGCGTGATCGTCACGACGACGCTCGAGGGCCAGCCGCCGGCGAGCGCTCGCAGTCTCATCATCGCCGGCAAGCGGGGGTGGAGCAAGGTCAACGGGGCGGTCACGCCGCTCGCGCCGGAGCTGCTCGCGCACGAGCGCGACCAATTCTATCTGTATCATCTGATGCGCCTGGTGCCGGCGCAGGGGAAGGGGTTTCGGCTCTCGCGCCTGGAGGACGACTCCCTCGGCCACCCGAGGCTTCGCGTCTCCCGCACCGGCCGCCCGGACGTGGACCTATCCTTCGACGCCGCGGGCAACCTGGCCGGTCTCGCCGATTCGGTCACGGATCCACTGTCGCACGCGCGAGTGCGCCAGGAGGTCACTTTGTCGGGGCAGCTCCAGGTTGCCGGGGTGCGGTGGCCACGGCGGATCACGATCACCTGGAATGGAAAACCCTACTTTGACTTGGAGATCATCGATGTCAGATCGCTCGCGCAGCTGGTCGACCCGGCACTGCGCGGGCCTGTGCCCGCCCCCCGTCGCTCGGTGAAGCGCGCTCCCTCCTCCCGGATCAGAAAACACTAAGCGGCTCCGTCGCCGGAACCGCTCGGTGTCCGCATCTATCTCCTGCTGAGCCGCCGCGCGCTCAGCTCTTCTGCAGCTCGACCTGAATCTGTCGCGGCTTGGCCTTCTCGACCTTCGGCAACGTCACCGTCAGCACGCCGTGGTCGTAGCTCGCGCGGATCTTGTCCGCGTCCACCGTGGCCGGCAGGGTGAACGTGCGCTCGAAGGCCCCATAGGTGCGCTCGTAGCGGTGCACCCGCTCCGTCCGCTCTTCGGCGGTCTGCTGCTTCGTGCCGCTGATCGTCAGGACGTTGCCTTCGACCGAGATCTTGACATCTACGGGCTTCACGCCGGGCACCTCCGCTTGGATGCGGATCGAGTCCGCCTCCTCGAAGATGTCCACGGGCGGCACCCACGCCGCGCCGGCGCTATCCCGGTACTGCCAGTCGAAACCGCTCAGCGCCTCGTTGAAGAGGCGGCTGATCCGACGCTCGAGGTTCAAGGCCTCCCCCGCCGGATCTCTGTGATTGCGAGTAATGGCAAACATACGTGCCCACCTCCCTATTTGAGGTCCGGTACCTTCCGACTGCCGCCGGACTCCCGGGCAACTGATGTGCCGCTGGTCCGCCCCACGCGTCTGCCATCCTGACAAAAGCGGGAAGTGGTGGGATGGCCGAGCTGGCAAGCGCCCTGTCAAGGCTGCGCGGCCGTATCTATACTTACAGATCCTATGCGCATCTTCTCCCTGCTGACCGTGGCGCTCGGTGGACTGGCGGCCGCGCCGGCGCCGAATTACCGCATCTACGTCACCAGTGAGTCGGGGGACATCGTCACCCAGCTTACCTGGGACGGCACCGCCCTCAAGACCGTCAAGACAGTCCCCGTCGGTATCATGCCGGCCGACATCGACGGGCCGCACAACGTAACCGTGTCGTCCGACGGCAAGTACTACTACGTGACGATCGCGCACGGCACGCCCTATGGCACCCTCTGGAAGATGGCCGTGGACGGCGACAGCCTGCTGGGCCGGGCGCCGGTGGAGATGTTCCCGACCACCATCAGCCTGACGCCGGACGGCGAGCTGGCGTTCGTGGCCAACTCCGACTTCTACGGCGACCATCCCCGCACCAACGTCGTCTCCGTCATCTACACGCCGCAGATGGTGCCGCTCACGACGATCCCGGCTTGCGACATGCCGCACGGGGTGAAGGTGAACCACGCGGGCACGAAGGTCTACGTGAGCTGCATGAACTCGGACGAGATTCTGGAGCTGAACCGGCAGACGCTGGCGATCACGCGACGGCACAAGACCGGGGTGGGGATGCTGATGCAGCACTCCATGATCCCCGGTCACGCGGCGCCGCCGGGCGGTGGCGCCCCCGAGCTGATGCACGAGGCCTGCTCGCCCACGTTCGTGTCGGTCTCGCCCGACGATAAGCGGCTGTATGTCGCCTGTAACCACACCAACACGCTGCAGGTCTTGGACGCGGCGACCCTCGACCTCGTCCAGGAGATCGAGACGGGCCACGGCGCCTACAATGTGGAGCCCTCGCCCGATGGCCGGTGGGTCATCGTCACGAATAAGAAGGATCAGAGCATCTCGCTGATCGACGCGGTGACGCTCACCGAGGAGGCCCGGATCCCCACGAGCAAGCCCTTCCCGCATGGGGTGGCCTACTCGCCCGACAACCGCTACGCCTTCATCTCTCAGGAGAGCAAAGGCGTGGACCCTGGAGCGGTGGATGTGATCGATCTCACCACCAAGACCGACGTCGCGCACGCGGCGGTGCCGCTGCAGCCGACGGGGATTACGATCCTGCGGTTACCGTGATCCATACCGCCCTCGTCGCGCTGCCGTCTGCGGAAGTGCTGGCGCGCGCCAAGCGCTTCTTCGCCGAGCGGGTACCTCACGCCGCCGCCTTCGTGGAGCAGGAGGGACCGCGATTCCTGGTGCTGCG
>Ga0209761_1000768_pt1 | contig 20361 bp, 17 predicted proteins | sample GraSoi013_1_40cm_4_FD_185818 | JGI IMG/M metagenome (GOLD analysis project Ga0209761, IMG submission 185818) | Grasslands soil microbial communities from the Angelo Coastal Reserve, California, USA - Sample 09_25_2013_1_40cm (SPAdes) (version 2) | ecosystem: Environmental > Terrestrial > Soil >...
CCTTGCGACCCAGCTCCTCGGACATCCGCCGCAGGTGCGCCGCCCGGGGGTCCTCGGTGCGATATACACGGTGCCCGAAGCCCATGATCTTCTGCTTCCGCGCCAGCGCCTCGCGGATCCATGCCTCGGCGCGATCCGGCGTCTTGATGTCCAGGAGCATCTTCATCACTTCGGTGTTGGCGCCGCCGTGCAGCGGCCCCGCGAGCGCCGCGATCGCGCCGGTCACCGCCCCGTGCATGTCGGCCAGCGTCGCCGCGATCACCCGGGCGGCAAAGGTCGAGGCGTTGAGCTCGTGGTCGGCGTGGAGAATGAGCGCGATGTCCAAGGCGTGCTCGACCTCGGTCTCCGGGACCGCGCCCGACGTCATGTACAGGAGGTTGGCGGCCAGGGAGAGCCCACGACGCGGCGCGAGCGGCTTCTGGCCGTTCCGCAGCCGGTGGAACATGGCCACCATCGTCGGCAGCTGCGCGATCAGCCGCACCGCCTTGCGGTACTCGGCGGCGGCCGAGTTGTCGTGACGATCCGGGTCCCCGAACACCGAGGCGCTCACCGCGGTCCGCAGCACGTTCATCGGGTTCGCGCTGAGCGGCGCGTCTTTGATGACACGCTGCACGACCTTGTCCAGCTTCTGGGCCGCTTTGAGCTGGGCCGCGAATGCTTTGAGCTGCTCGCGCGTCGGCAGGTCGCCCTTGAGGAGCAGATAGGCCGTCTCCTCGAAGGTGGAGTGGTCGGCCAGGTCGTGGATGTCGTAGCCGCGATAGATGAGCCGGCCTTCCTCGCCGAACACGTAACAAATGGCCGACTCGTTGGCTACGACCCCTTCCAGGCCCCGGGACAGCGCGGTTTCAGCAGCGGTGGGCATAGGTCGGGAACACCAATTCGAAGTTGAGGTAAATGCTCTAGACGGTGCAGTCTACCTAGCCCGGGGCGGGTTGCGCCAGCCGCGGGTGTACGCGTACACTTGAGGCCCGATGCGACGCGGATCGCTGTTGCCGACTCTCGTACTGGCCGCGGGCACCTGGCTCGCCGCCGGGTCGGGCGGCGTGACGCTGCGGGCGATCGCCGCCTGCCGGCACCACGCCGCCGCGCACGCATCGCACGCCGGGCACCATACCGAGGTGCCGCCCGGCACGCCGTGCTGGTGCGACGAGATGACCGGCGGCGGTGACGCGCTGCTGGCACCCGCCCTGCCGGCTCCGACGGTGGTCGCACCGATCACCGAGGCGGTGATCGCTGCCTTGCCATTCCCCATTCCCCTTTCCCCCTTCCCCGGTTTCGTCCGGGGTCCGATTCCACCCCCTCCGAACCCGCTCGCCTGACGGGCGCGACGCCGCTCGCAGTTCCCACAACCGTTCGGAGGAGTCCTTATGCACAGTGCGCTGGTGTGCGCGCTGTCCTGCGCCATTGCGGCGACAGCCGCGTCGCAGGAGCGCCAGGTGACGTTCGAAGAGCCCCAGCCGGTCACGATCACCGGCTTCGCCGTGGGCCGCGCGGACTTGGACCGCGCCGCCCGCAGCAGCTCGTTCTCGGCCGGTAAGCTGGCCGTGAGCTTCTTCAAACCGGTCGGGGATGCCTACGTGTTCGGGCAGCTCACCACCGCCCTCCAAGACGGGGTGTCCTCGACGGAGATCGACAACCTCATCGTGAGCTGGACGCCCCACACGGCGACGCGCTGGACCGCCGCGTTCGGTCGGTTCGACGCGCCGATCGGCTTCGAGCGGGACGACGAGCCGCTCAACTTCGTCCCGACTTCTTCCTTCAACTTCGAGCTTGCCCGGCCGTCCAAGCTGACCGGCGCCATCATGCGCTTCACCGCCTCGCCTACGGTCGAGCTCGTCGCCGCTGTGGCCAACGGCTGGAACGTCGCCGTGGACAACAATCGCAACAAGACCGGCCTGCTCCGCGCGCAGTGGATCTCACGGCCGGGCCTCACAGTGGCCGTGACGGGCGTATACGGCCCCGAGCGGGACAGCACGAGCGGGCATCTGCGGGCGCTGCTCTCGAACGATGTCACCTTGGAGATCGGCCGTGTCATCGTCGGCACCGAGTTGAACCTCGGCCGGGAGCGCGCAGTGCCGGGAGTCGACCTCTCGTGGACGGGGGCGGCGGCCACCGGGTTCGCGCGCCTGGGCCGGCAGTGGGGTCTCACCGCACGCTACGAGTACCTCGATGATCGCCATGGCGCTCTCGGCGCCGGGACCATCTTGCAGTCGCTCACGATGGGCCCGATGTGGTTCTTCCGCAGTGCGCAGGAGGGAATCTTCAGCAACATCGAGCACACCACGTTTCATCTGCCCCAGGTGGGGATCCGGGCGGCCGTGCGGCTCGACGACGCGCGCTCCCCCTTCTTCAAAGACTCTGGAGCCTCACTCCAGCGCACCAACACCCGCGCGGTGATCGAGTTGGTATACCTCTTCTAAGGAGCGAAGATGCTCTACGATCTGCGGCGGGCGAACATGTCGGTGAAGTGGCTGGTCACCTGCCTGCTCGCCACTTTCGGCGTCGCCTACCTGTTCGGCGGATGGATGGTCGGGCTCTACGCCGGGTTCACGCCTGGGAAGGTGGCCGCGACGTACGCCGGTCCGGAAATGGCAATGCCCATGCCGCCGGAATCGACGTTGGTGGTGGAGCATCCTATGACCATGAGCGCCTTCGGCGAATCGGACGTGCACCAAGTAGACGAAAATCTGTTGATCCAGGACACCCACGTGCACGTCCCGATGTACGGCGTGATCGCCGGCGCCTTGTCGCTCGTCGTCCTCGGCCTGGCCCTGCCCAAAGCTTGGCATCTCGGAATGATCACGCTGCTGTTTGCGGCGCCCTGGCTCGACTTCGCGGGGATGTGGCTCACGAAGCTCGTCTCCCGCGATTTGGCGTTCGTCACCTTGCTGGGCGGCTGGGCAATGGGGCTCGGCTACACTCTGGTGACGGCGGTCGCGATGTGGCAAATGTGGCCGCGAAAGAGAGGAGGCACGGCATGAGCTGGCTCATTCGCGCCGCCGTCGCCGGTGCGCTCCTGCATATCACCCCGACGGTGATTCTCGAAAAGCGCCCCGAGGCGGCGACGCGCCTCGCCCCCGGGGCGGATGCGTTCTTCGCCCGTGAGGTGCACCTCAGCGACCCCGACGCCCACAAGCTCCACGAAGCGGTCGACTGGAGCCCCGAGGACGGACTGCTCACGTTCTACACCGGCAAGCGCGGCGCAAACGTGGTAAGCGCGTTCCTGTTCGTACGGGTCGATACACCGCATGGCCCGATCGAGGTCGCGGTCGGCTTCGACCCGGCCGGAGCGGTCCGCGGAGTCGAAATCACCAAGGCGACCGTGGAGACCAAGCCGTGGGTGCTCGAGGCTCTGCGCGCAGGTCTCACCGACGCGTATAGGGGCTTGAAGCCGGGCCACACGCCCGGGGGCGCCTCCAGAGTCCGGGACAAGGTCGGCCAGCTGCCGGCGTACATTGCTGGAGAAATCGATAAAGGGGTGGCGCGGGCCTTGGCGGCCTACGGGGCGTTCTACAGATAGGACGAGACGCGCTAGCTGACCTGGCGTGAGAGGTAGGGGTCGCTCCAACCCACCTCGAAGAACCCGTTGCACTTGGGGCAGCGCAGCGACTGCGGGTGGTTGATCAGCTGCGCGCGCTCGCGGCACCCCGGACACACCCCGTACTCCGGGCCCCACCCCAGCGGCAGCCGCGGGGACTTGCGGGGGCGCGGCACGACGGCCCAGCGCAGCGCCGGCTGGGCGACCACCTCGAGGTGGTCGCGCGGGATGGGGATTTGCCGGCCCTTGACGTCGACGGTCACCTCGCGGGGGGTCAGCTGCAGCACGCGGTACCACGCCCCGCGACGGATCGGCTCGTCGACGTCGACGTTGAGGCGGGCCCACTGCGGTGCGGTCATGCCGCAATCCTGGTAAGAGGCGGAAACGGCAACCGGCCAATTCTGGTGCCCGGCGCGGCGTTCGTCAACACGGCCAGGCCCCAAGCGATGGTCACGACGCCGACTCGATTGCGGCGTCCTACTCGATTGCGGCGTCCTATATGAAGAGCGACGAGTGGCGGGCGGGTAACGGGCCGATGCGCACTCTGCACCGGCTGGAGGAGTTATTGCGGGTGAATCAGGGCGCGCAGAAAATGCACCCCGAGAAGGCGCTGCTCCTCGATCCGCTCCGCGGGCGTGTGTGACCACGCGAAGGTCTCGACCGACCGCACGTGATCGTGCAACAGGATGCCGGGTGCGATCTCGCTGAAATGGATGGTCGCGACCATCGCGGCCACTCCGGGGATTCCTCGCTCCGGGCGGGTGAGCCGAACGGTGGTGTACCGGATCTGATAGGTCACTGGATCGAGATAGGCTGCCCCTTCCACGTCGGTGGAGCGGAGGGCGGCCACCGGTGCGAAGTCCACTCGGATGAATGTGCTCCCGGCGAGAGTATCACGGCCGACGAGCCGGAAGCAATGCGCGTCCACGAACGTGCTGTCGGCGAAATCGGACAGACTCGGCAACCGCACCAGGCGGTCATTGTTCAATGGCCCTGTGGGAGGGCCGACGATCCTCCCCGGTCGATACGGCCACCGAAAGCTGCTCTCGCGCTCGAAGGTGTCCACCTGGCTCACCTCATTGCGGCCCTGGCGGTCCACCGTCGTGAAGATGCGCTCGATGCGGAACCGGTGGGGGAAGGAGTCGGCGAGCAGCTCGAAGCGGCGGGCGTTCTCGAGCAGCTGGTCGAACACGGCGGCGAGCTCGGGAGCGCCGACCGGCCCGGCGGTGCCGCACGTCGTCTTTCCCGTGACGGTCACCGGCGGCAGCTGGATCGCCATGTGCGAGAGGGCGATGCGCAGGACAGGCGCCGAATCGGCCAGAACCGCGAGCACGGTGTCGAGCGGCGTGTAGCCGATCTGGCGAGCGAGCAAATGGTAAGTGCCGGGAGCCACGCCCGCGAAGGTGAATGCGCCGGTTTGATCGGTGAAGCGCCGGGAGAACACGGGCAGCAGGGCGACGACACTGAACGGCAGCGGCTCGCCAGTCTCGACGGCGACGACCGTGCCGCTGATGGAGGCTGCCGCGTGGGGGACTTGCTGGGCTGCGGCGGCGGCACCAGAGAGCGAAACGGCGCAGACGGCGGCGACGAGCGCCAGCGCCTCCTTAATGCCGCCTCGCGCCGGCGGGAACTACGACGCCGTGTGTAGCTGCGCCGCGCCACACGGCCATCGGGAGCGCGACTGCGTGCATCTCCGGTCCTCCAACCCTTCCTCCGACATCAGCAGTCGCGCGCGTCCCACCGCTCGCACTCCCTTGCGCCACAGCCTCCGTGGTCACGAAGGGTCGCGACATCGAGGTCGCCGCAATCTGGGAACGCACGGCGCGTGCGCCCGCCTCGCGCTCGGCCGCCGCGGGCACAAGGACGCGTCGCAGCGCGTTGACGTTCACCGGCACCGCCGTAGCGGCCGTCGACAGGGCGGGCGGTTCTTGCCGCACGGGGATGGGCGACATAGTGAGGCGCACATCGTGGGCGACTGCCGCCGGTCGGGGCGCGGTGCCCGCAAGCCGTCGTCCGGGGCCCAGCGGGATCGCGCGCACCGGGAGAGCAGCGGGCGCCACTGGGAGATCGCGGGCAACGGGGGGGGGCTGGCGGCGGCGAGAGCCGATGGTCGGGCTTGCTTCGGGCAGGCGCGGCGGGACGAACACGTCGTTGCGCCGCTGCAGCCCACCGCTGGCGGTGACACGGTACCGGCTCGGGAGCGCCATGGCGCTCGCGAGCGCCGGGTTGGCGCAGGACGAGCTCAGATCGCACGGCTGGGTGGGACGATGGAAGCGCGGCGCGTCGAAGCCGAACAGCGGCGACTCGATGATGACGACCTGGGAGCCGACGAAGGTGCAGCCGACGCAGGATGGGGGCATCGCCTCGTCCTGTGGGGCCAAGAGAGGAGAGGGCGCTTGGGCGTAGGGGCGGGGCGCGACGGTGTAGGTCGCGATATCGTAATTGAAATAGCCGTCCCCCAGCATCCGTTGCACGATGTCAGTGACCCCGCCTGCGGCGTCCGCCCCCTCCCAGGAAGGTGCCAGAGCGTCGGGGTTCCAGTCCGCTGCGCGGACGAACTCATCGAACCGGTACGAGGCGGGGGAGACGGCCGCGAGCACCAGGCCCTGGCCGTCGGGCTCGGCCACCACGAACGATTCCCGGTCGCCGGACGAGAGGATTTGGTAAGTTCCGCCGCGCACGAAGGGATCCTCGGTGGGATTGGCCGGGAAGAGCACGCGGATGTGACCGTCGGTGCTGCGGTGCAGCACGACGAGGAAGCCGTCGGCGGCCGTGTGGACGTATACGCGCACGGGGTCGCCGCGCGCCAGCGGCGGGGGAGCCACACGCGCACGGGCTTCTCGTCCCGCGTTGCCGGAGGGGGGGGGGCGTGGGGGGCCGTCTGCAAGAGCACCGTGAGAAGCGGCAGGATCACGGAGACGCCTTTCGGCCGCAGCGGTGCGGCGGAGTTGTGGTCAAGGGTGGCGTCATCTCACCGTCGCCCGCAGCCGGATATTGATGTAATACGCCTCCAGCAGCTGAAGGTGCCCTGCCACAGCGGGCGCCACCGTGCGCAGGAAGTCGGGAATCGTCGTGCCGAGGCCGAGATAGAGCTCGCGGACGGGAGTAATACCGTCCGCCTCGAGCCCCACGCCATGCCCCAATCCTACGGAGACGGGCTGGCGGTCCCCCCACCCCAGCGGCGGCCGATACGTCGCCCAGAACACGTAGTTGTCCGACTCCCGTGAGTCCTGGGAGAATAGGGTTTTCTGGTTCGCGAAGACGTTCCGCTTGGCGCTGAACTTGAAGTCCCAGCGACCTGGATGGCGGAGTGCGAGCAGGCCCATCCCGACACCGGCGTAGTCGAAGATCAGGTCGGAGATGCCCAGCCCCTGATGGGGATTGAACGCATCGATGGGGAATTCCACGAGTGTCAGGATTGCACCGGCTTCTATGGCTCCCCAGGTCCGCGCCCGCTTGGTCGGCTCGCCGGTCCAGCTCCAGATGTGCGCGAATGCCTTCGTGAGATGGTAGCCGGATACGAAGTGGCTGATCTCGTCGTTCTGCATCAGGCTGTCGCAACACCAGTCGCTCCATTTGACGTGAAACCGGCCGCTGGACTGTCCCCAGCTCGCTTCCATCTCCTGATAGACAAACACACCGCCGACCACGTGGGCCCCACCCACCGCCCAGAGCCGGGAGGTGCTGGGTGTGACCGCCAGGGCCGCGGCGGCCGGCGCGCAGCCGGTGCACGTCGAGTCGGCCGGCTTCACCATTTGAGCGCCGGCTCCTTGCACGGCGCACCACGCCAGCACGATTGGCAGGGCTTTCATCTCACCGCTTGCTCAGGAATGCGGCGATGCTCTGAGTCTGCTGCTGGCCTTCCACCTGCGGGCTCTGCGTCTGCCCCAGCTTCGTGGTCGAGAAGTCCACGACCCGCCGACGCACCTCAGCCATCGCGCCCGCGAAGGTGGTGTTCTCCGGAGCGTTGGCGAGCGTCGCGTACAGCAAGAGGGTGAAGAGGCCGCCGGAGATCCGCTGTCCATCCGGCGTCTGCCCCGTGAGCCCGGCCGACGTCTCGCTGTCCGCCGATGCCGCTAGCAGGATGTGGCTCGCCGGCTGGCTCAGCAGGTCCTCCACATTGGTGGGCGTGCTTCCCGGCCGCAGGCTCTTCACGTACTGTCGCGGCGTTTCGACGTGGGCGGCGACGGTGCGCCATTGCAGCCCTCTCGTTCCGCCTGCCACACGTGCAGGGTGCCCCAAGATGCCTTTGGGGACCGTGACGTTGCCGGCGATGTCCTTCCAGTCGAAGACCTCCGGACCGGCCCGGGTCGCCGTTCCCGAGTAGCAGTCGTCGAGGACGACGAGCACGTGCCCAGCGGCGAGGTCCCCCACCAGAATGCCCATCTCGTCGTCCAGGATATAGCCGTACAGATCTCCCTGGGTCCCCCACACCGCCAGCGCTTCATCCTTGCCGTCCGGCTCGGGATCCTGGATGTAGCGATTGTCGGGCATCTGCATCCCGTGGCCGGAGTAGTAGAAGACCGCCGTGCCGGCCGGGCCCGCCTGGCCCAGGTGACGGCGGAAGGCTTGAATGATCTGCTCGCGGTTTCCCTCCACGTCGCGCAAGATGAGGATATTGTCGGGCTTGAAGCCGTACTTCTCCACCAGCAGGGTCCGCATTAGCTCCACATCACTCAGCGGCGAGCCTCCCAGATCGTTGTCCCTGCCGGGGTAATCGCTCACCCCCACGAGCAAGGCATACCGCTCGGACGGATCCCCGCCCCCCGGATACAAGCGGGCCCAATCCAACGCCGACACGGAGCCGTGGGACTGGACGCTCAGCGTGTACGCTCCCTCGGCAGACGAACTCCCTCCCGACACCGACAGGTAATAGGTGCCGTCCTTGGGGAGCTTCAGCTCGACCGTGACGGTCCGATGCGCGGAGTCGGCCGCCGCGATCAGCGCGGCCCCGGTGGTGGTCATCAGCGCGACCGCCAGATCGACGTCGTATCCTGCGTTGACGGTGACGACGACGTGCTCGTCCTGATGGCCCTGGTAGGTCCAGAGGTCGTACGCGACCCCGGCGTCGGTGTGGTTGTCATCCGCGCTCAGCTCTCCAGGCAACGCCTGTCCCGGCAGGATGAGTGGCGCGTAGGCAGTGGCCCGGTCCGCCGTGCCCCGGGCCACCTGAGCGGCCACGGCCCTGCGCCTCGCTTCCAGCCGCTGCCCCGCCCCTCCCCTGCCGGCCTGCGCCCCGAGCGGGTGGGCAGCGCCTGCCCATGCAACGATCGCTAATACCAGACCCGCCAGGGATGGATTTGTCAGAGAATGCGTTCGAGCTCCGCTCATACCGTCCTCCCACTCTGAATGGAATGCTGTCCCGGTCGGGCGCATCATGGCCCGCTCTTCTTCACGACGATCGTGATGCCGTATGTGGTGCCCGTGCTCGGCGGGGTGGTCGCAGGATCGGAGCGGGTGCCATGGTACGCATCCGACAGCAGCTGTTGCAGGGGGCTCAGCGATCCCCTGCCCCCGGTCCCTTCACCTCGCCTGCTCAACACGGGGGTGAAATCGACCCGCTCGTGGGTGGCGAACAGCTTGAGCACTTCGACCCCGTCCGGCGGCTCGACGTAATAGCAGTCGAGATGGCCGACCGAGTCGTGGATCAAGTAGGACCGATGCGGCGGAAGCATGTTGGCGCTTCCGAGGTCTTCGCGGTCCGGAAACAGTTGCTCGACCCTGCCATCGGGCGTCAGATCGAGGATCGATACGTACGCGGCGTCTTCGCCCTCGTTCCGTATCCGCAACAGGTACACGTCGTTCGGCACCAGCTCCCACTCGCCCCCCGCGCCCCGCTTCCCTTCGACCGGCAGCGTATCGGTGCCCACGCAGCGGTTGTCGACGATCCGCCGGCTCGTGGGGATCAACTCCATACTCACGTTGATCCGGGGATCGGTCATCTCGATCTGCCGGAGATAGCGGCTCCGGGCGTACCCGCGGGCGGCGTCCTGAATGGCGACGCCAGCATCTGGCTTCGTGGGATCGATCGCTCCGGTGAGTGGCGCGTTATCGGCCGCGGCGATAACGATGATCGACCCACTGGCCGCGGGGGTTGCGCGAGTCACGAGGAGGTCGGGCTTCGTCGCGACGATTTGCAGGATCGGCACTTCCGCCAGCGACGCACGGATCGCATCCTGCAGCCTCGAGGCGAGCGCCGCATCGAGCTTCACTCTCACTCTGAGATCACCGTAGGCGTACTCGGTGACAAACGCCCAGCTGGGCTTCAGGTCCGCCGCCGACGTCCCGGCCCGGCGGCTCGCCAGGGCGACGGTGGCGGTTGCGGCGTCGGCGCGGCGTACGACGCCGCTGGCGAGGGGGGTCACGCCCCGCGGATCGCGCGTGCCCGCGGGGAGAAACGCCACTTGTGTCTGCGGCAGCAGCCCGAGGAGCGACCCGCCTCTCAGGGTCAGGCCGGTGTCGCCCGCCACGGATGCCACTTTGAAAAACGGCGTTTGGGACACGCCTTGCCCGCTGAAGACCTTCGTGTCCACCGCGCCTTCGATCTGCGGCTGTTGCCCACTGAGCTGCATCGCCGCCATGGCGACCGCGATGCGGTCGAACAGCGCCCGATAGGTGGTCGTGCTGTCGATCCTGGCCAGTGCGCGGCTCAACGCGAGGGAGAGCGAGCCGACCGGCTGGCCGTTGTCGTCGTAGGTCTCGTGGGCGACCTGATCGTGCCGCGCAGCGGAGATCACGACCATCGGGCCGAGCGCGGCGTCGCCGCCGCGGGTGCCACTTGCGCGCTCGTCGAGCAGTCCGCTGCCGACGTCCTCTCCCTGCCCACGGGTGGTACCGAGCCCGGCATTCTGGGGGGGGACGGGCACCTCGATCGGTTGGAGCACGCCCCGCACCGGGAGCTCCTCGGGTCCGCGGGTAGCGGAGCCCGAAAAGCAGGCGTCGATCAGGACCAGCACGTTGCCGGTGGGCCCGACCTTCCGGCGCAGCGCGGCGAGGATCGGCGCCAGCTCGTCGTCCCGGATGTGCCGCTCCCCGTGGTAGTTTCCGGGGCGCAAATCTCCCGGCGCCCCGTAGGGCACCAGCAGCTCGTCGTAGCCGTCGAGCTCGTCGCCGTTGTCGTCGGTGATGCGATGCCCGTGGCCGGAGTAGTGAAAGACCGCGACGCCCCCCGGCTGGGCGGTGTCGGTGAGCCACTGCAGTCCCGCCAGGATGCCCTCGCGGGTGGCGGCCCGATCCGCGACCACGCAGATATTCGCCGAGTCGAAGCCCTGCGTCAGCAACGCGGTGCGGACGAGCGTGGTGTCATTCGCGGCGTCGATCTTCGGGTACAGCGACGCGGCGGGATAATCGCCAATGGCGACGATGAGAGCGACTTTGCGAGGCCCAGGGGGGGAGGGCCGGCACGGCGGGGAGGACCCGCGGCTGATGACGCCGCAGAGCAATCCCGCGGCGGGCAGCAGCCGCGTGAAGCGGAGCATCCTGATGGTCCTCGCAGCCCGGTGATGTTGCACTGGTCGCTCCCTGCCGCGGAACTCAAGATGGTAGCGATTCCGGCACCCGGCAAATGGCGGCTGGCCGCTTGACGACGCTCTGGCCGAACCGTAAGCTCGCGCCGATGAGACTGTCACTCTGGGACATTCCGATCCTGGCACTCGTCGCATCCCTGAGTGGGACGCTGCAAGCGCAGCGGCAGAGTGCCGACACGCTGTCGGGCGCGCCGGCGAGGGTCTTCGTCGATCGGCCGCCCTACGAGGTGATCTACGATCACTTGAGCGGCACCCTCGAGCTGCGCAGCCACAAGGGCCAGGTGCTGGAGCACTGGGAGCGGGGCGTGGGGGCGTCGGCCGCGCCGCTGATTCGCCTGCCGGTCGACCGCCCCGTGGTGGTCGTGATCCGCCACGCGAACGCGCTGCTATACGATTATGCCGTGTCGTCCGCGGTCGTCACGCGCAAGGACGTGCGTGCGTGTCGCGACGCCGGCAAGCGATTCTCGGCGACCGCGTTGCTCGCCGAGCTCAGCGTCCTGGCGGTAGAAGCCCCGCCCCGAGGGTTGACCCGGCAGGTCTTAGGGAAAATGGTCCCGGACGTCGAGACGCGTAGCTTCAGCGCGACGCCGCGCGGGGGGAGGCTCGACGCCGCCGCCCTGGAGCAAACGCTGCGAGAGATTCGCGAGCCGATCAGGCGGTACCTCGACTTCACCGGGACGGTGGTGCTGCTCGCGAATACGCTCCAGGACTCCCTGGTGAGAATCGCCGAGCTGGGCGAGTCCACGCCGATCGATTCTCTACTGGCGCAGCTGCAACAGTCGATCGAAAGCGCCCAGGCCGGCTTGAGCGCTGCCGCGCAGGTGCCGCAGCTGCTGAGCCAGCGCGCCGAAGCCGCCCGGCCCCACCTGCGCACGCTGGCGGCGGTAACGCGCGCGATCCGCGCGGGCGACTTCGCGGGGGACCGATCGGCGGCGTCGGCGAGCGAAGCCCTCGCGCTTGCCGGCCGGGTGGATTCCGTGCTGCCGGCCCTCGAGGCTGCCTATCGCCGCCTGGAAGTCGCGCTGGTGCGGATCGAGACCGCCCGCGCTCGCTCCACGCAGACCTTCACTACCGGCCCCAGCGGGGACGTGCGCCGCTTGGTGGTCGAGTTGCGCCCTACTGGGGACATGCAGGAGGTCCCGCGCGTGCGGCAGGGACGGCTGGAGATCTATGCCGAGCCGACGGTCTCGACCCAGTGCGAGATCTCCATCGGCGTCGCCTGGATGGAGCCCCCCGCCGAGTACGATGTCGTGGATTCCGTCGTCGTCAATCGCGGGGGCAAGACGCGCTCCGCCGCGAGTCTCGCCTTCCACGTGTCATCCCCCAGCTTCCCGCTGCTGGGCGCGCTCCTGGGCATCGGCATGGGCCCGAACAAACGCCCCGATTTCTATCTCGGCGCGAGCCTGCGCCTGCTCGAGCCCGTGTTGGTGAACAGCGGGGTCGTCTGGCAGTACGGCCCGCGTCTGCCCGCCGGCATCCAAGTCGGACAGAAGGTGTCCGACTTCGGCTTTCTCGACCATCTGCCGTCTTCCTACCAGGCGCGGGTGTTCTGGGGGCTCAGTTATGCGCCGTAAGACGAGGGTGGCTCCGGGCTGGTGCTACCTCGTCCTCCTGTTCGGCTGTGCGGCTGCCGCCCATCCGGTCCGCGGCCAGACGCCGGAGCCCCTGCGCCTCGTGACGCCGGAGGGGCACACGGGATCAGTCACGTCTGCCGGCTTCTCGCATGATGGGCGGTGGGTGGTGACGGCCAGTAAAGACCGCACTGCCCGCGTTTGGGAGGTTGCGACGGGCAGGGAGGTCATGCTGTTGCGCGGGCATACCAAAGGGGTGACCGCTGCTGCCTTCTCGCCCGACGATCAATGGGTCGTGACGGCAAGTCTGGATGACACCGCCCGCGTGTGGGACGTCACCAAGGGGCGGGTCATTGCGGTCTTCGCCGGGCACACCGCTGCCGTGAATGCGGCCGCCTTCTCGCCCGACGGGCACCAGGTGGTGACGGCCAGCAACGACGGTACAGCCCGGGTGTGGGAGCCGGCGACGGGTCGGGAGGTGGCAGCCTTCCGGGGACACAAGGGCCCGGTGAATTCCGCCGCCTTCTCGCCCGACGGGCGCCGGGTCGTTACGGCCGGCAACGACAGCACGGCGCGCGTGTGGGACGTGGCAACGAGGGGGAGCGCGGGGGGCGCCAGTGCAGTCATTCGCGAGCACGACCCCGTGAACTCTGCCGCCTTCTCACCCAACGGGCGGTGGGTCGCGACCGTCAGCGGGAAGATCGCCCAAGTGTGGAACGTGGCGATGCGGCGACAGGTGGCGGTGTTTCGGCGGCACGCGGGTTTGGTCACCTCCGTCGCCTTCTCGCCCGACGGGCGCCGGGTGGTGACGACCAGCTACGATAGCACGGCTCGAGTGTGGGTGGCGGCGACGGGGCAGCAAGTCATCAGGTCGTTGCGCGGTCACGCCCACAGCGTGCTTTCCGCCTCGTTCTCACCAGATGGCAGGAAGGTGGTGACGGCCAGCGGGGACCAAACGGCCCGCGTCTGGGAGGCCGCGACGGGTGGGACGCTCGCGCTCTTGGGTGGCCAATACCAACCGGGTGACCTCTGCCGCCCTGTCGCCCGATGGGCGGTGGGGCGTGACGGCCAACGGGGACAAGACCGCCCGGGTGTGGGACAACGCGGGTCATGAGGTGGCAGTCTTGCCCGGGCATACCGACTGCGCACTGTCCGCCGCCTTCTCACCCGACGGGGAAAAGGTGGTGACGGTCAGTGTGGACAACACGGCCCGGGTTTGGCAGGTCACCACGGGCAGGGAGGTGGCGGTGTTGCGGGGGCACACGGCTTGGGTGAACTCGGCCGCCTTTTCCCGCGATGGGCGGCTGCTGGTCACAGCCGGCGGGGATAGGGCCGCCCGCGTGTGGGAGGCGGCGACGGGCCGGGAGCTGCAGGTCTTGCGGGGCCCAGGGAACGGAGTCGTGATGTGTGCTGCCTTCTCCCCCGACGGCCAATGGGTGGTGACGGCAGGCCTGGATGGCACCGCCCGGGTGTGGGACGTGACGAAGGGGCGTGCGGTGGCGGTGCTCGGCGGGCACACCGCTATCGTGAACTCGGCCGCCTTCTCACCTGATGGACGGTGGGTAGTGACGGCCAGCGGCGACAACACCGCCCGCGTGTGGGACGTGGGGACGGAGAGCACGGTTGCGGTGTTTCGCGGGCACTCTGCGGAGGTAAGGTCCGCCGCGTTCTCGCCCGACGGGACTCGCGTCGTGACGGCCAGTTTGGACGAGACCGCGCGAGTGTGGGAGGCCGCGACAGGGCGGGAAATGATGGTCTTGGGCGGTTTTGCCAGCGGCGTGCGGTCCGCCGCCTTCTCCCGCGATGGACGTCTGATCATTACCGGGAGCGATGATTCGGCCCGCTTGTGGGACGCGCGCACGGGGGCCGAGCTGCTTCGCCGGTTCAGCTTTGATTCCAGCGACTGGGCGGCGGTGGCCCCTGACGGCCGCTATGATGGATCCCAGCCCGGGTTTGGGCGGTTGCATTACGCGCTCGGTCTGCAGACGATCCCTGTCACGACGTTCCTCGAGAAATTCTACGTGCCGGAACTCACCGAGGCGATTCTGTCCGGCGCTCCCTACACGGGACCGGACCTCCGGCACGGCTTCGGCCTCCCGCCGGCGGTGCGCATCGTCTCCCCCCGCTCCGGCGACACAGTCTCGGCCACGGTGACGGTGACCGTCGAGGTGAGGGATCAGGGTGGTGGGGTGGAGGAACCACGACTCTTTGACAACGGCACCCGGGTGGGCGGCGCCACGCGCAGCGGCGTCGCGCGGGAGAAGTGCCCGGAGGGGAAGACCGCAGACTCCACGACGGCGGTGTGCTTCACGGTAGAGCTACTTCCTGGCTCCGATACTCTCGAAGCGACCGCGTTCTCCGTGGGACGCGCGGAGGCGGAGCGGGCACGAGTGATAGTGGACGTGCGTGGAGGATCGGCGTCGGAGTCCGCCAAGCCGACGAGCATCCTCTACCTCCTTGCGGTGGGGATCAACCACTACCAGAACTCGCGCTACGATCTCAATTACGCCCGAGCCGATGCCGCGGCGTTTGCGGATTCCCTGCGCATTGGCGCCAAGGACCTCTTCGCCAAGGTCGTCCCGGACACGCTCTTCGACCAGGCAGCGACCGGTCTGGCGATCAAGACGGCCTTCGTGGGAATCATTAAGAAGGCCAGGCCTGAAGACACCTTCGTGTTCTACTATGCCGGGCACGGAACGGTACCCGTCCAGGACACGACGTACTACCTGGTACCGAGCGACGTGACGCAGATGAATGATGTGAGCCAGCTCGCGCAACAAGCATTGTCGAACACTCAATTGCGCGCGCTGTTCGACGCGGTGCAAGCGCGGAAGAGACTCATGCTCGTGGATGCCTGCCATGCCGGTGCGATAGTCGAAGCCTACGGGTCTCGCGGTCCGGTGGAGGCACGGGCCTTGACGGAGCTCGCGAACGCCAGCGGCTTTCTGATCGTGACCGCAACGGAGAAGCATCAGCTCGCTAGCGAGGTCGAGAAGCTCGGGCACGGCGTCTTCACTTACGCGCTGCTGCAGGCCATGTCCCAACCCCCGCGGCGCAAGCGAATGGTCGTCGCAATTGTGAACGAGACCGAGCAGCTCATGCGGACGCTAACCACGAAATACCACGGAGCAGAGGAGAGACCGGAGATCCACCTGAACGGCCAGAATTGGCCGCTGATCATGCGCTGAAGGGCCTTCTTGCTACAGAAGCGCTAGAACGCCGGCTGGTAGTGCTCATCCCAGGCGACGGCGAAGTCGATCTGGCAACTCTCGCAGCTCATTCGCTTGGGGCGGCTGGTGAGCTGCTGGCGGTGGCGGCAGCTCGGGCAGACCGCGTACTCCGGTCCCCAGCCTGAGGGCATGTTCACGGCATTGGCCGGGCGCGGCACCACGGTCCAGCGACGTGGCGGGCTGTACCTGAGTTCGAGGAACGGGATGAGCACCGGGACGGGGCTCGCGTTCACGTCGAGGACCGCCTCGACGGCCGCCAGCCACAAGACGCGATACCACCCGCCCCGGCGCAACCGGCAGTTGACGTCCGCCTGGAGCCGAGCCCACCGCTTCATCGCGTACTTCTCCGTATTGCCATCTGGATAGGGGGAGGTACAATGTGCCGGCGTGTGACCGAAAAGGCTGTGACGGGAGACACACTGCAGTAACCTGCTGTCCGACGCGGGGTTGGTTGGCCTGCCTCAGGGCGTAGGCCAGCTCGGTAGTGGCCGCATCAGCAGGCCCGTTGTGGAGACCCGCACCTGGTAGGCTGCGGGCTTGTCCCCCGCGACGAACGCAGCCGAGCCGTACTCAGCATCCACCAGCGCGCCGAGCAGCGTGCGCCGGGCGAGCGAGAAGACGTCCACCGGCTTGTTGCGGGCCAGCGAGTACACCGTGTGCGGCTTGCCCCGCTCGTCCGCCAGCTCGTTGTAGCGGCCGGCGACGCGGTCGAGCTCGTAGGCGGTGTGCAGGCCCAGCAGGTTGGCCCAGGCGTGCCACTTCAGAATGTGCGCCTCCACGTAGAAGGCGTCTCCCGCGAGCTCGTACATCGCCAAGCGCCCGTCCGGGGGGGGGAGCACGATGGTCGCCCGAAACCGCTGCGGCGCGACGGGCTCGGTCTTCACCGTGGCGGCGACTGCTTCGTAGGTCAGCGCCCGGTATCCGCGAATCCCCAGCGTGATCGTGACCAGAAGCGCGGCGAGCGCCAGCAACAGCAATCCCGCGAGCCCGCGCATCCCCCCGCCGAGCCAGCGCCGACGCCGGAACGCCCGGAGCCCGGTGGCGCACAAGGCGATGCCGAAGACGAGCAGGCAGACGACAACGATGACGACGGTAGAGGGCATCATGGGGATCAACCTTGCCGGCCTCGCGGGATGGTGCATGTTACCACGTTTCCCGGAGGGACGCCCGGGTGCAGCCGTCCATCGCATCTGGGCGGGCGAGCCGTCGGTCGTGACTGTGTACGCAGCTGCTCACCGCAAGTGCCATCACGCCGGCGTTGGCCGGCGCCAGCCCGAGGAGGGCGCCATGAAACCCAGACACGCTGCACCGCTTCCTACTCTCGCCGCCCTCGCCCTGCTCGGGCTCGCCACGGCCTGCGAGCCATCCAAGCCCACGACGCCCCCCAGCGCCGGTAGTCCCTCCTTCAGCGCCACGAAGTCCCAGCCCGACGACTCGGCCGCCCTGGTGGCGCGCGTTCAACAGGTCAACCAGCAGCTCGCCGCGCAAGGCTACAACGTCGCCATCGAGGGCATCGACTTCCTCACCATCGGCAACGGACGGCCCGGCATCCGCATCCACCAGGAGGGGTTCCGCTGGGTGCCCAACGACCCGCGCCGCGACGCCGATGGCACGAACATCACCTACCTCTTCGACCAGTCGAACGGCGTCACGGCGAGCGGCCTCAGCGCAGGGCAAACCGAAGCGGCGGTAGATGCCGCCCTCGCCACTTGGGCCGGCGATCGGGCCCTGAAAAAGGTGACGATCATCAAGCGGGCCGACAGCGGCGCCGACCCGACGATCTTCGACTTTTTCTTCTTCTGCGGCGCCTCCCCATGCGGCGGGTTCGGCAATCCGTTCCTCGCTGACATCGTGGACGCGGGCTTCTACCCACGCGCGTTCTTCGAGGCGGTCGGCGGGCCGGGCGGCGGGCGGGGAATCCTCGCGTTCTCCGTCAGCTTCATCTTCGTGACTGCGAGCGGCGTGCCGACCGACATCAACGGCGACAACTACCTCGACACCGCGCTGAATGAGGTGTATTTCAACAACACGTTTGGCGACCCCGCCAACGACCGCGTCGGGAACCCGTGGGGCATCGACGTCGCGCTCCCAGGCATCGATGTGCAAACGGTCGCGCTCCACGAGAACGGGCACTCGCTCGGGCTGGGGCACTTCGGGCCGCCGCCGACGGCGGTGATGAATCCCGTGTACGGCGGCATCCGGCACAGCCCGCTTCCGGCCGACGACGCGGGGATGAATGCGCTGTGGCGGAGCTGGCCGAATCCTTAGCGCCTGAGCGCGAAGCGCGCGGTGCATGGTGCGTGGCTCGTTCGTGCCACGGGCGAGCCACGACTCCCCGCAGTGCCCGAGGTGAGAGTCGAACTCACACGGGGTTGCCCCCGGGGGATTTTGAGTCCCCTGCGTCTGCCATTCCGCCACTCGGGCGCGGGTTGCGAGCAACTAACCTAGCCGCGGCACTGCTTTGGCGGGACTGGCCGTGTCGCGATGTCGCTTCGTCCTAGCGAAGGACCTGAATGGCGGATACGGTATACCGATGCCTCCCCCCCCCGCCAGCGGCTCGGTGACGGTCGCTCCGGTACCCCGTCCCACCCCCTTCCAGCTCGCGCTGGGGTTCGTGACCAACTTCTTCGACACCCTGGGGATCGGCTCGTTCGCTCCCACGACCGCGGCATTCCGGGCGCGGCGGCTCGTGGCCGATGAGCTCATCCCCGGCACGCTCAACGTGGGTCACACGCCCCCCACCGTGATTCAGGCCGTGATCTTCGTGACTGCGATCAGGGTGGACGTGGTCACGCTGGTGCTCCTAATCGGCGCCTCGGTTCTGGGCGCCTGGATCGGCGCCGGCATCGTCAGCGCGTGGCAGCGACGCAAGATCCAGCGCGGGATGGCGATCGCGCTGCTCGTCGCCGCCACGTTCACCGTGCTACGGATGACGGGCGTCTTCCCGGCAGGTGGCGACGCGCTCGGACTGCGCGGCGCGCTCCTCATTGGCGGCGTGCTCGGTAACTTCGTGCTCGGCGCGCTCATGACCCTCGGGATCGGGCTCTACGCGCCCTGCATGGCGATGGTGAGCCTGTTCGGCATGAACCCGAGGACGGCGTTCCCGATCATGATGGGATCGTGCGCCTTCCTCATGCCCGTGGCGAGCGCCCGCTTTCTCCGAACCGGACGGTACGACCGCTCATCGGCCCTTGGCCTCGCGATCGGCGGAGTCCCGGCCGTGCTCCTCGCCGCGTTCGTCGTGAAATCGCTCCCGCTCGACGCCGTCCGGGTGCTGGTGGTTGTGGTCATCGCCTATACGGCAGCGAGATTATGGCTGGACTCGCGCGCGCCGGTGCGCGCCGCACCGGCGACGGATAAAACGGGGACAGGGGAGAATCGGGCCCCTTAAGCTGCCGCCGGTGTGTGCGGCTCCCCTAAATCCGCCGCGATCACGATCCGGTTCGCCCCCGCGCGCTTCGCGTGACACAGCGCCCGCTCGGCCTGGACAAACAGATGCTCGGGACCGGTCGCATCGAGCGGGGCCGTGGCGATCCCCCCGCTGACGGTCACCTCGAGAAAGTGACCGCACACCGCGTTGGCCTCAAACCAGGACTCGACATCCTCACGGAACCGTTCCGCGACGACCCGCGCGTCGAGTTGCGGCGCGTCGGGGAGGATGATGGCGAGCTCGTCACCGCGCACGCGACACGGCACGTCCGCTGCGCGCACATGCTTGCGGATGAGATCACCCACCGACCGGAGCACCCGGTCCCCTACCCGGGAGCCGTAGGCGTCGTTGACCTCCCGGAACTCGTCGAGGTCCAGCAGCAGCAGCGACGACGAGGTCCCAGCGCGGTGGCAGCGCTCCACCTCGCGCTTCAGAGCGTGCTCGAAGTACCCTCGGTCGTACAGGCCCGTGAGCGCATCCGACATGACCAGGCGCTCGATGGCGCCGAGCGCCGCCGCGTCGATGATCGCGACATCGCCGTGCTGCGGGTGGATGTTGGTGAGGTAGTCGAGCAAGGCGACCCGCTGGCCGACATCGCGCCCCAGCCGCCGCAGCAGCTCGCGACGGTGCCGCGACGCGTCGTGCCACAACAGCTCCGCCTCGGAATCGCCAAGCGGGAGGCGGGCGATCTTCGCGAGCCGGGCGGTAGGATGCGTGCCCGGCGCGGGTGCCTCGAACGTCGCTTGCCAATTGCGCTTGGCCATTGTCCTGGTCCCCGTGCGAGTGGGCCTCGGGGAGGATCATTAGGCATGTTGCGTACCTGCAACGCCAAGGCGGTTAACGCGTTTTCGGGAACCAGGTTAGCCAATTGACTATGGGAAGCGGGATGGGCCGGGGGCCTCATTCCTGTGCGGGAGGCTCAGAGGCGTGCTCTGAAACGGTGCGTTCACTACGGCCTTGGCTTCCGCCCCGGCCGCCCGCCTTGGCCACCGCGCGGTGCCGGTGCGCCCGGCCCTGCCGCCCCCCCTCCGCGGCGCGGGCCCAGCCGCCCTCCCCCCCCACCTCC
>Ga0209761_1000771_pt1 | contig 20305 bp, 10 predicted proteins | sample GraSoi013_1_40cm_4_FD_185818 | JGI IMG/M metagenome (GOLD analysis project Ga0209761, IMG submission 185818) | Grasslands soil microbial communities from the Angelo Coastal Reserve, California, USA - Sample 09_25_2013_1_40cm (SPAdes) (version 2) | ecosystem: Environmental > Terrestrial > Soil >...
CGACCAAGAGCGGGATCCTGATCTCCCGCATCATGACCGACGCCGAGGGTATCCGGAACCTGGTGGGCACGGGGCTGGTGCAGCTCGTCGGCGGGCTCATCACGGCCGCGATCGCGCTGGGGGTGCTGTTCTACCTGAACTGGCGGCTGACCCTAATCTCCATCCTGATCCTCGGCTGCTTCGGGGGCGGGATGGCGTACGCGTTCGCGAAGCTGCGGCCACTGTTTCGCGATCGCGGCAAGCTCAACGCGGAGGTGACGGGGCGGCTGGGCGAGACGCTCGGCGGGATCAGGATCGTCAAGGCGTACCGCGCGGAGCGCAGCGAACGGCTCGTGTTCACCCGCGGGGCCAACACGCTGTTCCGCAACATCGCCACGACCATGACGGGGATCTCGGGCGTCGGCGCCTTCGCCACCGTCATCATCGGGGCCATCGGGATCCTGATGATCCTCGAGGGCGGGCACGCGATCCTCTCGGGCCAGATGACGCTGGGCGATTTCTTCATGTACGGCGTTTTCATCGGTCTCGTGGCACTGCCGCTCATCAACATCGCCTCGATCGGCACGCAAATCACCGAGGCGTTCGCGGGGCTGGACCGGATCCGCGAGATCCGCCGGCTCGTCACCGAGGACGCGGAGGACGGGGCGCGGGCGCCGCTCGTCGAGGTGGCCGGGGACATCGCCTTCGAGAACGTGAGCTTCGAGTACGTGCCCGGGGCGGAAGTGCTGCAGCACATCTCATTCCGCGCGGCGGCGGGCTCGACGACGGCGCTGGTCGGCTCCTCCGGGGCGGGTAAGAGTACGCTGATCAATCTCGTGCTCACCTTCAACCGCCCGAAATCCGGGCGCATCGTCGTGGACGGTCGCGATCTCGCCACGCTGCGGCTCGCCGACTACCGCCGGCAGCTCGGCGTCGTGCTGCAGGACAACTTCCTGTTCGACGGCACGATCGCGGAGAACATCGCGTTCGCCCGGCCACACGCGACCCGGGAAGAAATCGAGGACGCGGCACGCATCGCTCACTGCGACGAGTTCGTGCGTCGCTTCGAGCGCGGCTACGACACCGTCGTGGGTGAGCGGGGCGTGAAGCTCTCCGGCGGCGAGCGCCAGCGGGTCTCGATCGCGCGGGCGATCCTCGCGGATCCGCGGATCCTGATCCTCGACGAAGCCACGTCCAGCCTCGACTCGGAGAGCGAGGCGGCCATCCAGGACGGGCTGCGCACGCTGCGGCGTGGGCGGACGACGTTCGTCATCGCCCATCGCCTGTCGACCATTCGCAGCGCGGACCAGATCCTCGTGATGGAGCGCGGTGAGATCGTGGAGCGCGGCACCCACGCCGAGCTGCTCGCGAGACATGGCCGGTACCGCCAGCTGTACGACAAGCAGTACCGGTTCGAGCAGGACCTGTTCGTGAACCCCGGCGAGGACTTCACGCCCGAGCCGGAAGCGCCGCTCGCCGCTCCCCCGCTCACGCCTCCGGCCCTGCGCCGCCCGCCTCTGGGCTGGCGCCTGCGCCCCGACCCCCCTACACTAGCGCATGCCACTGATCGACACGAACCACCAGCGTGCCGCGCTGCTCGTGCTGTTGCTCGGCATCGGGCTGGTCATCGCGCTCGCCCCCTACGCCACCGGGCTCATCGGCATCCCAGTGCTCTACGCCGTGTTCGCTCCCGTGCATGTGTGGCTGTCCCTGCGGGTCCGCCCCAAGATCGCCGCGAGCCTCGTGGTCGTGCTCGCGCTGTTTCTCATCGTGGTGCCCGGCGTGTCCTTCGCCGGGCTCGTCGTCAATCAGGCCCAGCAGATCACCGGAAGCGTCGTGAGGAATCCGATCCTCGGCCGGATCGCCCAACTCGAGCTCGGCGGGATCGACATCGGTCCGCGAATCGCCGAGCTGGGCGCCAAGATCGTCGGCTGGCTTGGCTCGTCCGCGTTCGGATTGATCGGCACCGCGACCCGCCTCGCTCTGAATCTCACGATCTCGCTGTTCGGGCTGTTCTATCTGCTGCTGCAGCCGGGTGCGACGTGGGAGGCCGTCCGCCCCTACATCCCCTTCTCCGCCAAGAACACGGAGAAGCTGCGCCAGCGGTTCCGGGACGTGACCACCTCGACCATCATCGGCACGGGTCTCACCGCCGCGGCCCAGGGCGCCATCCTCGGACTCGCGTTCTGGATCGTCGGCCTGCCCAACGCGCTCTTCTGGGGCGTCGTCACGATGGTGTTCGGCATCCTGCCGATCGTCGGCAGCGGACTCGTCTGGGTACCGGCGGCGATCGCCTTGCTCGTCGCCAGCCGCCCCGGCCCCGCCGCCATCATCACGTTGGTCGGCGCATTCGTGGGGAACGTCGACTACATCCTGCGACCGATGGTGTTCCGCCGCTGGGCGAACATTCACCCGCTCGTCACGCTGGTCGGTGCCCTCGCCGGCGTGCCGTTCTTCGGGATCCTGGGGCTGCTGATCGGCCCTCTGGCCCTGAGCTACTTCTTCGAGTTGGTCAAGATGTACAGGGAGGAATACCTCAGTTAGCGCGTCGTGAATCGCATCGGTCCGTTCGGCCGCACGAGGTCGAGCGGATCGACGGTGATGCGCCCGTAGGCGGCGAACCAGTGGAGGTGCGGCCTGGTCACGCGTCCGGAAGACCCCACGCGGCCGATCACCTGGCCGACGTCGACCGTGTCACCGGGCACCGCGAGCACGCGGCTCAGATGGAAGTAGCCGGTCACGAGACCGGCACCGTGGTCGACGAGAATGGTGGTCCCACTGTAGTAGAGATCGGCGACCAACGCGACGACGCCGCGGTTCGCCGCTCGCACTGGGGCGCCGAGTTGCCCGGCGAAGTCGACGCCCCAGTGACGGCTCCGCAGTACCTCGTTGAACACGCGAGCCACGCCGAATACACTCGTCACTGCGCTGGAACGCGGCCGCACGAACGGGACACACCACAGCCTTGGGGTGTCGTGCGCTCGCTGTCTCACCTCCTGGACCAACTCCTGCTCGAGCCGGATGCGCTCGGCCAGCGAATCCGGCGGCTGTGCGAACTGGGGAGCCACCCGGAGCCGCTCCCGCGGGACTCGGCGACGCGCCACCGGCAACGCCGCGATCACCGTGTCGCCTGTGCTGTCGTCGCGCTCCATGACGACGCGAACCACTGCGCTGTCCCGCGCCTCGAACGGCGTCGCGCCGATCGCACGGAACCCGTCCGCTGACCACTCGAAGTGCAGCGGCTCGCCCGCCAGCTCGCCGTACACCGCGGTCACACTATCGCCTGCGGACGGGCGCACCACGACGCGCACCAACGATCCCTGGAGGGGGACACGGGGCCACCAGGCGACCTGCGGCGACCGGGCGGTTCCCTGCCCCGTGGCGATCGCCGGAACGAGGGACAGCGTGAGCGCGACGAAGTATCGGAAAGCAGTCGGCATGGGGCAGGATACCCGGCCCCGACTACTGTGATCCGGCCCGCGCGATCTCGAGCTCGGCGCGCGCGCCGTCGCTCTTCTCCATTAACGCCAGGTAGTCTCGATAGCGCGTCCGCGCGGTCGTGACATCGCCCGCCAGCTCCGCGGCGCGCGCCGCGCCAAACAAGCTGCGCGCGCGATTCGGCTGCTGGGCAAGCGAAGCCGCGTATGCCTTCGCCGCATCGCTGGGGCGGCCCAGCTCGAGCAGCAGGTCGCCGAGCAGCTCGCGCGCGGGCAGGACACCGCCGGGAGTCACCGGGTGCTTCTGGGTGACATCTTCCAGGTCCGCGGCGCTCGCGGCCAAGCGCACCGCTCCGGCCGTGTCACCCATCGCGCGGGCGAGCCACGCCGACGCTGCGAGGCGCTGGGTGCGCACTTGTCCCGCCCAATAGGAGTGCGCGCCGCCCGCCGCGCCTTCCACGCGTTCGACGTCGTCGAGGGCTGAGATCGCGGATCGCGCGCCTGCGGAGTCGCCGCTCCGCGCCGAGCCCAGCGCGCGTGCGAAGTAGGTGATCGCCTCCGCGGCGCGCCACTCGGGGGCCGGACGGACGGCGAGCGCCGCCGCCTCCCGCCACCGGCCGCGCTCGAGCGCGTAACGCGCCGGGATCGCGGCGAGCGCGTACTCGTTCGTGAGTGACCCGACGGGGTAGACCGCGGTGACGGCAGCCGCCTCATCCACTACGTGCTTGGCTTCGGCATCCCGACCCCGCTGCAGGTAGGCGTACACCATGTAGTCCCACGCGTGCCCGCGCTGGTCCCACAGCGCGTTCAAGTGACGCTCGTCCTCGAAGGCGCGGGCGGCAGCGGCCGATCGGGTATTGGACGCGATGGCGTCGTCCCACAGGCCCAGCCGAGTGAATATGTGGGACGGCATGTGCTGCGCGTGCGGCGCGTCGGGGGCGATCTCCGCGTACCGACGCGCAGCGTACAGTCCGAGGCGGGCGAGCTGGGGAACGTCGTTCGTGTGGATCAGGTAGTGGGCGAGACCGGGATGGCGCGGCTCAACCTTGAACAGAGGCTCGAGAATCGCGTCGGCGCGCTTCTGATAGCCGAACGTCGTGTCGGTCGCATTCTCCTGGGCGAGCGCGATGAGCGACAAGGCGTAGAAGATCGACGCTTCACGGTCGCGCGGGTGGCGGCGCCGGAGACCCTCCATGGCATGCGCGTACGCGACGAGGCGCGTCTTGTGGTCCGTTCCGCCGTAGTCCCGCTCGCGCGGCGTCCGGGCGAGCGCGAAGCCCCGTTCGCTCGCCGCGAGACCGGCCGCGAGCTCCGCGCCGACCGGCGGCGTCCAGAGCTGGTGGAACAGGCTCATCGCCTGCCCCCAGTAACCCATCGCGCACGTCGAGTCGACGGCGACCGCGTCCCGGAACGTGTCCGCTGCCTTCTCGTACCAGAAGGAGTGCAGCAGAGCAACCGCCTGCTCGAAGCGCGTCCGCGCCTCGGGCGTACACGATACCGGGAACACGACGCGACCGAGCGCCTCGGCGTGATGGTCGTGGGCCGCCTGGGCGGCGAGGCGACCGACCAGTCCGAGGCACAGCGCGACGGGAGCGGCCAATCGGGAAGCGGAGCTCATGGACACTGGCTGCCTGAAAGTTTCACGATCAAATGTGCAAGGTTCACTCGGGTGCGCCAGGGACTTGTGCCGCGAGCGCCAGCGCCACCCCGTTGGACCACCCGAACCCATCCTGCGTCGCGTACTCGCCCCCGCCGGCCCGCCGCTGCACATCGACCACGTCGTACTTTTCCATCATTTTGCCGGTCGACCGATAAGTGCGGCGGTTCAGCGCGAGCCACCGGTCGCGGGCGACATCGGCCAGATCCGCGCGACCGTAGCGGCGAACGCCCTCGATCGTCAGCCATTCCAAAGGCGGCCATCCGTTGGGGGCGTCCCACTGTTGGCCTGAGGCCATCAACGTCGTGACGAATCCGCCGGGCTTCAAGAACTCCCGCTCGAGCCGGGCGGCGACGGCGCGACCTTGCTCGGGAGTCGCGAGCCCGAAATACAACGGGGACGCGGCCGCCAGGGTGGGCCGGTCCGTCACACGCTCTCCACTGCGCCACCGAACGTCGTAGAAGAACCCCGTTGCAGGATCATACGCGGCGGCCAGCAGGGCGCGACGACGGTCCTCGGCCGCCTCGGCGAACTGTGTCGCGACGCCCGCGTCTCCTGCCCGCCCGCGGAACGCCCGGAGCGCGGCGATCATCCGCTCGGCATGATAGAGGAGACTGTTGAGATCCACCGGGACCAGGTCCGTCGTCTCCAGCGTGCGCAGGTCTTTCGGGTCACGCATCCAGCGGCTCGAGAAGTCCAAGCCGCTCTCGGCCGTGGCCCGAACGTTCCGATAAAACCCTTCGCGGCGCGCGTCTGCGAGCGTCTGACCCACCTCGTAATCCGGGCGGTAGGACTCCGGCCTGGGGTCGGCTCGGTCGTCCCAGTAGCGGTTGAGCAGCGGCCCGCCGTCCGAGAGCCGCACGACGCGGCGGTACGCCTGGCCCGCCCCCGGTGCCAGACGCTCCGCTCCATTCATCCAGAAGGCGTGCTCCGCTTCCAGCGCGTCGAGGTATGGCAGGGCCTGCGTGGTATCCGTTGCCCGCGCGTACAGCCCGACCATGGCGGCGAAGAACGGTGGCTGGCTGCGGCTGAGGTAGTACGTCCGGTTGCCGTTCGGGATGTGCCCGACCGTCCCGATCAGGTGGGCGAAGTTGTCGAGCATGCTTTTCACGAGATCGGTCCGACCGCTCGCAACGAGCCCGAGCATCGTGAAGTACGAGTCCCAGTAGTAGACCTCGCGGAAGCGGCCGCCGGGGACGACGTAGGGGTGCGGGAGCGGGATGAGCGACGAGTAGGCGTCAACGGTGTCGGGCGGGCGCGTCAGCACGGGCCACAGCGCACGAATGTGCTGCTCCATGGTCTGCGAGGTGTCCGTCCGGAAGCCTTCGCCGACCGGCCGGGGCACCTCGAAGGTCTGCGCCACGAAATCCCTCAGCAGTCCCCGCCCCACCTTCATGCCGGTCGAGGCGGTGTACCGGGCGACAATTTCACTCGGCGCGACGAGCGGCCGCGCGTCGACGAAGGTCTTCGAGTCCGCGAAGATCCCCGAGAGCTGGACGTCCTGGAACAGGGCGCCGAGGTCGGTCGGGTCGTACCGACCCGGAGGTTGGTGGAGGTTGGCGGAGGTTTTGGAGGTTGTGCAGGTCGTCGCGGTGCACACGGCCGAGACCGCAAGGAGCAGCCTCCCCCAACCTCCCCAACCTCCCCCAACCTCCACAAACCTCCGCGACGCGCTCATCGGAACACGATCCACAGCACCCCGATCGTAGCCGCGAGGACGAGAGAGAGAGCGACGTTGAGGCTCCGCGGGCCGGCAGGGACCGGGACCGCCGTGATCTCTGGTGCGCCGTACGTCAGCCCCGCCGTCCGGACGGCTCCAGGCGGGGCGGTCGCCAGGCTGACCGCGATGAGGATCCCCGAGCACAGCGCAAACAGCAGCGCCGCGAAGTGCAGGAAGTTGATGGTGGCGAACCACGCCCACACGGTGCCGCTCGCCAGATGGCTCCGCCTCAGCTCGAGCACGAGTCGCGCCGTGCCGATCACGAGCCCGGTCCAGAGCGCGGCCAACGCGCCGGTTCCGTTCAGCCGCGGGTACAACACGCCAAGCAGGAAGCACGCCGCGATGGGCGGTGCGATGTAGGCCTGCACGCTCTGCAGGTAGATGTAGATCTGCGGCTTGACGTACTTCATGAACGGGATCCACAGCAGACCCAACCCCACCAGCAGGACCGCGGTGATCCGTCCCACCGCCACCAGCCGCTGCTCGCTCGCGTCGGGCCGAAGCTTGCGGTACACGTCCCATGTGAGCAGCGTCGAGCAGGAGTTGAACGCGGAGGCGAGCGAGCTCATCAGCGCGGCGAGCATCCCCGCCAGCACCAGGCCTTTGAATCCGGCCGGGAGGAGCCGGGTCACCAGCGCCGGGTACGCCGCATCGACCGCCCCGCCCCGGATGTCGGCGTACAACGCCGCGGCGATGATCCCCGGCAGCACGAAGATGAACACCGGCAGAATCTTCAGGAACCCGGCGAAGATCGTGCCGGTTCGGGCGGCGCTGACGTTCTTGGCCGCGAGTACCCGCTGCACGATATGCTGGTCGGTGCACCAGTACCACACGCCCAGGATCGGCGCGCCGAAGATGATGCCCGTCCAAGGGAAGTTGGGGTGATTCATCGGCTTCCACATGGAGAAGAAGTCCGCCGGCACGCGCGCCTCCAGGCCGCTCCATCCTCCCACCGCCTGTAAGCCCAGCACCGTCATGGTCGCCGACCCGATGATCAGCACGACGGCCTGCATCACTTCCGTGTAGATCACGGCGCGCAAGCCGCCCAGGACAGTGTAGATCCCGGTGATGACGATCAGGATCACGGCGCTGGTCCAGACGCTGTACCCCGTCACCTCACGCATGACGATGCCGCCAGCGTACAGGGTGACGCTGATTTTCGTCAGGACGTAGCCGATGATCGACACCCAGGTGAAGTAGCTGCGCGCGGCCGGGTTAAACCGGCGCTCGAGGAACTCGGGCATCGTGTACACGCCGCTGCGCAGATAGAACGGCACAAACAACCAGCCCAGCAGCAGCAGCATGAAGCAGGCGAGCCATTCGAAGTGGCCTACCGCGAGCCCGCTCGCCGCGCCGGTGCCCGCGAGGCCCACGAGGTGCTCGCTCCCGATGTTCGAGGCGAACAGGCTTGCGCCCACCGCGAACCAGCCCACATCCCGGCTCGCGAGGAAGTAGTCGGCGCTGACGTTCTTCTCACGACGCGCGGCCCAGTACCCGATCCCGGCCAGCACGAGGAAGTAGGCGGTGATGACGGCGATGTCGAATCCGTGCAGGTTGCTCATGGTGTTGAGTGGTTAAGGAGATATTGAACGGCGAGGTCGGTGAGGCTCCACAGCTGTACGTCCGAGCTGGTGCCGTAGCGCGACGGGACCAGTCGGCCGTTCTCGATGGTGTAGCTCCACAGCTCGGCATGCCGCAGTCCGGAACGATCCACGGCTTCGCCGATCCTGCTGAGCGCGGTGTCGACGCCGTTACCGCGCTGCCGCGCCAGGCCCGCCAGCAGAACATTCACGTCACGGCCCCACACGACGGTCGGCGAATGGTACGCGTCGCGGCGAAATCCCTCCCATACCTCGCGCGGCGCGTAGGCGTCATTCGCCACCACGGGGCCGAGATCGTCCACGAACAGCCCCCAGGGGTACGGCTGCAGGATCGGCCCGATGAGCTCGAGCGTCCGGTCGCGGCTGAGCGAGTCGACGAGCAGCAGCATGGCGGGATCGGTGTTGACGATCGGGATCGGCCGCCCGGTGGCATCGAGCGAGAGGGCGAGAAACCGCAGCGTGTCCGCGAGGACCGCCGCCCGCTGCGCGACTCTGTTCCAGTACTCCCCTTCCGTCGGTGGCAGCCACCGCAACCGGGCCGCGACCCGGTCACCGACGGGCCTCCGCGCCAGCGCAACCCGGAAGTGGCGCTCGGCGCCCTTCCAGGTGGCCACCGCCCGTTGCAGTGCCGCGCGGTCGCGCGCGAACGCGGCGAGCGGCTCCTCGCGAATCACCGGGGTGACGCCGAGCTGTGTCAGCGCGTCGAGAATCGTCCCCACCGCCTCGAGGGCGTGCGGCACCCAGACGGCGTTCACGTCCATCGCGAAGCGGCCGCCCCCATAGCCCGCGTGGCTGTCGCGCCAGCTCGCCGAGATCCAGCTACCATCGGAGGCACGCGGGAAACTCACCAGGTTCGTCGCCACCGGGTCGCGTGCATACGGGGCCGCCTTCCGCGCCACGAACGCCAGGTTGGACACGAGTCGCACCAGGTGCTGCTCCGCGCGCAGGAAGCCGCGCTTGCGATCCGCCGGCACGCGCGGGTCGGCGAGATAGCGTGCCGCGACCACCGGCAGCTGGAAGTCGTCGTCCACCATGATGTAGTTCTCGCGCGTGGCCGCGAGATGTGCGAGCAGCGTGCGCGCCCGCGCGAGCTGGCCCGCGGACACGAGGCGGTTGTACTCGGCGGCGTTCTCGCGGATCGCCTGGCCGCCCAGGGCCTCCTCGTGGCTCACATCCCCCGCAGGCGACAGCTTGCCGAGGGCGCTCCCCACGACGTGCTCCGACGTGGCCGGCGACCACACGGGCTGCATCAGCAGCGCGGTCATGAGCATGTCCCGGCCGAAATAGGTCGCGAAGTTCGGGAGCCCCGCCATGAGCTTCTCGCGGTAGCTCAAGAGCTCGACGCCTCGCACCTCGCGCTCGAGCCGCCGGAAGCGCAGCGGGTGGGCCGTGTCGGCGCGGACCTGAGCGGCGAACCGGAGGAACTCGTCATTGAAGATCTCCGCCCGCGTGAGCGGCGTCAGCGCGGGCGCGTCCGTCGTCACCCGAACGGTCAGGCGCACCGGGCCCCCCGCTGGGCGCCGGACAGTGACGGTGCTCCCGGAGAGCGCGGGAACCGTTTCCCGAGCGTCGCCCTCGAGCGCGAGCCAGAGGTGATTTTTACCGTCGAAGCTGACCTGCTCGACCTCGACCGTCCAGGTCGTGTCCGTCCTCACCCCCTGGCCCCCTCTCCGCGGTGCGGAGAGGGGGAACGACGGAGTGAGAACGAGCCTGGGTAGGAGGCGCGCGCGCAGCGCCTCGAGCGACTTCACGCCGAGCAGCGCGAGGTGACGCGCACGTTCGGGTGGTTTCAGCTTCGCGATATGGTCGATCAGCTGCGACAGCTCGGGCTGAATGAAGGCGGGCGCGTCCAGGGGCAGCGTGTCGTGGCTCGCATACTGGAAGTCCCGCTCCACGCGCATGGAGCCGAGCAGGAAGAGACCGATGGTGACCGAGGAGGGGAGCTCCAGGCCATAGGACACCGACCGCGTGCGGGCCGATCTCGCCACGACCGCCTCGGAAGGGCCCCACGCCAGCTCGGCCGGCTTGCCGCTCGAGTCGCGGGCGGTGAAGCCCACGCTTTCGTTGGCGGCGTCGGCCCACAGCTGCACGACGCGGCCGGTCGAGCCCTTCAGGTAGACCTGGAACGCGTTGCCGCTCGCGTCCTGGTAGACGCGTGTCGTATAGCCTTCATACGCGGCGGGGTCATCGAGCCCCGGCTCCGGGAAGGCGAGGTAGGGGGGCACGGTGTCGCGTGTGAACGCGACGGCGGACAGGAACGCCAGGAGATGCATGCGCGGCGGGAATCGTACGCCCAGCGGGGGCGTTGCGCTACCCGGGGCGCCCTCTTGACGGGTTACGGTTCCCCCCCCATGCTAGCCGCCCCCGAACCCCGCGGAGCGAGCATGGGTGAGGCCCTGACCGTTCGTGCCCTGCGCTCCGCGCTCTTCTTTTCTCTACTGCTGTTGGATGGCTGCCGCCCTGAAGGAGCGCATCGGCCACTGTTCAACCTCCTCGCCCCGTCTCAAACCGGCGTCACGTTCGCAAACACCATCACCACCAATGACTCGGTGAATGTTCAAACCGACGTCTACGTATACAACGGTGCGGGCGTGGCGATCGGTGATATCGATAACGACGGCTTGCCGGACATTTTCTTTACCGGCAACATGGTCTCGAGCCGCCTGTACTTGAACAAAGGCAACATGCGGTTCGAAGACATCACGCAGTCGGCGGGCGTGGGGACGAACCGATGGGCCACCGGCGCGACCATGGTGGACATTAATAACGACGGGCATCTAGATATTTACGTCTCCGTCTCCGGGTCCGAGCGGTCCAAGGGAAGGGATCGGGCCAACCTGTTGTTCATCAACAACGGGGATCACAAGTTCACGGAGGCTGCGGCACGGTACGGCATCGCCGACACCGGCTTCACGACGCACGCCGTCTTCTTTGATTACAACGGCGATGGATACCTCGACCTCTTCCTGCTCAACAATTCACCCCAGGACTTTGCCCGTGGTGCAGCAGAGGCGCACCCGCTCGGGGTGCGTAGTAACAGCCCTGCCAGCTACAACAAACTCTATCGAAACAACGGCGATGGGACCTTCACGGACGTATCGCGCGAGGCAGGGATTCTGCGGCAGGTCGGGTATGGACTCGGGGTGGTCGTGGCCGACGTCAACAGGGATGGATGGCCCGACATCTATGTCTCCAACGACGTCGCACCCAACGACGTCCTGTACATCAACAACGGGGACGGAACGTTCACCGACAAGGCAGCTGCCTGGCTCAAGCACACGAGCTTCGCCGGCATGGGCATCGATATCGCCGATTTCAACAACGACGGTCGGCCCGACATCCTCCAGGTCGACATGATGCCGGCCGCGCTGAGCGCACGCAAGCGGATGAGCGGCTTCGTCACGTACGAAAGCCAGATGGAGTTGCGCAGCAGAGGGTTTCGCGACGACTACGACGTCAACGCGTTGCAGTTGAATAATGGACTCACGGCCAACGGCGACGTCGTCTTCAGTGAGATCGGCCGTCTCGCGGGCGTGGCCTACACGGATTGGAGCTGGACCGCCCTGTTGGTGGATCTCGACAATGACGGCTCCAAGGACGTCTTCATCACGAGCGGTTATCCCAAGGCGGTGAACGATCTGCAATACCAGACGGCCGTGTTCAGGGCTCGCCGTGCGGGAGACACCCAACGAGCGCTGACGCTGCTGAAGGAGCTGCACAGTTACCGCGTGTCCAACCACGTCCTCCGGAACAACGGGGATCTGACGTTCTCGGACATGACGAAGGACTGGGGACTGGACCAGCCGGGCTTCTCGTACGGCGCGGCCTACGCCGACCTCAATAACGACGGCAAGCTCGATCTCGTCGTCAACAACATCGACGCGCCGGCGTCCATCTACGAGAATATCCAGCCGACAGACGACGCACATCACTTTCTCGAAGTCACGCTGGAGGGTGAGACTCCCAATCGACGGGGGATTGGATCGACATTGATCCTCACCGCGGGCGGGCAGAAACAATACCTCTACCATTCCCCCACCCGCGGCTACATGTCCACGATGGACGATCGCGAGCATTTCGGGCTGGGATCCGCCCGGCGCGTGGACAGCCTCGCGGTGATGTGGCCGGATGGCCGGTATCAAGTCCTCACTGGTCTGGATGTTGATCGCACCGTGACGGTGCGACAGCGCGACGCCGTGCAGCGACCCCGTAAGGGCGGAACCTCCTCCAACCTCCCCAGCCTGCCGTTCCGGCCCGTCCGAGCCATCAAGTACAAGCACCAGGCCAGCAGTTTCGTCGATTACAACGTCCAGCCCCTCTTGCCGTACATGCTGTCCAGCCAGGGTCCTCCGCTCGCCGTGGGAGACGTGAACGGCGACAGCCTGGATGACGTCTTCATCGGCGGTGGCGGCGGTGTTCCGGGCAAGCTGTTCATTCAACGGAAGGACGGCAGCTTCGTCGAATCCACTCAGGGTCAGCCCTGGGCCGCGGACAATGAGTACGAAGATTGGGGAGCCCTGTTCTTCGACGCCAATGGGGACGGCCTTCCGGACCTGTATGTCGCGAGCTGTGCCTATCGGCTGGCACCGAGTTCGCAGCTGTTGCAGGACCGCCTGTACATCAACCAAGGGGGCGGGAGGTTCCTGCGCGACACCCACGCGTTGCCGCCGATGGCAACCTGCACGGCGACGGTCGCGGCCGGAGACTTCAACGGCGATGGCCGCCTGGATCTATTCGTAGGCGGGCGCCTCACGCCGAGGAATTACCCCTACCCGACCCGCAGCTATCTGTTACGAAACGACGGCGGCCATTTCACCGACGTCACAGAACAGGTGGCACCGGAACTGATTCATCCCGGCGGGATGATTACCGCCGCGGTCTGGGTCGACTTCGACGGCGACGGGCGACTGGACTTGGTGACGGCCGGAGAATGGATGCCGCTCCAGTTTTACAAGAACGACGGCAAGCGGCTGCACGATGTGACCGCGTCCATGGGGCTGCCACCCCTGCGGGGATGGTGGTACAGCCTGGTCAGCCGCGACTTCAACCACGACGGCCGTCCGGACCTCGTGGCCGGGAATCTGGGCTGGAATTTCAGCTACACGACGTCGGCGCAGCGCAAGTTCGGCGTCTACGCGCTCGATTTCACCGGGAACCGCACCACGGACGTCGTCCTCACCCAGGACGTGAAGGGGACGGAATACCCCTTCTACGGGCTGGCGACGCTCGGTCCGGCGATTTATCCGCTGGCCGTGCGATTCCCCACCTATGCGGCGTTTTCGGAGGCGTCGATTCCGCAGATGTTCGGCGCCGCACAGCTCCAGCAGGCGCTCCATTACCAGGCGGACACGTTTACCAGTGTCTACTTGCAGAACAATGGCAACGGGACCTTCAGCGCGTCCGCCTTACCCACGCTGGCGCAAACCTCACCGATCCGAGGGATCGTGGCGCATGACGTGGACGGCGATGGGAACCTCGACCTGATCGTCGCGGGCAACCTGTACGACACGGAGCCGAACACCGCGCCGGCGGACGCCGGCAATGGCCTCTGGCTGAAGGGCGACGGTCAGGGCCACTTCACGGCGATCAGTCCGGTGGAGAGTGGCTTTCTGGCGCCCCGGCACGTCACGGGACTCGCCCTGGTGAAAACGCCCGCAGGGAGCGCCGTGCTCGTTGCAAATCACGGCGACTCCCTGCAGGCCTTCACCATCCGGCGCCCGTAAGGCGCGTCGGGTTTATTACCAGCCCGGGTTCTGGGTCAGGCGCTTGACGCCTCCAACCACGCTCAAATCGATCTCCACTGTCGGGATCGGATAGAAATCGTTGAGGGGCGTCGAAAACGGTGTTTGCGCGGTCTTGTATGCCCGCCGGGCGGGCGTCGCTTCCTTCAACAGGTACGCGGTCATCGTCGCGGCAGCGAGGGCACCGCCGTACCGCCGCAGGTCGAACAGCCGCTGGCCTTCCATGGCCAACTCGAGCCGGCGCTCGATGCGTACCGCGCGTCTGGCCGTGGCCTGATCCGGGAACGCCGGGTAGGGGGACACCTTGTAGGTCGCCCAGCCGATACTGGGATCGTTGATCGGCACGGCAAGGTTACTGTTGCCGGCACAACTGGGGTATTTGGCGACCAGGGCAGCGTCAGTTGCCCCATCCCCGCAGCCTTGAGCGGCCACTCCGGCACGGGCTCTGATCTGGTTGACGAGGGTGAGGGCGCCTGCCAGGTCATTGGTCTCTACCTTTGCCTCGGCGTCGAGCAGCAGCAAATCGGCGTACCGGAAAATGTGGATGTGGACGCCGTTCTCCTGCTCGGGCTGCCAGCCAACTTTACTGACGGCGCCGCTCGCCTTCTCCTGCGCGTTCTTCTTCGGGCTGTACGGGCCGCCGTAGCCGGGCGCGCGGATCCACCCGTCCGTGCAGGGCGTGAAACAGGGCGTTTCCATGCCCCAGTCCTTGTAAGGCGCAAAGTACCGACCGATCGTCCAGTCCATCCGGGGATCGACCGTATCGGTGGGTGACGCGTACCAGATGGAGTCGCGGTTGTTCCAGTTCGCGGAATCAGTGAACGCCTTGGGAAGTCCGGTCACGCCATCCACTGCGTATAAGTTCGCGAGGTTCTGCGACGGCTGGTGGAAGCCGCAGCACTTGAACGGACTGCCGGAATGCGGCAGGTTGAGCCGCTCGCCGTAGTTGGAATTGTTGCCGTTCGGCTCTCCGTCGTTGACGGACGCTTGATAGGCGAGGATGGTTTCCGGCCCATCGGCGTATTGATGGAAGCCGGTCCACACGCGATCGAAGCTGACTTCGAGCGCGTACGTGTTGCTCGCGATCACGCTGTCGAAGGTCGCGATCGCCGCCGCGTATTGATGCGAGTACGCCAGCACGCGGCCCTTGTAGGCGCGTGCGGTCCACGATGTGACTCTGCCCATCTCCCCGTTCCTCGGAGTGGCCGGCAGCAGGGCAGCGGCGGCCTGCAGATCGGCGAGGACCAGCTTGACAACGGAATCGGCGCCTCGGGCCGCGTCGGTGTCATTGGGCTTCCGATAGTCGTTGTCGGTCTCGAAGTAGTAGGGAACGTTGCCCCACATGCGCCACAACTCGAAGTGATAATGCGCGCGCAGGAAGAGCGCTTCTCCCATGATGCCCATGGAATCGGCGTGCGAGATCTCCCCCGGTTTCGACTGGCTCACGGCCTGCAGCAGCCGAATCGTCGCGTTGGCGCGCACCACGCCTTCGTACATACTGGCCCACTTGCGGTCCAGATAGTCTTGCGCCTGGTCGGAGCTCCACGCGTACAGCTCGAGCTTGGTCGCTTGAGGCTGGTCGGTGGCTTCGGAGCCCTTATAGGCATCGTCACTGGTGATGCTCCCGAACGGCCAGTTACTGGCCGCGCAGCCCCAGTTGCCGTTTGTCGCATTGTTACAGTCGAGCGAGCGGTAGGCGGCGATCAGCGAGCCCTCGACGCCCGCCCTGGTCGACAACGCGTTCACGTCCAGGGTGCCCTGCGCCGGCGTGTTGAGGAAGTCCGAGCAGGCGTACGTGATCGCCAGGCCCACCAGGAGGCATGCCGTTCCGCCCAGCATTTTGAAACGCCATGAGTTTGTCATCGTCTTCAGTCCCTTGGGTAGAGGCGATCGCATTAGAACGTGGTGCTGATCCCGACCGTGAACGTTCTGTTGCTCGGATAGACACCCACGTCGACATTGCGGAACTGGTCACGAACGTCGCCCGATGCTCCCGTGAAGGCCCGCGCCGGCAATGACGGATCGAGTCCGGAGTATCCGGTGAGCGTGAACAAGTTCTCGGCTTGTACGTAAATGCGTCCCCCCGAAGGCAGCCAGCTGATCAGCGTCGCGGGAACGGCGAATCCGATCTGCAGCGCGCGCAGCCGCACATAGGTGGCACTTTCGACGAAGAAGCTGCTGATGTCGTCGCTGCCATTGTCGTTCTGATTGATGCGCGGATACTTCGCGTTCTGGTCGCCCGGGTGGGTGCATCCGGCGTCCCCGGCGATGCAGAATGAGTTGGTGAGCCGGTCCTTGACGACGTTGGTCGAGAAATCCCGGAACACGTAGAAGTCCTTCTGTGCGTCGTAAATCTGGCCGCCGAACGACCCGAACAGCGTCGCGCTCAAGTCCCAGCGACCCATCCGGAATCCCAGATTGAGGCCGGCCGTGAAATCGGGATGCGGGGTGCCGATGATGGTCCGGTCGCTGGCGTTGATAACGCCGTCCGGGCGATACAGGCCCACGCAACCGGGGCTGCGCGGACAATTGATTGTGTCCAGGACCGTAGGCTGGTCGACGTACCGGAGCCCCCCCACGATCGCTCCCGCCTGACAGGGCGGCGTCGCGCAGGTGCCAGTGACGGGGTCGGGCTTATGCGCCGCCGCGGTCGCCGCGTCCGGGAAATAGCCGTTCGTCACCTTGCCAAAGAAGGCGCCGATGGGCTGGCCGACTTCGTTGATGATCGGGTTTCCAATCCGCGTGATCTGTGGGCCGATTACCGCATCGACAAAACTGTTGAGCTGACCATCGATCCGCAGGACCTTGTCCTTGTAGTGGCTGCCGTTGAACGACACGCTCCAGACCTTGTCGGTCCCGATGGTGCCGTTGTAGGAGGCGGCGAAATCCACCCCTTTGTTGCTGATTTTGCCGATGTTCTGAATGGCCGGGGCCGCCGCGCCCGCCGTCGAGGGGGCCGCGGGCGGGAAGAGCAGGTTATCGCTGGTGCGCGAGTACACGTCCACCGAGAACGTGCCCCGCCCCTGGAGAAAGTCGAGGTCCGCGCCGACGTTGGTGGATTTGTTCGTTTCCCACTTCAGGTTCAGGTTCCCCAACTTCGTCTGCCGGTATCCGGCGGCGATGCTGGTACCGGTGTTCCCGATGTCGTAGAACGTGTCGCCGCTGCCCCCGCCAAACTGGGACAAGATGCGTCCCCCGGGGATCTGCTGGTTGCCGGTCGTGCCGTAGCCGAACCGCAGCAGCACGTTCGCGAAGAAGCCGCCCTGGGGGAAGAACGACTCGCGCGAGACCCGCCAGCCGACGTTGAACGCCGGGAACGTGCCCCACTGGTTTCCGGGCGCGAACTTCGACGAGCCGTCGCGCCGCACCGTCACACTGGCGTAGTACTTCTCCGCGTAGTTGTAGTCGGCCTTGCCGAAAACGGACAGCAGCCGGTCGAAGGACCCCGAGCTGCTGTCGGTCTTGGTGGACGCCAGTCCCAGCGCATCGGTGATGTAGCGGTCGTCGGGACTGTCGTTGATGAGCCCCGAGATGCCGCCGTAGAGCAACCGGCCGCTGCTGGAATTCGCTTCCTGCCCGACCAACACCGCGAGGTTGTGCGGCCCGAACGCCCGTCCGTACGTCAGGGTGTTCGTCCACGTCCAGCCGGTGTTCCGGTTGTCGGTCTGAGTGATGCTGTTGGTGGCGTTGGCCTCGGAGTTCTCGAAGGTCGTGGGGTTGAAGACGGTTTGCTCCTGCTGGAATAGGTTGAACGAGAACTGGCTGCGCAGCGTCAGTTCCGGCCGCACGGCGAACTTTGCGAACGCATTGCCGACGGCCCGGTCGCTGGTATTGCGGTCGAAGCGGCTCGCCCAGGCAATCTTCAGCGGATTGGTGTTATTCCCCAACCCCGTGGATTTTCCGGATGCGAAATTCCCGCCGATGTCGTAGATGGGAACGATCGGTTGCATCAGGATATTCTTCCCGACGATGTTGTCTTCGCCGAGCCCGAAGTCATCGAGTCCCCCGTAGGCCTGCTCGCGCGACAGGGCGAGGTTTTCGCCTAGGGTGAGCTTCGAGCTGGCGTTGAACGCCGTGTTGACGCGCACGGTCCCGCGCTGCAGCCGGTTGTACGCCGCGGTGCCATCCTGCCTGAGGTAGTTGAAGGACACGTTGTAGGAGTTATCCAGCCCGCCGCCCGTGAGCGCCAGGTTGGCGTCCGTGTAATTCCCCGTGCCGAACACCGCCTTCCACCAGTCGGTGCCCTGGCTCGCGGGCATGATCAGTGCGCCGGGATAGGAGTACGCCGACCGGTCGATGGAGTCCGGACGACCCACTGCGTCTGTGTCGATTACCGTCACCCCAGGACCGATGTAGGTGTATTTCGGAATCGTCACCTTAGTTGCGGTGTCAGCGCCATGGCCGTACAGCGCTATTACTTCCGGCGGGAGGGTCTGTCCGGCGTTGTGATAGGACCGCCTGATCACCTCGAAATACTGCAGCGCATCGGTCATCAGGAAATCATCATAGCCCTTGACCGGGGACGACACGCCGGTGCGCACGTCGATCGACGCCGACTTCCCGCCCGGCCGCCCCTTCCTGGTCTCGATGATGATGACGCCGTTCGAGGCCCGCGATCCATAGATCGAGGCGGCGGAGGCGTCTTTCAGGACCTGGATTTCGGCGATGTCGTTGGGGTTGAGGAAATTGAGATACGAGTCCTCAACCGGCGTCCCATCGATGATGTAGAGCGGATCATTGTTTTGGAACGAGCCGACGCCGCGGATGCGAACCGTCGAGCGCGAGCCCGGCGAGCCGCTCGACTTCACCGTCACGCCCGCCACCTGTCCTTCCATGCGCTGCAGCACGCTGGTGGTGGTCGCCTTATTCGCGTCCTGGAGATTGACGCTGGAGACGGCGCCGGTGATGTCCTGCCGCCGCTGGGTCGTATACCCGGTAACGACGATTTCCTGCAAGACCGTCGGCGCTTGCTCCATCGTGACGTCGAGCGTGCCTTGCCCGCTCACCGGTTTCTCCGTCCTGCGAAAGCCGATCATCGCGTACGTCAGCACGGCGTCGGGCGGGGCGATGAGGGCGTAGCGCCCCCCTTTATCCGTGACGGTCTGGGTCTGGGTGCCCTTCACGCGCACCGTCACGCCCCAGAGCTTCTCGCCCGTACTGGCCGCCGTGACGGTGCCCGAGACGGGCTGCCCCTGACTCCACGTCGTGGCGACCCCACTGAGCGCGAGCAGCACACTCACCGCGGTTGCGCGAACGATACTGTTACGCTGTAGCAGGTTTTCCATGGAACCCTGTCTCCTCAGTCTACGGGTCTACGCATGGACTTCAGGCCTTCCTTCGCGATCACATCGCGATACGTCAGCAACGCGACCTTTCGCGCCTTCAGGGCCGCGGCAAACCGGCTCGAGGTGAGCGCATCCAGCTCGCCCTGCCGATTCTTGCTCATCTCCGGGAGGGGCTGGTCGGTGTTCATGTCCACCAACGCGCCCAACTCCGCATCGTCGATACCGACGTGGGTGACCACGACATTCAGGCCCGGCCGCAATCGATCGATGAACGCGACCAGGCTGTCCGCCTTGTGCGGCGGGGCCGCCCAGTATTGGGGATTGTCCATTGTCTCGCCGAAATAGCCCGACATCCCGAGTCCGAACTCGCGCGCCAACCGCTCGGTGAGCTCGCGGAACTCGGGGTAGCGCACCGCCGTGCCCATGTGGTAGTCGACGTAGTCGATCGTGAGACCGGAGTGGAGCGCTCGCTGGATCTGCGCGCGCAGCTCCCGCTCGACTTCCTTCACATCAGGATGATTCTTGTACAGGGCGTCGGCGGACTGGAAGAAGTAGCCGTCGGCGTCGACCAACGTCGGCACGGCCTCACGGCCGACGACCGGCCCCCAGCGATAATTCTTCCACTCGGAATTGAGCGTCAGATGGATGCCGACAGACGTGGCGGGATGCCGCTTCAGAATCTCCACGGTTTCCTGATACCAGGGGCAGGCGAACATCACCGACACGGAGACGGGCAGGCCGCTCTCGATGAGCCGTTGCAGCGCCATGTTGACGCTGTGACTCATGCCGGCGTCGTCGGTGCGAATGATCAGCGCGACCGCGTCGGGCGCGCTCGCCGGCTCGGTGGCGGCTTGGCCGCGCACACCGGCCGACGTGCCCGCAACG
>Ga0209761_1000772_pt1 | contig 20300 bp, 20 predicted proteins | sample GraSoi013_1_40cm_4_FD_185818 | JGI IMG/M metagenome (GOLD analysis project Ga0209761, IMG submission 185818) | Grasslands soil microbial communities from the Angelo Coastal Reserve, California, USA - Sample 09_25_2013_1_40cm (SPAdes) (version 2) | ecosystem: Environmental > Terrestrial > Soil >...
CCACCGCAGGCTCAGCCGCTCGGTGGTATCGATGGCCCCGGAGAGCGCGGCGCGGATGCTGAACAGCGCGGACTGCATCTGGCGCGCCGTCTCGTACCGCTCCTCCGGCACTTTGTTGAGGGCCTTCCCGACGACGCGCTCGAGCGCCGCGGGGATCGACGGCGCCATGGTGCGAAGCGGCTTCGGGTCGGTGGTCAGCACCTGGTACAGCACGCCGTGGACCGTTTCCCCTTCGAACGGCTTGCGGTAGGCGAGCAGCTCGTAGAGCACGCAGCCGACGGCGAAGATGTCGGTGGCCGGGGTGATCGCGCCGTTCGTGATCTGCTCCGGCGCCATGTAGGTCGGCGTGCCGACGATCGCGCCCGAGCCCGTCACGTCGGCCGACTGCAGCCGCGCGATCCCGAAGTCCATGATCTTTACCGAGCCGTCGGAGGCGATCCGGACGTTGGAAGGCTTGACGTCGCGGTGGATGACGCCGCGCTCGTGCGCGTAGGAGAGCCCCTGCAGAACCTCGATCACGATGTCGAGCTTGCGCTCGAGCGCGAGCGGCTCGCTCAGCGCGATCAGCGAGCTCAGGTCCCGCCCATCGACGAGCTCCATGGCGATGAACAGCTGGTCGTCCGACTCGCCCAGGTCGTAGATCGTGACGATGTTGGGGTGTTGCAGCGCGCCGGCCGCGCGCGCCTCGCGCATGAAACGATCTTGCGCGTCGGTCGAGCGGCCCGCGCGCGACAGTAGCTTGAGGGCTACGTAGCGCCGAATGACGGAGTCGTACGCCTTCCAGACGGTGCCCATCGCCCCTTCGCCGATGAGCTCGTGCAGCTCGAACTTACCGACCCGTCGATATTGCCCCGTTTGCGGCATAGCGCGTGTGTCCACCGGAACTGAACAATGTGCGCGTTCCCCGGCCCTGGAGCAACGGGCCGAGCACGAAACTCAGTGCGTGGACCAGTCGTAAATCCGCTCCAGCATGGTCCGGGTGGCGTCGTCGACGACGACATCGCGCCGCGGGAGGACCCGCTCGGCGATCTTCAGGAATCCCTCTCGGCTCATGCGGCTGCCGCCCGCGCCTCCCCAGGCGAACGGGGGGACGTACTTGGGCGGGCGCACGCCGTCGAAGACGTTCGCGCCGGTGCCGATCACGGTTCCCGTGCCGAGCAGCGTGCCGATCGCCGTCTTGGCATGGTCCCCGATCAGGCTGCCGAGAAACTGCAGGCCGGTCTCGAGTTGCGTCCCGGCGATCTCGAGGCGCACCCGACCGTAGGTGTTCTTCAAGTTCGACGTGATCGTCCCCGCGCCGAGGTTCGCCCAGCGGCCGATCACGCAATGGCCGACGAAGCCGTCGTGCGCCTTGTTCGCGTATCCCAGGAAGACGCAGTTCGACAGCTCACCGCGCGCGTTCGTTCGCGGGCCGATCGCCGAGGCGCGCACCGGACCGCCCAGCACGTGGGCGTTCGCGCCGATCCACAGGGGTCCCTCGAGCCGGGCCCCGGCGCGGACCTCGGCGCCGCTCTCGAGCACGACCGGACCGTTCCGTACATCGAAGACGACGCCAGGTTCCACGGCGGCGTCGCGCAGGGCGATCGCCGCGGGATCGCCGAGCACGGCGCTCCCCATGGGGATGGGGTCACTGTCGCCGAGCAAGGCGCGCAGGTCGTCCGGAAGCAGTTGCTCGAGGGCGCGCACCAGGTCGTAGACGCCATGGAGTACGACGCCCGACACCTCGATCGCCGCGGTGTGCGGCTGAGGGCCGTCCCACGTGGCGCCCGGTCCAACGCCCCATCCCACCGTGACGCCGCCACTGGTGAGGCGGAAGGCACCGTCGGGGAGCGCGGGCGCGAGCCCGCGCGGCGCGAACGTGGACGAGCCGATCACGGCCGGCCCGGGGACCGGGCGACGGGCGGCCACGAGGGGGACGCCGGCCTCGACGAACCCGGTGAGGTGGGGCAGGGCGAAGATCGCGGCGGTCTCTGCGCCGACGAACGTTTCCCAGCGCTCGCGGATCAGGTGCGCGCCGGCCCGCAGCTCGCACAACGGACGCGCGCCGGCAAACGGCGCCCACGCCGGGGCGGGATCGGGATCGAGCAGGTAGAGGGCGTGGGTCACAACCGCTGGACGAGCTCCTTCAGGCGCTCGCCCCGGCCGGTGGGCATCACGAGCGTGTGGCCGTTCGCCCGCACGACCACCATGTCTTCGAGGCCGATGACGGCGACGTGCTCGCTCTCGCACCAGATCACCGAGCGGCGCACGTCGTCCGCCACGGTCGCCTTCCCGACCACGACGTTGCCGTGCGCGTCGGGCTGGCGGATACGCAACAGGGCGTCCCAGGAGCCGATGTCGTCCCACCCGAAGGTCCCGGCCACGACGGCGAGCCGCTTCGTGCGCTCCAGCACGGCCACGTCCACCGCCACCGGCCGCACCGCGGCGAAGAAGCCCGCGACGTCGCCGGCCGTGAGCGCGGGCCAGCCGGGCTTGAGCTCGCGCGCGTAGGCGCCCGCTTCGCCCAGGAAGCGCGCCACTCCCCACGCAAACAGCCCGGTGTTCCACAGCGCGCCCTGACGGCGGAGCAGCGCTGCGCGGGTGGGCGATGGCTTCTCGAGAAAGCGCCGCACGGTGCGCGCTCCGCCCAGCGGCTTCCCGGGGATGATGTACCCGTAGCCCGTCTCGTTACGCGTCGGCTTCACGCCCACCGTGACGAGGACGTCGTACTCCGTCGCCACGCCGAGCGCCTGCCGCCCGGCCGCGCGGAACGCCCGGTCGTCGCTCACCGCCCAGTCCGCGTGCAAGGACAGCATCTGGGCCCCGGGATCGCGCTGCGAGATCCAATGGGCGGCCCACGTCAGCGCCGGTGCGGTGGACGCTGCGCGCGGCTCGGCGAGGATCTGCGCGCGCGGGATCTGCGGCACCACGCGCGCCACCTGATCAACCAGGAACGGCCCGGTGAGGATCAGGATCCGCTCGGGCGGGACGAGTCCGTCCAGCCGCTCCACCGTCTGCAGCAGTAGCGCGCGGTCGCCGGCGAGCGGGAGCAGCTGCTTGGGTCGCTCGGGTGTCGAGAGCGGCCAGAATCGGGTCCCCGATCCGCCGGCCAGGATGGCGGCCCAGACGCTCATCGGGGGCCTTGGGGGGCCGAGGGAGGAGACGAGGGGGGCGGGGGGGGCGCGGGGGGCGCGGGGGGCGCGTCCCCCAGCAGCGCGGCGATCCGCGCCGTGAGCTTGCTCGGGCTGAATGGCTTGGTGAGCAACCCGGCCCCCAGGCTCTCCGCTTCTCCCAGAATGCGCTCTTCGCCCTCCGCGGTCAGGACGATGACGGGAAACGCCCGGGTGGCTGCGGCGGCCCGGAGCTCGCGCAACAGTTCGAGCCCCGAGCCGTCGGGCAAGTGCAGATCGAGGAGCAGCGCGTCGAACGGTGGGGCGCCGCCCTGCATCGCGCGGCGCGCTTCAGCGAGCGTGCGGGCGAGACTCACCGCATAGCCGAGGCGTTCGAGGTGCGGGCGCAACAGCAACCCGATATGCGGCTCGTCGTCGACGACGAGGAGGTGCCGCCGGACGGGCGACAAGCGGGCGACTCCGGGTTAGAGGAGGCCAGCGATCGCCGAACGATGGCGGCGCAGGTCGTAGAGCAGCGTGCCCACGTTCGTGGACGGGCGCACCAGGACGACGAGCAACGCATCGGCGTTGAGGACGGAGACGACGGCGAGGCCGGAACCGAACTCGAGCACGCCGGTACCGAATTCCCCGCGTCCCCCGGCGTGGCCCAGCTGCGCGAGGCCGTTGATGACCGACGGCAGGAGGGCGGCCACATTCTCGGCGTCGAGGCCGTCGGCGGCGCGCGCGTCGATCGGCAACCCATCACGCCCGACGACCACCACTGCGTCTATGCCGCCGCGGCGGGCGAGCGCTTCGACCACGTCTCGGATCGTCGCCATACGGCCGCCAAGCTAGGAATGGAAACTGGCGAAGTCAAGCAGCCACCGTGGGTTGACCCACTTGGACGCCGCGCGGTATCTTCCCCGCACCGAATGCCTTCCCCCCGTCGCTTCGTCGCGCGCTTCGCCCCGCTCATCGGGCTTGCTCTGCTCGTCGCCGCGTGCGGCGATACGTCGAACCTTCCCGCTGCGTTCTTCACGAACGTCGTGGACACCGTGTCGCTGTACGCGCTGCGGGGGACGGCCCTCACCCTGCCCTCGGCCTACGTGCTCCAGGGCGCACAGCTAGTCCGGACAGACCAGACCACGGTGCTCGACTTCGCGTTCGACTTCGATTCGCTCGGCGCACCCGCACTGTTTCCCACGGGAGCGATGAAGCTGGGCACGTTGTCCGGGGTGCAGCGGTCCGCGCAGCTGTTCGACGCGATCAAGCTCGCGCCGACCGGAGGCTATACGTTCGACCAGCCGGTCACGCTCGATACGGGGACGGTGGTGCTCGTGCGCTCGCGGCCGACCTTGTGCTCGTTCGGCGCGACCCTGTCGCTCTACGCGAGGCTCCGGGTCCTCGACGTGGACTCGACGGCGCGCCGTGTAAGGTTCGAGATCCTGGTCGATCAGAATTGCGGGTACCGCGGCCTCGAGCCCGGCCTCCCCAAGCAGTAGCGCCGTGATCGATCTCAAGCTGCTGCGCGCCTCGCCCCAGCAGGTGCGCGCCGCGCTCGCTCGGCGCGGCGATCCGAGCGTCACGCGGCTGCTCGACGAGCTCGAGGCGCTGGACATGCGCCGCCGCGCGCTCACCGGCCAGCTCGACCAGCTCAAGGGGGAGCGCAACGAAGCCGCCAAGGCCGATGCGCGTCTGATGAAGGAAAAGGGGGCGCTCCCGCCGGACGTCCGCGGGTCGCGCCGCGCGCTGGGCGAGCGGATCGACGCCCTCGAGGCGGAGCTCGAGGGTGTCGAGGCAACGCTCGAGCAGAAGCTGCTCTACGTCCCGAACCTCCCGCTCCCGGAGCTGCCGGACGGCGACGCGTCGCACAACAAGATCGTGCGCACGTGGGGCGAGCCGGCCCCGAAAGGTGGCCGGCCGCACTGGGAGATCGGGGAAACACTGGGAATGCTGGACCTCGCGCGCGGCGCGAAGCTCTCCGGCTCGGGGTTTCCGGTCTTTATGGGCGCCGGGTCGAAGCTCGTGCGCGCCCTCATCACCTTCATGATCGACCTGCACACCCGAGAGCACGGCTACATCGAGGTGGAGCCGCCGTTCGTCGTCAAGCGCGAAGTGATGCAGGGCACCGGCCAGGTCCCCAAGTTCGAGGACGACGTGTACAAGACGGCGCCCGACGATCTGTTTCTCATCCCCACGGCCGAAGTCCCCCTCACCAACCTGCATCGCGACGAGATCCTCGACGCCGCCAAGCTGCCGCTCGGCTACACCGCCTACACGCCGTGCTTCCGGCGCGAAGCGGGCGCCGCCGGCAAGGATACGCGTGGCCTGTTGCGGGTGCATCAATTCGACAAGGTGGAGCTGGTGCGATTCACCCGTCCCGCCGACTCCGCCGCCGAGCACGAGCTCCTGACGAGGCACGCCGAGACCGTCCTGCAGCGACTCGAGGTGCCGTATCGCGTAGTGCTGCTGTCGGCCGGGGATGTCGGCTTCACGAGCGCGAAGACATACGATCTCGAAGCGTGGGCGCCCGGCGTGGGACAGTGGCTCGAAGTGTCGAGTGCGAGCACGTTCACCGACTTTCAGGCGCGGCGCGCCGGCATCCGCTATCGGCCGGCCCCGGGCGCGAAGCCGGAGTTCGTGCACACGCTCAACGCGTCCGGGCTGGCGCTGCCGCGCACCATCGCGGCGCTGCTCGAGACCCGGCAGCAGTCCGACGGCTCCGTGACGGTTCCCGCGGCCCTCGTTCCGTACCTCGGGATGGAGCGCTTCGTGCCGCGGTCCGCCGGTGGCCCGTAACGCCGCGCTCCGCCGGGCGGGTCCGCCCGTCGTGGCGGGGCTGGCGCTGCTGCTCGGCGGGATCACCGTGTGGTACGCGTGGGTGGTGGCGCGCCACCTCCGCGATGACGCGCGACAGACGAGCACGCTGCTCGGCCGGGTGTTCGCCGGCCTCAACGATCCGCGCCCCGACGCGGCGACCGACGCCTTGCTCGACCTCGCCCGCCAGGTGCGCTCGCTCGGCATCGCCATCGTCGTAATGGACACCGCGGGGCACATCACCGCGCTCGACAACGCGCCTCCGCAGATCGGGGCCGACACGGCGCGGCTGCGGGCGTGGATCGCCCAGCTCGACGTCGAGAACGCCCCGCTGGTACAGCCGGGCGTGGGCACCATCCACTACGGTACCGGGACCGCCGCGCGGCGGTTCGCGAGCATCGCCGCGCTGGAAGGTGCGGTGCTCCTGTGCCTGGCGCTGCTCGCCGGCTGGGCCTACCGGTCGCAGGTCGCTGCCGCCCGCGACCGGCTGTGGGTCGCCATGGCGCGGGAGTCGGCCCACCAGCTCGGCACGCCGCTCATGAGCCTGACGGGATGGATTGCCTACCTGCGGGAAAATCCGGGTACCACGGGACCCGAGCTGGCGGAGCATCTTCAGGCCGATGCGGAGCGGCTCGAGCGGGTGGCCAAGCGGTTCGAGCGTATCGGCCGGCCGGCGCGCCGGGAGCCGGTGGGCCTGGGCGCGCTCGCGGAGCGGGTGGTGAGCTATTTCCGCCCGCGGCTCCCGACGCTCGCGAGCCCGGTGACGCTCGCGCTACGCGCGACCGGGCCGGGCCCGACGGCGCTCGGCGATCCGGTGCTGCTCGAATGGGCGCTCGAGGCCGTGATCAAGAACGCGATCGACGCGCTCTCGGGACGCGGCGGGCGGATCGACGTGGCGGTGGATGCGGCCGCTCGCACCGCGCGGCTGAGCGTCCGCGACGACGGTCCCGGCGTGCCCCCCGAGGTGCGGGCGCAGCTGTTCGAGCCGGGAGTATCCACCAAGCCGGGGGGGTGGGGCATCGGACTGGCCCTCGCGCGTCGCATCGTCGAGCAACAGCACGGCGGTCGCCTGGTGTACCGGCCAGCCCCGACCGGGGAGGGAGCCGAGTTCGTGCTCGAATTCCCACTCGTGAGCGCGCCGTGAGCCTCGCGCTCAATCCCCAGCAGGACGCCGCCGTCCGCCATCCCGGCGGCCCGCTCCTCGTGCTCGCCGGCGCGGGCTCGGGCAAGACGCGCGTGCTGACGGCCCGGATCGCGCACCTCATCCGCGAGCGGGGCGTCGCGCCGTCGCGCCTTTTCGCCGTCACGTTCACCAACAGGGCGGCCGGGGAGATGCGCGCGCGCGTGGCCGCGCTGCTCGGCGCCGACCCGCGCGGCCTGTGGATCGGGACCTTCCACGCGTTGTCGGCGCGCCTGTTGCGCCGCGAAGCGGCCCTGCTGGGCTTCGGGCCGAACTTCACGATCTACGATCAGGACGACTCGGAGTCGTTCATCAAGCGCCTGATGGAGCAGCGCGGTCACTCCCCCAAGGCCAATCCGCCGCGCGCGATTCACGCCATCATCTCGAGCGCGAAGAACCGGATGATCCTCCCCGAAGAGCTGGGCGCGAGCGCCGACAGCCCGCTCGAGCGGCTCGCGGCGGAGATCTACGCGGCGCTCGGCCCCGCCCTCCGCCAGGCCAACGCCATGGACTTCGACGACCTCCTCCTGTTGCCGCTCACGCTGTTCGCCGAGCATCCGGAGCGGCTGGCGTACTGGCAGCGACGTTTCGATCACGTGCTGGTGGACGAATTCCAGGACACCAACGCGGCCCAGTATCGGCTCGTCAAGCAGCTCGCCACCGAGCACCGGAACCTCTGCGTCGTGGGCGACGACGACCAGGCGATCTACGGGTGGCGCGGCGCAGACGTGCGGCACATGCTGTCGTTCCAGCAGGACTTCCCCGGCACGACCCTCATCAAGCTCGAGCAGAATTATCGATCCACCCAGGTGATCCTCGATGCGGCGAACGGGGTTATCGCGGAAAACGCCCGCCGGCTGGGCAAGACGCTGTTCACTGCGAAGCAGGGCGGGGAGCCCGTCACGCTGCTCACGGCGGCGGACGAGCGGGACGAGGCGGACTGGCTCGCCGGCGAGCTCAGCCGCCGGGCGGCCGACGGCGACGCGGCGTACGAGGGAATGGCGGTCCTCTACCGCACCAACGCGCAATCGCGACCGCTCGAAGAAGCGTTCCGCTTCCGGGGGATTCCGTACCGGCTGGTCGGCGCCGTGAGCTTCTACGAGCGCCGAGAGGTGAAGGACGTGCTCGCCTACCTCCGGCTCATCGCCAATCCCGCGGACGACGAGGCGTTCGCCCGCATCGTGAACGTGCCCCGGCGGGGGATCGGCGACGCCTCGTTCACGCCGCTCGTGCGCACGGCGACGCAGTGGGGGAAACCGTTGCTCGACGTCGCTCGGGCAGCCGAGCGGATCCCCGACTTGCGGCCCAACGTGCGGGCGGCGCTCGCCGGGCTAGCCGCGTTGATCGACGCGCTGCGGGCGCGACACGGCGCGGCCGATCCTGCCACGGCGCTGGAGCAGGCGGTGGCCGTCGTGGGCTACGCCCAGTACTTGGCCGACGAGGGACCCGAGGGCGTCGAGCGTCTCGAGAACGTGCAGGAGCTGATCGCCGGGGCGGCGGAGTGGGCGGAAACGGCAGGAGCGGACGGGGATGAGGCCGGGGATGAAGCTGGCGATGAGGCCGGGGAAGGGGGAGCCGAGAAGGGAGCGACGCTGATCGAGCGGTACCTCACCCAAGCGGCGCTCGTGACCTCGGCCGACCAGGGGACCGGGGACCCCACGGGTGTCACCCTGATGACGGTCCATATGGCGAAGGGGCTCGAGTGGCCGGTCGTGGCGCTCGCGGGACTCGAGGACGGTCTGTTCCCGCTGGCGCGATCGGCGGGCGAGCCGGGGGGCCTCGAGGAGGAGCGACGGCTGTGCTACGTGGGACTCACGCGCGCGCGCGAAAAATTGTATCTCTCATGGGCGCGCACGCGATACCGCACCGGGCGCCTCGAGCTGTCCGAGCCGTCGCGCTTCCTCGAGGCGCTGCCGCCGGGAGCGCTCGAAGAGCGCAGCACGACGCCGTCGTGGGACCGGGGCGCCCGCAGCCGGTCGCGGCGCGCCGCCCCGGCGGAGCTGGATTGGGAGGTCGAGGCGTCGCAGGACGCGCCGCGGTACGCGGCCGGTGAGCGCGTGCGGCACCGCAAGTTCGGGGGTGGGGTGGTGCGGGCGGTGGTGGGCGCGGGCCGAGAGCTCAAGGTGACCGTGGAGTTCGACGATCAGGCAATCGGGACCAAGCAGCTGCTCGTTGCCTATGCCGGGCTCGAGCGCGAGTGGGAGAGCGCATGAGCGTGACGCACGACGAAGTCCGGAGGATCGCGCGGCTCGCGGAGCTCGACGTGAGCGACGAGGCCCTGGCACTCCTGGGCGAGCAGATGTCGCGGATTCTCGAGTACGTGGCCCAGATCGACGCCGTGCCGGCGAGCGAGGGCGTGAAGCCCTTCGTGCCGGGACCGGACGCAGTGCGGTTCCGCCCCGACGAGGTGAAGCCCTGGCCGCTCGCGTTCGGCCCCGCCGAGTTCGCGCCCGCCTTCCGCGACGGCTTCTTCCTGGTGCCCAAGCTCGGGCAGTTCGAGGACGCAGACGCGTGAGCGATCCCAGCGAAGCGCTGGCGAGTGCCAAGGCGGCGGCTGACCGCATCGTGAAGGTCAAGCGGCTGAACGCCTGTCTCACCCCCATCAAGGAGCTCCGCAAGTCACTGGCCGCACAAGCGTCGACGGCGCATCCGTCGGGGGTCTTGTACGGCATGCCGGTGGCGGTGAAGGACAACATCTGCACGCTCGAGTTCACCACGAGCTGCGGCTCCAAGATCCTCGAGGGCTACCGCTCGCCGTACGACGCGACCGCGGCGGCGAAGCTGAAAGCGGCGGGTGCGCTCATCACCGGAAAGCTCCTCCACGGAGCACTCGGCGTACGGCCGCACGCTCCACCCGTTCGATAAAACCCGGGTGCCGGGGGGCTCGTCCGGTGGGTCGGCGGCGCTGGTCGCCGCGGGCGCCGTGCCCGCGGCGCTCGGCTCGGAGACGGGTGGCTCCGTGCGCCAGCCGGCGTCACTGTGCGGCGTGGTGGGGATCAAACCCACCTACGGGCGGGTGAGTCGGTACGGCCTCGTGGCGTTCGGCTCCTCGCTCGACCAGATCGGGGTGTTGGGCCGGAGCGTCCACGACGCGGCCCGCGTCCTCTCGGTGATCAGCGGGCGCGACCCGAAAGACTCGACGTGCGAAGACCGCGACTCGCTGCGCCTCCCCAACGTGCCGGAATCGCTCCAAGGCTTCGTGATCGGAGTGCCGAAGGAGTACTTCCCGCAGGACCTGGACGCGGCGGTGCGGCGCGCGTGCGACCGCGCGATTCGCCTGCTCCGCGAGCTGGGCGCGGCGGTGCGCGAGGTCTCGCTGCCCCACACGGCATACGCGGTCGCGACCTACTACATCATCGCGCCGGCCGAGGCGTCGTCCAACCTGGCCCGCTACGACGGTGCCCGATACGGCCCGCGCTTCAACGGATCGGAAGACGTGCGCGCGCTGTATCGCACGACGCGCGGCGAAGGCTTCGGCCCGGAGGTGCGGCGCCGGGTGCTTGTGGGAACGTACGTGCTGTCGTCCGGCTACTATGACGCGTATTACCGCAAGGCCCAGCAGATGCGCGCGCTCATCGCCCAGGATTTCCGCAACGTCTTCGATCGCGGCGTGGATCTGTTGTTCACTCCCACCACGCCGACCCCGGCCTTCAAGGCGGGCGAGAAGCTCAACGACCCGGTCGCGATGTACCTGTCCGACATTTTCACGGTGACGGCGAACCTCGCAGGGCTGCCCGCGATCTCCGTGCCGATCGGTCGCATCAAGGGCTTGCCGATCGGCGGACAGCTCATCGGCCAGGCGTTCCTCGAGGACGAGATGCTCGAGGCGGCGTACGCCCTCGAACGGGCCGTCCCGGCTTCCGAGGAGGCGTAGTGGCGGGTGCCTGGGAGACGGTCATCGGCCTCGAGACGCACGTCCAGCTGCGAACGGTCTCGAAGATGTTCTGCGGCTGCTCGGCCGCCTTCGGGGCCCCGCCCAACAGCAATGTCTGTCCCGTGTGCCTCGGCCTGCCGGGGGCGCTCCCGGTGCCCAACGAGCACGCGCTGCAGCTCGCGGTCCGCGCGGCCTTGGGGCTCGGGTGCACCGTGCATCCGCGGAGCGTCTTCGCCCGCAAGAACTACTTCTATCCCGACCTCCCGAAGGGCTATCAGATCTCGCAGTTCGAGCAGCCGCTCGCGACCGCCGGGTCGCTGTCCTACCTGTCGCCGGACCGCGGGATCGCCGCCGCCACGATCCAGCGCCTGCACGTCGAGGAGGATGCGGGGAAGTCGCTGCACGACCGCTTCCCGAAGCAGACGGCGATCGATCTGAACCGCTGTGGTGTGCCGCTCATCGAGATCGTCACCGGGCCCGATTTCCGATCGCCCCACGAGGCGCGCACGTACCTCCTCACCCTCAAGCAGGTGCTCGAGTACGCCGGGATCTCCGACTGCGACATGGAAAAGGGGAGCCTGCGCGTGGACGCGAACGTTTCCGTGCGCCGCGTCGGCGAGACCATGCTCGGCACCAAGACCGAGTTGAAAAACATCAACTCGTTCGCCTACGTCGAAAAAGCGCTCACCGTCGAGCGGGATCGCCAGATCGCAGTGCTCGCGGGCGGGGGCACGCTCGCGCAGCAAACCATGCTGTACGACTCGAAGACGAACAGCGTGCGGCCGCAACGCAGCAAGGAGGAAAGCCACGACTACCGCTACTTCCCGGACCCGGACCTGCCACCACTCGTGCTCACCGAGCAGTTCATCGCCGAGCAGCAGACGCTCTTGCCGGAGCTGCCGGCGAAAAAGCGCGAGCGCTTCGTCGAGAAATACGCGCTCAGCGTAAGCGACGCGGCCGTCCTCACCGCCGATCGCAACGTGGCGGACTACTACGAGGCCGTGGTCCACGCCGGGGCGGACGCCAAGACCGCGGCGAACTGGGTGATGACGGAGGTGCTCGCGGACGCGAAGGATCACGCGGACGGCCTGCGCGTGGCCGCGGGCGCGCTCGCGAATCTGATCGGGCTCGTGCGCGGCGGGACGTTGAGCCATCAGGCGGCGAAGCGCGTGTTCGCCGAGGTCGCCGAGCGCGGCGGCGAGCCCCGCAACGTCGCCGAGGCGCTCGGGTTGGTGCAGGTGGCGGACACGGGCGTGCTGGCGGGGTGGGTGAGCGACGTGCTCGGCGCCCACACGTCTGAGGTCAGGCGCTACAAGCTAGGCGAGACGAAGCTGCTGCAGTTCTTCGTCGGGCAGGTCATGAAGGCGTCGCGCGGCAAGGCGGACCCGAAGCTCGCCCAGCGGGTGCTGGAAGAGAAACTCGCGCCCTAAGGGCGCAGGTACCCACCAGCACACGACTTACAGCAGGTCCCACCCAACTCACGCGTGTTTTATTTTTCGTCAACTTGACTTTCACTATGATATCAATAATATTGATATTGTATTCAATATAGTGAAAGGCGTCGGCACGTGCGCCAACCGTGGATCGAGCACTTGAGTGAGGAGGATCTTGGCTTCCTGAAGCGGTTCCTGCTGGCTGGGGGCACGCTGAAGGACCTCGCTGCGCAGTACGGGATCTCGTACCCCACGGTTCGCCTGCGGCTGGATCGGCTGATCGAGAAGGTCAAGCTGGTCGACGCCGCGCCCGATGCCGGTCCGTTCGAGCGGCGACTCCGCGCTGCGTACGCGGACGGTCTGCTGAACGCCGAGACGTTCCACGCGCTCCTTGAAGCGCATACAAAGGAGCAGGAGGATCGACATGAGACACGTGCTCGCTAGCGCCGCAATAACGCTCCTTGGGGCCGCCCGTTCGCTGGCACCACAGGAGCTGACGATCGATTGGTCGCGAACGGTGGTGACCGGCGGTGTGGTGCAGCCCGGCGCGGGGCCGGGTGGGGCGCCGGCGCTCGAGCTCCGTGCGACGGCTTCGGGTCCCCCGTCTCTCCATCTCGTCACAATCGATCACCCCCCTGTCGCGGGCCCGGCCTACGTCGTCGCCGGTGAGGTCCGCTATGAGGGCGTCGAGGGGCAGGGCTACCTCGAGATGTGGAGCGTGTTCCCGAACGGCGAGCGGTTTTTCAGCCGCACGCTTGCCGCGCAGGGCACGCTCGCAGCGCTGCACGGCGGGTCGGGCTGGCGACCCTTCGAGCTCCCCTTCTCCCTCAACGGTGCGTCCCCGGCGCCGAGCCGTCTGGAGATCAACCTCGTACTCCCCGGGCCGGGAACCGTTTGGCTAGGGCCGCTTCACCTCCGGCAGTCCACCGCCGCGATCGGCTGGTGGAGCGAGCGGTTCGGGGCCCTGGTCGGCGCGATCCTGGGCAGCTTCGTGGGCGTCGTCGGGGCGATCATCGGCGTTCTGGGCGGTCGTGGCAAAGCCCGTCGCGTCGTGCTCACGCTGCTGGTCGGGATGATCGCGGTCGGCGGCTGCTTCGTGCTTGTTGGGGCAGCGGCGGCGGCGAGCTCCCAGCCGCGTCACGTCTGGTACCCGCTCTTACTGCTCGGTGTGATCTCGGCGGTCGTCGGGCTCGGCGTTCTGCCCGCGATGCGGCGCCGTTTCGCGGCGGACGAGCTTCGCCGGATCGAGGCCATGGATGCCGGCTCCCGGTCCTAGCCTTGCTCCCGGTCCCGCCACGGCCGCTGCGCCTGGGATTGCTTCCAGTAGGCGAGCGGCGGCGTCGGCAGCCCGAAGTGGTGTTCGGCCGTCTCCAGCATCCGCTCGGGATCCTCGCGGCCGCCCTCCTGGAGCGCCTGGCGCCGCATCCGCTTCGCGAGCTTGAGCGCCTGGTCGCCGGCCGGATCGAGCCGCCGCGCCGCCGCGTCCTGCTCTCCCAACATCTCCATCACGTACTCGAACGCCAAAGCCATGTGACGCTCCACGTCCGCATCGGGCAGGTCCCAGCGCGTGTTCTCGAGAATCATCTGAAACGCCCACCGCCAGCTCTCGCTCTCGGTGAGATGCACCATGCCGCGGAACAGCCGCCGGCTGGTGCCCACGCTGAACAGCGTGGGTGAGATGATCGTGTCGAGGTGCGTGTCGCTCGACGTGTGATCTTGGAGAATGAGCTCCTTCGCCGTGCTCGCGTAGGCTGGCCCGAGATGCGTCTCGAAGCGGCTCTCCCAATAGCTGTGGCCCAGCGCCGCCGTGCTGGAGGTGAGGACCAGCTGGCGCGGTACGAAAAAGTTGTGGGCCACCGCATCCGCCGCGAGATGCGACAGATAGCCGAGGCCGAACGCGCGCAGCGGATCGGTGTGCGCCAAGTCGAAGATTTCCTGGCCCACGTGCCAGGCATGGCAGTGCCGGCCCACGGGCGCGTACTTCTTGGCCATCGAGGTGTCGGCGGCGATGTTGCCGTACAGGAAGTCGTAGGGAAATGCGCGGAGCAGGTCGGCCACGGCGCCCGACAGCTGATGCAGGTTCGCCAGGACCGACTCGCCCAGGTAGACATGCGTGCCGGGCGTCCAGGCGTGCGCCGCGGCGGGGAACAGGGCTACCCCGACCAGGCCGGCCGCCGCCGCCGCGACGAGCTGCTTCCCCGTCAGGGCTTCTTCCCCCGCTTGAGCGTGCGGCGGCCCCACTCGAGGAGCGAGATGCCGCGCCGCACGGTGCGCATCGTTGCCGCCACGTCGAGCACCGTTGCCTCCACCTCTTCCTGCACCACCTCGAACAGGGCGTCCAGCTCGGCGAGCCGTGCCTCCGCAGCATCCGCGGCGCTGACGATCCGCTGCCGCAGCTCGCGCGACGTCCCCGCCAACCCCTCCGCCTCCGTGCGAATCGTGGCCACGAGCCCCCGCACATCCCCCACGGCGGGGCCCGCCAGCTCGTGCAGCATCCGGAGGAACATCCGCAGCCCGAGCGCCGCCACCACCGACGCGGCCGCGATCACGATCGCCGCGAGGGCCAGAATCGCGAGCGAAATCCCGGTCACCACCGCCACCCAGGTCGGAATCATCGCTGCTCGGCCGGCTCAGCCGCTGGTGTCAACGACGCGGGCGCGGCGGGACTCGCGGCCGTCGTCCGGAGCGCGAGCGCTATGAGCGGCGGCGCGGCCAGCTGCGCCGCCACCACGCCGAGCACGATGGTCGTCAGCAGTGCCCCCCCCCCGCTCGCGCCGGTGCTCTCGCCTCCGTACGTGATGAAGAAGTTCAGACCCATGGCGATCACGGCGCCACCTTGCGCAATGGTGCCAAGACCGACGTCGGACGGGGCCCCCCCCCCGAAGCGCAGCGCGACGCTGTAGCGGACCACGGCCCACTTTGCTGCCGCGCGCGCGGCCGCGAGCAGCGGAACCGCGACCAGAATCCACACCGTGGGGAGCGTGAGCAGCGCCCCGGCGATGACCAGGAAGATCGCATAGATCGGACGCTCCCAGTCTGTGAGGACGCGGCGCACCGCGTGCCGCCGTGGCGATACGTTCACGATCAGCGCTGTCGCGAGGGCGCACACCAGAAAGGGTGACAGCTCCGCCGCATTGCCGACGCCGGCGCCAAACAGCAGGGTGGCGAGCAGGGCGAAGCCGATATCGGCCTGCGCCGACCGCCGTCGGGTGAGCGAGTGGAACACCATGCCGACCAGCGTGCCGCTCCCCGCCGCCAAGACGAGCCATGCGAGCCAAGCCAACTCCAGCCGGCCCGCGAGCTGTTGGGGGCGGTGCAAGGCGAGCGGCACGGTGAAGGCGAGCGCGCCGCAGGCGGTCTCGAGCGCAGCGGCCACTGCAAACGCCCGCGTCACGCGCTTGCGGAGCCCCACGGCCCGGGCGACCAGGATCACTGCCCCAGGCCCCGACGCGGCGGCCACCGCGCCAAGGGTCAGCACGGCAGCGAGGTGCGGTGTCCATGCGGAGGAGAGGGCGGGAACGACCCGGCCGAGGAGCCACGCGCCCAGCGCGACGGCCACGAAGGCGGCAGCCGCGGAGAGCGCGGCGAGGAGCCAGGTGTCGCGCCCGATGCGGCGCAGGTAGCGCCATTCGAATCGGGCACCGAGGGCAGCACCGATCCAACCGATGGCCAGCGCCGTGACCGGCGCGAGCGCGCCAACCACCGATCGGGTCACCAGGTCGATCCCCGGCCCGAGGACGAGGCCCAACAGCACGAGGGGAGCGCCGGCCGCGAGGACCAGGTCGACGCTGGTCCCGTGATGCCACCGGACGGGCGGCAGCCGCGTCACGAGGAGGCCGATCGCGGCCAGTCCCGCGAGCGCGAGAACCGGACTCACGTTCACGTCGCGAACGTTCGCGAACGCTTGACGCCGGCGCAAGCCGCCGCATAGCTTGGCTGACCCATGCCTCCCTCCTTTTCGGTCTCGGGCGGCCGCGCCTTGAAAGGCACGATCCGCCCGGCCGGCAACAAGAACGCGGCCCTTCCCATCCTCGCGGCGACGCTGCTCGCCGACGGGCCTTGCCGGATCGACAACGTGCCGCACATCCGCGATGTCGAGACGATGCTCGCCTTGCTGGCGCATCTCGGCGCCGACGTGCGTTGGCTGGGGCCGAACACCGTGGAAGTGAATACGGCGCGCGCCGAGCCCCGGGAGCTCGATCCCGCGTTGTGCGCGCGTATCCGGGCCTCGATCCTCTTGGCCGGCCCGATGCTCGCGCGCTTCGGCCGGGTGAGTCTCCCGCCTCCGGGCGGCGACGTGATCGGCCGGCGGCGTGTGGACACGCATTTCCTCGCCCTCGAGCGGCTCGGCGCGGAGGTCACAATCGGCGCCGCCTACCAGCTCGAGGCGAAGAGCCTGGCCGGGGCCGATATTTTTCTCGACGAAACCAGCGTCACCGCGACCGAAAACGCCCTCATGGCGGCGGTCGCCGCCCGCGGCACTACCACCCTGCGGAACGCCGCCTGCGAGCCGCACGTCCAGGACCTGGCGCGGTTCTTGTCGGCCCTCGGTGCGAGCGTCCAGGGCGCCGGCACCAACACGCTCACCATCGAAGGCGGAGCGCCGCTCGCGGCCGCCGGCTGCACCGTGGGGCCGGATCACATCGAGATCGGCTCGTTCATCGGGCTCGCCGCTGTCACGAACGGGGCGATCACCATCGACGGCGTGCGCGCCGAAGATCTCCGCAGCATCCTGCTGGGGTTCGAGCGCCTGGGCGTCCGCCCCCGACTCGACGGCACGCAGCTCATCGTGGATGCCGGTCAGGAGCGCCGCATCCGACCGGACCTGGGCGGGCACGTCCCGAAGCTCGAGGACGGCCCGTGGCCCGCCTTCCCCGCCGATCTCATGTCGATCGCGATCGTGGTCGCGTCGCAGTGCGAGGGGATCCTGCTGGTGTTCGAAAAGCTGTTCGAATCGCGTCTCTTCTTCGTGGACAAGCTGATCGGGATGGGCGCGCGCATCGTGCTGTGCGATCCGCACCGGGCCGTGATCGCCGGGCCCTCGCCGCTCCACGGGGGAGTGGTGGAAAGCCCCGACATTCGGGCCGGGATGGCGATGTTGCTCGCGGCGCTGGCCGCCCAGAGTGACTCCGTGATCCACAACATCGGCCAGATCGAGCGGGGGTACGAGCGGATCGATGAGCGGCTGCGGGCCCTTGGGGCGGGGATCGAACGAGCGGATGGAACGCGATGACGGTACCGCCCTCCACCGCCCTCCACCGCCCTCCACCGCCGCTGCTGCGGGAGCAGCCCGTCGGCGATTCCGCCGTGCCGCGCATGGAGCTCGCCGAATGGGCCTCCCGCTACGGCCTCGTTGCCGGGATCACGACCCGCGGGCATGGCTTCTCCCTCGGCTTGTGGAGCGAAGAGAACGTCGGCCAGGTGATGTCGCGCTGGCGCGCCGTTGGCGCCGCGGTCCGTCCGCGCTTCCCCGGCGTGATCCTGGCGCACCAGGTGCACGGGACCACGGTGCGATGGCATCCAGCAGCCAGCGACGGGTGGCTGATTGTCGACGGCGTGGACGGGCATGCGACGGGAGCCCGGGGCCTTCTGCTCACCGTCACCGTCGCCGACTGCATCCCAGTCTACCTCGCGACACCCGACAAGCATGTGGTGGCGCTGCTCCACGCCGGATGGCGGGGGACGGCGGGGGGCATCCTGGAGCGCGGCGTGGAGCTCGTGAAGCGGATGGCGTTTGTGCGGTCCGGTGACATCGTAATGCATTGTGGAGTAGGTATTTGTGGTGAGTGCTATGAAGTAGGTTCTGAAGTGCTGAGCCGCTTCAGCGGGCGCGCCGAGACCGCGCCGGGGCACGTAGATCTTCGGGTCGCGTTGGCGCAGCAAGGGCAGGCGCTGGGGCTCGGCGGGATCACGCTCTCGGCGTGGTGCAGTGCGCACGACCGCGAGCTGTTTTTCTCGCACCGCGCCTCGGGCGGGCGCGACGGACGCATGGTCGCGTATGCTGGGCTGCCCCTCGCTTGACAGCCGCCCCCGGGCGGCTAGATTCCGGCCGGTGCAGCGGGCGAAGTTGGGCCCGCGCTTTTTTTTATGCTCTCCGACAGCCTTGTCGAGTCCTTTCGGTCCCGACTGGAAGCGCTAGGTCTTGAGCTGGCCGACCTCCGCATTGGCGGCACGCAGGCTAGGCCGCTCGTTCAAGTGCGAATCGAGTGGCCGGACGCGTCGCCGCGCCGAGTGACCGTGGACGACTGCGCCACGGCGAGCCGGGTCCTCGAAGCGTGGCTCGACGCGGACGGGCCGCTGGGTCGCCGCTATATGCTCGAGGTATCGAGCCCGGGGGTGGAGCGGCCGCTGCGCTGGCACCGGCACTGGGTGCGGTTCGTGGGCCGCGAGGTGCAGGCGACGGTGGCGGGGCTCGGTCGCGTGCGGGCGCGCATCGTCGCTGTTCCCGACGCGGCGACGGTCGTGCTCGCGCCCCAGGGGGGAGCGCCGCGGCCGGTGCCGCTGGCCGGAATTCGCGACGCGCGTTTGGCGGTGGATTGGTGAAGAGGAGCCCATGACGACGAATACCAGCGAAGTAGTCTCCGCGATCCGTGAGCTGACGAACACCAAGCAGCTCGAGCGCACGGAGCTGCTCGACCTGCTCAAGGACGGCCTGCACGCCGCCCTCGTGAAGCGCTACGGGCCCAACGTGCGGGCCGAGATCGGAATCGACGAGCTCAAGGGCACGATTCGGATCGCGGTGCTCCGCACGGTGGTGGAGACCGTGGAGGACCCGGGCTCTCAGGTGGCGCTCGAAGAAGCGCGCTTCGAGGATCCGGACTTCCAGGTGGGGGATGTGCTGGAGGAAGAGGTGCCGTTCGAGGCATTCGGCCGCACGGCGGTGCAGGCGGCGAAGCAGCGCATCATCCAGCGGGTACGCGAGGGCGAGCGGGCGCGCATCCGCGAAGAGTTCTCCGACAAGGTCGGCGAGCTCCTGTCGGGCGAGGTACAGCAGATCGAGCGCGGCAAGATCGTCGTCATGCTCGCGAGGTTTCGGGAAGCCGAAGCGATCATTCCGTACCGCGAGCAGAACCACCGCGAGCATTTCCACCAGGGGGATACGATCCGCGCCGTGCTCAAGCGGATCGAGGAGACACCCAAGGGCCCGCGGCTCATTCTGTCGCGTGCCGATCCACTCTTCGTCAAGGCCCTGTTCAAGCTCGAGGTGCCAGAGATTCAGCAGCAGATCGTCGAGATCCGCGCCACGGCGCGGGAGGCCGGGAGCCGCACCAAGATCGCGGTCTCCTCGCGCGACGATTCGATCGATCCCGTGGGCGCGTGCGTGGGCCTGAAGGGCTCACGCGTGCAGGCGGTGGTGAACGAGCTGAACGGCGAGCGCATCGACATCGTACCGTGGTCCCCCGATCCCGAGCGGTTCGCGAAGCTCGCCCTCGCGCCGGCGCGGGTCGCGCGCGTGTTCTCGGACCCCGATACCAAGACGATCCAGGCGATCGTGGACGAGGATCAGCTGTCCCTCGCCATCGGGCGCAACGGGCAGAACGTCCGGCTCGCCTCCGAGCTCACCGGCTGGAAGATCGACCTCTATTCGAGCCGGGAGTGGTTGGAGCGCGGTGGGGAAGGGCCGCTCTTCGCGCCGCTGCCCCCGGCGGAAGACGAGGCCGCGACCAAGGTCTCGCTGCGTGAGCTGAAGGGTCTGCCGGTCGAGCTGGTGGACGTGCTGGAGCGCGCCGGGCACAAGACCCTGCAGGATATCCTCGACCTCGAGCGGGAGGACGTCGACAAGATCGCCGGCATGACGCCCGAGATCGCCGACAAGCTCATGGCCTTTCTGAACGAGATGACCGAGGAGGGCGGCGACGACGAGGCGGCACCCGGTGCGGTGGGTGAGAGCGGGGCGGTGGGAGGGA
>Ga0209761_1000774_pt1 | contig 20250 bp, 20 predicted proteins | sample GraSoi013_1_40cm_4_FD_185818 | JGI IMG/M metagenome (GOLD analysis project Ga0209761, IMG submission 185818) | Grasslands soil microbial communities from the Angelo Coastal Reserve, California, USA - Sample 09_25_2013_1_40cm (SPAdes) (version 2) | ecosystem: Environmental > Terrestrial > Soil >...
CGCCGATCGCCTCGAGCGCGTCCTTCCGGAACGCCATGTTGCATCCCGGGATGTGCTCCGCGACGGTGTCGGAGAGCAGGACCGGGTTCGGACCGCCGGGCGCGTTCGCGACGGCGTCCGCGATCCAGCCGTCGTTCGGAGGTGGGAGGTTCGGTCCGCCCACGCCGACGTACTTCCCTTCCATGAACGCGAGGGCGAGAAATCGCAACCAGTGAATCTCGGGGTACGCGTCGTCGTCGATGAACGCGACGATCTCGCCCGCTGCGGCCCGGGTGCCGACGTTGCGCGCGGCGCTGAGCCCCTGGTTCTTGGTCGTGATGAGCCGGACATGGTACTCCGAGGCGATTTGCGGCGTCGCGTCGGTCGACCCGTCGTTGACCACGATCACCTCGTAGTCCGGGTAGTCGAGCTGCTCGAGTCCCGCGAGCGTGTCGCGAAGGGTCGCAGCCCCGTTCAAGGTGGACACGACGACGGAAATCTTTGGCCACTGAAGGTCGGGGGAGAACGGCGACTCGGCAAACGCCCGGGACACGGCCTGCAACGCGGGCTTGGGCGTCCGATCTTGCGTTGTCAACCCGAACGCCCAGTCTTCGACCCGGAATTTCCCGTGATACCACTCGTCGGTCCAGGCGAAGACGACGACCCCCGCGCAACCGAGACGGAGGGCGATCCGGACTTGCCCCGACAAGATCGCCGCCTGCTTCTCCTCGCCGTTTCGAAGGCTGTCGAGTCCGATCTCACTGAGCAACATCGGGCGGTCATCGCTGAGGCTGTGCAGTCGCGCGAGGTAGTCCTCGAGGGACCGTGGGGATTCCAGGTACACGTTGAAGGACACGAAGTCGAGGAACGGGAGCTGCAAGTATTCCGTCGAAGGGTAGTTCACGTAGGTCACGAGGGCGTTGGGATCCTCCTCCTTCGCGATGCGATAGAGCCGCTCGATGAACCTCTCGACTCGCCGCCTTCCATGCCAACGCACGATCGATGCCGGGATCTCGTTTCCGATGCTGTAGCCGAACACGGCGGGATGGTCGGCACAAACCCGGATCCATCGCCGGACGCGGCCTTCAATTTGTTCGACCTTGCCGGGCTCATCCAAGAAGGCCATGTGCTCACCCCAGTTGAGCCCCACCATGACCCGAAGCCCGTGCTCCAGGGCGACGTCAAGGAGCCAGCGCGGCGGACCCGTGTGGACCCGAACGACGTTGAAGCCGTTCGCGGCCATTTGGGCGAAGTCTCGTTCCACCGTCTCGGGCGTGAACCGCTCTTCGCCGTTCTCATCGACGAAGAACGTGCCGTAGCTGATGCCGCGAACCCAGAACTTTTCTTTTCCCACATAGAGGAACTTCCCCCGAACCGTGGGGCGCCCCACCAACGACGACCGTTCGACCGAAACTTCCGTGACGATTTGGGCCACGTTCACCATCCCTTCGATGTCGGAGAGGACACTCCCCTCGTCCCGGGATCACGCGTCGGTCACGGTCGGGAGCATCCGTTCTCTCAGGATCTTCAGTCCTTCCTCCAGCCGGACCCTTGGCTCGTGGCCAAGGACCTTATGCGATTTTCCCGGATCCCCGACGAACCTCCGCACCTCGAAGTTGTTCGGAGGACTCTGGATGATCCTGGACGAAGAATCGGTCAGCCCGACGATCATGGTGGCCAGGTCCGATACGGACACGCCGCGGCCGGTTACGAAATGGAATTCCTGTCCGGAGACGCCCGACCCCCCATCGAGGCTCGCCATGAATGCCTTCAGAATTCCGGAGATCGTGTCATCGATATAGGTGAAGTCGAGCACCTGATCGCCTCCATACAGCGTGATGTCTTCGTCGAGGAGCGCCTTCCTCATGAACTTCGGGATCACCCGCTCGGGCAGGTCTCTCTCGCTGCCGTACACATTCGAAAACCGGAAGATCACGGGATGGACCGACGGCGATAGGGACGGATCCGCGTAGGAGCCGCACGCCCGCTCCGCGCAGAGTTTCGTCATCCCGTATACCGAAAGAGGCTTCTTCGGATGGTCCTCGTCGACCGGAAGATACTGCGGCTCGCCGTACACTTCCCGGCTCGACGCGTAGAAGAGGACGGGTCGGGCCTCCGAATTCCGGCACGCCTCCAAGACATTCAGGGTGCCGAGTTGGTTCGTCGTCCAACAGGTGTACGGATCCATCTGCCCCCAGGCGACCCGAGAGACGGCGGCAAAGTGGAAGACCGCGTCGTGGCCTGCAACGGCGTCCTTGACCGCGCCGTAATCACGGACATCGCCGCGAATCTTCGGACCCTGCAACGACGTCGTGTTGCCGTTGAAGTGCACGTCGAAAAGGGTGACGGAATGGCCCGACTCCTCGAGCCTCTCCGCCAAATGGCTACCGATGAATCCATTTCCACCGGTGACTAGGACCCGAACCACCGTTTTCACCTCTGATAATATCTCGGGACCGAAAGCTGGAGGAAAAATGCCCCGGCGAGCGTCCTCCTCCGCATGGCGCCCCTTTAAACCGAAGCAAGCGAGGTCGTCGCATATTCCCCGTGTATTCGAATGTGCTCCAATCGCGGCATGTATCGGAGGTTGCACCCACGTTGAAAACATGACGTTGACGTAGGCCGCGCGCTCTTCGACCCCGTTCGGACAATATCGGGTGGGCAGACTGCACTCCGGGTCGAGCCGTGAAGCATCGGGACAGAATGGGATGCGCGGATACGCGGCGCTCATCACAGCGGGCGGGATCGGGACTCGGCTCCTCCCGTTCTCCAAGGAGATCCCCAAGGAGATGTTGCCGATCATCGCGCATGACGGGGACGATTCTCTGGAGCTCAAGCCCCTCGTCCAGGCGATTTTCGAGCAACTCTACACCGCGGGAATCCGAAACTTCTACATCGTCGTCGGGAGGGGCAAGCGAGCGATCGAAGACCACTTTTCTCCGGATCCGAGGTTCTTGGAATACCTCGAGAAGAAGGGAAAACTCCCGAAAGGCATGTCCGACTTCTACGAGAAAATCAAGTCTTCGAATCTCGTGTTCCTCAATCAGCCGGAGCCGCTGGGTTTCGGGGACGCGGTGTTGCTCGGCCGATCCCTGATCGACGGTCCGTTCATCGTCCAGGCCGCGGACACGTTCATCCTCTCCGATGGAGTCGAGTACCTGGAGCGGTTGACCGGGCTGCATCGGAAGTATCGTGCGTCCGCAACAATCCTGTTGCGAGAGGTCCCGCAGCCTCAAGACTATGGCATCGTCGAAGGCGACTACGTGGAACCGGGAGTCCTGAAGATTACCTCCGCCGTGGAAAAGCCGGAAACGCCGCGGAGCCATCATGCGATCATGCCGGTGTACGTCTTCGGCCACGAGATTTTCGAGGCCCTCTCGAAAGTCGGACCCGGGAGGGGCGGAGAACTGCAGCTCACCGACGCGATTCAGAGCCTCGTCGAGGCCGGAGAGAGGGTGATCGGCGTCAACCTCCCCGGCGACGAACTCATCCTGGACTTGGGCAGCCCGGAGACGATGATCGCAGCCCTGAAGCTCTCCCTGCAGCACGCGGATGAACGTTCTCACGCGGAGCCGGAGCTCGCGAAAACAAAGCGCGGGCCGCCTCGCCGAGGGGAACCCGGAATCGGCAGAAATGTGCCCGAACACGCAAGCCTTCCCACCCTGGTCCCGTTGATGATCGAGTGGCGGACCGTGCATGGCCGCGAGGCGGCGTCCGGTTGAACCCGCGACGCCTTCAGTGCGCGCATTCGTCCACTAGCGCACAGACAGTCCCGTCCTTAAGAATCCCGGATGAGCCTTTCGGTCGGCGGGAAGGATGGCTTAAGTCCTATTGTCTCGGCCCGCGCCACATCACGCTTATCTCGCGGGTGCCACAGTTCGAAAATTGTCCCAATACGGCTATGACCCCGCATCGAGGGGTGGCGGCCAAGGAGGTGAAAGCACCATGGAAGCGACCCGCGCGAAGTCAGGGTCGGGGTTCGGCCAATCGTGGCGCGAACTCTCGCACACGCCGACGCACCAGGTACCGATCGTGCTTGGCGCGTTTGTGGCCCTGATCACGGGCATCCTGACGTATCTCTTCGATGCGTCGAAGGCAGGCGCGATCGTGGCCGCGACCGCCGCAGAGGCCTATCTGGTCATCTTCGGCATCGTCGGTCTGATCGGCTACGCCGTGTCGAAGCAGAACGTGCAGAATGGCTCCATCGTGGCCATGATCGCCGGTCTGGCGATCGTGGTCTTGGTGGCGACGCAGCTGGGCCTGTTTGCAGGCCTGCTCATCCTCGCCGGAGCCATCTGGAGCCTCGCGTCGACCCGATAGTCGGGCGAATGTCATCGAGGCGACCTCTTTTTCCACCTCTTTCTTTCCTCTCCATCTTTCACCCGCTCTGTTCATTCCTGACCGAAATCGTAACGTCCGATGTGACATGGCCCTGCACACCGGATGGAAACCGCTTCCGTCCACGTAACAAGCCTCGTTACAATGTAGTTAATAGACTGCGGGCCCCATTCGTTCGGGATGAAGATCTCCGAGGCGTCCGAAGCGCTTCAGCGGATTGGCCTGAGTCGCTACGAGGCCCTCGTGTTCGTGAACCTCGCCCGCGCCGGGGCCACGACCGCGGGCGACGTTGCCCGAGCGAGCGGCGTGAATCGCGTCCAGACGTACCGCGCCCTCGAGGGGCTCGAAGCCCGCGGGCTCGTCGAGGTCACATTGGACCGTCCCCGTCGGTATGCGGCCCGGGCGATTAACGAGGTGTTCGATATGATTGCCGACGAGAAGCGCTCGGAGCTCGAGAAGCTCGACGCGATCCGGAGGACGTTCCTCGAAGCGTGGCCAAAGCTCTCCGGGCGGGCTCGGGAGGCGCCGACCGTGCGCCTCCAGGTGATCAAGGGCCGGGCGCAGATCTACCGCACCCTGCGGCAGTTCGTCTCGACCGCGAAAGGGGAGGTCCTCGCCTTCACGACGACGAAGGGCCTCCAGCGATCGTACCGCGCCGGGATCAACGAGGCCCTCCTCGCGGCGATGCGACGCGGGGTGAAGGCGCGGCTCGCGGCGGACATCAACGAAACGAACGAGGTGCTCTTGGCCCGGGTCTCGAAATACGTCCCGCTGCGACATGTGGACCGCCAGCGCGCGCGCTTCATCATCGTCGACCGCGACTCGATCTTGGCGTTCCTCATCCAAGACGAGAAGACCCTCCGCGGTGATGGCGAGACCGCCCTGTGGACGAACAGCCCGGACTTCGTCAAGGCCCACCTGGAGTTCTTCGAGAAGTCGTGGGCCTCCGGAGTCCCCGCGAGGCGGCGGCTCACGGCCCTCCGCGCGCAGTAGTCGTTATCGAAAACGAGAACGGCCGGCGGTTTGGGAAAAAGACTATGGGCCCCAGACGCCGTGCCGTCCCCGGGAGGAGATTTCGTTTGTCGAAGAGAATTGTCGGACTGGCCCTGCTCGCGATGGCCCTCGTCACCGCGGCGTTCGCCGTCACCGTCGCGAGGGCGGACGATGAAAGCGGATCGCATTGGAATGCCGTCCTCGCCGGGATCAACGAGAGGCCGACGCCGCGGGACACGAATGCTCGCGGGGTGGCCATCTTCGAGTTGAGCGCGGACGGGGAATCGATTCATTACAAGGTCATTGCCGCGAACATCAACAACGTGATCATGGCGCACATCCATCTCGGAGACGCCAACACGGCGGGCCCGGTCATCGTCTGGCTGTATCCCGTCGGCGGTCCCCCGCCCGCGGCGCCTGGTGGCGGTCGCTTCAATGGCATTCTGGCTCAAGGCGACTTCGACGCGACGAAGTTCGTGGGACCCTTTGCGGGCAAACCGATGAGCGCCTTGGTGGAAAACCTGACTGCGGGAACCGCTTATGTGAATATCCACACGGATGATGGCGTCGCGCCGCCGAACACGGGACCGGGCGACTTCCCCGGTGGGGAGATTCGCGGCCAGGTGAAACCGACCGACTGAAGGGCACGGCGATCTCAAAGGAGTCGATCGCTCGGTCGAGCTCCCGCGTTCACCATTTCGCCTCAGCGTCCAGCATCGTCGCGTAGCCATCCTGAATCGTACGGGTCGCCGGGCCCGGGGCTTCCATTCGTCGTCCGTCGACCGAAGTAATGCTCAGGACGCCGACCCCGCTGCCGGAGAGGAACACCTCGTCGGCCCCGCGCAGCCGATCGAGCGAGACGAACATCTCCCGCGCCCGGATCTTCGCCCGCGCCGCAATCTCGAGGACGGCACTTCGGGTGATTCCGGGAAGCGCACCCTCGTATATCGGCGGTGTCTGAAGAGATCCGTCCGAAACCAGGAACACGTTACGCGCGGTCGTCTCGACCACGCGACCTTTCTCGTTGAGGAGGATCGCATCGAAGGCGCCTTCCGCCTCGGCCTCTCGAAGCGCAACTGCCTCCGCGCCGCGGGCGATCGACTTGACCTGACTCATGGGGCCGGACATGCGCCGGATGGAGGCAGCGACATGCAACGCCGGTTGCGACGGAATCTCCGGGAGGGCGCGGGACGTGATCGTCGCCATCCCTCGGGTCGTGGGCCGCTCTCCCGCAACGACGGTAATCCGCGCGAGGCCCTCGACGACGCCGTTGGCTTCGACGACCTTCCTCGCGCCTTGACGAAGGTCCTCGAATCCCCATGGTGGTTCGATACGTAGGACCTCCAGAGCGGACCGCAGCCGCGCGAAATGCGCCTCGAGTCGGAAGGGTGCCCCGCGGTGGATTCGGATCGTCTCGAAGCATCCGTCCCCGTACAGGAACCCGCGGTTCCCGATCGGGACTCGCGCGGCGTCCTCGGGGATCAAGACGCCGTCAAGCCACGCGGAGGCCGTCCGAGGTCACCTCCACGCGGTCTTGCGTGAGGGCCTCCGCATGTCCGCGGAGCTTGTCGAGCGTCTCCCGATACTCCGCCTCCGGGTCCGAGTCCGCCACGATGCCGCCGCCGACCGCGAAGTAGGCCGTCTCGCCGATGACGGTCGCGGTGCGGATCGCGATGTTCCAATCGACGGAGCGATCCCAGGAGACGTAACCGATCGCGCCCGTGTACACGCCGCGGCGGTGCGGCTCGAGCCGCTCGATGACTTCCATGGCTCGCGGTTTCGGCGCTCCCGTGATCGAGCCGCCGGGGAACGTGGCCCGCACGAGGTCCGGGATCGTCACTTCTTTGCGAAGGCGTCCGCGCACGACGCTCTCCAGATGATGTACGTTCGGGAGTGTGCGGAGGCCCTGCAGGAGCGGCACATGGACGCTGCCGAACTCACACACCTTGCCGAGGTCGTTCCGTTCCAGGTCGACGATCATCACGTTCTCCGCGGCGTCTTTCTCGCTCGCGAGGAGTTCCCGCGCGAGGCGCTCGTCCTCTGCGGGCGTTCGACCTCGGGGCCGAGTCCCCTTGATCGGACGGGTCTCGATGTCCCGGCCGCGGACGCGGAGGAACCGTTCCGGACTCGCCGAAAGCAGGCGGTGGTCTCCCGCCTCGAGGAATCCGCCGAACGTCGAGGGCGTGCGCGCCCGGAGGCGCTCGTACGCCGCCGTGGGCGTTCCTCGCAACGGAAGCGCGACGCGATGGGAGATGTTGACCTGGTAGATCTCTCCGTCATAGATCGCCCGCTTCGCGTCCTCGATCGTGCGGACGTACGTGTCCGGCTCGAGGGGTTCGATCGGGTGCGGTTCGGGAGGGACTGACAGCTCGTCCGGAATCGGCGGAGGCTCATACGCGATCCGGGTGCGCGGAGCGATCACGAACGTCTCGCCCCACACTCGGTCGAGGACGTACACACGAGGGTAGACGGCGAAATGCATGTCCGGGAGCCGAAGGTCCGAAGGCTTCTCATCGGGCAATCGTTCCATCTGGCGGCCGAGGTCGTACGCGAAGTAGCCCACGGGCCCTCCGCTGAACGGGTACGTGGGCGTGCCGGCGGTGGCCCACGGCAGCGCGTCGAGGAACTCGCCGAACGCTTCGAGTGGATTTCGGTTGGTCGATGACTCGCACCATGGTGTCGCGTAGGCCGCGTTCGGACCACGGCTCCGGAACCATCCGATGGGATCGGATCCGAGGAACGAATATCGGGCCAGCTCCGGGTCCGGCAAGGAGGAATCGAGGAAGAATGGCCAGCGACCGCGTTGTAAGCGACGAAACAGAACGATCGGGTCCCGCCGGCCGATCGGACGGACGGTGAGCCGCAGCCGCCCTGGCATCGATGGGGCATCGGGAGACCGCATCTGAGGTTTTGGGTGGGCGGCCGACTCGCAGTGAAGCGTAAGCCGATCGATTAGGAGAGCAGCTCGATCCAGATCCCGTCCGGATCCTTCACGTAGATTTCGGTCCCTTCCGCCTTCTCCGGGGGCACCGCCGGCTTCGCTCCCTTGCGGATCAGCTCACGGTACGCTTTCTCCGCGTCATCCACAACGAACGCCAGATGGTCGATCTCCTCCCCCTTACGATAGGGGGAGTAGAACCGGGATCCGGGAGGATACCAATTCAGTTCGAGTCGTTGGCGGGAACCGGCCCCCTCGAGCTGGACATACTTTCCGCCGTGTGGCATCGTCCCCCGGTTCACGACCCGCATTCCGAACGCCTTCATGTAAAAGGCGAGAGAGCGTTGCAGGTTCCGCACGCGAATGCCGGTGTAGTAGAAGCGGGACTTCATGGGAAGCGGCAGCCCGCAAGGAGCGTATCTAGTTGCCACCGTCATTCGGCGGCTAGTCCTCGCGCCCGTATTGCCCGGAGCCTATTCGCGAACGGGAGGTCTCGTGTGAACCTCACGCCGTTGCGCTTGGCGCGTCGATCGCGGCGCAGACCGCGTCGAAGTCCCAGAGTCCATTGGGTCTCCCGGGCTTCGCCTTCAAGTGGTCGAGGTGGCCGGCTTTCGCGAGGAGGTTCACGATCCACGCCGTGTAAGCCGGCGATCCCGTGGCCCCGGGCGAGTTGTAATTCACCACGTGGAACGAGTGCGGCCCGGGAATCTCGATCGCCTCCTTGACGAAGTTCCCGTGCGGGTCGACGACCTGGGCGCGCACGCCCGCCGTCCCGGGTCGCGTGAGGTATTTCATGTGGAGGGCGGGGAGGAATTCTTGGACGCGCTTCGCCATCGCCCGCTTCGAGATCGAGGAAGCCCACTCTTCCGTCGCGAGCATCATGAAGTCGGGATTGATGAGGGCCGCGAGTTTGTTTCCAAGCGGGCGCTCAAGCAGTTTCTTCACTGCATCCGCGGGGTCATCGAAGAGTCCGTGGTACGTGTACGGACCGGGGACCGGGACCGCATTGGGGCCGATCTCCCGCCGTCCGTCTGCGCGGACGATCCAGTGCGGATCGAGGAACGGCAGCTCCGGATGACGCGGGACCGTGTAGATGTTCCGGCCGCACAGATAATGCCACTCCGGGCCGACCTCCCAGTATTCTCCGCGGAAGTGGAGGTCCGTGTACTCGAGGCCGATGCCGAGGGCGTGCGCGATGTCGATCGAGTGGCCGCCCGCGGCGTTGATCAGAAATCGTGTCCGCAGGGATTCGTCCGACTGGCTCGCCGTGACACGAATCTGTTCTCGCGAGTCCACGTAGATATGGTCCGCCGAGGTCTCGAGCGCGAGTCGGACCTCGATGGTGTCGTCGGTCGGGGTGACCGACGCGACGTTGGCTCCCATGAGGAACTTCGCCCCTGCGCGCTCCGCGTCCTCCCGCAGCGCCTGCGTGAACGCCTGATAGTCGACGGCCGTGTCCGTCTTCGACCAGATCGCCCCATGGCAGCGCACGTTCGGCTCGAGGCGCCTCACATCCTCTGCGGTCAGGAGCGCGAGTTCGTCCTCTCCCATCCCGTTCGCGAGGCCCCAATCCCGGTACTTCTCGAGACGCGACACCTGGTCCGGACGGACCGCGACTTCGAACGTGCCGACGGGCAGCCACGGCAAGCGCCGTTCGGCCGCGAAAGCCTTCCACATTCCATAGGCGACCTGAGACGACCGCGCGAAGACCTTTCGCCCGACCGGGTCGAGGTAGAACGGTCGATGAACGACGCCGGTGTTTCGGCGCGAGGTGTGCATCGCGACTTGCGATTCCTTCTCGAGGACGGCGATGCGGCCGTCGTAGCGGTTCGCGAGCCAGTACGCGAACGAGGTCCCGAGGATCCCGCCACCGACGATCGTGACGTCCCAGGGCTCCATGGTCCGATTTCGAGGAACCGTCCGGAGTTTATTATGTCTGTGTACTCGTAGTGGAAAGGCGAGCGGCCTACCGTCCGATCTCGATCCGGACGGGTCCGACGGTCCAATCGAACGAGACCGTGGGATCCGCGATGCGCCGCTCCAACTCCGGGTGGGGCCCGAGGCCCAGGCCGACGTCGTCCTTCACGATGCTGTTGTCCAGCATGCACGGTTCCGCCGCCTCGTTCAAGCCGATCGTGAAGTAACCAATCCGCGCGGACTTCGATTTCGACGGCCGCAACACTCGATGGAGGAGGTCTTGATGTTTTGAGGCTCCCGATTCGACGATCCTCCCAGACCGAATCTGGAACCATGGGCGGACGATCGCACGCCCTGCGAATGGAATGGGGTCCGTCCCGCGAATGTCTCCGTTGACGGATTCCGGACGGACGGCCACCTCGAGACGGCCCGCCGGCAAAGCCGTTCGAACGAATCCGCGGCGGATGTCCTCCGCGCTGATGATGCCGTCGCTCACGATCGGCACGATGGCCTTCGTCTCGAACCGCAGGTCGGTCCCCGCATCCGACTCGATCCGGATCTTCTTCCGCCCCCGAAGCGACCGGGCCAACGCAGCGCCCGCTTGCTGGATTTTCTTCAAGTCCACAGCGAGTGCCTTCTGGTAGCTCCCGTACCATTTCTCGTAGTCGAGGCCGTAGGTCTCTGCGCGCTCCGGTGTGATGCGCCCAATCGGCAAGTCGATGTCCCGGACCCGCCGCTTCCTCCGCGGTTCGTGTTGTCGGTCGCCCCCCAAGCTATTCGCCTCAAACTTCTCGGGTGGGATGTCCCGCATTCGGCGGGCGTCCGCGGGGCCGCCGAGGTAAATGTGCGCGGTTTCCGCCTCGGCGATCGCATGTTCGATTGGGGAGGCTGTACTCAGCCACTTCGTCGACAGCTCTTCCATCGACGTGAACCAGAGGTCGTCCGTCATGAGCGTAAGGTGCGTGTCGCTCCCTGCGCGGCGCGCTTCCAGGGCCAGCGCTTCCGCGAGTGGGATGGTCGGCGGATAGGTGTAGATCGTAAAGACGTCCTTCCATCCGAGGCGGAGGGACGTGTGGACGACTTGGCGAGCGAGCGGAATCCACGATTCGAACGGAGGAGAGTGCGCTTGCCGCGTCTGAAGGGCCATGGATTGCCGAATCGTTCGGGGCGCTTTAAAGGCCTCATCGAAAGCTAGCGCTCGCGCTATCCTGTAGTCATCGACCGCCAGGGAGCAGACGGTTTCTCCGATTACTTGAGGGCGAAGACCTTGGCGATGAACTCGCCCGTCGATGTGTTGTAGGTCCCTTCGAACCGGCCTTTCGCGGTGTTCAGCCACTTCAGTTTTTCTGAGAGCGTCTGGTAAACGGCTTCCCCTTCGGCGTGAACCGACGTCGGGCTGATTGTCCGCCCCGTGCCTTTCGCCTTGATGATCAGCATGTCGCCGTCATCGGTCTGATCGATCCCGCGAGCCTCGAACTCGTAGGTCCCGTCGGGCTTGAAGAGCGCGTCCACCGTCTCCATGTGGGTCGCGTCGTACTGGCCCTTCTGCGTTCCCTGCAGATTATAGGAGATCAGGACCCCGTCGGGCGTGAACTCCTTAATCGTCACGGACGTCGTTTTTTCGCTCAGCTCGCCTAGAAACTCTTCTTCGGGCATGGTTTCGAAAACCTCCTCCACCTGTGCGCCCCATGGTGTGCGACAGGTAATACGTCTTTCGGCAGGAGGGAACCCGAAGACTCAGAGGTCTCCCGTCGCGCCCGAAGATCCGTAGATGCGTTAGGCAGCCCACGCGATGCCCAGGTCGGTTCCGATCTTCTTGAGACCGTCGACGACTTTCGAATCGAGCGGGATGCCTCCCTTTCGAAACCTCTCCATCCGTGCGAAACTCTTCTCGCCATGAACGTAGATCCGATCCTGACCCTGTGCTCTCGGACTGTCTTTCAGCTCGCGCGCAAGCCGGTCCATGTCCCGCCGGAACTCGTCGAGCGGCCGGAACGCGGTCGGATCGAGGGCCATGAAGAAGTGTCCAACATTCGGTTTCTTCTCGTCCGCGTAGACTTGCAATCCCGTCGCCGCTCCGCTCAGCACGCCGCAGAGGACGTCGACCATGAGCGCGAGGCCATATCCCTTGTGACCGCCGAGCTCCTCGCCTTCGCCGCCGAGAGGCAACAGGCCTCCGCCGAGTCGCTTCGCGAGAGCATTCAACACCCGGGCGGGATCCGTTGAGCTTCGGCCGGTCTCGTCGACCGCCCATCCGTGAGGCATCGGTTGCCCGAGCCGATTGTAGACTTCGACCTTGCCGCGAGGCACCGTGGAGGTCGCCATGTCGAGGACGAACGCTTTCTCCTTCATCGCGGGCGCCGCGAGGCTGATCGGATTCGTCCCGAGGATCGATGTGCGGCCGAAGGTCGGGACGACGAGCGGCCCTGCGTTCGTCATGCTGACCCCGATCAGATGGTGCTCGAGGGCCATGAGCGCGTAGTAACCCGCGATGCCGTAATGATTCGAATTGCGGACCGCGACCACGCCGACTGATGTGTCTCTTGCCTTCCGGATCGCCAGGTCCATCGCTTTCTTCCCGACGACCTGGCCGAGGCTCTGACCACCATCGACGAGAGCCGTTGCCTTCGCCTCCCGAATGACGCGGCTCTGGTCCGTCGCCTTCATGGTGCCTTGCTTGAGGCCGTTCACGTATCGGCCCAGACGGGCGACCCCGTGAGAGTCAATGCCTCTAAGGTCCGCGAGGACGAGCACGTCCGTCGTCACCCGCGCATCTTCCGCGGGGACGCCCAGCTTCACGAGGACCTGCTCGCAAAATCGGCGGAGGGGCTTCTCCTGGATGACGTGTTCCTCGGCCATCTCAACGCCCCGTCTTGTACGACCACGAACAAGGGCTTTGTGTATAAATTTGCGGACGCCGCCCGCGGAGGCCGCTATTGCGGTGCGACCACGATGTAGCCCTCCATCTGGGCGAAGAGGCCATCGAGTGCCTCTCTCTGTCTCTGCCGGTTCTCCGCGTGCTGGAGGAGATAGGCCCAGAGTGGTCCCATGAAGAAGATCCTGAACCAGTCCGCGCGGTCGTCGGTCAAGCGGTACAGGTATGAATCGACGGAGGGAGCGAACTCCTCCTTGAGGTCCTTCTGAAATTCCTCCGCCGCCTTTGCGACCTTCCGATGTTGGTCGCGCGGCAATCGGATCTCCACCTTCCGGCTAGGTTTGAAAACCGGCTCCGTGCCCCTCCAGGTCCACCAGGACTCGACGTCTTGCTCCCAGACGACTCGGGCGATTGCCTCGGCCGTCAGCCTTGGCTTCGAGAAGTCGGTGCCGGAGGTCAGGTCGTACACTGCTTTCATTCCGTCTACGGACAGGTTCCGGGCCTCGAGGATGCTCGCCTCCAAAGCTTCCTCGGCCGAGCCTTCCGCCATCGGTCAACCCTCCGAGCTGTCAAGGATGGATTCACTATTTCAGAATTCAGGGGGCGTTCCACACGCATCCCGATCATGATTTGCGGCGAAGCTAGCGTTTTTCCTCCGGGGCTGTGGCTCTCGCCTTCCTCCGCAACTCAAGGCGGAATGCCTTCGGGGCTCGTTCGGTGGCGACTGTGAGTGTAACCGGTGGCAGACCCGCCGCGTGGTGCCGCAAAAACACCTCCGTCCGTCGATGATCTTTCTTCCAGCATTCGCGCAACCAGGTCCCTACCGCTCGTTGCACCCAGAATTCCTCATCGTACAGCAGTTTCTCTAGGAGCTGGAACGGTTTGTCGAGTTCCCCCGCCCGCACGAAGCGATGGAGCGCATACGTCGACGCGCGTCGCCGCCAGATGTTCTTCGCGCGAGTCCATCGAAGGACGTCTCGGAATCGGGAGACCTTCGCGTACACCATCCCCGCGATCGGGCCGGAGGCGAGACCATCGCTCAGTCCCCATCCGGTCGCGGTGTCGACCCAGCGGTCCGCGAGTTTCCACGAGCCGTCGTCGAGAACCTTTTCGTACCGGCCGAGGAGGAGAATCGCCAACGACTTCTCTTCGTACATCGGGCCGGACCAGAGCGCTTCGGCGAGGGCGTTCACCTCTGCGGCGCCCAAGGTCGGATAGTTCTTCGCGAATGCCGCGAGGATTCCGCGCATCCTCGGCACGCTGAGGCCGAGGACCGGCACGGGTGAACCGACATACGATTGGAGATCCGACGGAGCCGACGCCTTCGGCGCGTTTCGAAGTTCCTCGACGAGTTGATTCCTCGCGGCGCGGACGTCGAGCACCATCGATTCGGGAGGAACCGCGACGGGCCATAATGGTACCATCGGCCGGTTCAGCATCGGTTCGAGCCGGGTCGGGCGCGTTTGTACATTTTGTAAACGAGAAGCGAGATAAATCGCCGACGGCCTGGTGCGGACATGGCGCAGAGCTCGAAACCTGGTCCTCCCGCTCAAGCCGGACGCGTCGCCCTGATCACGGGGGCGAGCCGCGGACTCGGATACACCGTCGCGGAGTTTCTCGCTCGGCAACGCTGGACCCTCATCCTCAGCGCGCGTCACGAAGTCCCCTTGCTCGAGGCCGTGAAACGCCTTCAGGCCACCGGCGCCTCAATCAGCGCCGTTCCCGGGGATGTGTCGCAAGACCAACACCGACGCGACCTCATCGCCGCGGTCCGCCGGGTCGGCCGTCTGGATCTTCTGATCAACAACGCCTCCGAACTCGGCGCCTCCCCGTTCCCCGCGCTCGTGGACTACCCGCTCGACGTCCTCCGACGCGTGTTCGAGGTCAACGTCATCGCGCCGCTCGCGCTCATCCGCACATGCCTTCCGGTCCTGAAGAAATCGCGAGGCCTTGTCGTGAACATCACGAGCGACGCCTCGCGCGGCGGCTATCCGGGATGGGGCGGCTACGGGAGCAGCAAGGCCGCGCTCGATCTCCTGAGCAAGACCCTCGCGAACGAATTGCGCGAAGCCGGCGTCGGCGTGGTCGCGGTCGATCCAGGTGATCTCCGGACGCAGATGCACCAAGACGCCTTCCCGGGACAGGACATCAGCGATCGGCCGCTCCCGGAGGTCACGCTGCCGTTCTGGGCGTGGCTCGAGGGGCAAGACCCCTTGCGGGTCACGGGCCAGAGGTTCGAGGCCCAAGGCACGGTCTGGGAGGTGCCCGCATGAAGCGGCAGGAACTCCTCTTCGAGCAACCGCGCGAGCTGTTCGCGTCCACACCCGTGGAGATGGAAAAGGGTGGCGACGACCGGGACGCGGTGCGTCTCCTCGTGACGACGCCATCGGGACACCAACATGTGACCTTCGCCGACTTGCCGCGATTCCTCTCCGCGGGAGACCTCCTCGTCGCGAACGAAAGTGCCACGTTGGCGGCGAGCCTCGAGGCCCACGGGCCGTCCGGTCCGTACACGCTCGACCTGAGCACGCGATACGCGGAAGGCCTGTGGCTCGCCGAGCCGCGGTGGGATCCGGCGCATCCCGGCCCCATGCCGATCGAGGCGGGCGAGGAGGCCCGCGTGGGCGACGCGACGGTCCGGTACGTCGCACCATATCCAGGAATCCCCCGGCTGTGGTTCATCACCGCGGACCGACCGCTGGAGCCGGTCCTGCAACGTGCGGGCGTGCCGATCCACTACGGATACGTTCAGAAGGTCTGGCCCCTAGACGCGTACCAGAGCCTGTTCTCGCGCGTACCCGGGAGTGCGGAGATGCCTTCGGCGGCGCGACCGATCACCCCGAAGATTCGGGAGGCCCTTGAAGCCGCGGGAGTCCGGTTCACGTCCGTCCTCCTTCACTCCGGCGTAAGCAGCCTCGAGATCGAGACGGACCAGGTGGAGGCACAGGCGGTATACCCGGAACCGTTCGAGGTCTCAGCGGCAGCCGCCGACCTGGTCAATCGCACTCGCGACGGCGGACACCGCGTCATCGCCATCGGGACCACCGTCGTCCGCGCGCTCGAGTCGGCCTGGACGCCGGACGGGGTGCGACCGCGACAAGGATTCACCCGTCTCTTCGTCCGTCCGGGAAATCCCGTCCGATCGGTCGACGGATTGCTGACGGGCTTCCACGACCCCGTCACGAGCCACCTCGCGATGCTCGCGGCGTTGATCGGGCTACCGCAGGTCTTGGAGGCGTACCGCGCGGCGATCGCGACCGGATACCGGTGGCACGAATTCGGAGACAGCCACCTCATCCTGCGAAAGTGATCGGATTCGACGTCGGGTGCCATTCAAGGCGGAATGTTCTGATTCATCCGGAACCGGTTCTCCGGATCGTACTTGCGCTTGAGGCGGACGAGCCGCTCGTACTTCTCCGGATCGTATGCGGCCCGAACCCGTTCGGCTCCCTCGTCGCGCTCGCCCCCGAGGTAATTGACGTAAACGCCACCGGATGCGAACGGCTCCATCGCATTCCAGAAATCCCGAGTCCACGTGATGTTTGCTTCGTCCTCCGCGGGATCAGACCAAATCGACGTGATGACCAAATCGAAACGCGCGTCTCGATGGCCGAAGGCGGTGTCCCGTTCTCCAACGCGGGAGACCGCACCGCCTAGATACTCGAGCACGACCTGAGTGCGTTTCGAGGGCACGCTCTCGGCGTGGCGGATCATGGTATCGATGGCCTCCTCTCCGAGATTGGCTAGGAAGCCGGACTTCCAGTAGTTCCGTGCGCCCGGCGGATATGCCGGTCCGAGGATGCCTTGGAGGTCGACGTACGACATTCGCTTGATATCATCCAAGATCGGCGGGCCAAATTCGCGGATCGGTCGTAGAATTCGTTCCCCCTCATCCAAGGGGCCGAAGTAACCCGCGAGGATGACCGCGACGGGAACGCCGTCCGGTGAGGTGCCCAGCGCGGCAAACAAGGTGAGTTCATCGGGTGCCCCCTCGACGAACTTGCCATAGAATCGAAGGAGTTCCCGGGCTCGTCGCATGGGATGGACGAGGACACCGCCGAGAATCGCACCGACCGGATGGAGTCGGAACGCGAACGACGTTGCAACGCCGAAGTTCCCGCCGCCGCCTCGGACGCCCCAGAACAAATCGGGATTCTCCTGTTCGTTCGCGTGCGTGACGCGTCCCTCCGCCGTGACGAGATCGACCCCGAGGAGGTTGTCGCAGGCGAGGCCCCGGGTCCGCGCGAGGAAACCGGACCCGCCCCCCAGCGTCAGTCCGGCGACGCCGGTGGCGGGGACGACTCCGCCCGTTGTCGCTAACCCGACGCGCTGCGCCGCCTGATCGAATTCGGCCCAAGTGACCCCTCCGCCGACGACCGCGGTTCGTCGCTCCTCGTCGACCCGGATGTCTTTCATCAGAGACAGGTCGATCACGAGGCCGTCATCGCACACCGCGTTCCCCGACACGTTGTGCCCAGCGCCTCGGACTGCCAAGACGAATCCATGCTCCCTTGCGAAGGCGATCGATTGGATCACGTCGTCCGCGTCCTTGCACCGCACAATCACCGCGGGTCTGCGGTCGATCATCGCGTTCCAGATTCGCCGTGCCTCGTCGTACTTCGCGTCTTCCGGTCGAATGAGCTCCCCATGCAATCCCTTGGCGAACTCCACAAACTCTTCGTCCGATGCCGACATCGCCCCCCTCCGGCGCCTCAACGCGAATGCGGGAGGCCGTGTAAAGGACTTGCGGTGCCTCGCTCGTTCCACGGAAGCGTTCTACGCCCCGAGCCTTGCGAAAAAAGCGGCCAGGACGAGCACCGCCGAAATGCAGATTCCGGAAAATACCGCGCCAATGCCCATCGCGCTGCGGAACGGTCCAGGTCCCGCGCGGGCCCGACGGAGCGCAAGGAACGCGATGAGGTTCGCCGAGTTCGCCACGAAGACCCCCAGCATGACCAGCGGCACGGATGTCCATAGCGCGGGGGAGAACAAGGCGGCGACGAGAATCCCCGCCGTGACGATGGGCACCCCGATTCCAAGGGAGGCTGCGGCAAGATGGGCGGGCCCCAGAACCCGATCCCTCGTCCCCGACTCTGAAGGATACATGATCCCCACCTATGCATCAGATTGCATGGGAAGAACGTGTCGTTTCGCGAGGCTCAATCGCCCGGACATCTCGGGCTATCCGCCGGTGCGTTCTTCGTCTTGGCGGGCAGTTATGGGTCGGTGGCCCGATCCGAAGGCGGCTTCAAAGGAATCGTCCTCGGCTTGTCAAGAGCGGACGTTGAGTGGGCTCTTCAAGCTCACCTGGTACCTGCACAGCTTGTCGCGTTTTCCCCCATTTCCACCTGGGTGCTAGGCCTCTCAAGGGACAAGCTGCTCAAACGGATGGACCTGTCCGAACATCACGTCTCCAGCGCCACCCCGATTCTGCTATGCATCTGGGGCTTTTTTGCGCTCGCGTTCTTTCTGACCGTTGCGTCATTTCTGGGGTACGCCCTGTCGGCCTCTCGCGTTGTTCTCATCTTGCTCACCGTCTTCCTCGCGGCGGTTGCAATCGCCGCTTCGGTGTCGTCCGCGGTTCGGCGCAAAAAGGCCGGTGCCGCTGAGCGAGCAACGGCGAGCCCCCTCGACGGTCTCCCCTGGATCCCCGACATTCCCTTGGACATCGCTCTCTGGCCCGAAGTGGCGGTCGTGGTTCTTGCCGTCGTCCTCCTCGGCGTCCTGGCCGCGTTCGTCTTCTTCCTCGTGTGGCTTCCGATTCTGTTCCTGGTCATTAGTCTCATCACGTTCGGCGCGTGGTGGCGAATCCATCGAGCTACCTTCGTCACGGCGATGGAAGACCGCCCGCCGAAACTGCGCGGGGTCGGGGAGGACCTGCTCACCCGTGGTGCGATTCTTTCGAGGACATGGGACATCCACCTCGAAGATGCCACTTTGCGGACTGCAACCGAGAGGAGACGGTCCTACGCCCGGGCAAGGCGATTCTTTCTCTTCTTGGGAATCGCGAGCTTGGCCCTGGCGGGCTTGGTGGTCGGATCCAGGTTTCTTCCATCGATCGAATGGACCTACATGATCATGCCAACCGCCGGCGTGGCGATGTTTCTCTTCACCGCACTCGTTGCAACGATCTACCGTCTCAGACTCCGCTAGTTGTGTCGTCGAAGCAAAGGCTTTAAGGCCATCACGGAATGCGACGCCAGCCAGTAGACGGTCCAAGGGAACAAACATGACCTGGGGACTCCAAAATCGACTCTCCCGAATCATCCGCCCGACCGACGGCCACACCGTCATGCTCGCCGCGGACCACGGATACTTTCTCGGGCCCACGCACAAACTCGAGATCCCTCGCAAGACCTTGGAGCCGCTGCTCCCATATGCGGATGCGGTAATGGTGACCCGCGGCGTCGTGCGCACCTCGATCGACCCGGGGGCGAACGTGCCGATCGTCCTCAGGGTGAGCGGGGGCGTGAGCGTCCTGAACGAAGACCTCTCGAACGAGAAGATCACCACGTCGATGAAGGAGGCCGTGCGGTTGAACGCCTCCGCGGTCGCGCTCTCGATTTTCGTCGGTGCGGCCCACGAGCACGATTCGCTCGTGAACCTGGGAAAACTCGTCGACGAAGGCGAGGACGCCGGATTGCCGGTCCTCGCGGTCACCGCAGTCGGCAAGGAGCTCGAGAAACGCGACGCTCGGTACCTCGGCCTGGCCTGCCGCATCGCCTCCGAGTTCGGCGCCCATTTCGTCAAGACGTACTACTGCGACGATTTCTCGAAGGTCGTGGAGTCGTGCCCGGTCCCACTCGTCGTCGCGGGTGGGCCGAAACTCGACACGGAACTCGACGCGCTCGAGCTCGCCTATGACGCGATTCAAGACGGTGCGAAGGGAGTGGACATGGGCCGCAACATCTGGCAGTCCACGAATCCAGTCGGGATGATCCGCGGCATCCGTGCGGTCGTCCACGAACGAGCCACCCCGAAGGAAGCCCTCGAAGTCGTCAAGGGCGCGAAGCCGAAGAAGTAGGCGCCGCACCATGCGCGCCGCGATGTACTACGCGAACGACGACGTGCGGATCGTGGACCTACCGAAGCCGCGGATCGGACCCGGAGAGATTCTCGTCAAAGTGCGGTCCAGCGGAATCTGCGGCTCCGATGTGATGGAGTGGTACCGCAGGCCGAAGGCGCCGCTCGTCCTCGGCCACGAGATCGC
>Ga0209761_1000775_pt1 | contig 20243 bp, 23 predicted proteins | sample GraSoi013_1_40cm_4_FD_185818 | JGI IMG/M metagenome (GOLD analysis project Ga0209761, IMG submission 185818) | Grasslands soil microbial communities from the Angelo Coastal Reserve, California, USA - Sample 09_25_2013_1_40cm (SPAdes) (version 2) | ecosystem: Environmental > Terrestrial > Soil >...
GGAATGGTTTTTCCACAAGCCGGAACCGCCGGTCGTCCATCCCCAGCCGCCCGTGGTGCGCCACCAACTCGATCCCCCCGCCGTCGTGCTCTCGTGTGAGCAGTGCGGCTTCGACTACAGCATCACCCGAATCGAGATCAGCGGCAAGCCGGGGGTCGTATGGACCTGCGACTGTGGCAGCGAATTCATACCGCCCGGAGGACCCGAGTCGTACGACCTCGTCCGGCCCTGATTCACATCACGGCCGCGGCGTACGGTAGACGCCTTCGTAGGCCGGCCGGTACCGCGGGGTCGTCCAGTAGAGGCCCGCGCCGATGTAGACGAACAACAGGACCGCGATCACCCCGGCCTCGAGCGCGACGACGAGAGACCCGCTCATGTCCCGCAGCGAGTATCGGTACAAGAAATACGAGAACATCACCATCGCGATCCCGCCGAGGAGCGCGCCGAGCATCCGGATTCGCGAGCGCGTGAAGAACCATCGGAGGAAGGCGATTCCGAAGTTCGAGACGCCGAGCAGTCCCCAGAAGAGCCCGGCACTGACGATCACGCCCTCCGGAGGGCGGAACGCGCCTCGCCCGACCAGGACCTGATCCCACCAGCGGCGGAGTTCGGTGAGCAGATTGCCGTTGAGATAGAATACGATCCCCAAGACGAGCAAGAAGAACGCGACCCCGAACAGGCCCACGTAGTCGGGCGTCCGCGGCCGCGGCATGTACAGGGGCCGGATCGGATTTGCGCGGGGAACGGAAGGCGCCGGCACGGGCGGCGCAGTCGCGGGGGCCGCGGCTTCCGCGCCAATCGTGGTCAACGCGGCCCCGCAGTACAGGCAGAAGCGAGAGGTGTCGTTGTTCATCGTGCCGCAAGCGTCGCATCGCATTGAAGGGTCCCGGGCCCGCATACTGGCGCCGGGGCTTTGAACTTTGGGTCAGCGCCGAACGATGGTATCGCAACCGAAAATAATCGACGAGGGGCGCGTCCCAATACGGCGACGACTCCGGTCAAGGTGATGGCAGCAATCCGTGTCCCGACGCGGGTCTCGAACGTCCATGCCGGCAGGCCGGTCCAGATTCGCCGTCGTTCCTCCCCGGAATCCCGAATGTGATGATGCGGCTCCATCGCAATCCGCGAGTATAAGAGCGTGCCGCCCCCCGCCCCATCATATCTGAGTCTATGTTCACTGTGCGCGCGACATCATGTTCTAAAGAGAGTTCAAGAGGTTCGATGGACGTCCCAACACGGTCAAGTAGCCTCGACCTTGCGGCGGTTTGAGGTGAAACAACATGGCAGCAACCGAAATCCGATCGTGGCCCGCGCGCGCCGCATCCTCGTGGCGCGCGCTGGGGCGGATGCCGGCGTACCAACTGCCGATCGTGCTCGGCGGGCGCTCGCGGTCTTGGCCGGTGCCGTGGCCTTCGGTGTCACGGTCGTGGCCGAGCGGGTGCTCGAAGTCTCGTGGGTCCGGGGACTGTTGCTCGTCGCCTTCGGCGCCCTGGCCCTGATCGGGTACAAGGTGATCCGGGCGAACGTGCGGAACGGGGCCGTCGTCGCGGCGATCGCCGGGGTGGCCCTGCTCGCGGTGGCGGGAGGCACGGTCGGCCTCGTGACGGGCCTGCTTGTCTTCGCAGGCGCGATGTGGGGGCTCCTGAAGTCCTTCTGAGGACTTCTCCCCTCTCTACATTTTTTCGTGCTTCGCGGCGGTGAACCGATGCAGTTGGAGTTCACCCCAATCCGGGAGACGCAGGCCTCGCGGATCCTTCCGAAGGAACGCCTCGCGCTCCGCGTGTTCTTAATCGCATTCGAGCCGACTCCAATGCTACCGCTCCGATTGAGCGGGGTGGCAAACCGGGATCAGGTAGGCGTCCGACTTGCGATGTCGGCTTTCGAGGTCCCGGGTCGGCCCCTCGGCAGATCCCACATGAGTCCGCGCCCGACGGAACGGCGCACGACGTCGTCGCGGCCTTCGAGCTCCTCCAACAGGATTTCGGCGTCATCGTCCGCCGTCCCAAGGATCGCCGCGAGTTCGCAGGTGGCCAGACTTCCATACCGCTGAAGGAGGCCCCTCGCGGTGTCTTCATCGGCTTTGAGGGGCGCGGCTTCCAGATGCGGGTACACGTCCCGCAGGATTTCCTCGAACCCGTCCCACGGCCTCCAGCCGTCCACATGGCGCGTTTCGTCTCCGCGACGAACTACGAAGGTCGGAAAGCCGCTGATCCCGAGCGCCTGGCATTCGTCGCGATCTCGTTGGAAGGCGTCGTTCGCGGAACCGTCTTCCTGGGCCCGCGCAAATGCCTCGACGTCCAGGCCGGTCTCCTTTGCGACCGTCGCTTGGACGTCTTTCCGGTGAATGCCTCGTCCTTCGAGGCACCAGGCCTCCCGAAGGCGACGGAGGTACTGCCATCCTTGATTGGTCCCTTGGAGGTCCGCGGCTTTCGCTGCGATGCACGCGGGCCACGTCGAATCAAAGTCGTCGGACGAGTCGATCATCGCGTCCGCCGCCATGGGCATGCGGTGCTGGCTCGAGACCGCCTCGAAGAACGCGCGCACGGAGTCCTTCCACCGGCCGCCGGACATGCGCGCCCACTGCTCCCGGACGGGGCTGAAGTCCTCGAAGAGTCCGCCTTGGCGCGTCTCGATCTGGACCGTGTCCGGGTAGCGCACCTCGAGGCGGCGGATCGTCGGCTCGAAGCCCCAACACCAGATGTTGTGCGGGTCGGTGTACCAGATGACTCGGATCGGTGGGTCCATGCACGTCCCGGCCCGCCTAGGCGGCGGTTTGCTAAGTAGTCCTCGGTCCGCCGGTCGGAATCCTTATGGTCCCGGATTCGCGTCGCTGACGCATGCGCTTCGACGACCGTCAGTGGGCGGGCCTGCTTCTGTTCGTGGGGACCGCGCAATATCTGATTATCGGCCTCATCATCGCCGAAGCGGTGTACCCGGATCCGCCCGGGTATAGCGTATCGAAAAATGCGATCAGCGACCTCGGTGTCGCGCCCGCCCTCCCGGTCTTCAATCCTTCTGTCATCCTCCTGGGACTCATCGTCCTCGCGATCGCTTGGTTCCTGTTTCGCGCGTTCCGAGATCGGCCGTTGTCGATTGTTGCGGCTCTGGCGGGCGTCGGAGCGATCGCCGTCGGAATCTTCACGGAGGACTTCGGATTCATTCACTCGCTCGTGTCGCTCTGGACCTTCGTGTTCATCGCCCTTTCCGCGATTCTCACGATGCGCGTCGTCCGGCCACCCTTCCAGTACATTTCCGTGATCCTCGGTGTCATCTCCCTGATCGCCCTGGGTCTGTACATCCCGAAGACGTACCTGGGACTCGGGCCTGGCGGAATGGAGCGAATGATCGTGTACCCAATCGCGGTCTGGGGCCTGGCCTTCGGAGGATACCTGTTCGCCTTGCCGCCATCCTCCAACGTCGCGTCCGTCCCGAGCTGATGGGGGACTCGGTTGCACCGTCTCGACCTCGCGGCGATCGAGTCCGCACGGAAACGAATCGAGGGCCTCGTCGTCCGGACCCCGCTCGTCCGCTTGAACGTCGACGATGCGCCTGCAGAGATCTACCTGAAGCTGGAGAACCTCCAACCGACCGGGTCGTTCAAGGTCCGGGGCGCCGGCAATTCGATTGCCCTCTTGACTCCGGAACAACGAAGCCACGGCGTGTTCACGTGCAGTGCCGGCAACATGGCCCAGGCCCTCGCGTGGCATGCGAGGCGTCTCGGGATCCCGTGCACCGCGATTGTCCCGGACACCGCGCCGGCGACGAAGCTCGCCGCGATCCGGCGGTTCGGGGCGATGATCGTTCAGCTCTCGTGGGACGAGGTCTGGGAGATTGGCATCAGCAGGACGTACGCGCCGCTCACAGGGTGGACGTTCGTCCATCCGTTCGCCGATGCGACGATGATGGCGGGGAACGGGACGATCGGGTTGGAGATCCTCGAGGACCTGCCCGATCCCGACGCGGTCATCATCCCGTTCGGCGGCGGTGGGTTGAGCGCGGGCATTGCGACGGCGATCAAGGCGAAACGGCCGCGGACCCGGGTTTTCGCATGCGAGCCGGAGACCGCCGCACCGCTGGCCGCGTCGTTCGCGAAATCTGCACCGGCGGAGGTCCATCGGATCCCGACCTTCGTAGATGGAATCGGTACTTCGACTGTCCTCCCGGAAATGTGGAACATCGTGCGGCCTCTGCTCGAAGACTCTCTCGTTGTCACCCTGAAGGAAATCGCTTCGGCGATCCGCTTGCTGGTCGAGCGGAACCGCGTGGTCGCGGAAGGCGCGGGTGGTTCGTCCGTCGCCGCGGCCCTCGCAGAAAAGGCCGGAAAAGGCCGGATCGTCTGCGTGGTCTCCGGAGGGAACATCGACACGGAGGCGCTCGGGAAGATCCTGCGCGGCGAGGTTCCGTGAGGACCCATCCGGATTCAAGGTGCGTAGGAAGCTCTCATGTCGGTCTTGTCCCGGGCGCTGGAACGGGGAAGCGTTCGGAAGCGCGCCACCGACCTTGCCCAGTTGCGCGAGCTCATCGCTCCGGTCTCCGGGGTTCGCTTGCTCGATGTCGGAGGTGGCACGGGCGCCGCGACGGAACGATTCGCGATGGGTTGCGCCGAGGTCGTCGTCCTCGAGCCCGACCGAAGAAAAGTCGCCGAAGGTCGTAGGCTTCGACCGGCGATTCGATTCGAAGAGGGCCATGCGGAGGAGGTGCCGTTTCCGGACGACGCCTTCGACCGGGTCACCTCGGTCGTCGCGTTCCACCACATGGAAAATCAGGAACGGGCCTTGGAGGAGATGCGACGCGTGCTCCGAGACTCGGGACGGATTGTGTTGTTCGAGCTCCCTCCATCCCGCGCTCCCGGCCCCCTGTACCGATGGATTGCCGGATATCGTCACGCCGGCCACATGGCCTTCCATGGGCCGGACGAGCTCACGGCGAAACTGCGAGCCGGCGGATTCATCCATGTATCAAGCCGCCCGGGCGGCACCGGCTATTTCGTTTTGGCAACGAAGTGATTCTCTCCCTTCCGATTGCGGTGGCAGAACCCCTCAGGTTTATCGCCCTCCTCGACCCCATCCCCGGTGGAGGTTCCATCATGCCGGGCTCCGCGGCCGATTCGCTCGCTCGCGACGTGAGGAAGTTTGTCTTCGACCACTTCGTGGAGCAGGCGGTTCCGCCGGTCCTCGAACAGATCATGGAACGGTACCATCTCCCTCGCAACGAGGCGTTTGCGGCCCTGAAAGGGCTCGAGGAGGCACGCCACCTGAAACTCGTGCCCGGCACCCAGCGGATCCTCATGGCCTTCCCGTTCTCGGCCGTCGCCACGCCGTTTCGCGTCACTCGTCCCGTCATCGGTCGGCGTTACTATGCGAACTGCGCCTGGGACGCCGTCGCGTTCCACTCGATGCTGCACGAGATCATCCGAATCGAAGGCCGTTGCCATCATTGCGCCGAACCAATTTCGATCGAGCTCGCTGGCGGGAAATCGCGCACCTCGCCTGCAGGGCCCGTGGTCTACCTCTCGCTTCCCGCGTCGCAATGGTGGAACGACATTGTGCTCACGTGCTCGAATCACATGGTGTTCTTCTCCTCCGAATCGCACTTGGAGAAATGGCGGATGGCGACCCAGGCTCCCGCGGGGGCCACGCTCACCGTCGAAGAGACGCATGCGCTCAGTGTGCCCATCTACAAAGACAAGCTGCGGGTCGAGTACGTTCGACCCGGAAAAGATGAGCTCGTGGCGCATTTCCGCTCTCTCGGGTTGACGGGAGAGTTCTGGCGGCTGTAGAGATTCGCGCTTACGGAAGCAGGCTCGCCTTCCGGATTGCGACCTTGGTCTGCGGCCGGTCGTCCTTGTCCGTGGGCGTGCGGCTGATCGCGTCGACGACCTCCATCCCGCCCACGACCCGACCGAACACCGGATGTTTCGGGTCCAGCCTTCGGTTGTCGACCACGTTGATGAAGAACTGGCTTCCACCGGTGTTCGGACCTGCGTTCGCCATGGAGATGGTTCCCCGCGCGTTTCGGTTCTCTGCGGGGAGCTCGTCCCGGATCGTGTAACCAGGCCCTCCCATGCCGGTCCCCTCCGGGTCCCCGCCTTGGATCATGAAGTCCGGGATCACGCGATGGAAGATCGTTCCATCGTAGAAGCCCTCCGCCACGAGTTTCCGGAAGTTGCCTGCGGTGATCGGCATCGTTTTGTCGAGGAGTTCGATTTTCACGTCGCCCAGCGTCGTCTGAAGGAGGACGGTCGTCATGAGGCTGCCATCCGGTCCACGTACGTAAGGGTTCACCTTCCAGTGCGTGCGAGAGGAGCCGATGGTACTAAGCCGCTAGAAAGTCCCTCGATTCGTCGACCGAGGCGGCCGTTCCATCTTCCGTTTTCGACGGAACCGCCAGACAAGCAGCACGGCGACGATGACGGCGAGGACGAACGCGAGGAACGGCCACGAGGTGAGGAGCGCCAGATATGCGGATGCCACGACGGTCACCGTCCACTCTCGCGTGGCGACCAGCGAGCCATCGGACACGGTGACGTTCACGGTGTGTGCTCCGGGCGTGGTCGACGCGAAATTCAGCGCGCTTAGATTCCCGCCCGCGGCGGCCCCGTCGACCCGCCAGGTGTATATCAACACATCCCCGTCGGGATCCCAAGCGATCACGGTGAAGGTCTGCGTCGTGCCCGCATCGATGGTCAGTGGACCGACTCCGGGAGTACTCGAGGTAATTTGAGGCGCCCGGTCTGGGACCGTGAGCGTCCGAGTCGCCTGGTTCGACAGGCCGTCGTTGTCCACCACCGTGAGCCGGATCTGGAAGGTTCCCTTCGCGGCGAAGACGTGCGAGGCCTGAACGCCAGTCCCGGTGGACCCGTCTCCGAAATCCCACGCATAGGACACGATGCTCCCGTCGGCATCTGTCGACCCGGATCCATCGAACGTCACAATGACCCCGACATAGACCGTGATGGGAACAAATTGGAACGCGGCATGGGGAGGCGCGTTGACCGTCACTTGATGCGTGGCACTCGAGGACAGGGTCTGGTTGTCGACCACGGTGAGGTTGACCGTGAATACGCCGGGGATCGCATACGAGTGCGTCGCGACGACCCCGCTGCCCCCGGTCGAGTCTCCGAATTCCCAGGTGTACGAGACGATCGTGCCGTCCGGGTCGAACGAAGCGGACGCGTCGAACGTCACCGGGACACCGGGGTTCACCCGCAACGGATTGGCCGTGAAATCGGCGACCGGCGGCTGCGGCCCGGGCGGTGCGGGTTGGACGACGACATCGTGATATGCGGTTCCGTTCAACGAGTTGTTGTCCGTGACGTTCAGCGTGACATTGTACGTCCCAGGAATCGTGTATGGGTGGGTCGTGATCGCCCCGCTCCCGCCCGTAGAATCCCCGAAGTCCCATGCGTAGGCGACCACGTTGCCGTCCGGATCGCGGGAGGCGGACGCGTCGAACGTGACGCTCGCTCTAGCGACCGCCGGATTCGGCGTCGCGGTGAAGGAGGCGATCGGTGGCGTGCGAACGGCGATGTGCCGATACGCCGTTGCGGTGAACGATTCGTTGTCGGTGACCGTCAGGGTCGCGTTGAACGTTCCGAAGGTCAGGTACGTGTGGTCCGCGGTGACGCCGCTCCCGCCGGTCGAGTCCCCGAAGTCCCAGGCATACGAGACGATACTCCCATCCGGATCCGAGGACCCCGAGGCGTCAAACGCGACCACTGAACCCACGATTGCGGGATTCGGAGTCGCCGTGAAGGACGCGATCGGCGGTTGGCCGGAGTCCCAATACCGATAGATCGTCGACGGAGTCGTCAGCCAGAAGGCCCCGTCCGGTCCGATTGCCACGGCGATGATCGAGGTCGGTGCGGTCCAGAGGATGTCGTCGGACGCGACCGAATCGTAGTTCGGCGGGATCAGGTGAAGTCGGTGGAAGCGACCCGTGTTGCAGTCGCCCATGAACAGGTCGCCTTGCCAAGTCGGGAAGTACGGCCCTCGGTAAATCGCGGCGTTCGTCGGGCAGATCGTCGTTCCCCACCACCAAATCGGAAAGATGGGGTTGGGGCCGTCCCGGTTCGTGTCCGCGGGCGGCGGCAGGCTCCCGCACGACGCCGTCGGTCCCCAGCCGTAGTTCCGATTGGGAGAACTGAGGTTCGGTAGGAGGTTCACCTCGTCGTTGCAATTCGGCCCGTTTTCCGTGACATACACGCGCCCCGTGAACGGGTGGAACGCGAGTCCGAACATGTTCCGGTGGCCGTACGTGTATGTCAAGTTGAACCAGGAGGGATTGTTGTAAAACGGATTGTCGGGCGGAGCGCTTCCGTTCACTTCCATCCGCAGGACCTTGCCCATGGGGCTCAGCGGATCCTGGGAAAGGGACGGGTTCGCGTTCTCGCCCACGACCGCGTACAGCTTGCTGTCCGGGCCGAATCCGATCACGCCGCCGTTGTGGTTCGTCGCGCTGCTCAGCGGGGGCAGCCGGAGGATCACGGTGTACGAAATGCCAACGTTCCCACTCGCCAGGATTCGGACGATGCGGTTGTACGTGGTGCCGTTCGTCACGTCATTGTACGTTTGGTATGCGTACACGTACGGAGTCGACGGAAAGCCGGGATCGAGCGCGAGGCCCAGGAGGCCCCGCTCCCCCGCGCCGTCCGTGCTCGGCAGGGTGATGAACGGCGTCGGGAGCAGCGTGCGGTTCGCAAGATAGATGATCCGAATGCTCCCGCTGGTCTTCTCCGCGAAGAAGATCCGGCCGTCCGAGGAGAACGCGAGTGCGATTGGAAAGTTCAGTCCGCTCTTGTACACCTCGATTTGACCCGCGGCCGCTACGGGTGGCGCGGGCGCGAGGATCACGATGGCCCCCGCGATCATCACGAGCACCAGTACCAGAGAGACTCCGCGCCGCACGCCCGGAGGATGCGCCGTCCTCGCTTGAGGATGTTGACGCGGTTTTCATCCCCGATTGCGTCGACTCCGGTGTCGGTTCTTAGCGCGCCTCGTTCGTTCGATGGCCGAACCAGCCGAAGAGGCCCACCGGGAGGACGCTTGCGAGGAAGGCGACGTACACCCACGCAGCCGGGCCGCTCCAATTGACGTTGCCGGAATAGCGGACGATCGCAACGAACTGCAGGATTGCGAAAGCGATGTACCCTCCGGCGAGGGGCCGGATCCGGAGGAAATCGTTCTCGCGGCTCGCATGGAACGCTGCGAAGCCAATGCCGATGAGCCACGCCCCCACGGCCCGGGCGGTTAGCGTCGTGAGGACCCACGGCCAACCCCCCTTGATCGCGTCTGGGGCCAGGAAGAGGCCCACGCCGACCGCGAGCATGCCGACCCCTTGACCGAGGACCAACAGTCGCATCCACCTCGGAGCGGCGGGGCGGATCAACCCCGGGCGCGCGGAGCTGGAGGATCCAGATGAGTCCCATCGCGACAGGCACTCCGGCGTAGATTGCGAGCCAGAACCAAGCGGCGCCTTGGGCACTCGGAGGAGTGGTGCTCGAGAAATGAAACTTGTCGGAATGGAGCAGCGTGGCCACGAGGGTGAGTGTCGTGAAGAGCCAGATCGCGGGAACCGCGACGCGCGCGCTCGCCCAGGTAGACTGGCGGGCCGCGATGATTTCCACCGGGACGGCGGCCCAGTATGACGCACCAAGGAACGCCGCGGTGAGCGCTGGCGAGATGGTCCACGCAAAGTAGGTGGCCGTTTGCTCCGTGAAGACCGTGAGCTGGAGGCCGGCGAGAAACACGAGGGTGCTCGCCGCGTACAGCAGCCACCGCATCGGCGCGATCAGCGGTCGGACGCCCGGAGGTGCTTCGGATGTCGACATGCCCGGTCCGTGACGCGGGGAACGGTTCGGGCCATAAGAAGCATGCTGGACGGCTTCGGTCCTTGGAATCCCTTCAAAGAGTTTAAGTATATCGCGATATATCGCGATGTCCATGCAATCGTCCGCCACCCAATCCGTCACCCGCGAGGCCCCGGTCCACCTGGAGGGGTTGGGCAAGGACTATGGTCACTTCACCGCCTTGAAGTCCCTCGAACTCACGGTCCCGCAAGGCACATCTTTCGGGTTCCTTGGCCCGAACGGCGCCGGGAAGTCCACGACGATCAAACTGATGACGAACCTGATCCGACCCTCCCGCGGCCGCGCCGCACTCTTCGGCATCGATGTCCGTCAGGAGCCGACCCGGGCTCTCGCCCGCATCGGCGCCGTGATTGAGACCCCGGAGTTCTACGGATACCTGTCGCCGCTCGAGACGCTCGCGTACGTGGGACGCCTCCGTGGTATGCCGAAGAGCGAGATTGAACGCCGCAGCGACGCCGTCCTCAAGCAAGTCAAGCTGATCGACTGGGCGGACCACCGGATCCAGGAATTCTCGAAGGGGATGAAGCAGCGCCTCGCGATTGCACAAGCTCTCCTGAACGAGCCGGAACTCCTCATCCTTGATGAGCCCACGTCCGGATTGGATCCGCGGGGGATGGCCGAGGTCCGCGATGTGATCAAAGCGCTCAAGGGAGAAGGCCGCACGATCTTCATGAGCTCCCACCTCCTCGGCGAGGTCCAAGAAGTCTGCGACGACGTCGCGCTGCTGAACCACGGGGAGCTCCTGATCCATGGCTCCGTGCGGGAGCTGTCGCGGGGCGCGGACACCGCAACATTCCAGACGACCTTCCTCCATCCACCGACGCCGCAGGAGCTCGAAGCCCTCGCAAGCGTCCCAGGGGTCGTCGAGGTCAAGGCTGCGGGCGACTCGACGGTCGACTTACGGATCTCGGGCGGCGAGGATGGTCAAGCGCGCGTCCTCGAGGCGATGGTCTCCCGCGGCCTGAAGGTCATCACGTACCGGCCGCTCGGCTCGTCCCTCGAGCAGCTTTATCTCGACCGCATCCAGGAGTCGGATCGTCTATGACCACCAGCGCCATCGCTCAGGTAGTCACCGTCACGAGCTACGAGATTCGCAAGTACTTCCGAGGCCGACGCCTCCTGGGAATCCTCATCCTCGTTGGGCTGATTGTCGGATTGTTCCTCGGGCTCCCGCCAGCACTCGGAGCTTCCTATCCCTCGACCCCGAACGCGTTCGTCTCGACGTTCGCCACGTTCACCGGCCTCCTCGTGGTGCTCAGCGGCGTCCTCTTTGCCGCGGACGCCCTCGTATCGGAGCACGAGAAACGGACCGGCTACTTCCTGTTCCCGAATCCGGTCCGTAGGGAGGTCCTCGTCCTTGGGAAGATCGCTGCGAGTTTGATCGTGTCGGTCGCCGTCATCTCTCTGTATTACGGTGCCGCGGCAATGGCCGCACTCATCGTCACGAAATCCATCACGTGGGACGTCGGCCTGTCATACCTTTACGCGCTCGGGTACCTGATCGCGGTCGTCGGCATTGCGTACCTTGTTTCCGCGACGTTCAAGAGCACGGTCGCGGCGACGGTCCTGACGTTCTTCTTGTTCACTCTGATATTCAGCATCGTCGGAGCGCTCCTAACCGCCGCGAAGATCGACCCCTGGTTCATCCCGACGTCCGCGTCCGGGATCATCTCGAACGTCCTCGGCCGCACCGCCGTGCGACCGGGGCCGGGAGGCCCGGTGGACGTCGGCTTCGTCCCGGACCCCGCCACGTCGCTGCTGGTCTTCGCCGCCTACGCGTTCGTCGGGGCGGTCCTCGCGATCCTCCTCTTCCGCCGGAAGGAGCTGGCGTCGTGAGCAGCGCGGAGAAATTCGGCGGATTCTTCCATTTCTTCGGCAAAGGCGACTTCAAAGGCCTCGTCCTCCACCTGCTCGAAGAACACCCGATGCACGGATATGAGATCATCAAGGCGATCGAGGAACGGTACCACGGATTCTACAAGCCGAGCGCCGGGGCGATCTACCCGGCCCTGCGGGCCCTCCTACGCAAAGGATACCTGTCGGTGAGCGGCGAGGAACGCCGCAAGACGTATCGGATCACCCGCGAAGGCAAAGCCTACCTCCGGAGCCGCCGCAAGGAGATCGAGGAGCGCTTCCGCGCCTTCGAATCCGCGGTCGGCCCGGAGCGAGCCGCGCTATTCCGAGAATTCCGGGCGACAGGGAAGCTCCTCCGCACGAACATGAGCGAGGTCACCCCGAAGCAGGCGAACGAACTCCGCCAGGTTGTGATCGAGATGCGAGAGAAAGTGATGCGGATCCTTTCGAAGTGATCGAGGTGTTGCATGTCGAGTGATGCAATCGTCACCGAGAATCTCACGAAAGTCTACGGGAAGCTGACGGCTGTCGACCACGTCAACGTGAAGGTCGCCTCGGGGACCGTCTTCGGGCTCCTCGGTCCGAACGGCGCCGGCAAGACGACGATGATCAAGCTGCTCACGGGCCTGACCGACATGACGGAGGGCGAGGCGTGGGTCGCCGGATTCGACGTCCGACGGGATCCGATGCACGTCAAGCAACGAATCGGTTGGGTCGCCTCCGAGGTCATCCTCGACGACGACTTCACGGCGTGGGAGAACCTCTGGCTGCAGGCGAAGCTGCAGAGCCTCCCGGAGTGGAAAGAGCGCGCGGGCGACCTCCTGACGTACTTTGGGCTCAACGACCGGCGCAAGGATCGAGTGAAGACCTTTTCCACGGGAATGCGGAAGAAGCTCGAGATCGCCCTGGCGTTGCTGCATCAACCCGAGGTCGTCTTCATGGACGAACCGACGATTGGCCTCGATGCGAACACCCGGCGGATGCTGTGGGACCTCATCACCGGCGTGAACAGGGAATTCGGGATTACCGTCTTGCTGACGAGCCACTACATCGAGGAAGCGGACGCACTCTGCCAGCAGATCTCGATCATCGATCACGGCAAGATCGTCGCGTCCGGCTCTCCGTCGGCACTCAAGGCCCGGGTCCAATCGGACTTCGTCGAGCTGGAGACGAGCGAGGCGGTCGACGAAGGCAAGCTGCGTTCGATCCCTGGCGTGACCGGAGTGCGGAGCCAGGGGAAGACCTGGATCCTGCAGGTATCGGCGGCGGAAGAGGTCCTACCGCACATTTTCTCGACCCTGAAGACGGATGAGATTCGCCGGATCAATGTGGAGAAGCCGAGCCTCGAGACCGTGTTCCTCGATATCACCGGGAAGCGGATCGACCAGGCCGGTTCCGATGTTCCCGATTACCGCAAGTTCTATGCGACGATGCGGAGGGCGCGACGATGAGCACGGAAACGAAACACATCCGTATGTCCGCTCCGCAGACCGAGTCCGCGCGCCGGAGTGTGAGCCAACGCAGCCAGTTCATCGGATTGTACGCCCGCGAAGTCCTCCGGACGTTCCGCAATCCCTGGGTCCTCGTCATCACATTCGTCCAGCCGTTCATGTGGCTCGCGTTCTTCGGCAGCAGTTTCAGCGGCGCCTCGCCGGCACTCGTGCAGCAGATCTTCCACACGAGCAGCTACATCGCGTTCCTGCTTCCCGGGGTCCTGGCGACATCGATGCTGACCGTCGGAATGTTCGGCTCGATGAGCACGATCCAGGACAAGCGATTCGGATTCATGAAGCGCATCTTGCTGACGCCGACGACGAAGTCGACCGTCTACTTGTCGAAGGTCCTTGGATCGACGACCCGCGGGCTCGTGCAGATCCCGGTGATGATCGCCGCGGCCGCGGTATTCGGCGTGAGCTTTGCGGGGAACCCGCTCATGTGGGCGGGCTGGATCCTCGGGATCTTCCTCCTCGGCCTCGGCATGTCCTGCTTCTTCCTCGCCGTGACGGCCTCGAGCACCGACTGGCAGACGCCCGGCGTCATCTCGAATTTCATCACGATGCCCCTCATGTTCGCGAGCGGTGCGCTTCTTCCCCTTGCGAACTTCCCGTCGTGGATGCAGGCGATCGCGAGCGTCAATCCCGTGTCGTTCTCTGCGTTGCTGGGGCGAGGGATCGTGGTCTTCAACACGGCGGACTGGTCGTACCTCGGATACCTGGCGATCTTCGCGATCGGGATGCTCCTGGCGGGGACCGCCGTCGCGAGCCGCTACCTGAAGGCCGAGTGAGCGGCGGGTCTGACGAGTTGGATCCGCTAGCCCTGGCTAGGCCGGCGTGATGTTTTGGTTGTGGCGGAACACGTTCTCCGAATCGTATTTCGCCTTGACCTCACACAGCCGGTCGTAGTTCTGGCCGAAATTCGCTCGAACCCGATTCATGTCGTCCGAAGCCGCGAAGTTGATGTAGCCGCCCTCCTGGGCATGCGGCGCAAGGCCTTTGTAATAGTCTTTCACCCAACGGGTGTTGGCCTCGTTCTGCGCGGGGTCCGGCCACATGCCGGCGATGACCATCGCGTACTTCGCGTCACGGTGTCCGAAGGCCGTGGCGTCCGGCGCGACATCGTGGACCGCGCCGTTGATCGGGTAGATGTGCATCGTGGAGTTGACGACTGGCACCTTCGGGCCGTGCTCGAGGTGCGCGGCAATCGCACCGTCCGAGAGGTCCTTCGCGAAGACAGCCTTCCAGTAGTGCTGGATCCCGGGCGGCACCAACCCGTCGAACGCGCTGTTCAGTGCCGGGTAAGGCCATGGTCCAACATGCTGAGCGACGACATCCGCCGCTTCGCGGAGGGGGGCGATGGCGGCCTCCGCCTCGGATGGCGGGCCGGCCCAGCACGTGACGAGGACGCACAACGTGTCGCCGTGCCGATCTTCCGGGATGAAGGGCAGCGGCGGTGCGATCTGCCACGCGAAGAAGGCTCCGAGTTCCCGAGGCGCGCGGGAGATGTACTCGTCGAAGGTCCGCATCACTTTCTCGGCGTCCTCCACCTCGAAGAAAATCGGGCCGCCAATGATGTTCTTCACCGGCTGGAGCTTGTATTGGAAGTTCGTCACGACGCCGAAATTGCCGCCCCCGCCGCGGAGCGCCCAGAACAGGTCCGGGTTCGCGCTCTTGTTGGTCGTGACGAACGAGCCGTCCGCCAGGACCACGTCGGCGGAGATGAGGTTGTCCAGGGAGAGACCCATCCCGCGGGTGAGGTACCCGATGCCGCCGCCGAGGGTGAGTCCGGCGATGCCGGTCGTCGAGATGATGCCGCCCGTCGTGGCCAGGCCGAAGGCGTGCGTCGCATGATTGAAATCGCCCCACGTCGAGCCGCCTTCGGCGCGGACCGTCTTGGAGTCGGGGTCCACGCGGATCCCTCGCATCCGTCCCAGGTCAATCACGAGCGCGTCGTCCGCGGTGCCGAAACCAGGCACGCTGTGGCCGCCGCCCCGGATGGCGACGGCCAAGCCCTCGGCGCGAGCCGCCTTCACGGCGGCGATGACGTCCGCGACCCCGGTGCACCGGACAACGACCGCGGGCCGCTTGTCGATCATCGCGTTGTACACTTTGCGCGCTTCATCGTACCGACCATCCTTCGGCAGGATGACGTCCCCGCGCACCGACCCTTTTAGCTCCGTCGCCACTTTCTCAGATATCATAGGAACCCTCCCCTCGCAGGGACAATCGGGTATCGCCGCAACTTCTTTAACGCTTTCCCAGTCGACGACGTCCTATCGCTTGATCCGCTCCCGGACAAGGCGGTGAACGAACTCGGTCCCAAACATCATTTCCCGATTCAACGAAACTTGCACCGAGGTCACGCCGGGGAGACGCTCGAGGGCGTGGTTCTTCGATGTCATGTCGCCCAGACTGTCGGCCCGGCAGAACAGGTATTTCTTCGGCGTGTCCTGCGTCTCATGTATCAATTCGGCGTCGCCGAGCACACGCTTCATGTCCGGAAAGGATGCGTTCCCCGCGACCACGAGATGGTAGACGATTTCGCCGGAGTCTTTCAGGAGCCCAAGACGCGGGACCACGTAGATCGCCTCACTCCGGATCAGTCCATTGAGATGCTTCCGGACCGTCTTCCGACTCAGCCCGGTCGACGAGGCGAGCTTGTCGATCGGCGCTCGTGGGTCGTCGATCAAAACGTCGAGCACTCTCCAATCAAGGCTCGACAATTCGCCGCTCCAATCCGGGTCGGCGACCCCATGCCAGCTCGGCTCGCGGCCGAGGAATCGCCTCAGCGTTGCGACCGCGCGCTCGACATCCAGAGGCCAGACTTCCACCGTCAAGCCGCCGTCCACCTTCCATGCGATCCACGCGACGTCCGGCGCGCCGAGCGCCTTCACGGCTTCGTCTCGACTCCAATCCCCGTCGAACGATACGAGGAGGTCCAGTCTCCCGAAGACCGCCGGTACTATTGAGACCCAATACCCTTGCACGATCCCTCGCTCCTCGAGGCGACGGACTCGGTCGCGAACCGCGGGCGCCGACAAGGAGACCTTGCGGCCGAGTGCATGGAAGCTCTGCCGCGCGTCCTCATCGAGCGCGACCAGGAGGCGAAAGTCTTTCGCATCCACGGATTGCCGATGGCGGCCGGGTTCTAATACTCCCCGAATCGAAAGCCGCGCCTAACGCGACCCCAAATCCTTCAGGGTGGATGCTCCTTCCCATGAGCGCGTTCAAGGCAAGGGAACTGGATCCAGAGAATTCGAGTCGAAAGATCGTTGTGATCGGGTCCACGGGTCGCACCGGCCGACTCGTCCTCGACGAGGGCTTGCGTCGTGGGCATTCAATGACGGCGTTCACGCGCCGCCCCGAACGACTCGAAGGGGTCTCCCGACTGAAATCGGTCGTTCAAGGGGATGGCCGAAACGTCGACGATGTCCGGCGAGCGGTCGCGGGACAGGACGCGGTCATCTCAATAGTGTCATCCGAAGGCCGTGGCCCGACGACCGTGATGAGCGACGTCACGCGCGCCGAACTCGACGCAATGCGCGAAGCCGGTGTCCGAAGGCTCGTGAGCGTGAGCGTCTCGGCGATCGAAGGGCGACGACCTTGGATCCTGATTAACATGGTCCGCTGGATTCTGCGAAAGCCCTATGCCGACTTTGCTCGGATGGAGCGTCTCATCACATCGAGTTCGGTCGATTGGACCATCGTCCGACCCCCGTATCTCACGAACGGACCCAAGACGGGCCGGGTTCGAACTCAAGCCGGCAGGAAGGACCTCGCCCACGGTCCGTACCACATCTCGCGCGCCGACCTCGCCGCGACCCTCCTCGACCTGGCGGAGGACTCGCGGCATGTCAGGGAGGTGCTCTCGGTTAGCGAACAGAGAGCGTGGGCGCACAAATTAGTGCATGGGCCCGGTGACACTCGGCGAAATGGGCATAATCGTCTCCCAGGCTCCGAACGCGGTGGGCAAAGAGCGAGGTGATCCGCCATGATGACGCTTCATCGGGCACTGCTTTCGGAAAACGAGTGCCGTGCTTCACCTGAGGAAACCTGAATATACCTCCCTCCTGATACGGATGAGATCCCGAAGAGGGAGACGCCGACTTTTCGCGACGCTGCGGGATCACGTGGAGGAACATCAATGCCAAAGATCACGAAGTCGGTAGAGGTGGGCGCGCCGGTCGAGAAAGTATTCGAGATGTTGGACAACCCGGAGAATTTTCCGGTCTACGTCCCGAACGTCACGAAAGTCAGCAACATCCGGAGGAGCGACCAGCGATTGGGCGACACCTTCGACGTCGTCTACTCGATGATGGGGATGGACTTCAACGAGACGTTCACCTACAGCGAGTACGCAAAACCCAAGCGGCTGGCCGCGCGGTACGAAGGGCGGATGACGGGCTCGATGGGCATCACCCTTGAGCCGAAGGGCGGCAAGACGCTCGCGACCCTGGACGTCAACTACGAGGTCCGCCCCGGGCCATTCGGGAAGATCGCGAACAAGCTTCTCTTCGAGCGAATGAACGAGAAATCCGCGGACCGGATGTTGGAAAACATCAAGATGGTCATCGAAACCACGAAGTGACAGGTGTCGGGACGTAGCGGCGATCGGACCGGGCCGGGATGCGTCCATCGACCAAGGAGGCTCATCAATTCGTAGCCCGCGCCGAGGGGGCGCGTTAGAAATTCCCGAATCCTGCATCGCGCGGGAGGAGGTGACATCATGACGAAGCAGAAAACGTTGGAAGACATCAAGGGGACGTTCGGATTTGTTCCGGGCTTCTTCGAGGACTTCAAGTGGGATGAGCTCGCCCTGAGCGGAGGCTGGGAGTTGTTCAAGAAGTTCGAGCTCAGCGAGACGAACATCCCGCTCAAGTACAAGCACCTGATCGCGTTGGCCGCGGCCGGGGCGGTCAAGTGCCCCTACTGCACGAAATTCCACACCGCCGCGGCGCAGCTTTTCGGCGCCACGGAGACGGAACTCCAAGAGACGGCGTACACGACGTCGCTCGTGGGATACTTCAGCAACTACCTCCACGGCCGGCGATATCCGCTCGAGAAGTTCGACGAGGAACTGGATCACATCGTCAAGAACTTCCAGGCCGCGGCCGGAAAGCGGTGAGTCGACGTAAGCCAAATCGTCTCCACCATTTTCGAGGGGGACGAATCTCGAGTCAAGGCGGTCTCAGAGAATTTCATCGATTCAAGGGCACGGAGGGAGCGGATGTCGGAGGCGCGGACGTCGCACGCGCGACACCACGATCTCTCAAGCCCTCTCTCAATGCCGAGGAGCCTCCGGACTGAGGGCGAAGGCCACGGCCTCGTCGAGACTCATTTTGTCTCCCTCCGACCACGCGGCCGAAAACGCCGATTCGTCCAACGCCGCTCCGATGGCGGCCAATCCCTTCTCATACTCCGGCGCCTCGTCGGGATCCATCGCGAGGCCCGTCTCGTTGAACTGCGCGCGGGCCGCCGCGAACAACGTCGCCGCACGCGCGGGGCTCCCTTCCGCGAACGCCACGCGGCCCAGCCAGACCAGTTCGTACGGCGCGAGGTATTTGTCCCCTCGCTTGTACGCAATCTCCAGGCTCTCCCGGAGCAGCGGCACGGCCTCGGGGATGTTTCCGTCGAGGACCTCCAGGGCCCCCAGGTTCCCGAGTTCGACAGACACCACGTCCGGTCGGCCCAATTCCCGGTTCAACGCGAGGTTCTCGCGATAGAACGCCTTCGCCTGTCGGAGGTCGCCTTCGACGCGCGCCGCCGCCGCAAGCATGTGAAGAGGGGTTACGGCGTCCGCCTTTTCGCCCCGTTCTCGCGCGACCGCCAAGCTCTCCTCACTCAGTCTGCGCACCTCTTGTGTGTCGCCGCGCCGAAGGGCCAAGCGGGCCATCCCCGTAGTCGCCCGCACGATCAGATGGACATAGTCTCGCTCCCTCGCGATCGCCAGGCACTCCTCGAACGAACGCCGCGCCGCGTCCTCGTCCAGTTTCCGAAACGCGAGGATGCCCGCACCGTACAGGGCGCGCGCTCGGGTGACGGTCCGCGGCTCGGCACCGGGTGCTGCGAGGGCTTTCGTCAACCAGGCGCGAGCCTCGTCCGCGTGCCCTCGTTCTTCCTGGAACGCCCACATGTCCGCGGCGAGCTGGAGCGCCTCGGCTCCTTTCCGATGTCTGAGAAACCAGGAGAACGCGGCCTGCAGCCCCGCGTGATCGCTCTCCAATCGGTCCATCCACGCCGCGCCGTCCGCCCCCCCAAGGTGCGGCTCCGCCTCCGCGGCGAACGCAAGCAGCCGCTCAGAGCGGCGAGCCTCCCCCGTTTCCCCCGGCACGTCGTTCCCCTGAGCGAATCGACGGATCGTTACTTCAATGTTCGCGGAGGCGGCAAGACTTATCTCACCCCAAGCCTGTTCGGCGTGTCGAGGCCGAGGAGACGACACCATGACGAAGCGGATTGCCCGACGGAACTGGGCCGGTCTTCCCGAATATCGCGTCCGCGTGTCGTTCGTGGTTCCGCTCGACTTTGCGTTCACTTGGTGCACCGACTACACTCCCGAGGATGCGAGCCTGGAAGGGGAGTCGTACCAGCGGAAGATCGTCGAGCGCACGCCGCGTTCCGTCATCTTCGAGGATCTCGAGGATTCCGACTCCGGGTGGAATTGGTCGCGGGAAGTCGTCACGCTGCATCCTCCGAACCGGTGGCACATGGACGGCATCGGCAATCGCCGCGACGTCACGGCCGACTACCTCCTCTCGCCGCTCCCGGACGGCCGGACCCGGCTCGAGCTCCGATGGAAGCGCCGGCCTATTGTCCCCGACGTGAAGAAGCTCTCGAAGGCAGAACGGGAGGCATCCACGATGCACGCCTGGAAGCGGTTCGGCGTCGCAATGGAACAGGACTACCGGCGCTCGCGACGCCGCGGGACGAAATGAGCTAGCGGCGTCGGTCGAAGCGACCGCGGCCACGATTCGGGTACCCGCGGCGCGGGACGTGGGATCGGACCGCCCCTTCGTGAGCTCGGG
>Ga0209761_1000777_pt1 | contig 20222 bp, 17 predicted proteins | sample GraSoi013_1_40cm_4_FD_185818 | JGI IMG/M metagenome (GOLD analysis project Ga0209761, IMG submission 185818) | Grasslands soil microbial communities from the Angelo Coastal Reserve, California, USA - Sample 09_25_2013_1_40cm (SPAdes) (version 2) | ecosystem: Environmental > Terrestrial > Soil >...
CGAGTGGGGCCTCGTGGCCGACATCGGGCACCCGGACCTCGAGCACCGCATCGCGATCCTGCGCAAGAAAGCGGAGCAGGATCATCTCGAGCTCACCATTCCCGACGACGTGCTGCGGTTCATCGCGGAGCACGTCCGCTCGAGCGTGCGGGAGCTCGAGGGCTGCATCATCAAGCTGCTCCTCTTCGCGTCGCTCAAGAACCGCGAGGTGACCATCGAGCTCGCGCGCGAGGCCCTGTCGGACAAGATCCGCCAGGGGGAAGACGCGTCGAGCTACGGCGCGCAGCCCACTCCCAGCATTGATCGCGTCCAAGAAGTGGTGGCACGCCGCTGGGGCGTGACCCCCGAAGGGCTGCGCTCAAAGGCCCGCACCAAGACCCTCACGATCCCACGGCAGGTCGCGATGTATCTCGCGCGCAACATGCTGAGCATGCAGCTGGTGGAGATCGGCCAGGCGTTCGGGGGGCGGGACCATTCGACCGTGATCCACTCGGTCGACAAGGTGGAGCGGCAGATGATGCGGGACCGGACGTTCAAAGAGCGCGTCGAAATGGCGCGCCAGGAGTTGTCCGCACTGTAGCCAACATCTGGGAACGAGCGGTGTGGGCGGGTGTGGGAAGCGCACGGAGATGTGGGGAAAGCCCGGGATACCAACAGTCCCAACAGACGGACTGCACGACGGCGGAACGCGAGTCGCTTCGCTGGGCATCAGTTAGGCAGACCGCCAACATTTCCCCGCCCTCTACTACTACTACTAGTAGTTCTATCATAGTACAGTAGTAGATTCTTAGTCCACAAATTTGGGGAAGGCGACGAAACGGATGAAGTTCACGATCACGCGAGAGCAGCTGCAGGAGGGACTGGGCGGAGTCGCCGCAGCGATCCCCGCCAAGACGACCTTGCCGGTGCTCGCCAACGTCCTGGTCGAAGTGACGAAGCAGGGCCTCCGGCTCTCCGGGACGGACCTGGACATCGCGGTCACGACCACCGTGCCGGCCGAGGTCGACGCCGAGGGCGCCGTGACCCTGCCGGCGAAAAAGCTCGTGGACATCGCGCGCGAGCTGCCCTCGGGGCCCGTGCGGTTCACGGCCGCGGGCGAGTCACGCGTCGCGATCGAGTGCGGCCGCTCGAAGTTCAAGCTGCTCGGGTTGCCGCGCGAGGAGTTTCCGTCATTCCCCGCGGTCAAGTTCGACGGGGCGTGGAAGGCGGCGGCGGGCATGGTGCACAAGCTCGTGGGGCACGTCGCATTCGCGGCGTCGACCGAGGAGAGCCGGCCGATCCTGAACGGCGTGCTGTGGGAGCTGCGGCCCGACCACATGCGCATGGTGGCGACCAACGGGCACCGGCTCGCCAAGATGGACGTACCGGCGAAGGGCGGCTCGACTGCCGACCTGATCGTGCCGCCGAAAGCGCTCGAGCAAATCCGCCGGCTGTTCGCGGCCGAGGACGCCCTCGAGATCGCGCGCAGCGACAACCACATCGGGTTCCGCGCCGGCGGGACCCTCGTGTTCTCACGCCTGATCGAGGGGCCGTACCCGAACTACGAGCAAGTGATCCCGCGCGAGAACGACAAGTTCGCAACGGCGGACAAAGCCGCGATGGCGGCGGCGTTGCGGCGCATGAGCGTGGTAGCGAGCGATCAGACGCACCGGATCCGGCTCGCCTTCTCCGGCGGCGCGGTGAAGTTCTCGGTCCAGACACCCGACCTGGGCGAAGCGCAGGACGAGCTCGCGGTCACCTACGAGGGCGAGCCGCTCGAGATCGGGTTCAACGCGATGTACCTGCTCGAAATCCTCAAATACATGCCCACCGACGAAGTGCGGTTCACCTTCAAGGCTCCTGAGCGCGCGGCCACCGTGGAGCCGGTGGGGTGGGATGATCCGGCGAGCTACATGGCGCTGGTGATGCCCCTAAGGCTGGTAGACTAACGGTCGGACGGACGGACCGGACAGGCAACGACTAGACGCACAGACGCACAGCGGTGAACAGATGACAGTGATTAGGGGAGGCTGTCCCGACCGCTGTCCGCTGTTCTCCCCTGTGCGTCTGTGCGTGTGTCAGCGAGACTATCCTCGAGACTGTCCACCGGTACGTCGATCCTCAGCGAATCGAGCGCGGGCGCGACCACAGGAGCCGGCAAGGGGATTGGCAGCGAGTCTGTTTCCTCTTCCGGCGGGATGTACACGTCCACCCCGCGGTACCTCGCAAGGATGAGGTTGCGGCGGGCCAGCGTGCGGTCCGGGCGGAACGTCGGGTTCGAGGTGCGCGGATGTGGCAGCGTGGCCGCGAGCTCGGCCGCCTGCTCCTCGGTGAGACGCGATGCCGGCACGGCGAAGTACGCGCGGCTCGCCGCATCGACGCCCCAGAGGCCCGGCCCCCACTCCGCGACATTCAGGTACAGCTCGAGGATCCGGTCCTTCGAGAGCGCGAGCTCGAGACGCAGGGCGGTCACCGCCTCCTTCACCTTGCGGCTCGGACTGCGCGAGGAGGAGAGATACAAATTCTTGGCGAGCTGCTGGGTAATGGTGCTCGCGCCCCGCAGCCGGTCGCGGTGCCGCCACGCCGCGCCGACGGCGGCCCCAAACCCCTGGGCGCCGTCCATGCCGAGCGCATCGGCGATCTCGGCGGGGTCGATTCCGATATGGGAGCGGAACCGCGAGTCCTCGGCGATGATGACCATACGCTGGAGGACGGGCGAGATGTCCTTGAGGGCGGACGGGCGGACGGTTGGACAGGCGGACGATGACGGTCCGTCCGGCCGTCCGGGCGCCCGGCAGTCCGCCATTTCTCGCATCATCGCCGTCTCCCGCGGCCAGTGATCGCGCCACCACACGGGGGGCGGCCAGACGGCGAACAGCCACACCAAGACGACGCCGGCCGTCCCTAGCGCCACGCGGCGCAGGTTCCTAGGTTTCGCGTCCGCCATGTCGCTCGATCTCACCACGCTGCGTCGCCGCCTCCAGAAAGCCCTCGGCAAAAAATTTACCGTGGGAGATGTCCTGGGCGAAGGCGGGTTCGCCGCGGTGTTCCGCGTCCGGGACCAGGATCTGGGCCACGACGTCGCGGTGAAGGTCCTCGATTTGGGTCTCACGCCGTCGCCCGGGCTCGCCGAGCGGTTCGTGCGCGAGGCTCGCACCAGCGCGCGGCTCGAACACCCGCACATCGTGCCGATTTACAAGGTTGGAGGCTACAAGAACGAAGTCCTGTACATCGTCATGCGTTGCCTCGACGGGCCGTCGCTCCGCCAGCTGCTCGAAAAGCATCAGCGCCTCTCGCTGCGCGACGCCGCCCGGATCGCGCGGCAAGTGGCGGACGCGCTCGGCCACGCGCACCTGCATGGGATCGTGCACCGCGACGTGAAGCCCGACAATATCCTGCTCGACAGCTCGGGCCACGTGCTCGTGACCGACTTCGGGATCGCGAAGGCCGCGCAGGAGGCGACCGTCAGCCAGCTCACGACGGAAGGCATGGTGGTCGGGACCCCGCACTACATGAGTCCCGAGCAGGCCACCGGAGAGGACGTGGATGCCCGGTCGGACATCTACTCGCTCGGGGTCGTGCTGTATCAGATGCTCGCCGGCGTGCCGCCGTTCGACGGCGAGTCGGCTCAGTCGATCCTCATGAAGCAAGCCACCGCCACGCCGGTGCCGATCCAGCAGCACCGGAGCGAGATCCCGTCCACGCTCGCGGAGTTGGTCGATCGCACGCTCGCCAAGGACCCCGCCGACCGCTTCCAGACCGCGGAGGAGCTGAGCCAGGCTCTGGTCGAGGCCCTCCCGACGGCGGCGCAGGACAGCGTGCGGGTGCGCTCTCCCGTCGTGTCCGGGGCCCTCCACGCACTCGTGGGCCTCGGCGTGGTGGCGGGCCTCCTGCTCTTGACCCTCACCGTCCTGTCGAAGCCCCCCCGCCTCTCGGCGCGCGCGCCCATCCCCGAGAGCCTCGCCCAGCCCCTCCGGCGCCAGGGCGCGCTCGCTCCCGGAGACGCGGCTCTCTACGTCTTCTCGCCCCGCGGCGCCGACGATACCACGCTGCTGCTCGTGGCGCGCCGGAGCGTGGCGGTCGTGACGCCACACCGTGTGCGCTCCTATCGCCGGGATTCCGTCCAGGTGGGCTATGGGGCTGTGCTGCGGGGCGGGCTCTCGTTCCGGATGGTCCTCACACTGCCGCGCGCGCGCCGCGACACCGTGTTTCGCCACCTTTCGTTCCGCGACGTCTACGAGCTGTCACGCCGGCTCGGCACACTGATCGCCGAGGACTAGCGCGCTGACCGCCGGGCGCTCGTGAAGCGCCGCGTCGACACACCGTACAGGCTGAGCGCATCGATCCCGTGGGCATCGCCGGGTGTCATCGCGACCAGACCGGCCGTGTCTTCACCGCCGAGCGAGAAGCCGAACGCGAGACCGCTACGGTGCAGCGAGCGGTCCGTGTCGAGGCGCGCGAGCAGACCGATGGGAAGCGACGTCCCCGCCCGTAGCGTGCCGCGCAGACCGAAGGCGTAACCCGCCACCCCATCGGACGTGAGGCGGCTGAGCGCCGAGAGGACGACCCGTCGCCCGGCCAGCTGCAGGGTCGCGCTCGGGACGTATGTGATGCGCAGGGTCGAATCGCGCACGACCGGCCGCCCGATGTTTTGGATCACGCCGCCGACTGACACGGCCGGCATCCAGTCGTACACGATGCCCATGTCCCAGCCGGTGCTCGAGGTGCCCCCGCGGTACAGCACCGTGGCGAAACCGGCCGCGAGTCCCGCACGGCCCGCCGCGTATCCCAGCCGGTAGGTATGCCCCCGCCGCCCGGAGCTGAACAGGTCCCGTTGGTAGCCGAGCGACAACCCGCGAGAGTTGAGGCCCAAGGTGAGCTGCCGCAGCCGGCCCTTGGCGCCGGGGTCACCGACGGTGAGATCGAGATGGACCGACGCTTCCGGGAAATGGCCGAGCCCCGCGGGATTCACCCAGAGGGCGCGCGCATCGCTGACGTCGGTGGGATGGAGATACAGCGCGGCACTGTTCGGGGCGACCTGGGCGAGCGCGCCCGACGCCAGCAGCAGGAGCGGAAGAGACAGTCCGACTCCTTTAGGGTCCGACCGTCCGCCCACTACGGCAGCACCGCGACGGTCGTTCGAGTCACCTGGATCACCGGGACGGCGACGCCTTGCACCGGCAGCCGCACCGTCAGCGTGGTCGAGTCCTGCCACTCACCGCCCAGGTAACGGCCGTCGGCGGCGATGTAGGCTACCCCGCTGCCCGTTCCGGCGCCGGAGAGCTCGAACGGCTGCCCGGCGTTCTTGCCGCCCCCGGCGACGCGGTAGGTCTGACTCCCCGCCACCCGTACGCTACGGGTGCCGAGGCGGTCCTCCCACCCGGCCGCCGTGGAAAGCGTGATCGTGCGCCGCGACACTTCGGAGCCGCTCCCCTTCTGGCTCGTCTCGACCGTGTCGGTCCAGGCGGCGCCGGGCTTGACCCCGCCGATCGGCAGCCGCGGCAGGAAGTCCCGAAAGTTCCCGAGGAGCTGGACCACGGACTGCGCCACCGCGCTGTCTGACGCCAGCGCGTTCACGAATTCGCCGCGCGGTGCGACGCGTCCCGCGAACACCAGCTTGCGCACCTTGCTGACGTTGTCCACGATCGGCGGCGGTGTTCCCGAGTCGGGCACGATCGAATCGACGAGGAAGGTGGCCGGGTAGCCGATGCTGTCGGCTGGCCCTGCGATCGCCGTCGCCACGAAGATCCGCGCGCCGACGTCCTGCGCTTGGGTCTGATCGCCAAGGGCCTGTTGGATGTGGAGCCGCCGGTGCACGACGTAGCGCAGGGCGCTGGGTCCGTAGCGAACGACGTCGGGAGCGTGCGCGGACGGCCCCTCCGTCGCCGGAGCCGTCGTCGGGGCGCCCGGGGCGGGCGTGAGTGCGGGGGCCGCGACGGCGGGCGTCCCGCGACTCCCTGTGGCGCAGGCGGCGGTGAACGCCGTCCCCGCGAGCAGCAGCCGACGAATCATGGTGCGCTCCCTATGCGGTACCCGGCGCGGGCGTGCGGTCGCCCTTGGTCCGGCCGAAGACAGCGACCATCTCGGTCCCTTCACTGGCGACGCGCAGCAGCTTCCAACCGCGCTTCCGCATGTCGGCGCGCCACCCGATGAGTTTCTCCCATTCCTGGGAGGTCGTCCGGAATACCCGCAGGTCCGCGACTTGCTCCCACTGTGCGGGGTAAGGTTTCGACGGTGAGGTCATCGAGAGGTGGGCGGTAGGGCCATAAGCCGAGTTCTGTTTGCCCGCCGAAACGGGCAGATGGTCATCTCTCTGGGATGGCTGTCGCCAGCCACCTCACGCGGCCTACCCGCAGCTCAGACGACCCGGGCCGGGTCTCGCTGCTTATTTGGCCTTGCTCCGACTGGGGGTTACCGTGCCACGCCTGTTACCAGGCGCGCGGTGGGCTCTTACCCCACCGTTTCACCCTTACCCTTGGATAAAGGGCGGTCTGTTTTCTGTGGCCCTTTCCGTCGCCTCACGGCGCCCAGGCGTTACCTGGCAGTCTGCCCTCGGGAGCTCGGACTTTCCTCAGCACGCCACTCCATCCGGCATGCCGCGACCATCACACCCTACCACCACCCGGCAGGAAAACTACCGGTTCTGGAAGGGTCGGGGCAAGTCTAGCCCCGTTCCGCTAGCGCACGAGCCTCCGCAGCAGGCGGCCCAGGCTGTCCTGCGCCAGGCGCCTCCCGGCGGCTGGCCCGGCGGGCTCCTCGGGCGCGAGCCAGAACCCGTCACTTTCGTCGAAGACCAGCCGCTTGACTCCCGACCAGTTGCGTGCCCGGAGCGACGGCGGCACGAGGGCTACCGCGTGCACGAGGTTGAAGCCGCGCGCGCGGTAGAGCGCGAGCAGGTCGCGCGTCCAGACCTCGGGTGTGAACAAGAGCAACGGCCGGTCCGGAAGCCCGAAGCCACGGAGCAACCCGAGCGTGAACCAGTCTGCCGGCGGCTGCGCCAGCCGGAACGCGAAGTAGAGATCGCGCCGCTGCTTCAACACCCGGTCCCGCAGCACGGTGGCGCGGGCGGCGACCTCGTCCTCCAGGGCGCGGTAGTATCGGGGCAAGAGCCCTGCGTCGCGCAGCGCCGGGTAGCGGGCTGCGTACGGGAGCGAATCCCACCCCCCCCCAGCCGCGCCCCCTCGGATGAGAACCGCCAGCCCGCGCCGCCACGCCGCGTCGCAGAACTCCTGGCCCATCGAGTAGCTCCGCGGTCCGCCGACGTCGAGACCGAGCGCGATGACGAGCGTGCGCTGCTCCGCGGCGAGCCGGCCGAGGGCGCCGTACGCCGATGGGAGCCCCTCCGCCCACAGGATCGAGTCGAGGGCACACGGCGCGGGGAGCGCCTCGCCCCGCGCGCCCCGCGACGAATCCAGAGCGGCGTGGCGCGCGTTGCCGTAGTCCAGCAAGGGGATCCATGCCACGCTCGTCGGCTGCAGCCGCTTCACCGCGTCTGCCCAGGCGCGGCGCACGGCGTCGCGCTCCTCCCAGCGCACGTGCAGCGAATCCGTGCTCTCCGGGCCGGCGTCGCCGGCGAGCAGGTTGAACCCGCCGGCATCGAGCAGCACGACGAGCGAGTCGAGCGAGGCGCCCGAGCGCACCGCACGCCGCCCGTCACGGGTCGCGAACAGCGGCGTCCACAGCACCCGCATGCCCTGCTGCCGCAGCCACTCGGGGGTGTTCGTGGCGCGGGCGAGCTTGGGATCCGGAACGAGGGGCAGCGCGATCGTGTCGACGCCGCCCGGTGGAGTCATGACCGGGGAGGCGAGCTCGACGGGAACCGGTGCCTGCGCCAGGGAGAGCGGTATACCGCGCGCGGCGGGCGGGACGTGCGCCCACTCGGCCGGGCGTCGGATCCAGCGGGCGAGCGCGCCGAGGAACTCCCGCGTCCGGTCCAGGGCGTCGAGCTGTTGCACGGGGGCGGTCGTGGACCGGAACTGCGGCCCCAGAGCGCCGAGCGCGTGGCGGCTGATGACCACCACGAGCCCGTGGCCGATCCGGGCGGCCGCCACCACGCCGGCGCGCGGCCGGGCCGCAGGCGTACGCGGGGCTCGCACGAACGCGTGCCGCGAGGTCACGGCGAGAAGCTGGGAGGAGTCGCGTGTCGCGAGGACATGGTTTCGGTCGAGGGGAAAGGGGTCGAATACGGAGCCCAGCGGCTCGTCGCCCAGGGTCCGGGCCTCGGCCCACGGCTGCGGGCGGCCGGTGGTCGTTGGAGTGCGCACGGTGGTGTCTTCGAGGAGTCGGTCGCCGATCGAGATCCCCGTCCCGGCGAACTCGAGCCAGCGGTTCGCCGTCCAGCGGTCCAGATACCCTTCTCCGTCCGCATCGTAACCGAGCACCACCACGCCGCCCCGGAGCACCCACTCGGTGAGCAGCGCGAGATCGCCGGCGGTGAGGGCGTCCGACGGAGCCTCAGGCTCACGGCCCAGGAGGAACAGCAGCACGCGATAGCGCTCGAGGTCCGCGCGCGCGAGGTGGGGGTAGAAGCGGCGGTATTCGACCGCATAGCCCTCGTCGCGCCAGGGCTGGACGGTGCCGTTCAGCAGGGCGGGCTCCGACAGCGCGAGGTCGAGGAGCAGCAGGCGACGGGCCTGGGGCTGGCAGGCGGCGAGGAGGAGCAGGGCGGTCAGGCGGACGGGTGGACCGGCGGACCGTAGGGCGGCCACGAGCCGGCCTACCGACCGCCCGACCTCCCGACCGCCCGACCGCCTCATTCTGGCGCCGACTCCGCAACGAGCTTGCCGAACCGCGCATCGGATCTGATGGCGTCGAACTCCGGCGCCCGGAGGTAGAACCACAGCCGCGCGCCGCGGGGGCGAACCCGCTCGAGCAGCTCGAGCGCCCGATCCGACTCGCCCAGGGCGACGAGCGCGCGTCCGACCCACGCGGCGTCCGTGATCGTTGGGAGGCCCGTGGATCGGATCTCGCGCTCCAAGCGCTCGATCCGGGTTCGCGCGGCGGGCGTGTCGGCGGCCTGCAGCTCCACGAGCGCCAAAACCGCCTCGCCGGGCACCCGGAATCCGGCCCGCAGGCGCGCCGCCGTCTCGGCGTCGGCACGCGCCTCGGCGGGGTTGCCGAGGCGGAACTGGGCGACGGCCCGGAGCACGTAGGCGTAGTCGGCGCCGGGGTCGATGGCCAGGGCGCTGTCCGCCCAGCGACGGGCCTCCGCGTAGCGGCTCTGCCGCGCGGCGACTCGCCCGAGGTTGAACAACGTGATCGGCCGCTCCGGCTCGAGCGCGAGCGCCCGGCGGTACATGTCGTCGGCGGCGGAGTCGCGGCCCAGCCAGAGCAGCGCCATCCCGTACTGGTGATGTGCCTCCGCGTTCCGCCGATCGAGCCCGAGGGCGCGCAGCAGCGCCTCGCGCACCCCCGCGAACGTGCGCGGATTCCGGAAGCTGAGGAGGAAGCCGCGGGCCATCCATGCGTCGGCGGAGCCTGAATCCTGCCGCAGGGCGCCGTCTGCCGCGTCGAACCCGCGAGCCAGCACGGCCTCCGGCGACAGGCCGGGAAACTCCCACCCCCAGTCGAGGAACAGCCCGTAACCGACGGCCACCCGGGCGAGGGCAGGCGTGAAGCCCGGGTCGAGCCGCACCGCGCTCTCGTACTGGTCGATGGCGCGGCGCACGGCGCGCGGGGTCCGCTGCGCGAGCTGGTAGTTCGCACGAAGGAAGTGATCGTACGCTCCGGGATCGCGCGGCGGGTGGCTCGCCAGCGCCGTCCGCTCGACGGGTCGGAGCGCGCCCGTGATGGTGGTCGCCACGGCACGCGCGACGGCTTCCGGAATCGACTGCAGCGCTGTGTCGCGGCTCTCGTACTGACCTCCCCAGACGTGCATCCCGTCCGACGCCCGCAGCAGCTCGACGGTGACTCCCGGACTCTGGCCCCGACTGGGCCGCCCCACGCTCCCGCTAACGAGATACGCCACGCCGAGGGCGCGTCCCAGCGTCGCCGGATCATCCGCCGCCCCGCGAAAGCGGCGCACGGCGTTGCGGGACTTCACGCTGAGTCGCTCGACTCGGCCGAGGCTCGTGATGATCGCCTCGGTGAGCCCGTCAGCGATGTACGCGGTCGCGGTGTCCGGGGTCTCGAAGTACAGGACGGCGATGCTCGCGGGTGCCGCCGCGCGCTCCGCCACAACGGCGACGCTGCGCGCGCAGCGGAACCCGGTGTGGGCGAGCCATGCCCGCCGGTCCGGAAACACGGCGCGGTACGCGGCGGTCGCATTCGCAGACGGCGTGTCGAAGGCTCCTCCCTTGATGACGTGACCCGGCTGGCCCCGCGCGTCGGGGGCGGCGGCCGCGGTCCATTCCCACGCGTTGCCGATCAAGTCCACCGCCCCGACCCACGATCTCCCGAGGCTGCCCGCTCCAGTGGGCGCGAAGCCGTCGCGCAGCGAGTCGGCATTGACTCGGCCGGGCTCCCACCGGTCGCCCCAGGGATACCGGAAGCCGTGCGGCCCGCGGGCGGCTGCCTCCCATTCATCTTCGGTGGGCAGGCGGCCACCCCGCTCACGCCAGGCGCAATAGGCTACGGCCTCCGACCATAGTACGCCGGTCGCCGGCCATTGATCGGGTGGCGGTTGAGTCCAGGGAGGGTGGGCTCGTGTGGTGTCCAGGTACCGCCGGTAGGCGGCCACGCCGACCTCCGCGGAATCTATGAAATACGCGTCGAGCTGGACGGCAGTCGAGTCGCGCGAGGGGACGCCCCCGCCCCCGCCCCCCACCGGATAGAGTCCCGCTGGTACGAACACCATCCCGGGCGGCGGGTGGGCCCGCGACCCGCGCCACACGATCCATCCGAGGATCGCCGCGCCGCACACCGTCGCGATCCACCGGACCTGCCGCGCGGACACGCCCCGCTCGGGCGTGGGGGCCGCGAGGGCGTCGACGAACGCCCGAGCGGTGCGTTGCCGGTCCGCGGGCGACTTCGCCAGCCCGCGCACGAGCGCGCGCTCGAGATGCACCGGAAGCCCGGGGCGCACGGTGCGGATCGGTCGCGGCGGATCATTGATCACGCGTGCGGCGATCGCTTGCGCACTGGGTCCGGTAAACGGCGGCTCGCCGGCGAGCATCTCGTACAGCACCGCCGCCAGGGAGTACACGTCGCTGCGCGGATCGATGCGCTTGTCGCCGCTCGCCTGCTCCGGGCTCATGTAGGCCGCCGTGCCGACCGCGATACCGGCACCGGTCAGCGCCGGTCCTTCCGAGCTGCCCCGCTCCTCCATCAGCTTCGCGATCCCGAAATCACTGACCAGGGCGTGGCCGCGGGATAAGAGAATGTTCTCCGGTTTGACATCGCGGTGGATCACGCCATTTTCGTGCGCGTACTGCAACGCGTCGCCGACCTCGGCTGCAATGCGGACGGCGTCGTCGACCGAGAGTGGTCCGTGACGACTGAGCCGCTGCCGCAGCGACTCACCGTCCACGTACTCCATCACGTAGAACAAGAGGCCATCGGCCTCGTCGGCTTCGAACAGCGGTACGATGTGGGGATGGGAGAGCTGGGCGGCGAGCAGGACTTCCCGCTGGAACCGGTCGCTCCCGAGGTAGGCGCGGGTGGCGGGCGCCAGCAGCTTGATCGCCACCCCGCGCCCGAGCTTCAGGTCGGTGCCGAGGTACACCGTCGCCATGCCGCCCCGGCCCAGCTCGCGCACCAGGGTGTAGCGGCCCGCGAGGGCGCGGGCCAGGCGGTCGAAGAGGGGGTCGGCGAGCATCGGCCGCCGTCAAGGCTCCGCCGTGACCTTCAGCAACAGCTGCCTGCAACAACTACCGCACGTGCGGAACGGAGCGCGCGCGCCGTGGCGCGCCAGCGCGTCGTAGACGCGCGTCTTGTCGGCGAGCCGGACTTCCATCCAACGCGCGAAGCCCTCGGTGAGCAGCTCCGCGCAGTCGGCGCCGTCGAGCGTGCTTTGTTGGCCGCCCTCGCGATGTACAAAGGGAAGGATCGCGTAGCGGGCGGTATCGAGCGGCGCGCGCCTCCCACAAGGAGGCGGCGACCCATCGGGGCACTGCCCGGACACGAGGGTGGGGAGACCGACGGGCAGCGCCAGGATTGCCGCGACGACCCACGCCCGCGTCCTCACGCACCCCCCGCGGTGAACGGCAGCAGCGCCTCCCGCATCTCTCGCGCGCGCTGCCACCGCTCGGCGCGCGACTTCGCGAGCGCCCGCGTCACGACTGCGGCTAGCTCCCTAGACACGTCGCGCCGCAGGCCATGCAGGTCGGGCGGAGCGTGGTGCTGATGCATGTCGAGCACGGCCGCTGCACTGGGTGAAGAGAACGGCGGGCGGCCCGCGAGGCACTCGAACAGGACCACGCCGAGGGAGTAGAGGTCCGTGCGGCCGTCCACGTCGGGAGCTCCCTGGGCCTGCTCGGGACTCATGTACTCCTCGGTGCCGACCACGAACCCGCTCCGGGTCACGCGGTCATCGCCCGAGCTCGCGATCGCGCGAGCGATACCCAGGTCGACCAGGACCGCGCCCTGCGGAGCGGGTGAGAGCAGGATGTTGTCCGGCTTGATGTCACGGTGGGCGATGCCGTGCGCGTGGGCATGCTCCAGCGCATCGAGGACTTCCGTGGCGATCGCGACGGCACGCGAGATCGGGAGTCGGACCTCGCGCTGCAACGTCTGGCGGAGCGTGTCCCCTGGCAGGTACGGCATCACGTACCAGAGGAGATAGTCCGCCTCGCCGCTGTCCATCATCCGGGCGATGTGCGGGTGATTGAGCTGCGACGCGTAGCGGATTTCGCGCAGGAAGCGGTCGGCGGCCACCGAGACGGCCAGTTCGGGGTGCAGCACTTTGATGGCGACATGGGCGCCGCTCGAGTCCTTGGCCGCGAAAATGGACGCGTTCCCGCCTCGACCCACCGCTGCGAGCACGGTGTAGCGGTCGCCCAGGGCCTTGCGGACCCGCTCGATCAGGTCGCGTGCCGGCATAGCGTGTCGTCCCGTCGGCGATCGCCGGGCGGGACGGAGCTAACAATAGGCCCCGGCCCCGGGCGCGCCAGATTGCCCTCATCTATCGAGGCTTGAAGCGGCTCCTAGTCGGCTGAGCCCCGCCCGGGCCGCCGCGACGTACGGTGCCAGGTCGGCACCCGCCCCCTGCCCCACCGCCATGACAAACCGGTACGTCGTGATCGCCGTGGCGCGGTCGCCCGCGCGCTCGGCGTCGTTCGCCCGCTTGAGCAGCTTTTCGAGCGTCGCGGGCTCGCGATAGATCAGGGCCGGGTCCCGCCGCACCTGGGAGGCGAACTGGAGGAACCACAGGGCGCCCCCCGCGGCGAGCACCAGGATGGCGCCGAGCAGGAGGAGCGCCACGCGGCGGGCGCGCCGCGGCGACGCCGGCACCGCTTCAGGCGGCATCAGCCAGCCGGGCGAGCGCTCCCGCCGTCGCCTCCGTCACCATCGCCATGAACGCGTAGTCGAGCGTCGCGCCCGTGTCGGTCGCCCGGTGGTAGTGCGGATTGCGGAGGAACGCCGTGTCGGTCAACATGAGCGACGGGTAGCGCGCGTCCCAGAAGGACGCGTTGTCGGAGAGACGGGTGAGCGGGAGGAGCCAGCCGCGCAGCCGGGTGGCGTAAGGGACGAGCGGCAGGTCCGGTGCCGCGGCCCGCGCTCCGGTGACGAACGCCTCGAGCAGGTCGCGGGAGCGGGCGTCCCCGACCACCGCGAGGAAGTCGCCGGTCCGCGGCACGTCGATCCCGAGAAACGGAGGGACGATCTGCGTGCCGGGCCTCGTGTCACGGTAACCGACCATCTCGAGGATCAACGCGCCCGCGAGCACCTCGCGCCGCGCCCGCTTGTCCCGCGCCAGCGCGTGGCTCCCGACGCGGTAGCGGCCGGTCACCGTCTGTAACTCCTCCAGGTCGAACCCCACGAACTCGACGCCGGCCTGTGGCTTCCGGGAGGCGATGAGGCGGGCGCACTCGAGCAGCGCGGCGACGCCGCTGGCGTTATCGTCCGCGCCGGGCGTGTGGGCGGTCGAGTCGAAATGTGCCCCGACCAAGAGCCGCGGCCGTCGCGCGTCACTCCCCGGCACGCCGCCCACGACATTGTGGTACGTGCGTCCCCGGAACGAGAACGGCGCGAGGTCGACGCTGAGGCCGAGCGTGCGCAGCTCGCTCGCAATGTAGTCGCGGACGGCACGATGGCGCTCGGGCGCCGCGCTCGGGTGGCGGATGCCTTCGAGCGCCGCGACATGACGGCGCAGCCGTTCCGCGAGGCCCACGCGTTGACCGGGGGTTGAGGCGGCATGGGCGCCGCGCGCCGGGTCCGGGCCCGGTGCCGGCGCGGCTTGAGCCGGTGTTGATGGGTCCACGCTAGCGTTTCTCCTGTATGGTGACCGTGTGCACCGTCCTGCCCCCGCCCGAGCGTCCCCGCCTCGATGCCGTAGGCGACGGCTGCTTTACGACGCTCCACACCAGCTCCTTCAGGGACGCGCTGCGGGCGGCCCGGCGCAAGCGGGTGGACGCGCTCGTCCTCTCGGTCCACGTCTGCCGTGGCGACGAGCTCCCGGCGGTCGCACGCTTCGTGCGCGAATTTCCCGCCATCCCCGCCGTCGCCCTCGTGTCGCGCCACGACCGCAGCGCCACCGAGACGCTCCTCAAGCTCGGCGCGACCGGTGTCCGATCGGCGGTGGACTGCACCGAGCCCGCCGGCTGGCGCCGGCTCCGGGACCTGGTCGGACACCCGGCGTCGCCGGTCGCGGCCCGCATTCTCGCGCGCGTCGTCCCCGCGCTCGAGGAGGGAACGGGTGACGTGCGGGCGTTCTTCGAGGCGGTGGCCCGACTCGCGCCGGTGCTCTCCACGGTGCGGCGGCTGGCGCGGCACCTGCGGATCTGCTCGAGTACCCTCATGTCCCGCTTCTATCGGGCGAGCCTGCCGTCGCCGAAGACCTACCTCGCCGGCATGCGGCTCGTGCACGCGGCCTATCTGTTCTCGAACCCCGGGCTCTCGGTCGCCGACGTGGCGTACCGCCTCGACTATTCGTCACCGCAGAGCTTCGGGCGCCACCTGAAGGCGATGCTGGGCGTCACCGCGGGTGAGTTCCGGCGCCGCTTCCCTTTCGAGATCTCGCTCGAGCGCTACGTCGACCTCCTGATCACCCCGTACCGGGAAACCCTGCGCGCGTTCTGCCCACTCAACGCGGGATTGTGGGACCAAGGACCGAACGTGCCTCGCGTTTCCCGGCCGGGGTGATCAGTCCGCCGCGGCGCGGGTGACGGGAGGCTCTCCGGTCTCCGGCTCGCGCTCGAGCACCGAGAAGCGCGCGATGCTCCCGCGTAACCGCTCGGCCAGCTGCGCGAGCTGCTGGGAGGTGGCGGTGAGATCGCCCATCGACGTGATCTCGGCCTGCGCGGCCCCCGCGGCGCCGTCGGCCCGTGCCGACGAGGCGCTCGAGATGGCCGCCACCTGCTGGAGCGACTGCGCCAGCTCGGCGAGCCGCTGCGCCTGGCCGCGCGACACCTCCGCCGTGGCGTTCACGAGGTCGCCCACCAGCTCGATCCCCTGGTGCAGCTCCTGGAGGGCCGCGTCGGCTTCCGCCGCCACGGCGCCGATGTCGCGCACCTTCGTCTCACCCGACTGCATCGCCCGCGCCGCGGCGTCGATGCCCGCGCGCAGCTCCGAGACCAGCTCCGCCACCTCGCGCGCCGACTTACCCGCCTCCGCCGCGAGCGCCCGCACCTCGTCCGCGACCACCGCGAAGCCCTCGCCATGCTCTTCCGCCCGCGCCGCCTCGATCGCCGCATTGAGCGCGAGCAGGTGTGTCTGCCGCGCAATCCGGGCGATCGTCTGGGCGAACACCCCGATCCGCTCCGACATCCCCGACAGCCCGGCCACCGTCGCGGCCGTGGTTCGAACCTCCTCGCCCACGGCGCGGAGCGTCTGGCTCGCGCGGGCCACGCGCTCCCGGCCCCGCTCCGCCGCGGCGACCAGGCGCGACGCGTCCGCTTGCATCAGCTCCGCGCGGACGCGCAGCGATTCCGCCTGCTCGGCCGCCTTCGCGCTCTCGCCGCGCGCCCCCTCCGCCATCTCGCGCTGCTCGCCGAGGTCCGTCGCCAGCCGCTGGGCCGTATGCGTGACGGTCTCCGAGGTGGCGTGGAGCTCCTCGGCCGAGGCGGCGAGCTGCTCCGCGAGCGCCGCCACCTCGTCGGCCTCGCGCTGCACGATCGAGATCGTACCGCCGATCTCCTCGATCATCCGATTGAAGCTCCGCTCGAGGAAACCGAGCTCGTCGGATTCACCCGCCGGCGCGCGCACGGCCAGGTAGCCCCGCTCCGCCTCGCCCATCACGCTCCGGGCGTGGCGGATCCGCTCGATCAGCGTCGCCGGAATTCGCTTGAGCGCCATGGCCACGAGGATGAACACCACCGTTTCGAGCCCTGCGTTCGTCAGATTCGCCCCCGGCTCGTACAGCACGTTGTGCAGGAAGCTCGAGCCGAGATACGCGATCGCCGCGGTGAGCACCAGGAAATTGCCCACTGTGTGGCCTTGGTCGAATGCATACGGCAGGACCGCGATGAAGAACGCGGCCACGAAACCGCCGCGCCCGAACCACACGACGAGGACCGCTACGAGGAGGACATCGAACAGCGACAACGCGTACACCAGCCACCAGCGGTACCAGCCGCGCTCGTGGATGAGGCCCAGGAGCTCGTTCACGAATGCCGCCCCGCCCGCCACGAGCACCATTGTCGTCGGCCGCGTCCGCACGGCGCCGAACCCCCACCCCACCAGCCCGAGCGCGAACCCGAACGCCACCATCACGCGCCGCAGCCGATGCGTGCGCGAGATGGTCTCCAGGTCCTTGAGCCGCTGCTCGAGGCCGGTGGCGTCGTCCTTCCAGCCTCGCACCAGCGAGGCGAGGGACGGCCGCGATGACCCTGTCGGAAGTGTGCTCACCCGGGGCTGATCATACACCTCAGGTGAACAGGGCGGCAATCTCCCGTTACCGCAACCCCAGCTCCGTCGCGGTGACGAGCGCTTCCACCGGGTGGCCGGCCTGCTCGAGCATCGTCCGGCCACCTTCCTCTCGGTCCACGACGGCCAACACGCCGAGGACCCGTCCCCCCTCGGCGGTGACTGCGGCGATCGCCTCCGCGGCCGAGTGTCCGGTGGTGATCACGTCCTCCACCACCACGACGGCGGCCCCGGGCGTGAAGCAGCCTTCGATGCGCTTTCCAGTGCCGTGGGTTTTCGTCTGGTTGCGGACGCTGAAGGCGTCGAGGGACCGTCCCTGGGCCCGGGCGGCGGCGGCGACGGCGTAGGCGACGGGATCGGCACCGAGGGTGAGCCCGCCGACCAGGTCGGGCGTCCACCCGCGGGCCGCGAGGCGCGCGAGCCCGAGTGCCCCAATCACGACGAGGCCTTCGCCCGACATCGTGGTGCGGCGTGCATCGATGTAGAAACTGGAGCGGCGCCCTGAAGCGAGGATGAAATCCCCGCGAGTGACCGAGCGCTCCCGCAGGAGCTCGCGGAGGCGGTGCTGTAGGGTTGGGATGGATGTCGAGGTCATGCAGTAGTAGTAGTGATAGCTACTACTATATCCCCTTCCTGAGGACGGCCCGCTTGAGCGCCGCGAGCAGCCCCGTCTTCAACGGAGGCGCGGCGGCAAGGGCCGCCGTGACGTCGGCTGCGAACGCCGTCACCGTTGGCTGGCGGCGGCTCGGGTCGCGCTCGAGGCCCCGCATCACGGCCGCCTCGAGAGCGGGCGGGAAGCGCAGACCCGGAACGGTCTGGTTCAGCGACGCCGGGTTTTGCGTGAGCAGCTGCTGGAACAGCTCGCGCGGCGTGCGACCGGTATGCGGGTGCTGCCCGGTGAGCATCCAGTATGCGATCGTGGCGAGGCTGTAGATGTCGGCCCGACCGTCCACTAGCTCCCCGGACAGGGCCTCGGGGGCCACGTACTTGAGGGTCCCGACGAAGAATCCGGTGCGCGTGAGGCGCTCCTCCGGCGGCAGCTCCGCGTCGCGGGCGATGCCGAAATCGAGCAGCTTCGCCCGCTGCGACTCCGGATCGTAGGTGATGTTCTCGGGTTTCAGGTCGCGATGGATGATGCCTGCCTGGTGCGCTGCGGCGAGCGCATCGGCCAGCTGCCGCACGATGCTCACCACGAGCGTTGGAGCGAGGGGGCCGGCGCGGTGTACGTATTCCGCGAGGGACTTGCCCTCGGCCCATTCGAGAGCGAGGTAGTACAGGCCGTCCGCTTCGCCGTAGTCGTAGGTGCGGACGACTCCCGGGTGCTCGACCCGCGAGCCGTACCCCGCCTCCCGTAGGAAGCGTTTTACCGCCGTGGGGTCGCTCGCGAGCCGCGACCGCAATACCTTGAACGCACAGATCCCGCGCTCCGGGTGTTGGGCGCGGTACACCTCGGCCGTGCCTCCCTCGCCGACGCGCTCGAGGAGGCGGTAGCCGGCGATGGTCCGACCGGCGAGGTTCTCGTTGGGCATGGGAACGCGCGAAACTAACGCCTGGATTTGAGGTTGAGCAAGTGAGACAAGCGGCGGCAATGGCATTCCTCGCGGCCGGTGTGGCCGCGTGCAGTTCCGCACAGCGGCCCGTCTCCGGGCCCGGTCCGGAGCCGGGCGCGGTCGTCTCCACCCTGTTCGATGCCGCCTCGGTGTACGGCGCCATGGGCCTGCTGGTCGCGGGACCGCCTCTCCCCTTCGTCGCGACGCTCAACTACATGGCGGACGCCACGGCCGACTCCACGCTCGCCGTGTTCGGTCTGTCGCTCGCGAATCACGCGCTGAACTTCCAGCGTGATGGCACCGCGTTCACCGCGCATTACCACGTGGAAGTCGCCTTCCGGGCCGACACCGGCTCCGTGCGCCAGTTCGCGAGCGACGAGACGGTGAGCGTGCGCACCTTCCAGGAGACGCTGCGCGCCGACGAGAGCGTGATCTACCAGCAATTCATCGCCGTGCCACCGGGCATCTACCGGGTGACGGTCACGGTGCGGGACCGGAACGGTCCGGCCGCGTCGCACCGGGAGCGTGCCGACACGGTGCCGCGGTTTGCGGGGCAGGGGCTGAGCGCGCCGGTCGCCGTTTATCAGGGTGCGGGGCGGACGCGCGCGTCCGACGTGCCGAAGCTGCTCGTGAACCCGCGCGCCACGGTGTCCTACGGCGCCGACACGTTGCGGTTCTACGTTGAGGCGTATGGGGAGCGGCCCGGCGCCCGGTTGGTCGCGCGCGCGCTCGATCAGGGCGGCCACGAAATCTGGCACGACACGGTGGCGCTGGCGGGTACCGAAGCGCTGGCGACCGGCGTGGCGCTGCTTCGCCCGGGGGCGCTGCCCGTCGGCACCGGGCGCTTCGAGATCGGGCGGGCCGGTGCAGGCTCGGCGGCGACGCGCACCGCGCCCTTCCTGGTGAGCTTCTCGGATCAATTGGCGATCGCCAACTACGAACAGATGATCAGCCTGTTGCGCTATTTCGAGCGCCAGGAATGGGTGGACAAGCTGCGTCACGCGTCCCCGGACCAGCGCCCCACCGTTTGGCGGGAGTTCTACAAGGCGACCGACCCCGTTGAGATCACGCCGGAGAACGAGGCGCTGGAGGCGTACTTCCGCCGCATCCAGATTGCGAACCAGCGCTTTCGGGAGTCGGGCGATCCCGGCTGGCTGACGGACCGGGGCGAGGTGTTCATCACGCTGGGCGATCCCGACGACGTGTTCGACTTCACGGCGGATGTGTCGCGCGCGGGGGTGCGCGGCGTCCGCTGGACCTACAACGCGCTGCGGCTGACGCTCTTTTTCCAGGACAATACCGGATTCGGCCGCTTCCGCCTGACGCCCCTCTCGCGGGCCGAGTACCAGCGCGTCGTGGCGCAGCGCCGCCGGCAGTGATGCGGGCGGTCGGTCTCCTGCTCTTCGTCGCGGTGGCCCCTGCTCCGGCCGCCGCCACGGCCCAGCAGACCTCTCCCTATGTCGCGGCCGAGCGCGCCGAATCCCTCAGGCTCGCGGGCCGGCCGTGGCACGCGGCGGAGACGCTGCTCGCCGCGGCGGCCCGGGAGCCCCGGCTCAACGCCACGTTCATCGTGGAGGGCGCCAAGGCCGAGCTCCACGCTCGGCGCTACGATCGCGCGCGCAGCCTGCTCGTGGGCCAGCCGTGGCTCGAGGACTACGGCGACGGCGCCGCCCTCGCGGTGCTGGCGGAGGCGGAGGCGCGGCTTGGCCTTGGGATGGAGGCGGCGGCCCA
>Ga0209761_1000778_pt1 | contig 20217 bp, 16 predicted proteins | sample GraSoi013_1_40cm_4_FD_185818 | JGI IMG/M metagenome (GOLD analysis project Ga0209761, IMG submission 185818) | Grasslands soil microbial communities from the Angelo Coastal Reserve, California, USA - Sample 09_25_2013_1_40cm (SPAdes) (version 2) | ecosystem: Environmental > Terrestrial > Soil >...
GACCAGCTCGGCGCGGGCGCGGGCGAGCGCGTCGTCCTCGGAGACGTAGGTCGCGGACTGGACTTCCGGAAAGGCTTCGACGTCCTTGAGCGCCTGCGCCACCGCTTCGACCGGGGCGCCCGGCAGCAGGTAGGCGACGACCTCGACTCGCTCTTCGACGCCGCGCAACGCATCCTGCAGGTTCACGACGACCAGGCCGAACAGTCCCAGCACGAACAGGGAGAATGCGATCGTCGTCACCGAAAGCACGGAGAGCAGCGGCGCGCGCTTGAAGGTGAGGATCGCTTCGCGAAACGTGAGGTTCACGGTGCCGCCGCCTGGTCTCGGGCCTCATCCACGGCCGAGTCGTAGACGAGCGCCCCTTCCTGGAGCTCGATGACGCGGTACGGCGCCTGGCGTACCAGGTCGAGGTCGTGGGTTGCCATCACGACGGCCGTGCCGCTCGCGTTGATGTCGCGCAGCAGCTGAAACACGCCCCGGGTCGCCCGCTCGTCGAGGTTCCCGGTGGGCTCGTCGGCCAGCAGCACGGTCGGTTCGTTCACGAGTGCCCGCGCGATCGCGACCCGCTGCTGCTCGCCGCCGGACAGCTCGCGGGGATAGGCCTGCGCTTTCGCGGCGAGGCCGACCTGTGTGAGCACGCGCATCACGCGTGCCGGAATCGTCGATGAGCGCGCGCCCGTCACCTCGAGCGCGAACGCGACGTTCTCTTCGGCGGTGCGGTCCTCGAGCAGCCGGAAATCCTGGAACACGATGCCGAGCTTCCGGCGCAGCATGGGGACGTCCCGCGGGCGCATCTCGTTCACGTTGTATCCCGAGACGCGCACCTCGCCCGACGTGGGGCGCTCATCGGCGTAGATGAGCTTCATGACCGTCGATTTTCCCGCGCCGGAGTGGCCGGTGAGAAAGGCAAACTCCCCTTTGGCGACGTGGAAGGAGACGTCCTTGAGCGCCAGGCCGCCCTTGGGGAAGGCCTTGAAGACGTTGGTGAACTTGATCATCTAGTGCCGCGCCAGGGCCTGGGCGAAGTCCGCGATGAGATCATCGGGATCCTCCAGTCCCAGGGAAAATCTCAGAAATCCGTCCGGTATGCCAGCCTGCGCGCGCTGTTCCGCCGTGAGACTCGCGTGGGAGGTGAGCCGCGGCTCCGAGACCAGCGTCTCCACACCGCCCAGACTCGGTGCGTGCGCCGCGATCGTCAGCGCCCTGAGGAACCGCTCGGCGGCGCGCACGCCGCCCTTCAGCTCCATACCGAGCATGCCGCCGAACCCGCCGAGAATGCGTTTCGCCACCTCGTGATCGGGATGGGAAGGCAAACCGGGATAATGCACCTTGGCAATGACATCCTGTTTCGCGCACCACTCCGCGACGGCGAGGCCGATTTCGTTCTGGCGCTGGACGCGGACGGTGAGCGTTCGCATGCCGCGATCGATCAGCCAGGCGGCGAACGGATCGATCGCTTGTCCCCAGACCTGCATCAGCCGGCGGACTTCGTCCACCACCTGATCCGTTCCAGCGACCGCCCCCGCGATCACGTCCGTATGGCCGTTCAGGTATTTCGTCGCCGAATGGATGACCAGGTCGGCGCCGTGCTCCAGCGGCCGGAAATTCACCGGCGACGCGAACGTCGAATCGACGATCAGCGCGAGGCCCTCGGCCTTGCACACTGTCGCGACGGGCTCGAGGTCGATCACGCGCATCAGCGGATTGGTCGGCGTCTCGAGGAAGACGGCGCGCGTCGTTTTGCGCATCGCCTTCTTCCAGGTGCGCTGCTGCGTCGGATTTACGAACGAGACGTCGATCCCCAGTTTCCCGAACTCCTCGCGGAACAGCCGATGCACGCCGCCATAGATCCATTCACTCGCCAGCAGGTGATCGCCGGGGCGCAACACGGCGAGGTGCGCCAGGGCACACGCACCCATCCCGCTCGACAGAAACAACGCAGCGTCCGCGCCCTCGAGGAGCGCCAGCTTTTTCCCGATGTCGACCTGATTGGGATTGTTCCCGTAGCGGCTGTACAGGACTTCGGCGGTCGAGCCGACGGGATTGGTAAATGTGGCGCTTTGGTGGAGCGGGGGAACCACGGCCGACCAGTCGGCGCGCACCTTGGGATCGCCGTGGATGGCGCGGGTGGACAGTCCCAGGCGCCGGCGTTTCACGCCGCGGTGAGTCGGATGGAGCCTCCCGGAATGCGTGCCGCCAGCCGCCGCTCGATGAGCTCATCGAGCAGCGCCGGCGCCGGCTCACTGGCGCCGAGCCCCTCGAGCCCGCCGTCGGCCCGCTCGCACAGCACGGCGAGTCCGGCACCGGCGAGCACCGGCTCGATCGCCTCGCGATGGGCGTCCGTCAGCCCGCGCAGCAGCAGCACTTTGACTTTGTCCCGGACGAGCTTGGCAACGATCTCATCCGCGCAGGAATAGTCGAGGCAACCGACCCCGGAAAAATCCATCACGGCGATCGTGCCTGGAGGGAGATCCCGCTCGATGTTTTCGCGAACCGCGCGGCCGGTGGGCCGCGTGACGAGGTCGGTATAGAAACCGGCGACCGCTTGCTGCAGAACGGCGTGCACCATGATGTGTGGAATCACTGCTTCGACGACCCTCCTGCCTTGTCCGACACTTGCTCGGGAATGATGAGCAGAACCTGCGACCCCGGAAACGCCGGCAACCCCTCCTTGAGCGGCACGTCGTCGTCCCAGCGCGGCACGATCGCGATCCGCGCCGTGCCGCTGCGAATGGCGATTTTCCCTTCCCAACGCGCGAGGTAGCGACGGATCCCGGCCAGCCCCTGCCCACGTCCAGGGTCGCGAAAGCGACTCACGCCCTGGACCAGCGCCGCTTCGAGCGCCGCGGCATCGCCCCAGCGCTCGCCGAATCGCTTCGCCTGCGTGGATTCCAACGAATGCCGGAAGCCGACACCAGCGTCTGCGACCGCGATCACCACCACCCGACGCGCCAGCTTGCGCCGCCAGTTGTACGCCTGCACCGCAACCCAACCCCCGGTGCCGGCGTGCTCCACAATATTCTGACAAGACTCCGAAAGCGCCATAGCGAATCCCATGGTCGCCTTCGGATCGAGTCCCAACTCCGAGCTGAGAATCGCGGACGCGCGTTGCTGGATCGTGCTCACAACCCCGTGCACGTCCTCGGCCGCCCGGACCGGTGTGACCGGCAGCAGAACGTCACTCTCCGTCGCGACCTTTGCCTTCGGCACCTTGCCGTGCACCTCGAACAGATCCGCGGCTTCGCGAAAGAAACCGGCGCGTGCCCAGTAGCTCACCACGTCGGGGTTCACTGGTGCGGTGAGCAGCGGGCGCTCACCCTTGCGCGTGGCGGCTTCGCCCGCGGCGAGCAGGCCCACCAGGCCGTAGGGCGATGCCCACTCGGCCGCGTGCGCGTCGAACAGCAGACGCTCGGCCCCCCCATCTGTGGCCTGGGCGTACGCCGCCGCGAATTGATCGAACGAGCGGTCGTCGAACTGCGTCGGCACTTCGATGAGACGGGTCATACCAGCGAGAGCTTGCCCATCAGGTGATCGCGCAGCCCGGTTGCGCCGCGGTGACTCACATTGCGCGCGCCGAGCTGATTGCCGAGGCGGATCGCGTCCTCGAGACTGGCGCCGGCCAATAACGCCGCGGCGACCGCACCGCCGAACACATCGCCGCAGCCCGTCGGATCGATCACGTGATCGAATGCGGGTGGGTGCATGAGCGGCGCGGGAATCAGCTCGGTCCGGATCGGCGTCCCGGTGAAGTAGGCGGCGCCGCGTTTGCCCAGGGTCACGCACAGGGTCGTGCAGCCCTGCCGCAGTGCATCGGCGGCGATGGCGAGCGGGTCGGATCCGAGCTGACGCATCTCGGCTTCGTTCAGCTGGACGATGTCGAAGCAGCCGAACCACGCCGGCGCCTGGGGGAGCGCGCGCGGGACGCGCAGCCCGTTCGGCTCCTTGCCCAGGAAGAGGCTATGCAGGTCGGCGTAGATGGTGCGCGGGAATCCGCGCCGGAGCAGCCCGGCGGTTTCGAGATTCATTTCGAATCCCGAAATGAAGTTGATGTACAGCGCGTCGAGATCCTGGACGAGTGGGCCGAGCTCGGCCCAGGTCCAGGGGGGCACGCCGCCGGTCATCTGCTCGCAGCGTCGCTCCGCCGATTCGTAGCGCAATGTGACGCGGTTGTTGGGCTCGGGAACCTCCAAAAACCGTGCGTGTTGCGTCGTGCGTCGGAGGGTCCGGAGAAACTCATTGGCTTTCGGTGCCAGGTCGCGGCCCACCTTGATGAGCGGGACGATCTCCCAGTCATCACGCAGCGTGGCGTCGAGCGCCGAGAGCGCGTAGGCGATCCCGCCCCATTCTTGCACGGCGGGTTGGGCGGGATCGCGGTCGTAAATCGTGTCCCAAACCATGGACCCGACGACGCCGAGTCGCTTCAGCGCAGTCCCCAATGTTTTTGGATGAATACCGCTCCCGCGCCGTACACGCCCGCGGTGCCGGGGAGCGTGCCCGGGACGATCCTGCAGGCTTCCCACGCCGGCTTGAAGGCGCGCCGCTTGACCTCGCTCCGCAACGGGTGGAAGAGCCGGTCGCCCGCCTGCGTGACGCCGCCGCAGATCACCACGACTTCCGGATTGAAGATGTTGAGGAAGCTCGCGACGGCGGCGCCGAGCAGTGATGCGGTCTCGCGCACCACCTCGAGCGCCCATTCATCGCCGTCGTTGGCCGCTTCGTAGACGATCTGTGCCGTGAGTTTCGTGAGATCGCCCTGCACATATTGGCCCAGGGACGTCTCGACGCCCGACTCGATACCTTCGATCGCACGCTCCGCGATCGCTGGCCCTGACGCGTACGCCTCGATGCAGCCGTAGTTGCCGCATTTGCAGCGGCGTCCGTTGGCATCGATCGTGACGTGCCCGAATTCCCCCGCGACATCGGTCACGCCGTGGTAGATCTCACCGTCGATGACGATCCCGCCGCCAATCCCCGTGCCGAGCGTGAGACCGATGACGTAGTTCGCGCCGCGTGCCGCGCCCCGCCACCACTCCCCGAAAATCGCGCAGTTCGCGTCGTTGTCGAGCGTGGCCTCAAGGCCGAGCCCCTCGCTGACTCGGTCGCGCAACGGCATGTTGGTCCAGCCGAGATTGGGTGTCAGGAGCACGACGCCGGTCTTGGTATTGAGCGGTCCAGGCGAGCCGATGCCCGCGCCTTCGACCTTTTTGCCGGATTCCGCGATCGCCGCCTTGGCAAGCTTGATGATGCGGGAAGTGACCGCATCCGCGCCCTGGGCGGCAAGCGTCGGCTCGGCGACGACGCCGTGAATCTCGGAGCCGTCCTCGGCGAGGACCCCGGCGACGAGATTCGTTCCCCCAACGTCAATTCCGACGACGTAGCGCACCAAGATCCTCGATCGCTCGGGTCACAGCTTCAACCGTGAGTTCACGCATGCAGCGGTGATGACCCAACGGGCACTGCGGTGGGCCATGTGACGAGCAGGGCCGGCACAGGAGTCCGTCCACTCCCAACGCCACGTCGTCGGGGCGCATCGGGCCGAACCCGAATTCCGTCACGGTGGGGCCGAAGAGCGCCACGACCGGCGTTCCCATGGCGGTGGCGAGATGCAGCGGGGCGCTGTCGTTGGTGACCAGGACTGCTGCTCGACCGATCAGCGCGGCGGACTGCCTCAGCGTGAGCTTGCCACATGCGTTGACCGCACGACCGCCGGACCGCCCGGCCGCCCGAACTATCTCGCCCCCCAGTTCTACATCGTCCTTCCCCCCGACCACCACCACCTGCACCTGAATTGCCAACTTCGTCGCCAGCTCGGTGTAGTGAGGCCAGCGTTTACTGCCCCAAATGGACCCGGGCGCCAACGCGACAAACGGTCCATGGACGAGCGCCCCGGCCGCGTGATCGTCCGCCGCTGTCGGCCGTAGCTGGGGAGGATAGGCCCCCGGCGCCTCATTGGCGAGGGCCAGCAGCCGGTCGCTTTCGTGACCCGTTCGGGGTTTGGAGCGAGCCTCTGTATAGAGGAAGGACCAGCCACCCGAAAACCCCCGGCGTGAGGGAATCCGGGCGAGACATGCCAGGGCGGCCGTCCGTAAGGAGCGATGTGGCAAGTAGGCTCGCGCATACTGCTCGGCCTTCAGCCGTCCGGCCAGTAAGCGCACGCCAGCCCAGCCGCGGTCGCTCCCCCGCTTGTCGTACGGGATCACTCTCCGTACGGCGGGGTGCGTTTCGAGCAACGGCGCCGCGATCGGCGTCGTCACGACGTCGACGGGACCATGCTGCGCGGCGAGCGCGGAGAGAAGCGGGGTCGAGAGCACCACGTCGCCGAGAAAGGCGGTTTGGATGACGAGCGTCGTCGAGCTCAAGGGCTCACCGACCGATTGCTCTCGTCGCCGTACCCGGTGACTGCAGCTGGCGCTCCAGGAACGCGGCCGCCGCCTTGTCCACCGTCAGGATGTTCGCGTACCGCAGGAAATGATGGGTGTCGTCCGGGATAACGAGCGTCTCGAATCGCACACCGGCCGCAGCGAGACGGCGAACTAGATCGGTGCTCTGCGAGAACCGGACGTTTCGGTCGTCATCGCCGTGAATGAGGAGGACCGGCGACTTCCAGCTGCTGACCGAGGAGATGGGCGACGAGCGGAACGCCGTATCCAGCGCGGCGGTGATGTCCGGAGCTTGCTCGTAGCGCTGGCGCTCGAACACTGCACGGGAGCCCTGTGTCGTCCAGTCATGGACGCCATGGATATCGACACCGGCGGCGAACACATCGGAATTGCGCGCCAGCGCCAATGCGGTCAGGTAGCCGCCATACGACCCGCCATAGATGCCGATCCGACCCGCGTCCACGCGCGGCAGCGAACGCAGATATGCGGCCGCGGCCTGGATGTCGCGATACTCGGCGGCGCCCCGCGCGCCTGAGCCAGGGGGTTGGTGAAAGTCGTAGCCATAGCCGATACCCAGGCGGTAATTCACTGACAGGACGATGAATCCGCGACTCGCGAGATACTGATTGAGCGCGTACGCGTTGGAGTAATAGTCCGAGTAGTGCCATCCGAGCAGCATTTGGCGCGGTGGTCCGCCATGGACGTAGACGATGGCGGGTTTGCGGGCACCACCCGCGCTCGATTCGAACAGCTGCCCATGAATCGTCAGGCCGTCGGCAGAACGGAAGACGACCTGCCGTGGCGTGACGAGGCCCGAGGGGAAGTCACCGGGAATGTGATCGGCGCCGATCGTACGCGTCGCGCCGCGTGGTGAGCCAAACGCCTTGGTCGCCGGCAATGGAGGGCGCTGCGGCGTCGCGCTGATGAAGACGAGCGTCGTGCCGTCGCCGGTGATCGTCGGCGCCCACTCCAGTCCGTTGCCGGGTGTCATGACTTCTGGGGCGGCGCGGTCGACCGGAACGCGCACGACATGACGTCGATCGATATCGAGCGAGTCGCTTCCCATGTTGCCGGCGAACACGAGCCACTTGCCGTCGCTACTCAGCGAAATGTGCTCGGCCATGTACCGGCCGGGCGTCAACAGCAGTGCTTGTCCGCCGGTTGCTGGAATCGAATACAGGTGTGGCCAACCATCTTGATAAGAAAGAAAGACAATGCGGTCGTTCGCGCCCCCCCCCCAGCCGAGGTTGGTGCTTCCGTCAGTGGTCGGTACCGAGCCGGCGAGCGTCTCGGGCGATTTCCAGAGCCTCTCGGCTGCACCGGTCGTCGCATCGGCGGTCCAGATCTCCCACGGATTGGGCCGCGGGGGCAGCAGGGAATCCGGCGCACCGCCAGTGCCCGGCAGCCGGACAAAAGCAATCCGTCTCCCATCCGGCGACCAGCGCGGCGATCGATCGCGGGCGAAAGCCGGCGCGAGCCAGGTGACCGGCGTGCTGTCGTTGATGTACACGCCGATGAAGGCGTGATCGCCGCGGTTCGCGACGAACGCGAGCCGCGAACCGTCGGGCGACCAGCGCGGGTCGCCGATTTCGCCGCGCACCGTGAACAGCTGTTTGGCCGGGGCGGATCCGTCGATCGGCGCGGTCCAGATCTGGCCGCCTTTGACGAACGCGACCACATCGCCGCGTGGCGAGACAACGGGCTCATCGCCATCAGCGATCGCCTTTGTATCGCCCCCCCCGCCCCCGTCGAACGCCACGCTGAAGATCTGGACCTTGGGGGGCGTGGGGTTCGAGCCGACGTTCACGGGAAGTGCATCGTCCCAGTTCGACCCGTGATCGCCGCCACGAACGTAGACGACCCACCGTCCGTCGGCTGACACCGTGACGCTGCTCAGCTCCTGCCCGTCATCCCGGTCGTAGTGCGTGAGCTGCCGCGTGGAGAATGCGGGCCCTTCCGCGACGAAGATGTTGCGCCGGCCTTGCTCGTTGAACGCCCAGGCGATGCGGCTGCCGCTTGCGCCGGCCGTCAGCTCGGTCGGGTAGGGATAGGAACGCACTTGCTCCAGCGTGAAACCCGCCGAACGAGAGGCTTGGGCAAGCGCGGAGGACGAAAGCACGCCGAGAGCCAGTGCGACGATTGCGCTGCGCATGAGACCTCCTATTCGACCTGGAGCACTGCGAGAAATGCCTCCTGCGGAATCTCCACCGTCCCCACCTGCTTCATCCGCTTCTTTCCCTCGCGCTGCTTCTCCAGCAACTTGCGCTTGCGGGTCACGTCGCCGCCGTAGCACTTGGCGGTAACGTTCTTGCGCAGCGGACGAATCGACTCGCGGGCGATCACCTTGGTGCCGATCGCCGCCTGAATAATCACCTCGAACAGCTGCCGCGGAATCAAGTCCTTGAGCTTCTCGGCGATCTTGCGGCCCCATTCGTAGGCCTTGTCCCGATGAATGATCACGCTGAACGCGTCCACCGCATCGCCGTTGAGCAGCATATCGAGCTTCACGAGCTCGCCGGGGCGGTAGGCGAGAAACTCGTAATCGAGTGACGCGTAGCCCCGCGAGATCGTTTTCAACTTGTCGTAGAAGTCGAGAATGATCTCCGCCAGCGGAAACTCCCAGTCGAATTCGACGCGTGTGGGATCGAGGTACTGCATGCCGCGGTACACGCCGCGGCGATCCTGGCCGAGCTGCATGATCCCGCCGATATACTCGGACGGCGCGAAGATTCGAGCCTTCACGTACGGCTCTTCGATCCGGTCCACCGTGGAGCCATGCGGCAATAGGCTGGGATTCTCGACCAGCTCCATCGTACCATCGGTTCGATAGACGTGATACTCCACGTTCGGGACCGTACTGATCAAATCCAGATCAAACTCGCGCTCCAGGCGCTCGCGCACGATCTCCATGTGCAACAAGCCGAGGAAGCCGCAACGGAAGCCAAAGCCCAGCGCCACCGACGTCTCCGGCTCATAGTGCAGCGAGGCATCATTCAGCTGCAGCTTGGCCAGGGCGTCCCGCAGCTCTTCGTACTGCTCGGCGTTCGTCGGGTACAGGCCCGCGAATACCATTGACTGGATGTCGCGGTAACCCGGCAGCAGCTCGCCCTCGCGATGCTCCGCATCGAGCACGGTGTCACCGGGCCGCGTCTCGCGCACACCGCGCACGTTGGCGACGAAGTAACCGACCTCGCCGGCCTCGAGCTGCTCGGCTGGCTTGTGGCCCAGCTGGAGATAGCCGACTTCGTCGACTTCGTAGACGTCGTCGCGGTGCGCGCCGAACGCTATCTTCATCCCCGGCGTGATCACGCCGTCCACGACCCGGATCGAGGGAATCGCGCCGCGATACCGGTCGTAATAGGAGTCGAAGATCAAGGCGCGCAGGGGGGCATCGTGGTTGCCGCGGGGCGGCGGCACGCGGGCGACCACGGCCTCCAGCAGCTCCGGGACGCCTCGCCCCTCTTTGGCCGAGATCCGCAGGATCTCCTCGGGCTTGGTGCCGATAAGATCGTGGATTTCGTGCGCGCGCTTGTCCGGCTCGGCGCCAGGGAGATCGATCTTGTTGAGGACGGGTATGATGTCTAGGCCTGCATCCATCGCGAGGAGCAGATTGGACAGCGTCTGGGCCTGAATTCCCTGAGATGCATCCACGACCAGAATCGCGCCTTCGCAGGCAGCCAGCGACCGCGACACCTCGTAGGTGAAGTCAACGTGACCCGGTGTGTCGATGAGATTGAGCTCGTAGAGCTGTCCGCTTTTGGCGTGATAGCTCATCCGCACGGCATTCAGCTTGATCGTGATGCCGCGCTCGCGCTCCAGGTCCATCGTATCGAGTACCTGTTCGCGCATGAGGCGCTTGTCGAGTGTGCCGGTCAACTCGATAAGTCGATCGGCAAGTGTAGATTTGCCGTGGTCGATGTGGGCAACAATACAGAAATTCCTGATATGATCTTGACGCATCGCGCGGAAATATAAGCCTCCATGCCCCCCGTCACCGGATGGTTCGATCCCTCGCCCAAAGGCGGCGCGCTCCGTCTTGCGGTGAACAGTTATCTGCCTGGCAAGGGTGACCCACCGGTGCGGCTGCCGGGCCTCCGTCGCGGCGACCTGATCGTCCTCGAGAACGGTCGCGTTACGACGGTCAACGGGCTACCGGCCTCGCAGCTCGACGGGCGCCAGGAATTTGCGTCGCTCGGCGCCGTCCATCCCAACCGGCCGCTGACCCTCGAGACGCCACGGGCATCGAGCCCCCGTACCGCGGATATCCAGCGCGTGGTCGATCTCATCTGCCCGTTTGGCTTCGGGCAGCGCGCGCTCATCGTCTCGCCGCCCAAGGCCGGGAAGACGATGATGCTCCAGGCGATTGCCGAGGCGGTGGCCGAGAATCACCCGCAGGCGCCGTTGCTGGTCCTGCTCGTCGACGAGCGCCCCGAGGAGGTCACGGAGATGGTGGATTGGGGCAGGGGCGAGGTCATTGCCTCGAGCTTTGACCTCCCGCACGAGCGCCATGTGGCAGCGGCGGAAATGGTGTTCGATCACGCGCGCCGGCAGGTGGAGCTCGGTCGTGATGTCGTCATCGTGCTCGACTCACTCACGCGGCTCGCGCGCTCTCACAACACCACCGGGCGGGGCAGTGGGCGCACGATGTCGGGCGGGCTCGACGCGAACGCGCTCGCTAAACCCAAGGCGCTGTTCGGCGCCGCCCGCGCGGTACCGAGTGGCGGCTCGCTCACGGTCATTGCGACCGCGCTCGTGGAGACCGAGAGCCGCATGGATGACATCATCTTCGAGGAGTTCAAAGGAACGGGGAACGCCGAGCTGCGGCTCTCGCGCGCGCTCGCCGATCGGCGGATTTATCCGGCGGTCGACATCGCCGCGAGCGGTACCCGGCGCGAGGAGCTCCTCGCCGATGCCAAAACATTAGAGGCCATGCACAAACTCCGGCGGGGTTTGGTGGATCTCCCGCCGGAGCAAGCCATGCAAAGTCTCCTGCAACAGATGAAGCGCGCTAAGACGAATGCCGAGTTGTTGTCCGCGATTTAGCGTGCCTTCCCGATTCCACGGCAATGATACGTCCCGTCATCGCGTTCACCTCGACCTCGGTCGTCCCTTTGCGGCCGTTGCGTTGGATCTTGAAGTCCCACATCAGCCGGCCCCGCTCGCGCTCCAGTTCCGTGCCCTGAAGGGTGCCGGGCACGCGCTTCAGCGCGATCGCTCTGGCCGAGTCTTCGCTGATTTTCGCTTTGGCGACGAGGCTGTCAGGAACGTTGCGATCCTGAGCCGCGAGATTTCCGGCGGCGAGTGAGAATGCCGCCGCCAGCGTGAGTGAGGCAAGAAGGCGCATAGTTTGGGCTCCTGAAAAAGTGGTTGTCGCTTGTTGAGACCACTCCATTCCCGGAGCGGTCACCGCAGCCGGAAGTCCGCACCGCGGATCGCGACCAGCAGCGTGGGGACCGCAAACAGCGTGATCGGCGTGGAGAGGACCAAGCCGCCGATGACGGCCAGCGCCAGCGGCCGCTGCAGCTCGCTCCCCGCCCCGATCCCCAGCGCCAGGGGCAGCAAACCGAACAGCGTGCACAAGGTCGTCATGAGAATCGGCCGGAGTCGAACTCGCGCCGCTTCTCGGATCGCCACAGCCAGCGGTACGCCCTCGTCACGCATCCGGAGTCGCGTGAAGTCGAGCAGGATGATGCCGTTCTTCACGATCAGCCCGACCAGCAGGATCAGTCCCATGAACGACGCGACGTTCAGCGCGGTCCCGGTGATCAGCAGCAGCATGAGCGCGCCGACGAACGAGACCGGCGCGACCAGGAGCACCACAAGCGGCTCGACAAACGACTCGAACTGGACGACCATCACCGCGCACACGCTCACCGCCGCCAGGAATAGCACCAGCAGGAGAGCGCGAAACGCCTGCTGCTGGCTCTCATACTGGCCACCGAGGGCGACCCGGATTCCCGGCGGCGGAGGCTGCGCCGCCAGCACACGGCGAACGTCGGTCATGACGCCGCCGAGTGAGCGGCCACTGACGTCGGCCGTCATCGCGATCATCTGTTGCTGATTCTCGCGCTCGAGGCTCAAGCGCGATTCTGCGGGCGCGAAGGTGGCCAGGCTGCCGAGTGGCGTGCCGCCTGTCACGGGTAGCGCGCGCAGCCGCAATGGGTCGAACCGGACAGAATCGGGCGCGCGGACCCGCACGGCGACGGGCCGGTCTTCGCTCCTGATCTCGCCCGCGTGGATCCCGAGCAACGCGCCGCTGACCACATCACCGACATCCTGGGGCGTCAGTCCGACGCGACCCGCCTCCGCTTGGTTCACGTGCATCAAGAGCTCGGGCGAGGGCTCGCTCACGCCATTGTACAAATCCTCGAGCCCCGCGACGCTGTCCAGGCCCGGCTCCAACCGCCGGGCATACGCTTCGAGCGAGTCCAGCCGTTCGCCGAACAGCTTGATCTCGACGGGCCTTGCGGCGCCGGCCAGATCATTGATCACGTCTGAAAGGATCTGTACGAATTCGATGTGCAGCCGCGGGACGGCGGCCGTGATCTGGCCGCGTACGTCGTCGATCACTGCGAAGATGTCGCGGGAGCGCTGACTCGGCGGCTGGAGGCGGGCTACGATGTCGCCGGTATTCTGTGACGTGGCGAAGAGTCCCAGCTCGGCTCCGGTTCGGCGCGATGTTCCTTCGATCTCCGGTGTCGCCGCGAGTATTCGTTCGGCAATGCCCACCTCGCGATCGGTCTCGTTCAGCGCCGTGCCACCGGGCGTGAAGTAGTCGAGCACGAACGCCCCCTCGTCCATCTCCGGGAGAAACCCGGTCTCGACCAGCCGCCAGAGTCCGATTCCGACGCCGACGAGTGCCAGCGCCGCGATCACGATCCGGCGCGTATGACGCAGTCCCGCGCTCAAAGCCTTTTCATAGCGCTCGCCCAGTGTATCCAGTGCCGCTTGGGCTCTGGCGAGCGGCCCGGCGCGCGTCGGCTCGACTTCATGAGCCGTTACAAACTGCTCGGCCAGTAGCGGAATGATCGTGAGGGCGAGGATCAACGAAACCAGCACGGCGACCGTCAGCGTGGTTGCCAGTGCGGCAAAGAACTGGCCGACGACTCCCTGTAAGAGACCGAGCGGCAGAAACACAACCACCGTCGTGAGCGTGGAGGTCGTGACCGGCCAGATGAGCTCCTGCACTGCGCTCCGAATCGCTTGACTGCGGTCCGCCGTCAGCTGCAGGTGGCGGGCGATGTTTTCAGTGATGACGACCGCATCATCGATGACCAGGCCGATCGCGATCGCCATGGCGCCCAGGGTCATCAGGTTGAAGGTCTGACCGAGCAGCCGCATGATGAACATGGTGATGGCGAGCGTGAGCGGGATAGAGGTGGCGCTGATGGCGGTAATGCGGCCGTGCCGGAGAAACACGAGCAGGACCAGCACCGCCAGCGCGGCGCCGACGAGCATCGCGTCGCGCACGGAATGGACCGCGGCGCGAACGAGCTGGGCTTGATCGTAGACCGGTTTGAGGTGAACGCCCGGAGGAAGCGTGGGGGCGATCGCGGCCATGATCCGGGCGACGCTGTCGGCGATGGCGACGGTGTTGCCGCCCAGCTGGCGCGTGATGTTGATGAGCGCAGCCGGCCGGCCGTCGCCGGCGATGATGCGCACATGGTCTTCGGTCCCGACCTGCACGCTCGCCAGATCCCGCACGTGCAATCCACCACGCACGACCACGTTGCCGATGTCAGCGACGGCGTGCGCTTCTTGGTCCGTGACGATCAGATATTGCCGGTAGTCCTGGGCGACGCGACCGACGGCCTGCACGGTGATAGCCCGCCGGATCGCGTCGGCGAGATCGCCGTAGGAGATTCCGTGCGCGATGAGCCGCGCGGGATCGGCGATCACCTCGATCTCGCGCACGTCCGAGCCCTGGACGTCGACCCGGCCCACGCCGGGCACCCGCGAGATCAGGGGCTTGATGTCGTAGCGGGCGAGGTCGTAGAGCGTTGCCGGTTCGCCGCCTTCGACGTTGTACGACACAATCGGGAAGAGGGACGGCGTCAGCTGTTCCACCTCCAGGTCCAAATCGGCGGGCAACGTGCCCTGGACCTGATTGACGCGTGCGCGCACGAGCTGCAGTGCGCGATCCATGTTGGTGCCGGGCGTGAACGTCACGGAGATCTGGGTCGCGCCGCGAATGGTGTGCGACCGGACGCGGGTGACGCCGGGAACGATGCTGACCGCCTCCTCCAGCGGACGGGTGACGCTGAAGACGATCTGCCGAGCGCCCAGCGTCGATCCCTCAGCGACGACCGTGATGCGCGAAAACTGCAGCTCAGGGTAGATGGCGGACGGGAGCCGCAGCGCGGCCCAGATCCCGGCCGCACTGACGATGCCGACGACGAGATAGACGAACCGCCGCTGGCGGCTGAGCAGCTCGAAGAGCGTCACGGATGGTCGAGCTGGACTTTTACGCTGTCGGCCACCCCATAGGCGCCGGTCGTGACGACCCGCTCACCGGCGGCAAGCCCCTGAAGGATTTCCGCGCGCGCCTCGGAGCGACCGCCGACGAGGACGGCGCGCGCGCGCGCGATACCCGCCGAGTCCACGACAAACACGCGGAATCCCTCGCCGTCGGGGACGAGCGCCTCGATCGGCACGGTAATGGCATTCGGGTGTACCCCTGTCACGATGCGCCCAAACACCGATTCGCCGATTCGGAGCACGCGCGTTGCCCGCCCAACGCGTGCACGGACCGCGACCGCCCGTGATGCGGAGTCCACGGCGACCGCCACACTGACGACGGTTGCCGTGCCGAGTGGTTCCGCTCTGGATCCCTCGCCCGTGCTCAAGGAGAGCGTGTCGCCCGCGTGAATTCCTCCCGCCTCTCCGGGCGAGACGTTGAAGAGGATATCGAGTGCCGCGGGATCGGCGACTTCGACGAGCGTCTGGCTCTGATCGACCGAGGCGCCCAGCACGGCGGTCATCCGTGTCACGATCCCGCCCAGCGGCGCCTGCAAGGTCGCAAGCTCCTGTGCGCGCCGGGCGGTCACGGCCGTCGACCGTACCGCCGCGAGATCGGCGCCCGCCTGGTCGGCGTCTTTTTGCGGGAGGATGCCCGCCTGGGCGAGCCGCGCGGCACGCGCGTAGTTCCGCTCCGCGTTGGCCAGCGCGGCGGCCGCGCTCTGCGCCGCGGCTTCGAACGGCGCTCGCTCGAACTCGATCAACGAGTCGCCCTTCGCAACCCGCTGGCCCGCCACGACAAAGATGGCGGCCACGCGCGTCGGGCCGGGCGGCGCGAGGGCCGCATAGCGACCGGGCCGTGCGCTCACCGTCCCGATCGCGTTCACGGTTTGCTGGAAAGGCTCGCGGGTCGCGAGCGCAGTCCCGACGCCGACGAGTCCCGGCGCTGCATCGTGCGCCTGTTTCGACTCGCTCCTGCAGCTCATCGCAAAAATGATGAGCGCCGGTAACGGCATCCAATGACGTGTCATGGCTGACCTGACGTTGCCGTGAGCCAGCGCAGCGTGCGCATCGCAGCGTCGGCGGCGGCGAGATCGTCGATGTAGCGCGCGAGGATTTCGCGCGCGTTCCGTTGTGCTTCGAGGACGTTGGCCAGGGCGACTGCGCCTTCAGCGTACGCCTGCAGCGCCATGCCCGCGATGCGATTGGCGCTGGCCACGAGCTCTGCCGACCGCCGCGCGCGATCACGTGCCGCGACGAGCTCTCTGCGCGCGCGCGCCACCGCGGCGTCCGTCTCTCGGCGGGTCAAATCAAGCTCCGCGCGCGCGCGGTCCCGCTCCGCGATCGCGCGCGTCACTTCGCCGCCGCTCCGGTTGAACAGCGGAAAGGGAAGAGAAAAGCCGATCACCGGTAACAACTGATTAGGGTTTGGGCTCGTCGGGTCTCCCTTGTCGAAACCGAACTGGAAACTCGGCGCGAAGCGACTGGCGCGGGCGAACGTCAGCGACCGTTCGGCCGACCGCAGATGCGCCCCCGCCGCCGCAACCGGCAGGTACCCGCCGGGGGTGACCGGAAATGTCGCGGTGTCGGCCACCGCCGCGAGCGAATCGACGAGCGCGATCGATGCACTGTCGCCGCTCAGTCCGATCTGTAGCTGCAGGGAGAGCAGCGTCCCCATCGCGCTCAGCGAGTCATCGATGGCGGTGTTCTGAAGCTGGCCCGCATTGACGGCCGCGAGTCGCACATCCAGCTCGCTCACGTCGCCGACGTCACGGCGCAGCTGTGCGATCTTCAGGAGGCTGTCCGCGTCGTCCGCCGTGCGCCGCGACAGTCGCGCGTGCATGGCCGCTGCCAGTGAGCGGGTGTATGTAGTGTCGACGTCGAACAGAATCGCGGCGCGGTCATACGCGAACTGATAGCGGGCGGCGTCGCGGGCGGCCTCCGCCGCCCCGATCCGCGGCGCACGCAGCCACGGCAGGTCCAGCGGCAGATCGCTGAGCGCGTGGTAATTGGGCGTGTCCTTGGTATAGCTGCCCGACACCGTGGGATTGGGAAACGCACGGGCGGTTCGTACGGCCCCCAGCGCCGCGGCGGTATCCGCGCGACCGAGCGCCACGCGCGCCCCGCGAATAAGAGCGGCGGCAGCGGCATCGGCGCGGGTCACCGGTTGCTGAACGAGCAGTGCCCCCCCCACCCCTAGGACTAACAGCAGCATGGCGGGAAACTAGCCTCGCGACCTTACAGGACGCTTACACGCCCGGTGGGAAATCGATCTGGACGCGCGTGCCGGAGGAGTCGGAAGAGACCGAGATCCGGGCGTTATGGAGGTCGGCAATCCAGCGCGCGATCGGAAGGCCAAGCCCGGAGCCCTCCGCCTGGCTGCGGGTGCTGTCACCCCGATAGAAGCGCTCGAAAACTCGCGGCAATTCCTCGGGAGGAATGCCGACGCCGCTGTCGGATACGATCACGGACCGCTTGCCGTCGCGGGCCGTAACGTCGAGCCGGACGCGCCCGTCGTGGGGTGTGTACTTGATCGCGTTGTCGAGCACGATGAGCAGCAGTCGCTCGACGAGCTCCGGATCGCCGAGAATCTGCGCCTCCTCGAACGATCCGACGACCAGCGACACGCCCTTGCGCTCGGCGAGTGCGCGGACGGCGGCGACTGCCTGTGAGGCGACGTCGTCGAGGTAGAGTGAGCCGCGCACCACGCGGCGCTCTCCGGCGTCGGCCCGCGCGAGCAGGAGCAGATCGCCGACAATCCCGCCCAGTCGATCCGCTTCCCGCTCGATGGCCTGGAAGGCGGCAGCGTCGCCCGCCGGATCACGCGGCTGGGCGAGCGCAACCTCCGTTCGCGTGCGCAGCAGTGTGACCGGCGTGCGCAGCTCATGCGCGGCGTCGGCCATGAAGCGCCGCATCTGCTCCACCGAGCGCTCGACCGGAACGGTGGATTGGCGGGCCAGCACGAACCCGCCGGCGATCACCAGGATCAGCGCTCCCAGCGTCGCGGCGCCGAACGTGCCGATCAACCAGGCGTACTGATCCGCGATCTGCGGCCGCTCCGCAACGGCCCCCGCAACGTACGACGTGCCGGATGGAGTCGTGAACCGCTCGGCATAGAGGCGGTATTGCCCGCCGTCGGGCGCCTTGCGCTGGAGATTTACGCGACCCGCCACGGCCGCACCGCGCGCGGCGGTGTCGATCCAGGCGGCGACCCGCGCGGGCGTCAGCACCTGACCCGTCGCATCGAAGAGGTACAGCGAGCGATCCGGGATGTGCAGCTCTTCGACCGCGTCCGCCGGACGGCCCGCGGCACGCTCCGCCTCGAGCTCGGCCGTGGCGGTCTTCACCGCCGCCGTCGCCGCGATCAATGACGCGTCCAGGCGCCTGGCGATCTGCACGCTAATGGCGACGAAGACACCGGCGCCGAGCAACAGCAGAATGATGGCGAATGTGGCGGCGTACCAGAGCGTCAGCCGGACCCGCAGCCGTCCCAGCGTCACGAGAGCGCCCTCCCTCCGATCCGGTAGCCGGCGCCGCGGACCGTCAGAATGAGCTTCGGCTCGAACCCATCATCGATCTTGCCGCGCAACCGGCGAACCAGGACCTCCAACACGTTCGCGAATGGATCGTGATTGTCGTCCCAGATGTGCGCCGTAATCGCGCTGCGATCGACGACCTGGCCCGAATGTCGTAGCAAAAGCTCCAACAACGCGAACTCCTTCGCGGTCAGCGCGATGGGCCGACCGGCGCGTCGCACCACGCGTGATCCCACGTCCATTTCGAGATCCGCCACACGTAGTATGGCCGGTGTGAGTGCCAGCGCGCGCCGGCGCGCGAGCGCTTGCAGGCGCGCGACCAGCTCGCGAAACGCGAATGGCTTGGTGAGATAGTCGTCCGCGCCGGCTGTCAAGCCGCGGACCCGATCATCTACGGCGTCCAGTGCGGTCAGCATGAGTACGGGAGTGTCAACGGCGTCGCGGCGCAGCTGCGCACACAAGTCGAATCCGGTTCCCCCGGGCAGGCGGACGTCGAGAATGATGACGTCGTAGTCCCCCGCCTGCGCCCGCGCCTGTCCATCGGCAAACGTCGTCGCGACGGTGGGGTCGATGCGCTGCTCGCGCAGGCCGTCACGCAGTAATCCGGCCAGCGCCGGGTCGTCCTCGACGATCAGCACCCTCACGCAGCCAAGATGCGCGAGCGCGTGACGCCCGCGCCAGAGGCTGTTACGTTTCGGCTCTATGATCGGCTGGCTCGCGCTCGCGCTCCTCTCGCGACGGTACCGACCCAACGCGGTGGACGCACCATGGCGCTGGACGAGCGCACGCATCGCCTGTACACCGTTGCCGCGCAATACGGCGAGCCGCCCGCGCCGACTGCCGACCGCCGACCGCCCACGCCCTCGACCCCCGATCATTCCGGGATCGGTGGTCGTGGTCGTGTTGCAGCGTTAGCAGAGCGCTACTTGCTGCCGACGATGGTCCGGTAGCTGTCGGGATTCCACTTGGGGCGCTCGGCGGCATTCGCCACTTCGGCGCCGAGATAGAACACGAGCTGCGCGACGCGCGACTCCTTTTCGGTGTCGATCTTGTCCGGCGAGTCGCCGACCTGGTGGTAATCCTCGTGCGTGCCGTTGAAGAAGAAGAGAATCGGCACGCCCTTCTTGGCGAAGTTGAAGTGATCGGATCGGCGATAGAAGTCCTGGTCCGGCCATAGGTCGTCGATCGGCTGCATGTCCAGCTCGGGATGGGCGGCGGCGATGCGATTCAACGTTGCGCCGAGATCGGAGTGCTCCTTGCCGATGGCGACGATCGTGTCGCGCCAGTTGCGACCAATCATGTCCATGTTGAGATCGGCGACGATGTTGGTGATCGGCACCGCCGGATGATTGGCGAAGAACTCGCTGCCCCACAGCCCTTTTTCCTCCCCGCTCACGTTCAGGAAGATGATAGAGCGTTTCGGCCGCGGGTTCATGCCGGCGAACGCTTCTGCGATTTCCACCACCGCCACCGTCCCCGACCCATCGTCGTCGGCACCATTGCAAATCGAGTCGGTACCCCTGGCCTGGCAACCGCCGCTGCCGCGCGGCCCCGCGACTCCGATATGGTCCATGTGGGCGCTGAAGACCACGTATTCATTCCGGAGTGTGGGATCGTTCCCTTCGAGAATCCCCACGACGTTCGGCGCCAACCTGCGGCCCGCGGGCTGAATCCGGGCGTGCACGTGTAGCTGCGCGCCGAGCGGTTTCACGGCGAACATCCCAGAAGCCTGCGAAGTCCCGAAATCGGCTCCGAGCGCGATACCAACGCGCTGAAGTGATGCAGCGCGGACACGGAGCAGGAGCGGTCCGCCGACCTGCCGGCTCGGATCGCGGAGTTGCGCG
>Ga0209761_1000782_pt1 | contig 20143 bp, 17 predicted proteins | sample GraSoi013_1_40cm_4_FD_185818 | JGI IMG/M metagenome (GOLD analysis project Ga0209761, IMG submission 185818) | Grasslands soil microbial communities from the Angelo Coastal Reserve, California, USA - Sample 09_25_2013_1_40cm (SPAdes) (version 2) | ecosystem: Environmental > Terrestrial > Soil >...
CAGACCGGGCTCGCCTTCTACAAGGCAACGCTGCAGAACCTGGGGCCCGCGGTGAGTGCCACCGTCGTTCGCGACCGACTGATCGGAGTCGCCTTCGGGCTGATCGTTTTTGGCCTTGTGGAGCACGCATTGTGGCCCGTCCGGGCGGCGGATCGAATGCATGCGCGGCTCGCCGACGTCTTCCGCTCTCTCGCTGCATTCGCCCGGGTGGCGTCACGACCGCTGGACGATCCGCGGGACGTGGATGCGCGTCGCCAGTTGATCTCGCAGCAGGTGACTGACGTGCAAGGGTTCGTCGAGTCGTCAAAGTTCGAGCCCGGCGCGGGCGCCTCGGATGCGCAGGAGGTCGAACGGCTGACCGCCGATGCCCAGGCCGTGTTCATCGTCCTGTTGGCTATAGCCCGAGACGCGGCGATATCCACTGAGGGTCCGGACGCCGTGCGGGCAGAGACGATTCGCTTCGATGACGATTTGGCGGTGGTTCTCGAGGTGCTTGCCGATCGCATCGGACGGGGCCGGGTGGCGGCCGCGAGCGAGGTCAGTGGTGCACTGGCCGCCTTCGAGCGGTCGACCGCCGCGCAGGTCGACGCTGCCGGAGGGCACGCGCCCGGCGCGGGGGCGCTCGAGCTGTATCGCGAGCTCGCCCTCGCCGTGAATCGGCTGGCTTCGAGCGCTGGCCGCTCGATTCCAACCGCCGCACGTTCGATCGTGGCTGGTTGAGTTCGTCACGGAGGGGCAGGTGTTGATGAAGCCGGGTACGTCCGCGGTATTCGTGCTGGACTCCGAGGGAGACATGGAGGTGATCCTGCATGCGATTTGTGGTCTCGGTGGGACAGCGTTGAAGACGAACGCGGATGTGGAGCGGGCACGGTCGATCCGATCCGCTCTCGCGGCGGCTCTCGGTGGCCCCGGTGCCTGATCTACTGGGCGAGTACGGCGTCGCCGTCGTATTCGCATGGGCGTTTGCCGTGCAGGCCGGACTGCCCGCTCCAGCTGTTCCGACGCTGCTTGGAGTCGGCGCTCTGTCGGGCTCCGGCCACATGGACCTCGCGGTCTCCATTCTTGCGGCGATGATCGCCACTCTCGGCGCGGACATACTCTGGTATTCGCTCGGCCGGTCGCGAGGTCCTCGAGTGTTCGAGATCCTCTGTCGATTCTCCCTGGATCCTGATTCACTCATCCGGCACGCCAAGGAACGATTCGCCGCGCATCAGGCCAGATATCTCATCGTGGCCAAGTTTTTGCCCGGCGTGAACCCACTCGCTGCCGGTCTTGCCGGCGTGGTCGGTCTGAGACCAGCTTCTTTCCTGCTGTACGCCGCGGCGGGAGCTTTGCTCTGGGCCGGTGCCTGGATCATGCTCGGCTATCTCTGCGCAGATGCCATCGCGGTAATCGCGACTTGGAATGCCCGTTTCGGGATGCCTCTGGTCATCGGAACCGCGGTGGCGCTGATTCTCTACATCGCAATCAAGTACGCGCTGCGGCGCCGCTTCCAGCGTCATCTCCGGAAAGCGCGCATCGACCCGATCGAGCTCAAGAGACGGATGGAGGCCGGCGACCCAGTGGCGATCGTCGACCTGAGGACAGAGCTCGACATCGAGACGACTCCGTACGGAATCCCTGGAGCGCGTTGGATCCCTCCCGAGATGCTGCGCGATCCGCATCAACTGATCCCGAAAGGCAGCGAGGTCGTCTACTGCGCGGATCCGAGAGAGGCGACAAGTGCTCGGATGGCCCTCCTGCTGAGCTCTCACGGTTACAAAAACCTCCGTCCTCTCAGCGGTGGGCTCGAAGGATGGCGCCGCGCTGGATTCGCCGTCGTACCCCTGCGTGGGGTCGGCCCGTGTCGTCGCGGCGTTCTTCGTCCTGATGACTGCGCTCCGGTACACGCCGCGAAATCTGACGGCGAGGCGAGCTCGACATGAACAGTGCGCTCGCCGTACCCGATGCGACGCTGGCCGTGAGACACCGCGAGCCTGACGGCGTGGTGCTGGAGTTCGCCGGCCACTGGTTGAGCCAGCGCGGACTGCCAGAACCGTCGAGCACGCTGGGTGAGTTGCGCGCTGCGGGGGTCAGTCACCTTACGTTCGACGCCCGACAGATCACAGCATGGGATTCGGGACTCGTCACGTTCGTGCTCAAGGTGCTCGGCGAGATGCAGGCGCGGGGCGTAGCTGCCGACCGCGCCGGACTCCCAGACGGCGTTCGCCGGCTCATCGCGATGGCGGAAGCCGTACCCGAGCGGCAGACCGGGCGCACCGGCGCGCCGCCGCCGTGGCTGGCACGTCTCGGCACCAACGCGATCGCGACGGCAAGGGCCGTCACGCTCGGGCTCGGCTTTCTCGGCGAAAGCCTGCTTGCCTTCGGTGCCCTGGCGCGCCGGCGCGCGCGGTTTCGTATCTCGGATCTTCTCCTGGTCGTGCAGGACTGTGGCCCGCGCGCGGTCGGCATCGTGAGCCTGATCAGCTTTCTGATCGGGCTCATCCTCGCGTTCGTCGGCGCCGTCCAGCTCCAGCAGTTCGGCGCCTCAATCTTCGTCGCCAACCTGGTCGCGATCGCGATGACGCGCGAGATCGGATGCATCATGACCGCCATCGTCATGGCGGGCCGAACCGGCGCCGCCTTCGCGGCTCAGCTCGGCACGATGAACACGAATCAGGAGATCGACGCGCTGGCCACCATGGGCATATCGCCGACGGAGTTCCTCGTGCTCCCGCGGATGCTCGCGCTCATCGCCATGATGCCGTTACTTACCATCTACTCGGACCTGGTCGGAATCCTGGGCGGCGCGGTCGTCGGCATCGGCATGCTGGGCCTGGGTTCCACCGAGTACATCGAGCAGACTCGGGCGGCGGTACACGTGAGTGACTTCCTGATCGGCATCACCAAGAGCTCGGTATTCGGCGTGGTCGTCGCGCTGGCGGGCTGCCTGCGGGGGATTCAGTCGGGCCGCAGCGCTGCCGCGGTCGGCCTTGCGGCCACCTCCGCGGTCGTGACGTCGATCGTCTGGCTCATCGTCCTCGACGGGATCTTCGCGGTGATCCTCAATGTCCTCGGCTTCTAACCACGCCTCGCGCATTCACGTGAGCGGCTTGACGATGGCGTACGGAAGCTTTGTGATCCAGCACGACCTGGACTTCACTGTCGAGCAGGGTGAGGTCTTCGTCATCATGGGCGGGAGCGGTTGCGGCAAGAGCACGCTGCTCAATCACATGGTCGGCCTCAAGGCGCCGGCGCGAGGAGACGTCGTCTACGACGGCCAAAGCTTCTGGACCGCGACGCCCGAGGCAAAGGAGGACGTGCGCCGGCGCTTCGGCGTGTCATTCCAGCAGGGGGCGCTCTGGAGCTCGATGACGCTGGCGGAGAACGTCGGCCTGCCGCTGCAGACGTTCACGCGGCTTCCCGCAAATCAGATCCGCGACATCGTATCGCTCAAGCTCGCGCTGGTTGGCCTGGCCGGCTACGAAGAATTCTATCCCTCCGAGATCAGCGGCGGGATGCTCAAGCGTGCCGGTGTCGCGCGGGCCATGGCGCTCGACCCCGATATCCTGTTCTTTGACGAGCCGTCCGCCGGGCTCGATCCGCTGAGCTCGCGGCGGCTCGACGATCTCATCCTGGAACTACGCGACAGCCTCGGCGCCACCATGGTGGTGGTGACACACGAGCTGGCCAGCATCTTCGCCATCGCGGACAACGCGGTGTTTCTCGACGCCGAGACCCGGACCATGATCGCCTGGGGTCCGCCAAAAACACTCCGCGACGAGTCCCCGAACCCCACAGTACGGAGATTTCTGCGGCGTGGCGAAGCAGGAGGCATTAAGGTATGAGCGTACGTGCCAATCCGACCGTCATCGGCGCTTTCGTCCTGGGCGCTTCCATCCTGCTCGTGTCCGGCCTCCTGCTCTGGGGCGGCACCGGGATGTTCAAGCCCAAGTATCGCGTCGTGATGTACTTCGACGCCGCCGTGACCGGTCTTCAAAAGGGAGCACCGGTCCTCTTGCGGGGTGTTCGCGTCGGCGAGGTGACAGACGTGCAGATCCGCTGGGGCACGTGGCTCGCCACGGTCTACGCCGATCTCGAACCCGACGCCCTGAAGGGAGTCCGGCCCCGCGACCTCGACGACGCGCTTCAGCGGGTGATCCGGGACCGCAACTTGCGCGCCCAGCTCCGGGTGCAAAGCTTCGTGACCGGAGTGCTCTACGTCGCGCTCGACGACTTTCCCGGCACGCCGGTGGTGCTGCGTCGCCTCGACAAGGACGTCCACGAGCTGCCGACTGTTCCGACCACCATCGAGCTGTGGACGGCAAAGGTCGAGAAGATCGCCGACGCGCTGGCGGCGCTGCCGCTCGACGAGCTCGCGCGCTCGACGATCGCGACGGTTGACGAAGCACGGCGCATCTTGAAATCCCCGGAAGTCGCGAGCTCGCTGAAGAGCCTCGACGTGATCCTCAGCGATGGCCGCGGGCTCGTCCGGCGCGTCGACACCCTCGCCGCCAACGTGAACGCTCAGGTCGGCCCGCTCTCCAGCGACGCCCAGGCAACCCTCAAGTCCGCCCAGGCCACGCTCGCCAACGGACCGGCGCTCGTGCAAGACCTCCATCGTGTCGTCGCAAAGATCGACGCACAGATCGAACCGCTGCTCGTGTCGCTGAAGAAGTCTTCGGATACGGCCGGCACGACGTTGGAGCGCGCGCAGGTCACCCTGGCCGGCGTTGACGGGACTCTGAATCAGGACTCGGCGCTTGGCTACGAGCTCGTCAAGTCGCTGCAGGAGCTTCGCGAGACGTTGCGAGCGCTCGGATCGCTGGCCGACTACCTGGAGCGGAACCCGAGCGCGTTACTGTACGGGGCTCGCCGTCCGAGCGCGAACGGAGGCCGATGATGCGCGTCCAAGCCAGCCGCTTCGCCTGGTTGATCCTCACGGCCGGTGTGCTGGCCCTGGCAGGCTGCATGTCGGTCGCCGATCCGACCAAGTACTACGTGCTCTCGCCGACGTCGCCGCGCGAGCCCACGCCCACATCCTCCGCGTCAAGTGTCGCCGTCGGCGTCGGTCCGGTGCTGATTCCCGGTTACCTCGACCGGGTGCAGATCGTCACGCGTGACGCAAACGACGAGGTCGCCGTCGCGATGTACGACCGCTGGGCGGAACCGCTCGAGCGCGGTATCGCGCAAGTGCTCGCGGACAATCTCGGCGCGCACGTGGGGAGCGAGCGGATCGCGGTCTTTCCGTGGCGCGGCGGAGTCGGGCGAGTGCTCGATTATCAGGTGGTCGTCGTGGTACTGCGCTTCGAGGGCTGGCCCGGGCGGCAGGCGACCCTAGACGCGCGGTGGCGCCTTGTCGGTAAGGACGGCAACGAGCTCGCCCTGAAGCGCTCCACTATCAACGAGCCTGTTGCCGGACAGGGCTACCAAGCGCTCGTCCAAGGGATGAACCGGTTGCTCTCTTCTCTGGCGCGGGAGATCGCGTCGGAGATCCGGTCACGTGCCGACACGTCTGCGCGGTCGCAGTTTTGAGTGATAGGAAGATGTAGCGAACACGTCCTCAACGAGGCGCGTGCGGGGAGCAGATCGATTGTGTCGTCGGCTGTGCCGTTATCGTGCCGGGCAGGCCGCTCCGGAATCCGCCCATGCCTGCATCAGGGCGGCGAATGAAGCCTGACTGCAGGGTGCGGGTTCGCGCCCTTCCTCTTCCTCGAGAAACGGCGTCCGCGGTGGGGCGACGTGAAAAACCACGAGCTTCGTCGGCACATCTCCCCAATTGACGGCTCGAATGACTTCTCCGGTTGGCTCCGCGATCGCGTGACCCGCCTTCACCTCGGTCGCCGGGCGTAAGTCGGCCTCGATGATGAAGCCGGGGATGTTCAGCGAGAGGAAGCGGGGCGAGAGGAGGCCGTCCACCTCGTCCTTCTGCACACTGTCGAACACCCGCTCTCAGTCTGGGTGCGGATAGGCCGCTCGATCAGGATAATGCCCAGTCGCCGTGCGGCCTCCCGATACCGGTCCAGCCGGGAGACGGCATACGGGTCGCCGGCGTCGTCCCGGTGCGATAATCCATTTCTTCGACACGGGTCACTTCGCGCTGGAAACGCATGCAGCAGAGATCGCGGCCGTGATCCGCGACTTTTTGGCACCCTGAATCTGTACCGAGCACCTAGAGGACCGCCATGCGTGCAATCGTCTTAGAGAAGTTCGCAGGCAACAGGCGCTTAAAGCTCGGGACCTATTAGGATCGTCGCGGCCTCGTAGAGGGCGTAGGCGGCGAGCAGAAGGAGCGTGATTCCCACGACCCACAGCGCCCGGCGCTCGAGCGCCTCGGTCGCGGCCCCCCGATGCCACGCACTTCCGCCTGGAGCCGATAGAGCAGGACGCTGCCCGCGACAACACGTCCAGCCCGAAGGCGGTGAAGAGTATCGTGTCCGGTGACATGTCTCCAAGCGCGGAATTAGCGCGGTGCGACAGGCTGGTCAGGTGGATCCTCGACCTCGGCGCCGCAGACGTCGCCATCGCCGGCGGCAAGGGCGCGAACCTGGGCGAACTCGCTTGCGCGGGCCTCCCCGTACCCGACGGCTTCGTTCTCACGACTGCGGCCTACGCGGTTGCGGCGCGCGCCGCCGGCGTCGATCCGCGCGATCCCGCCGGCGGGGCCGAGCGCCTGCGCACCGCGCCAGTACCGGGCGCGATCGCGGCCACGGCGTGCGGCGCCTACGCGGCTCTGGGTGGCGGTCCCGTCGCCGTGCGGTCGTCCGCCACCGCGGAGGATCTGCCCGGAGCGTCCTTCGCTGGTCAGCAGGACACGTTCCTCAACGTCGCGGGCGAGGAGGCGTTGCTCGACGCGGTGCGCCGCTGCTGGGCGTCGCTCTGGAACGAGCGCGCCGTCGCCTACCGCGCGGCGAACGGGATCGACGACACGACCGTCGCACTCGCCGTTGTCGTGCAGTGCATGGTCGACGCCGCGGTGGCGGGCGTGCTGTTCACGGCCAACCCGATCACCGGGACGCGTCGTCGCGCGGCGATCGACGCCGTCCGGGGTCTCGCCGACGCGCTCGTATCGGGCGCGGTCGATCCCGATCACTACCTGGTTGACGCACGCTCCGGCCGGGTATTGGAGCGCCGCGGCGACGCGCTCGACGATGCGCGGCTGCGGGAGCTGGCCGCGATGGGCGTGCGCGTCGAGGCGCACTACGGAGCGCCGCAGGACATCGAATGGGCCGTAGACCACAGCGGCACGCTTTGGCTTGTCCAGTCGCGCGCGATCACGACGCTGTATCCGCTGCCCGCGGATGCGCCGGACCCCGACCGCGACGTGCGCGCGTACTTCTCCGCCAACGTCCCGCAGGGTTTCTTCGACCCTTTCACCCCGATGGGCGTCGAGACCTTCCGGCTGATCAGCGGATCGCTCGCCGCTGCGCTCGGAAGGCCGATGCGCGATCCGATCCGCGCCAACCCGGTGCTCAAGGAAGCGGGGATGCGGATCTTCGCCGACCTTACGGAGGTCGTGCGAAGCCCGTTGGGCCGACGCGTGCTGGGCGGGGTGCTCGGGATCATGGAGGTCCGCAGTGCGCGACTCCTCCCGGCGCTCGTCGACGATCCGCGACTGTCGCCAGGCGACCGTAGATCGATGCGCGCCGCGATACGCGTCGTGGTTCGGCTGCTCGTGCGCGGGGGCGTCGCCTCGATCCTGGTCCGTGGCCTTCGGAACCCTGCTCGCATGCGCGAGCAGGTCCTCGCGGACGCCGACGCCGTCGTTCGCCGGCCCGTGGCCGCGGATCTGACGCCAGTGCAGAGGATCGATGCATTCGAGCGGCTGTTCATGGAGTGGCCGGGGCGGCTCTTCCCGAAGCTCGTCGGCCTGGTGGGAACGGCGATGGTGCCGTACGGGCTGGCGGGGTGGATCCTGGGCGATCGCGCGCGGCCCGACGAGCTGCAGACCGTGCTGCGCGGGCTCTCCCACAATCCCACGATCGAGATGGACCTCGCGCTGTGGGCGCTCGCGCACGACGCGCGCGGCAACGCGGCGTCGCTGACGGCGCTGCAGAACACGGACGCGGACGACCTCGCTGCGCGTTATCGAGCCGGCACGCTCCCGGCGTGGCTGCAGGAGCGTTTCCGTGCGTTCCTCGCGGTCTATGGGCATCGCGCCGTGGGAGAGATCGACCTCGGCGTCGCACGCTGGGCCGATGACCCGGCGCACCTGTTCCGCGCGGTGCAGGGCTACCTCAGGCTCCCCTCGGACGCCGAGGCGCCGGACGCGCAGTTCGCGCGCGGCGCGCGCGAGGCGGAGGCGATGGCCGCCGAGCTCCTCGGTCGCGTGCACGGCCCGCGGCGGCGCGTTCTCGGCGCGCTGCTGCGGAGGGTCCGGGCCAACGCGGGTGCGCGCGAGCACCCGAAGTTCCAGGTCATCCGACTGTTCGCGAAAGGCCGCGTCCTCCTCGCTCCGGTGGGCGCGGATCTGGCATCGCGCGGACTCCTGTCCTCGCCCGACGATCTCTGGTACCTGACCCTCGCGGAGATGCGGCGCGCGGTCCGCGGCGAGGACCTGCGCGCCCTGGTCACGGAGCGTCGCACCCAGTACGGGCGCGAGATGGTCCGCCGTCACATCCCGCGCGTGCTCCTCTCCGATGGAACGGACGTCGAGGCCGCATATGCGCCACCCGCGGACGGCGCGTTACGCGGGTCCCCTGCGTCGCCAGGGACCGTGACCGCCGTCGCGCGCGTCGTGCGCTCGCCCCATACCGCTCGTCTCGAACCGGGCGAGATCCTCGTCGCTCCGTCCACCGATCCGGGGTGGACCCCGCTCTTCCTCACTGCGGGCGGGCTGGTGATGGAGATGGGCGGGATGATGTCGCACGGCGCGGTCGTCGCGCGCGAGTACGGCATTCCCGCGGTCGTCGGCGTCGCGGGCGCGACCGAGCGGATCGCGACGGGCCAGCGCATCACGGTCGACGGGTCCGCCGGAACGGTGGCGCTCGAGGCGTAGTGCCGCGGACGCCGCGCTCACGCAGGGTCTGTCGTGCGCTGGTAGCGATGTGCCGCCGCTATCGTGAGGCCGCGCGCCCTGACCGAGCGCCAGAAGCACGAGCAGGAGAAGGCCGAGCAGCTGAGAAGCTGACGGGCTCCAGGCTCGCTTCGCCCCGGCAATGCGGCATGCGCGCGACCTCCCTGGCTCTGGTCGATCGTCCGACTGCGCTTGCGTGAAGTCCGGCCGCGGAAGAGCCCGCGGGGTGGCACCAGGCCGTGGCACCGGCCAGGGACGTTGGCGAAATTACTGCCCATGGGCTCGCCCTCTCAAGGCTGAAACACGGATTCCCCACCGGTGGTCAAGCGCGTCAGAGCGCTTGTGTGAGCGCCGCTCGCCGACGGGCAGGGTCGTACGTCGTCTGGTCCGCGAGCATGGCCATGAGCACGGTGAGGAGACGATCAACAACGCCCCGCAGCGCCCGGCCGTGGCTGTGCCCGCGCCCGCGGAGCCGCTGGTAATGGTGGCGACTGTGCGCGTCGTACCGCACGCTGATGAAGCCCCAGTAGTAGAGCGCATTGCGGAGGCGCGGATTGCAGGCGTAGCGCATGCCGACGAGGAGACGTTTGCCACTCTGCCGCGTCACCGGCGCGACGCCGGCCTGGGTGCGCAGGCCGTGATAATCTCGGGCGGCCAAGAGCCGCGAGGCCTCGGCAAGCATCGTGGCGGCGACGACTCTCCCGACACCTGGCAAGGACCGGAGGATCGTCACGTCACGATGCCCCTGATGCTCCCCCGTCGTGGCGAGGGCGTCCAGCAGGCGCTCGATGCGCCGCGCGCAGTCTCGCCGCTGGCGATCGACGAGTTCGAGGCGTGGGATCAGCAGCGCCGCGTGAGCGCTCGCCGCCTCCACCGTGCCCGGCGCCACACGGAGCGGGGTGGTCTGAAGTGCGGCCAGCACCTGGTCGGCGGTCAGGCGGCGGATGCGGTGCTCGCGCAAGAGCGCCACGACGGCCGCTCGCCGGAGCCGCCGGGCGGCGGCGGGCGTGGGCGCGAGCCCCTGTCCCGGTCAGAAACCTGATCGACGTTGCCGAAGCGGCTGCCTGCCCACCCTGATATCAACGAGTGGACCGAGGGGCCGCGCTTGGGCGGCGTCGGCCACGGTATGAGAACCCACTGGCACCGTGGGCAGAAGTCAGGACTGGCGTCAGGCTTTGGCCGACAGGCGGGCTACCGCTGAATCCGGTGGCACTCAGGCGGCGCGCTGATAGCGGCGATGAAGTCCGCCGACCTGTGGGATCGCGAGGATGCGCCCGCACGCTGGCGGCTGCACGTCGCGCGGATGGGGGCTGTTGTTGTGGAGGGCCTGATGCGGGCGCGTGGCGTTGTAGTACGCGAGGTAACTGCGCAGCAGGCGTCGGAGATGCCGTTCGTTGAACACGATGACGTGATCGAGGCATTCCCGTCGAATCGATCCGATGACGCGCTCCGCGAATGGATTCTGCCAGGGCGCGCGTGGGGCGATGAGGACCTCGCGAATCCCCATGCCTTTCACCCGCCGTGCGAACATGTCGCCGTAGATGGCGTCGCGATCGCGGAGCAGGTACTTGGGCGCTGTCTCTTCCGGGAAGCTCTCGACAAGCTGTTGGACGGTCCAGGCGGCGGTTGGGTGGTCGGTGACGTTGACATGCACGAGTTCTCGCCGGTCGTGCCGAAGGATCAGGAACCCGAAGAGCAAGCGGAAGGTGAGGGTGGGAACGACGAAGAAGTCGAGGGCGACAATGTCACCGATATGCGCCTCAAGGAAGGTGCGCCACGTCGAGGCTGGCCGCGGCGAGGGGCGCCGCATGTACTTCGCGACCGTGAGCTCAGCCACGTCGTAACCGAGGAACCGAAGCTCGGCCTGGATGCGGCGCCTGCCCCACGTGAGATTCTCGCGAGCCATGCGGCGAATCAAGTCACGGATCTCGCGATCGATCCGCGGGCGCCCGGCGGCGCGAGTTCGCGATTTCCAACGCCAGTAGAGCTGAAAGCCCTTGCGATGCCAGGCAAGGACAGTGGCGGGTTGAACGATCAGCAAGCTGGACCGCCAGCCCGTCCAGAGGCGTGAAAGGCAGACCCAAAAGAGTCGATCCCGCCGGCACACTTTCGGGCGAGGAACTGATCGCTGCAGCACCGCCAACTGCTGCCGTAGGGCGACATTCTCGAGGCTGACGTTGGCCGCGTCGACGCACAGGATGCGAAGGAAGGTCCAGACACCGAGGACGAAGAGGATCATCAGGGCTCCGGTCGAGTGGGGATGACGACCCAGCCGAAACTCTACTCTGAAAGGGACCGGTGTCGTGTAACACCAGTTACCGTCAGACCATATGAACTTTTTGACCGGCACAGGCCAGAGCCGCGACAATGAGGTAGGCGGTAAACATGGGGAGCTCTAATCCCACATTTTCGTTTTGAGAGGTGAACGGATCAGGCCATAATCGCGTAACACCCGCAAGAAATGCGGCTCTCGGCGGCTCATCGCTGGTCCGGAGGGCATCATCCAGTGGGTGACGCGAAATCAAGCCCGATTCGCCTCTCGTTCAATCCCCAACTTCGCGTCGAGTTCCGCGGAGCCACGGTCACCTCCGATGCTGGGCTGTTGCTCCTGCGCGAGTTGGACGAACGCCTTGGCCTTGACGCCCTGATCGAGCGGCACCTCACTGATCCGCGCACCGGACACAATCGGCAATTTCCGTTACCAGACCTCTTCCGCCAGTCGATCTACAGCCGCCTGGCGGGCTACGAGGACACCAACGACGCGGAGCGGCTGGCCGAGGATCCGACGTTTCGGATGCTGGCCTCACGCGAGCGCCGAGAAGCCAGCGTCGCCCTCACCTCCACCCTGCAATGGTTCGAGACCGAAGTCCTCGCGGCAGAGCGGAACTACCAAGGACTTACTCGCCTCAACACGGCACTGATCCAGCACGCTTCGACGCGATCACCGAACCCGAGGGTGACTCTCGATATCGACAGCTCCGAGAGCCCGGTCCACGGCGCCCAAGAGCAGTCCGCCTACAACGGCCACTTCGAGTCCGTGTGCTACCATCCCCTTTTCGTCTTCAACCCGGACGGCGACTGCCTCGCGGCCAAGCTCCGTCCGGGCAACGTCCACAGTGCCGACGGGTGGGACGACGTACTCCTCCCCATCATTGACCGATACCGCGCGCAGGGCCAAACGGTCGTCGTCCGCGCGGACGCGGCGTTTGCCCTGCCCGCCCTCTACAAGGCCTTGGAACGGCGAGAGGTGAGGTACGCGATCCGCCTCCCGGCCAACGACGTGCTGGAGCGGCGCATCGAGGATCTGCTCACTCGGCCCCGCGGCCGGCCCAGCTACGCGCCGCTCGTCCGCTACCGCAGCTTCGAGTATCAGGCCGCCTCTTGGAACCGACCTCGCCGGGTGATCGCCAAGATCGAGCATCACCTTGGGGAACTCTTCCCTCGGGTGGGCTTCATCGTCACCACCCTGACCGGCACGAATCGCGCCGTCGTCCGCTTCTACAACCAGCGCGGAACGGCCGAGCAGTGGATCAAAGAGGGCAAGACCGCCACCCACTGGACCCGGCTCTCGTGCCATCGGTTTCGGGCCAACGAGGTGCGATTGCTCCTCGGGGTCATCGCCTATAACCTCGGCAATCTGCTGCGCCGGCTCGTTCTGCCGGTCGCCATCCAGAGCTGGTCCCTGACGAGTCTCCAGCAGCGGCTCTTCAAGACCGGCGGGCGGCTGATCCGGCATGCGCGGTACTTCGTGCTCCAGCTGGCCGAGAGCTACTTGACGGGGAGCCTCTTTCGGCAGATTCTCGGGCGTATCGAGCGACTCGCGTGGCACCCCACGTGATCGAGCGCGCCACACCAGGAGCCGGGGGGATGAGGAGCGGCGCTCGAAGCAGCGGAGGTGTCTCTGAACACGACCGTCGGAGTGACCAAACTTACAAGCATGGGACCTCGGACGGTACAGGCGTCGCGAGAATGACGTCCGTCAGCGTGCCGGAAAGGGTGAACGAGCTGCGCGACAGGGTAATGCGCCCGTTCAACGCCACGACAGAGGGCAGACAGGGGTCCATATCGGGAATCCCGGCTCAAGAAGCTTATTGTGGAGAAGGGCGTCACCTACGTCTGGCGTCTGGTCAGACTCCGCGAAGCGGTTTTGCCACCGGGACCGGCGGAACGCCCCAGCCTGCTGAAGCTGCTCGATGGAATGCTCGCCAGGCTTGCCCCCACTCAGGAGTTCGCTATCGTCGATTCGTATCTCTTGCCGGCAGACGCACCGGCAGACTACTTACCGGAGCTGTTGTCATTACTCGAACCCATCGCGCGCGCGCGCTGTGCCGTCAGGCCGCTGGCATCGAGGATCTCGTCGGGTTTGACATCCCTCTAGATGTCAGAGGAAGAAGCGAAATGACGAGCGGCATGTTCTGGATGACTCCAGCGCAGTTGCTCGATCGATTTGAGTACCAAGCCGTGCAAAACCCGTCCGATCCACAATTCTCTAAAGGCATTCCAATCATTCACAGGTGGGCCATGCTTTGCTCCACCGAGAATGTGTCGCAGGCCCAATTCGACGAGTTGATTCGTCGGTTCGAAGCAATCGACCGCAACGATGTGGGATCGCAGCTTTACGATCTGTGGATTCATGTGGTGGTTTGGGGTGAGCGCCTCGGCCTTGCGGTACCGGATCGTCACCCCTGGCATCGCCGCTAAGATAACTTCGCGAATCGCCGCTAATGACTATTTCGTGATGCCGACGAAGTTCGGTCCCCTGAGGCGCCGGACGATCGAAACCTGCCTCGGAAACTGCACCGATTTGCAGGTGATCTGTCCAACCCCCGGCAGACCCCCCCGGGGTCACCACCGAAGTCTTTGTCACTTCTGAGGGCCCTCGCGCTCTTGGACCGCTGAGTGCGAGACTCCAAAATCTCCCCAAATCGAGCAGCGTGCGTGCCACTCTTCCTCGAGCGCGGCCCCGTCCGCTCGCAGGGGCGACGGCGAACGCGTATCGTGCCCTATCGAGACCGTGGAGTCCAGTGAAGGCAGCACGCGTACACTGGGCACGAGGAGATGGGGTGCGCGCGACGGACGTCAGCCGCCGCCCAGATAGGCCTTCTGGATGAGCGGGTTCTCGAGCAGCTCCTGCGCGGAGCCGGCGAGGACGACTTCGCCCATCTGAAGCACGTAGCCGCGATGGGCGATCGAAAGCGCCATGTTCACATTCTGCTCGATCACGAAGATGGTGGTGCCTTGCTCGTTGATGGCGCGGATGATGTCGAAGACCTCCTCCACCAGGCGCGGAGCGAGGCCCATGGACGGCTCGTCCATGCAGAGCAGCGTGGGCCGCGTCATCAGCGCTCGGCCGATGGCCAGCATCTGCTGCTCGCCACCCGACATCGTGCCCGCGAGCTGATGGCGCCGCTCCTTGAGCAGCGGGAAGAGGCCGAACACGCGATCGAGCTCCTCGGCCCAGCCGGGCTCCGCCCGCCGCGTGTAGCGGCCCATCTCGAGGTTCTCGAGGATGGTCATGCGCGGGAACACGCGACGGCCCTCGGGCACGGGGGCGATCCCGCGCTTGACGATCTCGCTCGTGCGCAGGGCGTGGATCGGCTGGCCCCGGAAGCTGACCGTCCCCTCGCTCGGCCGCACCAGCCCGAGCACCGTCTTCATGGTGGTGGACTTGCCGGAGGCGTTGCCGCCGAGCAGCGAGACGATCTCCCCCTCGCGAATCTCGTAGCTCACTCCCTTGAGCACGTGGAGTGAGCCGTAGTGGGTGTGGACGTCGCAGAAGTCGAGCAGGACCCCCCCCGAGGCCTTCATGCCACGCGGCGCCGCCGGCCCAGGTAGGCCTCGATCACGCGCTCGTCGCTCCGTACCTGGGCCGGCACGCCCTCCGCGATCTTCACGCCGTGATCGAGGACGACGACGCGGTCGGAGACGTCCATCACCACGTCGAGCTTGTGCTCGATCAGGATGATCGTGATCCCGAGGCCGCGGAAGGCGCGGATCACGTCCATCAACTCGAGCGTCTCGGCGGGGTTCATCCCGGCCGTCGGCTCATCCAGCAGCAAGAGCTTGGGCCTCGTCATGATCGCGCGCGCGATCTCGGTGCGGCGGCGGTTGGCGTAGGAGAGTGCGTACACCGGGTGGTCGATGCGGGGCCGCAGCCTGTTGCCGAAGATCTCGACGACTTCAAGCGCGCTCTCGACGGCCCGCCGCTCCTCCTCCCGCACGCGAGGTGGGCGGAAAATCGCGCCCAGCGTGCCGGCCTCAAGGCGCGCGTGCTCGCCCACGAGCAGGTTCTCCATCACGCTCAGGTTGTTGAACAGGCGGATGTTCTGGAAGGTGCGGGCCACCCCGCGCGTGACGATCGCGTGCGACGGCAGCCCCCCGATCTCCCGGCCCTCGAAACGAATGCTCCCGGTGTCTGGGCGGATGAGGCCGGTGATCAGGTTGAAGAGCGTGGTCTTGCCGGATCCGTTCGGCCCGATGACGCTGACCAGCTCGCGGGCTCGGACGGTGAGCGTGATGTCATGCGCCGCCATGACCCCGCCAAAGCTCTTGCGCAGTCCCTCGATCTCGAGCAGCGGACGCCCCGCCCCGCCGGCCGTCTCCGCGCGCGCCCACGAGAGACTCACCGCCGCGCCCCGGACCGGCGCGGCGGTCTGCTGCTCGCGCGTGAGCGCGGAGACGCGCCGCACCGCCGGCCACAGCCCCTCCCGCCGGAAGAGCATCATCAGCACGAGGATGAGGCCAAAGATCAGCTCGAGCGAGGTGATCAGCTCGATCCTCTGTAAGAAATCGCTCCCCACGAGACGGCCGAGGGCGTGCACGTACGCAGTGAGCTCCTGCAGGATCACGGATTGGAGAAACGCCACTAACAGCGCGGCCACCACCACGCCGCGGATCGACCCGAGGCCGCCCAGCACCACCATGACCAGAACCATTACCGACACCGGGAACGTGAACATGTCCGGCGTGGCCGTGGTCAGCTTGGCCACGTAGAAAGTGCCTCCGAGCCCGCCCACCGCGGCGCCCATGGCGAAGGCCATCAGCTTGTAGTGGACGTGATTGACACCCATGGCCCCCGCCGCCAACTCGTCCTCCCGGATAGCCATCCAGGCGCGGCCGAGCCTTGACTCCTGCAGCCGGATGGAGATCCAGACTGCGACCGCGACCAGCCCCAGGCCGAGGAAATAGTAGGGATACGGCGAGAAACCGAACTCGACACCGAAGAGCCGGGGCGTGCGAATACCGCCCAGACCCTGCGCCCCGTTGGTGAGCCCTTCCCAGTTGCGGGCGACCACCGGCACGATCTCGCCGAAGCCCAGGGTCACGATCGCCAGGTAGTCGCCCCGCAGCCGGAGCGTTGGGGCGCCGAACAGCAGGCCGAAAATCGCGCAGACGATGGCGGTGACGGCCAGCATCGGCCAGAAGGCGAAGTGGAATTGCACGGTGTCTGGCTGGCCGGGCACCACCAGACGGCTCACCTGTCCCGCCCACTCGAGCGGAGTCCACAGGCTCGACCACTCGGGCTTGAGATGCCCGGACGCGGCGACGCCGTAGCCGTAGGCGCCGATCGCGAAGAAGGCCGCATAGCCCAGGTCGAGCAGGCCCGCGAAGCCCACCACGATGTTGAGGCCGAGCGCGAGCAGCACGTAGGTGAACGCGTTGGCGGCGGCATCCACGTTGCCGGCGTTCGACGTCACGAACGGGAACAGGAGCCCGGTGCCCAGGAGGATCGGGGTGAGGATCTGCCGGCGCCGCGACACCGGCAGCGTGCGCCAGCGCTCGAGTCCTCGTCGCCCTCCGAGCCATCCGGCGAGGGCGGCCATGGCTCAGGCCTTCTGTGGGACGTGGGCGCCAAGCAGCCCGTTGGGCCGGAACACCATGACGACGATCAGGAGCGAGAAGATGATCACGTCGGTCCACTTCACGCCCACGAGCTGGCCGCCGAGGGACTGCGTGAGCCCGATAAAGAGGCCGCCGAGGACGGCGCCCGGAATGGACCCGATCCCGCCTAGCACCGCCGACGTGAAGGCGCGCAGCCCGGTGGTGTAGCCGATGTAGTAGCCGGTGAATCCGTAGTAGAGGCCAAAGAAGAGGCTGCCCGCCCCGGCCAGCGCCGAGCCCAGGAAGAAGGTGAGCACCACCACGCGGTCGACGTCGATGCCCATCATCCGGGCCGCGTCGGCATCCTGGGCGGTGGCGCGCATGGCCTTGCCGAGCGTGGTGCGCTTGACCAGGTGGCTCAGCCCGAGCATCAGAACGAGCCCGACGACGAAGAGGACGACTTGCTTGAAGGTGACCTCGGCGGCACCCACCGCCCAGCGCCAGTTGGGCAGGAGCTGCGGGAACCGCTGGGCCTGCGGGCCCCAGATCAGCAGCATGGTGTTGATCAGAATGAACGCGACGCCGATCGTCGTGATCATCGGCGCCGTGCCCGCGACGTGCCGTAACGAGCGCAGACAGATCCGCTCGATGAGCACGCCGAGGACGCCGGTCGTCGCCATGGTCGCCACGAAGAGCACCACGAGCGTGCCGACCAGCGCGAATCCGGTCAGGGACTTCGAGACCGCGGTGACGCCCATGAGGTTCAACACCACGAGCCCCACGAAGGTCCCCGTCATAAAGACGCTGAAGTGGGAGAAGTTGATCAGCTCGATGATGCCGTACACCATGGTGAAGCCGAGCGCGAGCAGGGCGTACATCATGCCAAGCGCGAGCCCGTTGACGATCTGCTGGAGGAGAACATCCACCGTGCTCATGACCGCGTCTTCATCTCAGCCGTTCTCCGGGCCGGCATGCGAGGCGCCGGCCCGGGAAGCCTCGGATCTCCGCCTACTTTTCTGGCGCCACGCCGACGTACTTGATCTCGCCGTCCCGCCACTGATAGACCGAGACAGTCCGGGTCAGGATGTCGCCGTTGGCGTCGAAGGCAATCGGGCCCTGGATCGAGCCCATCTTCGTGGCCTGGATCGCGTCCCGGAGGTTCGTGCGCGTGAGCGCCTTGTTGGCCTTGGCCGTCCGCTCCACCGCGTCGGCGATGACCAGCACCGCGTCGTAGGAGGTGATGGCGTAGTTGGTGGGGTCGCGCTTCATCTCCTTCTTGAACTTGGTCACCCACGCTTCCAGCTTCCCGGAGGTGACCAACTCCGGGGAGGCTTGGGAGCAGAACCAGCCGTCGACGGCCTCCTTGCCCGACTGCTTCGGCCACGAGAGGTCGTACACGCCGTCCGAGCCCGCCTTGATCACGCGGGGCATCACCTCAAAGCTCTGGGGGGCGAGCTTGGCCGCCGCCTGCATGACGCCGCCGTAGTACAGCGCGTCCGGGTTGAGCCCTTTGATCTTGGTGAGGATGGTCTTGTAGTCGGCTTCCTTCGGGTCGAGCCGGTCACGCCCGAGGATCTTCACGCCCAACTCGCCAGCCCGCTTCTGGAAGCTGTCCGCGATGCCGACGCCGAAGGCGCCGCCGTCGTCCAGCACGAAGACGCTCTTGATCTTCTGCGCGTGGAAGAGATAGTTGGCCATGTTCGGGCCCTGGTAGGCGTCGGTGGTCACGGTCCGGAAATAGACGGCCTTGCCCTTGGGCCGATACTGCGGCTGGAACTTGGGATCGGTGATGTCGGGATTGGTCGAGCTGGGCGTGATGGTGGCCATGTCGGCCTCGGACAGGATCGGCGAGATCGCCTTGCCCTCGCCGCTCATGACGGGCCCGACCGCAGCCATTACGAGGCTGTCCGCGATGAACTTCTTGTAGTTCGTGGCCGCCTGGGCTGGATCGTACTGACCCGCCGCCGGGGTGGCGCTGTCGAAAACCACCGCCTCGAGCTTGTAGCCGGCCACGCCTCCCTTGGCATTGATCTCCGTGATGGCCATCTGCGCGCCCTTTAGAATGGCGTCGGCGCCGTCGGCGTCGGAGCCGGTCACCGGCAGCGAGAGGCCGATCTTCACGACCTTATCCTGCGCCCTCAACCCTCCCGGGAGGCCCGTGAGCATCACTCCGAGAGCAAGGAGGGCTGTTCCGGCCACGAGAATGCGGCGATTCATGGTGTCTCCTCCTGATCGAACGTGTAGGGCTTCAAGCTGGCGCGGAGTCTAGCACGCGGCGGCCGTCGCCGGCCTGATCGCATCATCGCCGCATCAGCGGCTATGCGTGGGGCACTTGAAATGCCGAGGAGGATCACGATGCCCCCAACGCCGCGAACCGCCCATTTCGCCGGATCCAACGCCACCACCCCGAACGGTCCGCCGCTGGGAGAAGCTCTCCGCAGGCGGTCAGGAAGTACAATGCGGGTGGCTCAAAGACAGGTTCGGTGTGTCGTGGCAATCGTTCCCACTGTCTTGGGCGAGATGCTGCAGGGCAAGGACCGCGGACCACGTCTTGACGGTAGCCACGACGATCGGGTTCAAGCCGACCCGCCCGGGTGCTCTGAGCACAGCCTCATCGCCATCGTCGCGTCGAGCGTCATCGCCAGTGGCGGCCGTTGACCCGGCGAGCGCCGGGGCGCCCGCCTATGGGCGCGCTAGTCGCCAACTGGACGGCGTGGAACCATGTGCGGGCAGCCGCGGCCCTTGCAGCGGCCGCAGCGCTCACCTTGCCCTCTGTTTGCCACGCGACCGGTGACCAAGAGCTAAGATTGGGCCGTGCCGATGAACCGATACTTCCCCGAGCTCCTGGCGCCTCTCGCCCACGCGCTCCCCGAGCGCTGCGTCGTCGATGGTGAGATCGTCATCCTCGGCCCCGGCGGGCTGGACTTCGAGGCGCTGCTCTTGCGCATCCATGCCGCCGCGTCGCGGGTGATGCTCCTGGCCGCGCGATCGCCTGCCGCGTTCGTGGCCCGGGACCTTCTCGCGCTAGGCGACGAAGACCTGCGCGAGGACCCGCTGGCCGTCCGGCGCGAGCGGCTCGAGCAAGTGTTGGCGGGCGCGGCGCCGCCGGTGCACCTCTCGACGGCGACGCGCGACCGCGCCCTCGCCGAGAACTGGTTCCGTCGCGTCGAGTAAGAGGGCCACGTCACGAAGAAAGTTACCCCCGCCACTTCGCTCGCGGGTGTAGGTATGATCGCCATATAGGCAACACGCTTGAGTATGGGTCCCGCGCGCGCTATACGGCAAGTCACGAAGCGACGGGTCAGGCTAGGTCGAACAGGTCTCACC
>Ga0209761_1000783_pt1 | contig 20136 bp, 21 predicted proteins | sample GraSoi013_1_40cm_4_FD_185818 | JGI IMG/M metagenome (GOLD analysis project Ga0209761, IMG submission 185818) | Grasslands soil microbial communities from the Angelo Coastal Reserve, California, USA - Sample 09_25_2013_1_40cm (SPAdes) (version 2) | ecosystem: Environmental > Terrestrial > Soil >...
CAAAGCCTGGCGGAGCGACGAAGCCCTGAGCGGGACCTTCCCGCTCATAGCGCGGTCACGTCCACGGCGAGCGGCAGCTCGCGGCTGCCCTCCGCGCTCGACCGGTAGCAGGTCTCGATGATCTGGATGCAGGCCACCGCCTCGCGCAGCTCGCGGTTGACGAAGTCGCCGGAGCGCATCGCCGCCTTGAATTGATCGAACATCGAGTTGAACCACCTGGTGTGCGAGGCGTCCATCCAGTCGCTCTCGATCACGCCTTTCTCCAGCGCCGTCTTGCCGCTCGATTTGCCGGTGGTCAGCTCCCACTCGTCGTCGTCGATCACCAGGGCGCCGTTTTCGCCTTGCAGCGAGTAGACCACCTTGCGCACACCGGCCGTCCAGGTGAGGAAGGTGTGCGCGAACCCGTTCGGGAAGGTGAGGACGGCGTTCAAGTTGTCCTCGGTGTCCCACTGGCGCTCGAGCGTGAGCGTCTTGGCGGTGACGTGCGTCGGCAGCGAGCCGAGCCAGGCGAAGGTCAGGTAGAAGCTGTGCGATCCATGATCCATGGCGATGCCGCCGCCGGAGAGCTTGCGGTCGCGGCGCCAGTCCGTCTTCCACTCCGGCACGCCCTTGGCGTGCGTGGTCCGGAAGGTGTTCAGCGTGACGGCGCGGATGGCCCCGATGCGGCCGGACTCGATGATCTGCTGGGCGAACTTCACCACCGGGGCGTGCTTGTAGTTGTGCGCCGGGAACACCACCCGGCGATGCGCGCGCGCGGCGTCGACCAGCGCGCGCGCCTCGGCCATGCTGGTGGTGAGCGGCTTCTCGCAGAGCACGTGGATGCCGCGCTCCAGCGCGGCAAGCGCGATCTCCGCGTGCGCGTGTGGCGGCGTGGAGATGTCGATGAAGTCGAGCTGCGTCTCGCGCGCGAGCAGGTCGCGAAAGCTCGCGTACAGCCGCGCTTTCGGAATGGCCGCCCGAGCCGCTTCCAGCCGCGGCGCGGTGACGTCCGCGACGGCGACGATCTCGATGTCCTCGCGCTGCAGGTACGCCGGGTAGTGCCCCTTCCCGGCGATGAAACCGAAGCCGACGATCGCTCCCTTCAGCATCCACTCTCCTCGGAGTTCGGGCGCGCGTGTACCAGACAAAGGAGTTGTGGAAAAGCCCCCCGGCCACCGCTATAGAGAGGCGCCATGCTCACGCCCGGCTTCTCGCTCTTCCTCGCAGTCCTGCGCATCGCTGCCGGCGTTTCGCTCTTCACCTCCGGGCTGCAGAAGCTCTCCTGGTTCGCGCAGCCGCCGCTGCAGCAGAAATTCGCCGAGTGGTCGGCGCATCCCGCCAACGACGCGGTGGCGAAGTACCTGGCGTTCGTCTCGCAGTATCCGGCCGTCTTCTCGCGAGTGGTCGTGGTCGGGGAACTGGGGCTCGGAGCGCTGTTGATCCTCGGTCTGCTCACTCCGCTCGCGGCGCTGCTCGCGTTCGTGATGGTCCTCAACTTCCAGTTCGCGAGCGGGCAGATCTTCTCCCTCAACTACGTGCGCGGGCAGAGCGGACTCGCATATCTCACGATCTACCCGCTCTTGTTCTTCGGACGGGCCGGGACCGCGCTCGGGGTCGACGGCCTGATCCGCGGGGTACGCAGCTCCGGCGCGCCCTCCATGTAATCAGCGCTCGGCCATCTTCGCGGTCTGTCGCCGGCGCAAGGCATCGCGCGCCTCGACCGAGCCGCCGGCGCGGGCTTCGGCGGCCCGGGCGAGCAGTGCCTCCGCCTCGCTGCCACCGGCCACGGCGAGGCGCCGCATCGCGGACCTGCGCGCTGAGCAGGAGGCGCGCGGATCGCGCAGATCGGCGCGGGCGACGGCGATCCGGTCTGCATTGGTGGCCGAGCCGGAAAGCTCGAGCACATGCAGGGCGTCGTCCCGCGCGGCCGCGCGCTCGGAGGCGAGCAACCGCCGCACCGCCGGCGCCGCCGCCCGACCGACCTGCTCGCCGAGCAACCTGAGCAGCGCGGGACGCCAGACGGCCGGGAAGGCTTCCGCATCGAGCAAGTCAGCCAACGCCGAGATCGCTCCCTCGTCGAGCGCGCGGGGATCCTGCTTCACGGCGGCGGCGAAATCCGCGAATGCGGGGCCGAGTTGCCCGAGCGCGTGCTCCGCCTTGCCGCGCACGACCTGCACCTCGGAATCCTGGGCCCGAGGGGAGTCGGCGAGCCGATCGAGCTCCACCAGGGCCGCGAGCGGCTCGCGCGATTCGAGCAGCGCTTCCGCCCGGGCGAGCGGATCGTTCCCGGTGCCGGAGGAGACGTGCTCTCCCGCCGCCGCGGCGATGAGCAGCAGCGCCGCTGCCGCCCAGACGATCCGCTTGCGGGTGAAGTCGAGGGCCGATTCGGTCGCCATCCGCAGCCGGACGGCGCGGGCCGGATTCGGAAGCCTCCCCAGCCGCGCCAGCGCGCGCCCGCCATACGGCGCCCGCGGGTCCGCGCCGCGGACGGCCCGGCGCAGCCGGGTGCGCCCGGAGCCGTGCAGCAGGACCTCGCCGACCACCTCGGTCGCCGCTTCGGTCTTGTTCATCGAGAGGTACACGGCGTCGGTCAGCAGGACCTCGCCGGCCTCCGCGCGGGCTTCCGCCTCGAGGGCGAGCTGGACGGCTTCTCCGTGGAGGTCGCCGCGCGAACGGCGCACTTCGCCCTGGCTGATCGCGATGCGGATCTCGATGCGCTCGCCGGCCTGCGCCTTCGAGTTCCAGGCGGCGAGGCGGTCCTGCATCGCCATCGCGCAGAGCACCGCGTCGGTGGGCGAGTCGAAGGCGGCGAGGAGCGCATCGCCCAGGCCCTTCACCTTCCGCCCCCGGTAGCCGCGCACGACGGCGAGCAGGAGCGCGTCGTGGAGCGCCAGCATGCGGGCGTTCTCCTCGCGCGTCTGGCCGCTGGTGCGCGCGGTGAACCCCTTCATGTCCGAGAGCAGGAGCACGAGGTTTCGCTCCGCCCGCTTCACGGCAGCGCTCCGAGCCTCGCGAGCGCGAAAAACGCGGTGGCCACCGCCATCATCGCGGCGAGGCCCGCACCGATGAAGACCCGCAGCTTGTCGGGCAGCCTCGGAAGCACCTCCTCGGCCTGCCGCGCTGCCGCCTGCGCCGCCGCGCGCAGGTGCCGCGACACCTCGCCGCGCCCCTCGTTGCCGTCGGGCGGAGGGAGCGGTCCAAGCTGGGGCAGCGGCGCCAGCGTGTCCAGCAGGCGGAATACGCGGATCGGCTCCGGCACGCCCTTGAGCCGCCGCTCGTGGAACCGTCCGACGCGAGACCTATCTACGTTTCGACAGCGGAGCGACCGGGGCGGTCGGCGCCCAGGTCCACGAGGGGTGGCGCCCCATGGCATAGCTCAGGTTCCATTCACTCTTGAACAGGGCGATCGGATTCTGGTCGCGATCCTCGACGCAGAGCGCGTCCACCTCTGCCTCGAACCGGGCGGGATCGAACCCGGCGCCGCTCACCCAGCGCGCAACCTGGTAAGGCAGCCGCTCGAGCACGAGGTCCGCTCCGTATTCGTGCAGCAGACGGTATTGCAGGACCTCCAGCTGCAGGGCGCCCACGGCGCCCACGATGGGGTCGCGCATCCCTCCGCCCCGGGCGTGGAAGATCTGGATGGCCCCTTCCTGGGAGAGCTGCTCGAGGCCCTTCTCGAACTGCTTGCGCTTGAGGGCGTCCTTCGCCCGTACCCGCGCGAAGATCTCCGGAGAGAACCGCGGCAGCTCGGCGTACTCGAACGCCGGCCCCTCGCAGAGCGTGTCGCCGATCCGCAGGGCTCCGGTATCGAACAATCCGATCACGTCGCCGGGCCAGGCCTCCTCGATCACCTGCCGATCGGCGCCGAAGAGCTGGTGCGGCATCGACAGGCGCAGCGGCTTTTCTTCCCCCGGCAGGCGGGCGTCGATCCCGCGGTAGAAGCGGCCGGAGCAGACGCGGAGGAAAGCGAGCCGGTCGCGGTGCGCCGGGTCCATGTTCGCCTGGATCTTGAAGACGAATCCGGAGAAGCGCGGTTCGGTCGGATCCACCGCGACGCCGTCCACCCGCAGGCGGGGACCGGGCTGCGGCGCCAGGCGGACGAAGGCGTCGAGGAACTCGTCGACCCCGACTTCGGTCAACGCCGAACCGAAGAACGCGGGCGACAGCTCGCCTTTGAGCACCTTCTCCCGATCGAACGGATCGCCGGCGGTCTCGAGGAGCTCGATCTCCTCGCGCACTTTCGCCGGCGCCGCCCCGTCCATCGCGCGGCGCCGAAAGCTCGCGTCGAAGAGCTGCAAGACCCCCTTGAACTCCTGTCCCTGGCCGAGCGGCCAGGTGATGGGACAGGTGCGGATGCCGAGGACCTCCTCCACCTCGTGGAGGTTGTCGAACGGCTCGCGCCCCAGCCGATCGAGCTTGTTCACGAAGGTGAAGATGGGGATTCCGCGGCGGCGGCAGACCTGGAACAGCTTGCGGGTCTGCGCCTCGACGCCCTTGGCGCTGTCGATCAGCATCACCGCCGCGTCGGCGGCCGCCAGCGTGCGGTAGGTGTCCTCGGAGAAATCCTGGTGGCCCGGCGTGTCGATCAGGTTCATGCGGAAGCCCCGGTGTTCGAACTGCAGCACCGAGCTCGTCACGGAGATCCCGCGCTGCCGTTCCAGCTCCATCCAGTCCGAAGTGACGTGCCGCTGAGCGCCCCTCGCCTTCACTGCGCCGGCGAGATGGATCGCGCCGCCATGCAGGAGCAGCTTTTCCGTGAGCGTGGTCTTCCCGGCATCCGGATGCGAAATGATCGCAAACGTCCGTCTGCGTGATGTCTCGAGGCGAAGCTTGTGTTCATCCATCGCTCAAGGACCGCCGGGCATCGCGCACGGAAACCAGCAGGACGTCCCATCGAGCGTCCACCACCCCGCTGCGCGGGGTGGTGGACCTGACCGGGATCGAACCGGTGACCTCTAGAGTGCGATTCTAGCGCTCTCCCAGCTGAGCTACAGGCCCGCAGTCCGGCGGCGAGGGACGGGGCTTGTATCGTTGGCGCCCGGCCCTGTCAAGGACGGCTTGACGCGCGACCCTCGGGAGGTGAAGAGGGAAAGGCATGGGCATCCTGATCGTCGCGGTAGTGGCGACGGCGGTAGGGTTTCTGCTGATCTTCCTCATCGGGCGCGGGCAGCCCGTGTCGCCGGCCGCCCCGGAGAACCTCGCGCGCGATGGCCAGGGTGCGATGTCCTGGGTGCGCGGGTTCGGCGTCGAAGGGTTCCAGCGGCTGCTCCTCACCCTCTTCACCGAGATGGGCTTCCATCCGGAGCGCAGCGAGCGCGGCTCCGGCACCGTCGATCTCTTCGCCAACGATCCGACGCCGATCCGGGGCGGCCGCCTCTACGTGCACGGGCTGTTCGGAGAGCCCGGCGTTGCCACGGACGCAGACGAGGTCCGCAACATGATCGATACCGCGCGGGCGGAGTTCGTGGGCAAGGGCGTCCTGATCACGCTCGGCACGTTCACTTCCGACGCGCGCGACGCCGCGCGCGGCAACCCGATCGACCTGGTGGACGGAGACGAGCTGGGCCGGCTGGTCCGCAAGCACATGCCCCAGGCGTTCGCCCAGCGGAAGATCTAGGAAGATCACTCCTGCATGCGGCGCAGGACCTGGTCCTTGCGTCCTTCGCGGATCAACCGGTCGTTCTTCCGCGCCTCATCGAAGCTCAGGTACGTGAAGTAGCCGACGAGCAGCAGCATGAAGACGATGGGGATGTTGTCCGGGACGGAAACGATCGCCCAGAAGTTCGCGAGCGGGCCCATGCGCACACGACTACCCCGAGCGCACCGAGGCGGTCAACGTGCGGCAACCTGTCGCACGCGGCGATCGGCTCCTTGACCGTCCGCGGTCGTCGTGTCAGGAAGTGTCCTCTCTTCTCAGCGGCTTGCAACAGAGGGAGTTGAATGCCCGGCGGGAATCCAGGCATCCCCGAAGCAGAGAGCGGAAACTTCATCTGGTCGCGGCGCGACATCCTCTCCCTCGCGGGTTGGGGCGCGATCCTCACCTGCTTCGCCGCCGCGGGCGGCGCCATCCTCCGCCTTCTCTTCCCGCGGGTCCTCTTCGAGCCCCCGACCAGCTTCAAGGCGGGCTACCCCACCGAGTACACGGTGGGCGACGTCTCCGAGAAGTGGATGAAGTCGCAGCGCGTCTGGATCGTGCGCACGCAGGACAGGCTCTATGCGCTGCTCGGCATCTGCACGCACCTCGGCTGTACGCCGCGCTGGCTCGGCCCCGAGAACAAGTTCAAGTGTCCCTGCCACGGGTCGGGGTACACGAAGGACGGCGTCAACTTCGAAGGCCCGACGCCCCGACCGCTCGAGCGGGTGAAGATCACGCTCGGCGACGACGGCCAGCTCGTCGTCGACAAGGCGTTCCGCTACCGCTACGAGCTGGGCCAGTGGGACGATCCGAACGCGTACGCAAAGTTCACCGGAGCTTGAACGTGCCCGATCCCGAGAAGCGCAGGACATCGCTGGGCGACATCGTCACCAACAACTACGTGTGGCGATCGATCTTCCGCCACGGCTACGCGGACACCCCGCGCAACCGCGTCCTTCAAGTCAGCGCCAACGTCTGGCTGCACTTGCATCCTTCGAAGATGCGCCGCCACGGCATCCGCTACCGACACACCTGGTGCGCGGGCGGGCTCACCTTCCTCCTCTATCTCTGCACCGTGGTCACCGGCGTGGTGCTGATGTTCTACTACCGTCCCACCGGCGAGTACGCGTACTGGGACGTGAAGTACCTCGACTTCGACGTCCCCTTCGGAATGATCATGCGCAACATGCACCGCTGGGCGGCGCACGGCATGGTCATCTTCATCTGGCTGCACATGTTCCGGGTCTTCATGACCGGCAGCTACAAGCCGCCGCGGGAGTTCAACTGGGTGGTGGGCGTGAATCTATTGACGCTCACGCTTCTCTTGTCGTTCACCGGATACCTGCTGCCTTGGGACCAGCTGGCGATCTGGGCGGTGACGGTGGGCACCAACATGGCGCGCGCCACTCCGCTGCTCGGCACCGAAGGGCCCTTCGGTCCGCAGCTGGGCATGACTCCGCGCTATGACGCGCGCGCGCTGCTGACGGCGGGAACGGTGGTGGGGGCGCCGACCTTGCTCCGCTTCTACGTCCTGCACTGCATCTTCATCCCCATCATCGCCTCCATCCTGATGATCCTGCACTTCTGGCGCATCCGCAAAGACGGCGGAATCAGCGGTCCCCTCTAGAGGAAGGCGTCACCATGGCCGAGAACATCCAGCCCGGGACCATCCAGGATCAGGAAGAGGTGAAGGTCCAGTCCGGGCGCGCGCGCGCCGCGCTCCCCGCCGCGGACCTGCCCGACAAGGTCCACACCTGGCCGTACCTGGTCCGCGCAGAGTTCATCTCCGGCTGCATCCTTCTCCTGGTGCTCATGGTGTGGAGCATCACGGTGGACGCGCCGATGGAGGAGCCGGCGAACCCCACCAAGACCCCGAACCCCTCCAAGGCGCCTTGGTACTTCCTCGGCCTCCAGGAAATGCTGGTCTACTTCGATCCCTGGATCGCCGGCGTCTTGCTGCCGTCGCTGATCATCGTCGGGCTGATGATCATCCCGTACGTGGACATCAACCCGAAGGGCAACGGCTACTACACCTGGAGCGAGCGCAAGTTCGCCATCTCCACCTTCCTGGTCGGGTTTCTCGGGATGTGGGTGGGGATGATCACCATCGGAGTCTTCTTCCGCGGCCCCGGCTGGAACCTCTTCATGCCTTGGGACTACTGGGATCCGCACAAGGTGGTTCCCCTGACCAACATCGACCTGCCGTACTTCGTCGGGATCCGCAGCCAGATGGGCGCCATGCTTTTCGGCACCATCTGTGTGCTCGGATGGCTGGTGGGGATCCCCGGCGCCGTCTGGCAGTGGAAGAAGGACCACCCCTTCTTCAAGCAGCTGGGGATGATGCGCTACGGGATCGTCGCCACGCTGTTCATGATCATGGCGGGCGTCCTGATGAAGATGATCCTGCGGCTCTCCTTCAACATCAAGTACGTCCTCGTCATCCCGAACATCCTGAATATTTGATCGACGGTTTCCTTACCTTGCCGTTTTACAGCGCGCGGAGTAGGCGATGGCGAGACGACCCCTCGAGCTGCAGAGCCTGAAATGGCCGTTCGTCGGCCTCGCCGTGCTGCTCGCCTTCAGCAGCATCTGGGCCGTCTACGACGAAGTCGTGCCACGCCGGCCCTGGAAGAACTTCCAGCGCGAGTTCTTCCAGCTGGAGGAGGCGCATCTCAAGGCGGATCGGGAGCGGGCCCGCAAGCGGCTGGAAGCGCCGGAGACGAAGCAGCAGCTCGATGCGGCGCGGGCGGAGCTCAAGGCCGCGACCGACGCGATCAGCGGGAACCCCGAGCAGCGCCGGGAGTACGAGGCAGCCCTCAAGGCCGAAGAGGCGGCGCGGATCCGCGAGGAGGAAGCGAAGCTCTACCTCGGCTTCGACAAGTCGGAGCAGGACGCGGTCTATTACGCGCTCCGCGAGGCGCGCCACGAGGAGCACGAGAGCCAGGAGAAGAAGCTGCAGGCGAGGTACGACGAATGGCAGCGCAAGATCGACGAGAAGACCCGCCTCTATGCCGAGGCGATCGCGGCCCACAAGGGAGCTACCGAGAGTCGGCTGAAGTTCATCCAGCGCCGCGACGCTGCCCAGGCGACGATCGAGGCCATCGAGAAGCCCATCCGCGAGATCGACAAGCGGCTGGAGGCATTCAGCGGCCTGGGCAAGCTGCCGCAGATGGAGCAGTACTGGATCGAGGGCCTCAAGAACTCCTGGGGAGCGCCGACGGTCGATCGCTGTCAGAACTGCCACGTCGGCATCAACACTGCCGGGTACTCGGCGCCATGGGAGGTCCTGGAGGCGAAGAGGGCGAATCTGCCGGAGGCGGACATGAAGGCGCAGTTCGCCGTCGATCCCGAGATGGCGGACGCGTACCAGAAGATCCACGAGGCCGTCTGCGAGGACGTGCCGCGTCCGCCCGATGCCGTCCCCATCGGCGGGTACCAGCCACCGGCGGAGCCCTCCCCCATGGGTCCGGCGCAGGCGAGCGAATGCCGTCCGCGCGCGACCTGGGAGAAATGGATGGAGCTCGCCGAAGCCTATTGCGGCCCGAACGCGCGTTGGTTCGTGAAGGCGAAGACCGTGCTCAAGGACGCGAAAGGGGCCGTGCTCGTCGAGCAGAGACCGGAGTGGAAGGGCATCGCGCGCAATCCTGCCCTGGAGGCGATGGAGGGCGAGGTGAAGCCACTCGAAGAGAGGGTGGCGCAGGCTTGCTCCGACAAGGAGACGGTCGCGGCGCTCGAGGAAGCGGTGAAGACGGACCCGTTCGACGTGAAGCCGGTCTTCCGCACGCATTCCCACCGCTGGGAGCTCCTCACCAAGGCTCACAATCCGGAGACGTTCGGGTGCACCACCTGCCACGGCGGCCAGGGCGTCCAGACCAAGGGCGTGCGCCACCGGGCCTTCCGCCACGGCGAGGACGATCACGACTGGAACGACCCGCTGACCGACGAAGTGAAGGTGATGGGCCGCAAGTACGAGGGCGCGTTCATGCAGTCGAAGTGCGACAAGTGCCACACGCAGGAGCTGACGCTCGCGCGCGCGCCGCTGCTCTCGAAGGGCAAGAAGCTCTTCATCGACGTGGGCTGCTGGGGCTGCCATCCGATCGAGGGCTACAACGACCTTCCGAAGCGCGGTCCCACGCTGACCAACATCGCCAGCAAGACCACGCGCGGCTGGCTGCAGACGTGGGTCGCGTACCCGAAGGGCTGGCGGCCGGCGACGCGGATGCCGAACTTCTGGCCTGGCGCGGTCGACGCGAACTCGATCCCCCACAACGGATCGCAGAAGCCCGAAGAGGTGCTGGCCCAGCAGCAGAAGCTGCGCGAGCAGGAAGTCTCCGCCATCGTCGCCTATCTCTGGTCGACCAGCGAGAAGGCGCCGCTGCTCTCGCAGTCGGCGCCGAAGGGGGACGCGGAGAAGGGAAAGGAGACGTTCGAGAGCGTCGGTTGCCGCGCCTGCCACGTGACCGAGAAGGACTCCTCCGCGCGGCGCAGCGAGGGGAGCGAGGAGCGCGACTATGCGCCGAATCTCTGGAACGTCGCCGACAAGGCCCGCCCGGAGTGGATCTACTCCTGGGTGAAGAACCCAAAGGCGCTGTGGCCGGAGACGAAGATGCCCGATCTGCGCCTGAGCGACGCCGAGGCGGCGAACGTCACCGCCTATCTCGTGACGCTGAAGAGCGACCGCAGCTATCCGGAGCCGAAGGCCGGCGCGGCGGAGCAACAGAAGCTCGCCGCGCAGGGGAAGGAGCTGATCGCCAAGTACGGCTGCTTCGGCTGCCACAACATCAAGGGATTCGAGAACGCGCAGAAGATCGGCACCGAGCTGACCGAGCACGGCCGGAAGGCGGTCGAGCTGCTCGACTTCGGCGACGTGCGCTACTTCACCGAGGATCCGAAGCATCGCCAGACCTACGCGAACTGGGTCTGGGAGAAGCTGCACGTCCCGCGGATCTTCGCCTACGAGCGGGTCGAGACGCGGATGCCGCAGTTCGACTTCACCGACGACGAGGCGCTCGCCATCCTCACCTTCCTCAAAGGGCAGACCGGGGAGACGCCGCCGCCCGAGTACCGGACCGGGATGAACGAGGTGCAGGCGGCGGTGTTCAAGGGCGAGCGGCTGGTTTTCTGGAACGGGTGCCGCAACTGCCACGTGGTGGAGAAGCGGGGCGGCAAGATCCGCGACCTGTACAACGACGAGAACCTCACCTTCGCTCCGCCGGTCCTCACCGGCGAAGGAGCGAAGGTGCAGCCGGCCTGGTTGTTCGCGTTCCTCAAGGCCCCGAGCCCGCTGCGCCCCTGGCTGTCGGTGCGGATGCCGACGTTCCACTTCAGCGACTCGGACGCGACCGACGTCGTGCACTTCTTCGCCGCCGCGTCGAACAAGAGTTTTCCCTACCTGACGGCGGAATCGAAGCCGCTCGCCGGAGCCCGGGCGAAGGAGGCCGACCAGCTCTTCAAGGACCTGCAGTGCATCAACTGCCACGTGATCGGTCAGCTGCGAGCCGGACAGGATCCGGGCAGCGCGGCGCCGAACCTGCTGCTCGCGAAGGAGCGCCTCCGCCCCGACTGGATCCCGCCCTGGCTGAAGAATCCCCAGGCGCTGCTGGAGGGCACGCGGATGCCCAGCTTCTGGGACTTCAGCGACGAAGCGCATCCCACCTCGCCGAGCAAGCTCTTCAACGGGGACGCGAAGGAGCAGATCGACGCCTTGCGCGACTACCTGATGCACCTGGAGCTGAAAACCACCCAGCCGACCAAGACAGCGTCCGCCACCCCCAGCCGCGGCTGAAAGCCTGCACCGCCAGCGCCAGGCCTGATCTGAACAAGTGACCCGTTAGGCCGTCCAAGTCTTGACCGTGGGGGAGGCGTTTGCTAGTAGCGCGGACCTTCCAAAAGGAGAGGATTCGAGATGACCTGTTCGAGACTCATCGCCGTCGCCGCCGCACTGATCATCCCCGCCGCCGCGATGGCCGAGACCATCGAGGGCGAGGTCGAATTCACCGGAAAGGCGCCCACTCCCGGCAAGCTGCACCGTGAAGCCGACCCCTTCTGCGCGAAGAAGCCCATGACGGACCCCTCCGTGCTGGTGAAGAACGGCAAGTTCGAGAACGTCTGGGTGCACGTCACCAAGGGCGCCAAGGAGACCGCCAAGCCCCCGGCCTCGACGGTGGAGATGGATCAGAAGGACTGCATGTACGACCCGCGGATGACCACCGCCGTGGTGGGGCAGAAGATCGTGGCCAAGAACGGGGACCCCGTCCTCCACAACGTGCACACCTACCTGGGCTCCGCGACCCTCTTCAACAAGGGCATGCCGAACGACAAGGCGGCGCCCATCGAGTACGTGGCGAAGGACGAAGGAATGATGAAGTGGAAGTGCGACGTGCACCCCTGGATGCGCGGGTTCATCGGCGTCTCCAAGAGCGGCCTGCAGGCGGTGACCAAGGGCGACGGCACGTTCAAGATCGACAACGTGCCTCCCGGGAAGTACACGGTCGAGAGCTGGCACGAGAAGTACGGGACCAAGACGCAGGAAGTGACCGTGGAGGCCGGCAAGCCCGCGAAGGCGAGCTTCAAGTACGACGGGACCGAAAAGGGAGGAGCGTAGCCTCCGACCGATCCGGGGACACCATCACCGGTGTCCCCTGGCCTTCGTCCGACTGTACTGGCGTTGACTGGGGAGACCGGCTAAAAGCGGTCTCCCCTTCGCTTTTTCGGGAGCCGTTCCTGCAGTGATCCGCCGCCTCGCCGCAGCCGCCGCCTTGCTCACCGTCGTCCTCATCGTCGCCGGCGGCGTGGTCACGAACACCGATTCCGGGCTCGCCTGCCCCGACTGGCCGACCTGCTTCGGCAGCGCGATGCCGAAGATGGCCGGGAATGTCGCCGTCGAGCATACGCACCGGCTCATCGCCACCGTCGTAGGCCTCTGCACCGTCGCGCTGGTGGTCCTGACCCTGCGGCGCGCCCTTCAGGGCGCGCTCGCTCTGGCTCTGGCCAGTTTCTCGACCTTGATCCTCGGCGCCTCCTTCTGGGCGGGCCGTGTGAAGCACGTCAACGACCACTTGCCGCTGGCGGCCGTCGCGCTGGTCGCCCTTGGATACGCTGGCTTCGCCTGGGCCATCTCCCGGGCGCGCGAGACCGACGGCAAGCTCGCGACCGCCGCGCTCATGGTCGTCCTCCTCCAAGGCCTTCTCGGTGGTCTCACCGTCCTCTACCGCCTGCCAACTCTCGTGCTCGTCATGCATCTCGGCACGAGCATGTTGTTCCTTTCCCTCGCGGTCGTGCTCGCGGTTCCCCATGCGCAGGTCGCCGCGCCGCGCGGGCCGCTTTGGATCACGGCCGTCGCCGTCTATGTCCAGATCCTCCTCGGCGCGACCGTGCGGCACACGGGCGCCGGGTTGGTCTGCGTCGATCTGCCCTTCTGCCGTGGCGCGCTCTGGCCTGAGGGCGTGCACCCGATGGTCCATCTGCACATGGCCCACCGGGCGTTCGCGTTCGTGGTGCTCGGGCTCGTCTGCTGGTCCTCGCTGCGCGTCGTCCGCTCCTCGCGCGGTCTGATCCGCGCTCTCGCCTGGACCGCGCCTGCGTTGGTCCTCGCCCAGATCGCCCTCGGAATTCTCACCATTCTCACCTTCAAGGACCTCGTTCCGGTCACCGCCCATCTGCTCGTCGCCGCGTTGCTGCTCGCCGACTACGTCGCTCTGCTGGCGATGACGCAGGAGCCCGCTCCCGTTCCTCTGTCGCTCGGAGTCCCGGCATGACGGGCACCGCCTCGGATCTGGTGGCGCTCGCCAAGCCGCGCATCACCGCGCTGGTCGTCTTCACCACCGCCATCGGGCTGTGGCTCGCGCCCCACGGGCTGCGGCCTCTGACCATCGCGCTGACGCTCGTCGGCACGGTGCTCATCGTCGCCGCCGCGAACGTCCTCAACATGTACCTCGAGCGCGACACCGACGCGCTGATGGCCCGCACCATGTACCGCCCGCTGCCCGCTCACCGGATGGACCCCGGGGTCGCCCTCAAGTTCGGCGTCGCCCTCGCGGCGGTCTCGGTCCCGCTGCTCACCTTCGCAGTCGGCGCCCTGCCCGGGCTGCTCGCCTCGATCGCCCTGGTCAGCTACGTCCTCCTCTATACGCCGATGAAGCGCCAGACGGCGGCGGCGCTCCTGGTGGGCGCGCTGCCCGGCGCGATTCCGCCCTTGATCGGATGGACGGCGGCGACGGAGCGGCTCGATCTGCCCGGCGTCCTACTCTTCGCGGTGATGTTCCTCTGGCAGGTCCCGCATTTCCTCGCCATCACCCTCTTCCGCAAGGAGGAGTACGCGCGCGCCGGCCTGGTGGTGCAGCCCAACGAGCCGGGCGGAGAGCGCGAGGCGCGGGCGAACATCGTCCGCTACACGGTCGCGCTCGTCGCCGTGTCGCTGCTCTTCGTGCCTCTCGGCCTCGGGCGCGGAGCCTATCTGGCGGTCGCGCTGATCGTCGGCGCCGTCTTCCTCGGCTACGCGATCGCGGGACTTCGCCAGGGTGCGGGGCGGGGCTGGGCGCGCAACCTCTTCCTGCTCTCGCTCCTCTATCTGCCGGTGCTGTTCGGCGCGCTGGTGCTCGATCGGCCCCCCTGAAACATGGGCGGGTGCGACCAAGCGCCGCAGGCTGCGACCGATTGCCCGGGGTCTTCGCGGCGTGCTAGAGGACCGAATCCCCAATGGAAGTGACGTCCCCCGAAACCGCGACGCTCGCCATCTGGACCATCGCCCGATTCTCCGCGCTCGCCGTGCTCGCGACGGAAGCCTTGTTCTTCTACGCCCGCCGGCGCGATCCGCAGCCCCGGCCCCCTGCGCGGATCTTCTGGGCGCTGATCCCCGCGCTGGTCCTCGCGGGCCTCTGCTTCTGGTGCACCGTGTCCCTCTCCGACCGACGCGCGGCTTTCGCGGCCGGCGCGGTCGCGCAGCTCGCCCGCTGATTCTCGAGGACGCCGCATGGACGAGAAAATCTACGGTTGGTGGCTTCCGCCCGACGTTTCCGTCCATGGGGCGAAGATCGACCAGCTGATGTCCGTCTTGCACTGGTTCATGCTCCTGCTCTTCATCGGGTGGGGCGTCTTCTTCGTGTACTGCCTCGTCCGCTTCCGCGCCCGCCCCGGCCACGTGGCGGTGTACACGCCGGTCAGGGGCATCGCCACCAAGTACATCGAAGCGTTCGTGGTGGTGGTGGAGATCTTCCTGCTCTTCGGCCTCTCCACGCCGGTGTGGCTCGCCTACAAGAACAACGTCCCCGACGCGAAGAAGGCGCTGCACGTGCGCCTGGTGGCCGAGCAGTTCGCCTGGAACTTCCAGTACCCGGGCAAGGACGGCAAATTCGGGAAGAACGATCCCTCGCAGATCTCCGGTGACAACCCCCTGGGCATCGATCCGGAGGACCCGGCGGGCAAGGACGACCTGGTCACCGTGAACAACCTGCACGTGCCGACCAACCGCCCGGTGATCGTCGACGTCAGCAGCAAGGACGTCATCCACAGCTTCAACATCCCGGTGCTGCGGGTGAAGCAGGACACCATTCCCGGCCAGCAGGTCTCCATCTGGTTCGAGGCGACGCAGACGGGACACTTCGAGCTCGCCTGCGCGCAGCTCTGCGGCCTGGGCCACTACCGCATGCGCGGCGACGTGCTGATCGACACGCCGGAGGAGTTCGACAAGTGGCAGACGGAGAACGCGCCGCCGCCGCCGGGAGAGCCCGCCGCCGCCGCGCCCGAAGAGAAGAAGTAGCCCTCATGTTCCGATCGGAGACGACTCGATGAGCGTCGAACACCACACCGCGGGCGGCAACGGCCACGGGCACGCCGATCACGGCCACCACGAGTTGCCGTTCTGGCGCAAGTACATCTTCTCCGTCGACCACAAGGTCATCGGCATCCAGTACGCGGTCACCGCCCTGGTCTTCCTCCTCTTCGGCTTCAGCCTGATGATGCTGCTGCGCTGGCAGCTCGCCTATCCCGGGCAGCCACTGCCGGTGCTCGGCAAGCTGCTCGGCGAGACGGCGATGCCGGGCGGAGTGATGGCGCCGGAGTTCTACAACCAGCTGGGCGCCATGCATGGCACCATCATGGTGTTCCTCGGCGTGGTCCCGCTGGCGGTGGGCGGCTTCGGCAACTTCGTCGTGCCGCTGCAGATCGGGGCCCCGGACATGGCGTTCCCCCGGCTGAACATGGTGAGCTACTGGGTATTCCTCCCCGGCTGCATCCTCATGGTCTGCTCGTTCTTCGCGAACGGAGGGGCGGCGCAGTCGGGCTGGACCAGCTACCCGCCGCTCAGCGACATTGCTCCGGCGGGGCAGACGATGTGGTGCCTCGCGATGGTGCTGATCATCACCAGCTCGCTGCTGGGCTCGATCAACTTCATCGTCACCATCGTGCAGCTGCGCGCCAAAGGGCTGACATACTGGCGCCTGCCGTTCTTCGTCCACGCGCAGCTGGTGACGGCCTTTCTGCTCCTGCTGGCCTTTCCCCCGCTCGAGGCCGCTACCGTCATGCAGCTGATGGACCGGCTCGCCGGCACCTCCTTCTTCCTTCCCTCGGGACTGGTCGTCTCGGGCGAGCAGCTCAAGGCGGCCGGCGGCGGAAGCCCGCTGCTCTGGCAGCACCTCTTCTGGTTCCTCGCGCACCCGGAGGTGTACGTCCTCATCCTCCCGGGGATGGGAATCGTCGCCGAGGTGATCGCCAACAACACGCGCAAGCCGCTCTGGGGCTATCGCCTGCTGGTCTACTCGGTGATCTTCATCGGATTCATGAGCTTCGTGGTCTGGGCGCACCACATGTTCATGACGGGCATGGGCACTACCATGTCCACCTTCTTCCAGACCACCACGATGATCATCTCGATCCCGAGCGTGGTCATCCTCACCTGCTTCATCATGTCGCTCTACGGCGGAAACATCCGGTTCACCGCTCCGATGCTCTTCGCCACCGCCTTCTTGCCCATGTTCGCCATCGGCGGGCTCACCGGGCTCCCGCTGGGCCTGACCGCGAGCGACATCTACCTGCACGACACGTTCTACGTGATCGGCCACTTCCACTACGTGGTCGCGCCCGGGACGCTGTTCGCGCTCTTCGCCGGCATCTACTACTGGTACCCCAAGGCGACCGGCCGGCAGCTGAGCGACAAGCTCGGCAAGGTCCATTTCTGGCTCAGCTTCGTCGCCATCAACTTCGTGTTCATGCCGATGTTCTTCCAGGGCATGGCCGGCCTTTCGCGGCGCCTCTACGACCCGACCGTGTACGCGCACGGGCGCGGAGTGCAGGCGCTGAACGTGGTGATCTCCTGGGGCGCGTGGGGGCTCGCCCTCGCGCAGCTCCCCTTCGTCGTCAACTTCTTCATGAGCCTGAGGGCCGGCGCTCGGGTCGCCGAAAACCCGTGGCACTCCACCACCCTGGAGTGGGCGGCGCCGTCGCCTCCGGGGCATGGAAACTTCCTCACCGAACCGGTCGTGTACCGCGAGCCGTACGAGTACAGCGTGCCGGGAAAGACCAAGGACTACTCGCCGCAGTTCCAGGCGGAGGGCTGAGATGAGCGAGACCGTCATCCCCTACATGGTGAAGCCGCACCCCGTGACGGGGCTTCCGAACGGCAAGTTCGGCATCTGGCTCTTCCTCTCCAGCGAGGTGATGCTCTTCGGCGCGCTCTTCTCCAGCTACGTGCTGATCCGCATCGGAATGCCGCACTGGCCGCCGGAAGGAGGGCTCTCCAGCGAGGTCCTCAGCGTGCCGTGGGGCACGTTCAACACCGCGGTGCTGATCACCAGCTCCATCACCATGGTGCTGGCCTGGGCCTCCTGCAAGATGGGAAGCCTGCCCCGCTTCAAGATGTGGATGGGCGCGACCGTCTTCCTCGCGCTCGTCTTCCTGGTGGTGAAGTACTTCGAATACTCCGACAAGTTCCACCACGACCACTTCCCCTCGCACGACAACTTCTTCGCCGTCTACTTCCTGCTCACCGGGCTGCACGGTCTGCACATCGTCGGCGGGATCATCGTCAACACCTTCCTGCTCACCTGGGGCAGCAGGATGTGGAAGACCGATCCCGAGCATTTCACCAACCGGGTGGAGAACGCCGGCCTCTACTGGCACTTCGTCGACCTGGTCTGGATCTTCCTCTTCCCTTCCCTCTACCTCCTCTGAGGTGCGCATGGACGCTGCGGGTCACGAAGACGTCAGCAAGCACATGGGGCCGTACTACGCGGTGTTCGTGGCGCTGCTCTGCCTGACGGCGGTAACGGTGGGCGTGAGCTACCTGCACCTCAATCGCCCCCTCGCCATCACGGTGGCGCTGATCATCGCCTCGGTGAAGGCGGGCCTGGTCGCCGCCGTGTTCATGCACCTGATCTCGGAGAAGAAAGTGATCTACGCGGTGCTGATTCTCACCGCGCTCTTCTTCGCGCTGCTGCTGGCGCTACCGAACCTCACCACCTTCGAGCACCACAGCGGGATGCCGGGGACGTAAGTGTCGCTCAAGGCCTTCCATGTCTTCTTCGTGATCGTCTCCACCCTCTGCGCCCTGGGGTTCGGAGCCTGGGCGATCGGCGATTACTTGAGGACGGGGAACATCGGGGTGCTGGCGCTGGGCGTGCTCGGCTTCGCCGCGGCGGCGGCGCTGGTGTGGTACGGGCTGTGGTTCCTGCGCAAGCTGAAGAACGTGAGCTACCTGTGATGTCGTTCCTGCTCGCCTGCCCGATCTGCTTCGGCGCCGCGGACTCCGATCAGGTGCGCGCGGCCAAGGTGGGCGTGCTGGTCCTGCTCGGCTGCATCGTCCCGCTTCTCGTCGCCATCGCGTTCATCGCGCGCTCGTGGGCGAAGCGGGCCCGGGCCCTGGCTTCTCGGCAATCACCAGCTTCGTGAGGAAGGCGAGCTGCGAGCTCGTCGCGCGCAGGCCCGCCTCGGAGATCCGCGCCGCCAGATCGTCCTTCACGTAGCCGGTGTAGAACGGCTCGTGGAACCGGGAAGGGAAGGCGAGGATCTCGCGCTGCAGCTCCGGCGCGTCGGCGAGCTGGATGCTGTCGGCGACCGCCACCAGCCCGCCCGGGCGGAGGACGCGCGCCATCTCCGCCAGCACGCGCGCCCGCACCTCGGCGGGCACCTCGTGCATGAGGTAGGCGCTGGTGACGACGTCGAATGACGCGTCGACGAAGGGAAGCTTCTCCGCGTTGTCGCAGACCAGCGAGACGTCCAGGTCCCGGGGGAGGACCTCGCGCGCACGGGCGATGTAGTGAGGCGAGAGATCCACTCCGAACAGCTTCGCCTCCAGGGGCAGCGCCGCTCCGAGCATGTTCAAGAGATGGCCGGTGCCGCAGCCCACGTCGAGCAGGCGCAGCGGCTGGGCTGGCGAGGCGCCGCGGGCCCGGGCGGTGCGGACCACGGGCGGCACGAGCCGGCGGCGCATCGCATCGGCCGTGCCGCCGAAGAGCAGCTCGACCTGCAGGTCGTAGAGGGCGGCGCTGGTGTGTCCGAGGTAGCCGTCGGTCTGGTAGTGGAAGTTGCGCGCGTAGTAGTGGGGATAGCGGCCCTGCGCTGCGTCTTGCGGCAGCTCGCGGAAGTCGCCCCGGCCGATGCGGGCGCGCGTGCGCGGCAGATCGGCGAGCAGGCGCGGAACCGCCTGCGCGTACTCGCGCCAGGGAAGCGTCTCGATCAGCGAGCGCGGGTAGTAGCCCGCCTCCGCGTCGCGGAAGTCCTGGTCGAAGAGCTCCTCCAGCCTGCGGCGCAGCGAGGCCGCCGCCTCGGGCGAGGAGGGGTCTTCCCAGCGAAGCAGGGCCCGCGAGTAGGCGAGGTACGCGAGGCGGACCGCGCCGGCGCGCGCGACCCGGGATCGGACGTAAATGCGGCGCGACAGCTCGCGGCGAAGCCCGGCGACGGCCATGAGAAGATGATCCTTGCCTGCGGAGGTCCATCGCGCAACTCTTCCAGTCGTATGGTGCCCCTGACGAAGATCGCGCCAGGCAATGAGTTCCCGGCGCTTCCCGTCGGCGCCGGCGACAGGGTCTTCGTGCTGACCGGCGCCGGGATCAGCGCCGAGAGCGGGGTGAGGACGTTTCGCGACGCGGGTGGGCTCTGGGAAGAGCACCGCATCGAGGACGTCGCCACGCCGGAGGCATTCGCCAGCGACCCGGAGCTGGTCTGGCACTTCTACTCGCAGCGCCGCAAGCAGGCCGGCAGCGTACAGCCGAACCCGGCCCACCTCGCGCTGGCGAAGCTGCAGGCGCAGATCGGCGAGCGGCTGTTCCTCTGCACCCAGAACGTCGACCCGCTGCACGAGCGCGCCGGATCGCGCGACGTGCACCACATGCACGGGGAGCTGCTGAAGACGCGCTGCGACTCCTGCGAGCGGCTGCCCTTCCACGATGACGGCGCATACCTCGATGAGGTGCCGCGCTGCGACCGATGCGGCGGGCGCCTCAGGCCCCACGTGGTCTGGTTCGGCGAGATCCCCTTCGGGATGGGCCGGATCTACCAGCAGCTGAACGAGTGCGATCTCTTCGTCACCG
>Ga0209761_1000784_pt1 | contig 20124 bp, 20 predicted proteins | sample GraSoi013_1_40cm_4_FD_185818 | JGI IMG/M metagenome (GOLD analysis project Ga0209761, IMG submission 185818) | Grasslands soil microbial communities from the Angelo Coastal Reserve, California, USA - Sample 09_25_2013_1_40cm (SPAdes) (version 2) | ecosystem: Environmental > Terrestrial > Soil >...
TATCCGCAGATAGTGTCCACGCGGGTCTGCCTGCCCTCGTCCCAGGTGCCGGCCTGCCGGCGGTCGTACTCGCTCTTGAACATGAGAGCGCCCGTCGGACAGACGGCGATGCAGTTGCCGCAGTAGACGCACGCGGAACGAGGCAGCGGAACGCCCAGCTCCGTCGAGATGCGCGCATCGAATCCGCGACCGGCGACGGAAATGGCGAAGGTATTCTGGAAGTCATCCCCGCAGGCTTCGACGCACTTGTAGCAGAGGATGCACTTCGAATAGTCGCGCACGTACAGATCGTTGTCGGCCTTGACGGGCTGCGCGACGCTCGCCGCCTGGGGTCCATAGCGGTCGGGGCGGCATCCGTACTCGGAGATCCAGCCCTCGACGTCCGGCGTGGTGGAGAGGTCTACGGACGAGGCCAGGAACTCCAGGACCATCTTGCGGCTGTGCCGGACCCGTTCCGAGCTGGTGCGGACGACCATGCCCGGCTCGACCTTGCGCGAGCAGGCCGGCACGAGCACGCGGGAACCCTCCAGCTCGACGACGCAGACGCGGCAGACGTTCACCGGGTGGAGGGTGTCGAGATAGCACAGCGTCGGGATCGCAGCTCCCTGCTGCCGGCACGCCTGCAGCAGGGTCCTTCCCTCCTCGACGCGAACGGCGTCGCCGTCGATCCGCAGCTCGACGGTCCGTCTCCTTCCGGCGAGCGGCAGCAAGGTGCTCATCCGACCTTGCCCTTCTCGAAGAGCTTGAGCCGCCTGGCCGCGGACTCGACCGCGCCGTAGGCCGTCTGCCCGAGGCCGCAGATCGATGCATCCTTCATCGCCCGGCCGATCTCGTCCAGCAGCGCCAGCTCGGCGCCCGTGGACCCGTGTGGCCGCCCGGTGACGATCCGATGCAAGGCCTCCTCCTGGCGCACCGTGCCCACGCGGCAGGGGACGCACTGGCCGCAGGATTCGTCGCGGAAGAACGCCGCGATGCGAAGCAGGATGGAGGTCAGGTCGACGGAGTCGTCGAACACCATGACGACGCCCGAGCCGAGCGTGACCTGGGCCGCCCGCGCCTCCTCGAAAGTGAGCGCGATGTCGAGCTCGTCGCCGCGGACGAAGACGCCAGCTGCGCCGCCGAGCAGGATTGCCTGCGCCTTCCGACCTCCCGCCACGCCGCCCGCGAGAGCGAGCAGGTCGCGCAGCGTCGCCCCGAACTCCACCTCGTAGACGCCGGGCCGCACCACGTGTCCGCTGACGCAAAAGAGCTTGGGGCCGGTGGACTGCGGCGTGCCGATGCGCGCGTAAGCGGCGCCACCCTCGCGCACGATGCCGAGGACGTTCACCAGGGTCTCGACGTTGTTCACGACCGTCGGTTTCCCGAACAGACCGACCTCGACGGGAAAGGGAGGCTTGTTGCGCGGCTCGCCGCGAAATCCTTCGATCGAGTTGAAGATCGCGGTCTCCTCGCCGCAGATGTACGCGCCCGCGCCCCTGCGGATCTCGATGTCGAAGCGGACGCCGTGTCCCATGACGTCAGCGCCGAGCAGGCCGCGGGCACGCGCCGCCTCGATCGCGCCCTGCAGCCGTTCGAATGCAAGCGGGTACTCCCCGCGAGCGTAGACGTATCCCTTTTCGCAACCTGTCGCGTACGCGCAGATCGTCATCGACTCCACGACCGCGAAGGGATCTCCCTCCATGAGCACGCGGTCCTTGAAGGTGCCGGGCTCGGACTCATCGGCGTTGCAGATCAGGTAGTGCGGCCGCGCTGGTTGGCGCGCCACCGCGTCCCATTTGCGCCCCATCGGAAACGCGGCGCCGCCCCGCCCCATCAGCTTGGAGTCGAGCACCTCGCGGATGACCCGCTCCGGTCCCATCTCGAAGGCGCGCGCGAGCGCCTGGTACCCGCCGTGGGCCTGGTACTCATCGAGGCTGCCGGGATCGACGATACCGACCCGCTCGAGCAACCGCAGCGACGGATCGCCGGCCTGTGGAGGCCGCGGTCTGCGCATCGCGGGGAGTGTCCCCTCTGGAGCGAGGACTGCCCGCGCCTGCTCCGCGGTGACCGGCCCGAAGAGGCGCTCCGCCGGAGCGGGACCGGCGACCGTCAGGAACGCCGCTGGCGCTTGATCGCAGAGGCCGAGGCACGGGCTGCGCTGCCAGGCTGCGCCGTCCCCGACTCCCAGGGTCCGCTCGAGCTCCGCGATGAGCTCGTTCGCGCCACTGCACCGGCAGGCGATGTCGTCGCAGACGTGCAGGACGCGCCGCGGGCGCGGCTCCATCGAGAGCAGCCCATAGAAGGTGGCGACACCCCAGGCATCGGCTGGCGGAACGTCCAGGCGCTTGCAGATGTACGCGAGCACGCCTTCGCTGATCCAGCCGACGCGGGCTTGCGCCGCCTGCAGGGCGGGGAGGAGGAGGTGACGCCGGTCGCGCCGCAGGCCCGCCGCGAAGTGCGTCCCTTCGCGCTGCGGGTGCGAGCCCAGCCGCGCGTCGATCGCTTCGCGTTCGTCCTCGGTGGGTTCCGCTTCGAGCTGGCGCAGATCCACTTATCCTCCGGCCACCGGCTCGACGCGGACCGCGCACGCCTTGAACTCCGCGGTGCCGGACTTGGGATCGGTCGCGTCGATGGTGAGCGCGTTCACCGGGACCTCGTCCTGGAAGTGCGGCGTCATGAACACCAGGCCGGGGCGCATCGCGGCGTCGATGTGGACGGGCGCGACGATACTGCCCCGACGCGACGAGACGCGAACGGCGTCACCTTCCGCGAGTCCCAGACGCCGCGCATCCTCGCCCGAGATGTCCAGGGTCTCCCCGCGCCTTAGCGGCGAGAGCAGCGGGCCGGTCTGGACGCCGGTGTTGTACGAGTCGAGCCGTCGCCCGGTGGTGAGCACGAACGGGAACTCTCCATCAGGTCTTTCGACCGGCGGCCGGTGATCCACCACCGAGAACGGCGCGGGAGGACCAACTCGAGGCTCCCGCCAGAGGCGGCTGTGCAGAAAGAGCTCCCCCGGATGCTGCTCGTCATGGCAAGGCCACTGCAGCCCTCCATGCTCCTCGAGCCGGCGGTAGCTCATGCCGGCGAAGTTCGACGAGAGGGAGCGCACTTCGTTCCAGACCTGCTCGGCGCTGGGATTGCCCCAGTCGTGGCCGAGACGAGCCGCGATCTGACAGATGATCCACAGCTCGTCGCGGGCGTCGCCAGGCGGATCGAGCGCCTTGCGCACGCGCTGGACCCGGCGCTCACTGCTCGTGACGGTGCCCTCCGCTTCACACCAGGTGGCGGTGGCGGGGAGCACCACGTGCGCGAGCTGCGCGGTCGGCGTGAGGAAGATCTCCTGCGCCACCAGGAAGTCGAGTCCCTCGAGCAGCGCCTGCGCGCGATGCTGATCGGCTTCCGACTGGCAGGGATTCTCCCCGATGATGAAGAGCGATTTCAGTTCTCCCCTCTCCATCGCCTCGAACATCTGCGTCAGGTTCCAGCCGTGCTTCGGCTGGAGACGGACGCCCCAGGCGGACTCGAACTTCGCCCTCACGCCCGGATCCAGCACGTCCTGGAAGCCCGGCAGGCGATTCGGGATGGCGCCCATGTCGCCGCCGCCCTGGACGTTGTTCTGGCCGCGCAGCGGGTTGAGGCCCGAGCCGTATCGGCCCACGTGGCCGGTGAGCAAGGCGAGGTTGATCAGCGCGAGGACGTTGTCGACCGAGGTGTGGTGCTCGGTGATTCCCAGCGTCCAGCAGATCATCGCCCGGTCGGCCCGGGCATAGGCGTGAGCCGCCTCCCGGATCGCCTCGGCCGGGATGCCGGTCACGCGCTCGGCGTACTCGAGAGAGTAGCGCTCGACGCAGTCGCGGTAGGTCGTGTACCCGGTGGTGGCACGCTCGATGAAGGTCTGGTTGGCCAGCCCCGCATGGATGATCTCGCGCCCCATCGCGTTGGCCAGCGCGATGTCGCTGCCGACTTCCAGCCCCAGCCAGCGATCCGCCCAGCGCGCCGATGCGGTCCGCCGGGGATCGATGACGAACAGCCTCGCGCCGGCGTTCACGCCCTTGAGCACGTGATGGAAGAAGATCGGGTGCGTCTCCCTGGCATTCGAGCCCCAGAGGAAGATGACCTCGGTCTCCTCCACTTCCTGGTAGGAGCTCGTGCCGCCGCCCGCCCCGAACACCGTCGCCAGACCGACGACGCTGGGTGCGTGTCAGGTCCGGTTACAGCTGTCGATGTTGTGCGTGCCGAAGACGACGCGCGCCAGCTTCTGCGCGAGGAAGTTGACCTCGTTGGTGGCCCTCGAGCAACTGAAGATGCCGATCGCGTCCGGACCGGCCTCCTCCAGCGTCCGGCGGAATCCCGCGGCCACCCGATCGAGCGCCTCGTCCCAGGTCGCCGGACGGAATTTTTCGCCCTCGCGGACCAGGGGATGGGTCAATCGCCGGTACTGCGTCTTCATGGCTGTGCTCAGAAGTGCGATGAGTGCTGCAATGCGGCGGAGGCTGCCTGGCGAGTTGGTCAGGAACTCATTTGATGGAGGCCTGGGCCCGGTGAGGTCTGCCGGGAGCCAGATGGCCGTCGCTGCGGGCCTTCACGTAGAGATAGAGCTGCTCGATCTGGGAATCGTCGAGCAGCTCCTTCCAGGACTGCATGCCCTTCTCCGGGCGGCCTTCGCGGACGGTCTGGAGGAAGACATCGTGCGTGACGAGCCCTTCGGAGGACACCGAATTTCTCAGGTTTGGCGCCAGGTCCGACCCGAGCGCGTCGATGCCGTGACAGCGGAAACAATAGACGTGGAACCACTTCCAGCCCTGATACTCGTCGGTGGATGCCAGGAGTTTGTCAGGCGGCGCCTCGGCGATCCGGCTGCCACCGTCGGTGCCGGGGGCCGCTTCCGTCTTCGTACCGGCAGCTTGCCCTCCATCGGGCTGCATGGCCCGCTCGCTCGCAGCGAGGGGAACGCCGTATTCGCCGAGGACCCGCTCGATCTCCCCTCGCTTCCGATCGAGCGCCTCCTGGATCCGAGCCAGGAGCGCCTTCTCCGACTTCCGCACTCCGACGGCGAAGCCGAAGGCGAACGGTGTGCGGGTGCGCACGTCCACGTCGGGCAACGGCGCGAGCGCGAGCGGTACGTCTTGCTGCTTGGCGAAATACCCGGCCAGAGGTCCCCAGACGATCGCCACGTCGACGTTTCCTTCGGCGACCGCGTCGATGATCCCGGACGGCCGGTTTTCCTCGTTGTAGAAGGTAGGGAAGCCGATCAGACCGACCACTCCGCGGGCGCCCAGCGCGCGTGCCGCTGGAGAGTTGTTGTACTCGTAGCCGATCATGTTGACGCCGATCTTCAGCTCACGAAGGCGAGGATCGTCGAGCGAGCTGATGTCGAGGTCTCGATCGACGCGGGTGACGAACTGATACGCGGAGCGGTAGTACGGCCTCGTGGTGATGAAGGCATCCATGTCCTGCGGCACGCCCATCAGCACGTCGCATTCTCGGGCGCGCAGCGTGTTCCTCAGGAAGCCCCGTCGGTGCGGCCACCAGAAGTAGCTCACCGTCACGCCCAGATCTGCGGCTACGAGCGCGGCGATCTTGTTCTCGAATCCCTGCTGCTCCCGATCGGAGAACGGAAGATTGTCGGGATCGGCGCAAACCCGAAGCGCGGCGGGGCCGTCCGTGGCCACGCCCTGTCCAAATGCGAGGGCTGCGACGAGGAAGGCAAAAGAAAAGGACGCGGGACCATGCAGCAAGTTCCGGGTGCGGTTCACGAGGTCTCCCTCCGTCCGCCGAGGCTGAACTCGTTTTCTGTACAGTACCTGAGGTCGGCGCGGCGCGGAGCCCGGCGCCGGACAAGGCCGGCGCCGGCTGTCTCCGCGCATGCCCTCAGCGGCTGGCGAGCTTCTCCGGGAGACCGAACACCGTCAGCACCCCACCTTGCGTACTGAACTTGTCCGCGTCACCGAACGCGCCCAGCGCGCCCAGGCCGGCAGTCGGGTCCTCGGGGCCGATCCCGGCCGCCACCCCGATGCCCGCCCAGCCGCCGACCCCTGAAAGGACCGCGACGTACTGGCGGCCGTTGGGGCCCAGGTAGGTCATCGGGTTGCCGATGATGCCCGACGGCGTCTTGAACTTCCAAAGCTCCTTGCCCGACTGAGCGTCCACCCCTTTCAGCCAGCCTTCCATGGTGCCGTAGAAGACCACTCCGCCGGCGGTCGCCAGCGCGCCTCCGTATGCGGCGAGCTGCTCCTTGATCTCCCAGACGACCTTGCCCTTGGTGGCGTCCCAGGCAATGAACCTGCCTCGGTTGCCGCCGGGACCTGGGAACATGCGCACGATCGCGCCGACGTAGGGCTGGCCTACGGCGTATTTCACTTCGACGCCCTCGTAGTCCATGCAGATGTTGTTCGTCGGGACGTAGAAGAAGCCGGTCTTCGGCGAGAACGCGGCCGGCTGCTGGTCTTTGTAGCCGATCGCCGCCGGGCAGATGCCGGTCGTATTCTCCTTGGAGGTGGTCCCGTACTTCGAGTCACGCACCGGCACGCCGGTCGTCAGGTCGACCTTCGACGCCCAGTTCACGCCCGGACCGAAGTGCTCTGCCACCAGCACCTTGCCGGTGGTGCGGTCGAGTGTGTAACCGAACCCGTTGCGATCGAAGTGGACCAGCGCCTTGGTCTTCTTCCCGTTGACGTTGAGGTCGGCGAGGATCATCTCGTTGACGCCGTCGTAGTCCCACTCGTCGTGGGGCGTCATCTGGTACGCCCAGCGCGCCATCCCCGTGTCAGGATTGCGCGCAAAGATGGTCATCGACCACTTGTTGTCGCCGGGGCGCTGATCAGGGTTCCACGTGCCCGGGTTGCCAGTGCCATAGTAGAAGAGGTTCAACTCGGGGTCGTAGGAGTACCAGCCCCAGGTCGTCCCACCGCCGCGCTTCCACTGCTCGCCCTGCCAGGTCGTGACGCCCAGATCCGGACCCTTGTGCGAGGGGTAATTGGCGATGAAGTCCGACCCGATCTTCACCTCTGAGTCGGGACCGGTGCTATAGGCGCGCCACACCTCCTGACCGGTGTTGACGTTGAACGCCGTCACGCGACCGCGGACACCGAACTCACCGCCGGAAATTCCGGCGATGACGATATCCTTGATCACGATGGGGGCGTTGGTCATGGTCGAGCCTTCCTTGTAGTCGGCATTCTTCACCCGCCACAGCTGCTTGCCGGTCTTGGCGTCGAGGGCGAGCAGGTCCCCGGCGAGGAGCTCGATGAAGAGCTTGCCGCTCGGGTGATAGGCGAGCCCCCGGTTGACCACGTCGCAGCAGGCTACCGGGATTGTCTCCGCCGGCTGTGCCGGCACGTGCTTCCACAGCATCGGCGCACCCGCCTTGGTGAGGTCGAGCGCGTAGACGGTGTTGGGGAAGGCGGAGTGCACGTACATCACGTTGCCGATCACCAGCGGGTTGCCTTCATGTCCCCGCAGCGCGCCTGTGGAGAAGGTCCAGGTCGGCACGAGGGTGCCGACGTTCGACGCCGTGATCTGATCGAGCGGGCTGAATCGTTGCAGATCGTAGGTGCGCCCAGTCATCGTCCACTCGCCCTTCTGATCGGCTGCCGCTCCGACCGAGACGAGCGCGACCGTCACTGCGGCGATAGCCCAGGTTCGCCAACGGCCAATCACTTTTACAATCGTCATCTTCCGTATCCCCTCTTTCTGAGGTTCTTCCGTTCGTGGATACCGGCGCGGGCCGCTCAGCTGACGAGCCCGTGAGGGTTGAGGACGAACTTCTTGCTGGCTCCTTTGTCGAAATCCTTGTACCCGCCAGCGGCTTCTTCCAGCGGAATGACGGTCGCGTTCACCGCCTTGGCGATCTTCACCTTGTCACGGAGGATGGCCTGCATCAGACCGCGGTGGTACTTCATCACCGGGGTCTGGCCGGTGGTGAAGGTGTGCGACTTCGCCCAGCCGAGGCCGATGCGGATCTTGAGCGAGCCGACCTGAGCGTCGGCGTCGACGCCCCCCGGATCGCCGGTCACGTACAACCCGGGGATGCCCAGGCTGGCCCCTGCGCGGGCGACGGTCATGATCGCGTTCAGCACGGTGGCGGGAGCCTCACGGGCCGCCTCCGAGCCATGGCCGCGGGCCTCGAAGCCGACGCAGTCGACAGCGGCGTCGACCTCGGGCACGCCTAGGATCTGCTCGATCTGGTCGGGGACGTCGCCCTTGGAGACGTCGATGGTCTCACACCCGAAGCTCCTCGCTTGCGCGAGCCGCTCGGGGTTCAGGTCTCCGACGATGACGGCCGCTGCACCGAGGAATTGCGCCGAGGCCGCGCAGGCCAGGCCGACGGGTCCCGCACCGGCGACGTACACGGTCGAGCCGGAAGTGACGCCCGCGGTGACCGCACCGTGATAGCCCGTCGGGAAGATGTCCGAGAGCATGGTGAGATCGCGGATCTTCTCCAGCGCCTGGTCTTTGTCGGGGAACTTGAGCAGATTGAAGTCGGCATAGGGGACCATGACGTACTGCGCCTGACCGCCCACCCAGCCGCCCATGTCCACATAGCCGTAAGCGGCTCCCGGACGCGCCGGGTTCACGCTCAGGCAGATGCCGGTCTTCCCCTCCTTGCAGTTCCGGCACCGTCCGCACGCGATGTTGAACGGCACCGAGACCAGATCGCCCTTCTTGATGAACTCGACGTCCCGGCCCGTCTCCACCACCTCGCCCGTGATCTCGTGCCCGAGCACGAGGCCAACCGGCGCGGTGGTGCGGCCGCGCACCATGTGCTGGTCGCTGCCGCAGATGTTCGTCGAGACGACCTTCAGGATGACGCCGTGCTCGCATTTGCGGCCCACGTTCTTTGGATTCACCCCCGGGCCATCCCTGAGCTCGAGCTTCGGATAGTCGATGGACTGGACTTCCACCTTCCCCGGTCCGATGTAGGCTACGGCTTTGTTCCCTGCCATGTATGTGTGACCTCCCCGAGCAGAGCGCTCGCTGAGCGAAGATGGCTACCCGCGGCCGCTCGCACGGCCGTGGGGGCGAAGAACCGATCAGAGAGCGTCGGTTCCCGCTTCGGCGACGAGGTGATCCTGTTCGCCCGAGCCGCCGCTGACGCCGATGGCCCCCACGACCTCGCCGCCGCGCTTGAGCGGGATCCCCCCGGCGAAGATCATGATCCTGCCGTCGTTGGAGGCGTTGATCCCGAAGAACTGACCGCCGGACTGGGAGTGCTTGGCCAGATCGCGAGTGGCGATGTCGAAGGCGCGCGAAGTGAACGCCTTCTTGATCGAGATATCGATGCTCCCGAGCCAGGCACCGTCCATCCGCACGTGTGAGACGAGGTTTCCCCCTTCATCGCAAACCGCGATGTTCATCGGCTGCCCGATCTGGGCCGCCTTCTTCTCCGCCGCAGCAATGATGCGCCGCGCATCATCCAGCTTGATGCCCATGTGTCTCCCCTTTCGAAGGGCGGTTCCCTTGCGTGCTGGTGGACACGACAGCTGCCGTCGAGCCTGAAGTACGGGCCCTGATGGAATAGAGCGCGACGACGAGCGCCGGAACAGCCCCGGAGCCCCGCCGATAGGCGCCGAAGAGCCGGCTCGTCAAGTGACGCTGCGTCAACGGACTTCGACCCGCTTGGTCGCCTGCAGCCGCCCTGCAAAATGACATGACGTCGAGGTCAGGCCGCCAGCCCGGTTCCGCGTTTCGTTATAGTGCCCGACGGAGGCGGGTCGTGGCGGACAGGTGTGGATCGAGCTTTCCTGCGGGTCGCTTCACGGCGTCGTGGGTCCTGTTCATCGCTCTCCCTTGCCTCGGGTTGGCGCCTTTTGAGTCTGCTCTTCGGACCTTCAACCGATCGGTGGCGGTCATCGACCTCGCGGTCGTGGACCACAGCCCGGTGCCTGACGTCGCACGGGCGGGCGCCTCCCTCGCCGCCAGCGGAAACACGGCCGCGGCCTGGCTAGCGAGTCACCTCGCCAGCAACGGGTACGAACCTGTCGAGGCTGCACGCATCGGCCGGGCGTTGCAGACGATGGGGACCCCGGCGGCTGCGTGCGCCGACGTCGCCTGCGCGGCACAACTCGGCAGGGTGACCGGAGCCGAGCTCGTCGTATTCGGGAGGGTGATCAAGGTGAGCGATCTGATCTGGCTCGTTGAGGCGACCCTGGTCGACACTGGCCGGGAGCGCATCTTGCGCAGCGAGCAGCTGGAGCTGAAGGGAGACGTGGCTCAATTGCTGCCGCGCTCGATGCGTTCGATGGCCCGCCGGCTCGCCGCTGCAGATCCAGGTCGCGCCGCGCTTGCCGCGACTGCCGGGCCCGGCCCGCAGCAGCCGACGTTGAGCCGCGACCAGGTGCTTGCGCTCCTTGCGGCCGGGAACGAGCGAGGTCCGATCGACCTGACCGGCCGCGATTTGTCCGGCCTCGATCTCGCCGGTGTCGACTTCCGGCGCGCCGACATGTCCCGCGCCCGGCTCGTCCGCACCCGGCTGCGGGGAGCGCGAATGCATGGAGTCAAGCTGAACGACGCCGTCGCGACCGGGGCGGACCTCGCCGGCGCAGTTCTCGACCTCGCCGCTCTCGCGCGCATCGACCTGAGCGGCGCGAACCTGCGTGAAGCGAGTCTCTACGCAACCATCCTGACCGGGGCCGTCCTGGTGGAAGCCGACCTCACGCGCGCCCGGATCATCTCGACGATGAGCGGCGCGAAGCTCACGCGTGCGAAGCTCGCGGGTGCCGATCTGGGTGCGGATCCTGCCAACCAGCCGATGGGAATCATGCGGACGGACGCGACCGGAGCGGACCTCGCGCGGGCCGACCTGACCGGCGCGAACCTGAGAAAGGTCAATCTTACCCGGGCCGACCTCTCGAACGCTGATCTGACGGGAGCGGATGTAGCGGGCGCGGATTTCACGGGCGCGATCCTGCGCGGGACCCGCGGGCGCTCCGACCTGCGCGGCGCAGAACGGGCGAAGAATCTGGAGTGGCCCGCGGGTGACTGAGCGGAGGTCTAGACGCCTCCGCATTTCCAGCAGCCGACGACCTTCTGTACATGTCCGTCGTCCACGACGAGTACGAGGTGGCCGCCAGCGACCTCCGCGCCGCACGGGCAGCGCTCGAGCCCGAGCATCGGGTGCCGCTGAAGGATCGTTACAAAGGTCTGCGTACGCCGCATCCCGTGAGCGTCGCGGTGATCCGGCTTGGCCGATTGTCGCGCCATCGTCCTCATCGTCCGTGGACCAGACCTGGGTTACTTCGCAGTCTGCTGGGCGATGGCGCGCACAAGCTCGCAGGCGCCTTTGTCGCAGTCGTAATTGCGCAGCTCGGGATCGTTGTTCTTGAGGATCTCGCAGCGTACCCTCTCGCGCTCGATGATGCGCGAGAACTCATCCACGCCATGTCGGCCTTGAGCAGCTTTGCCGATGAGCCCCTCTCCCCCGCACGAGACGATCACCTCGCGCGTCGAGCGCTTCTCCGTCTTCTGGGCAGCTGGCGATGTTGCCGCCAGGAGTGCGGAGCCCAGGTAGATAGCCAGCATCTTCGAGAGCACGTTCACCCCCCTTACGAGCGGATCGTCTACGGTCCTCGAGAGTCGAGAAGGTAAACAGAATTTGCTAACCAATGTATGCGGCAGGTGATCGATCGCAAATTTGTTGATCTACCGAAAGGGAGGCGCGACTCGCACTGGGTGGGCGTCCCGGTCAAGCTGTGGTGCCAGTGCGGTGGGGTGTCTCCTCAGGCAAACGAGGGCCGCGTCATGAAATCTGTCCGGCTGATAGGGGCAACTCCACTCTGGAGCGTCGCATGCATCGTCCCGAGCGGGAGATGAAGGACGGCGCGAAATGGTGGGTGCTTGTCACGGTGGGCATCGGGACCTTCATGTCGGCGCTCAACGGAAGCGTCGTCAACGCCGTCCTTCCGGTAATGCGGCGCGGGCTGCACGCGGACTTTGCGACGATCGAGTGGGTCGTCACCATCTACTTGCTCGTCGTCAGCGGGCTCCTGCTCCTCTTCGGCCGCCTCGGCGACCTGCGGGGCCACAAGACCTGGTTCGTCTCGGGCCTCGCCGGGTTCGCCGCCGCATCAGGCCTCTGCTGTCTCGCGCCAGATGCGACCTTCGTGATCCTCTTCCGCGCCCTGCAGGCCATCGCCGCCGCGATGCTGTTTGCAAACTCCCCGGCCATCCTGACGAAGAGCTTCCCACCCGAGCAACGCGGCCAGGCCCTCGGGTTGCAGGCCACCATGACCTACCTGGGACTCACGGTCGGACCCTCGCTGGGCGGACTGCTCGCTCAGCGCTGGGGGTGGCGCGCAGTATTCGCGATCAACGTGCCGATCGGCGCGGTCGCCGTCTGCATGGCCCTGCGATTCGTCCAGCGCGAGAAGATCGAGAAGCGCGGCGGAATCGACGTCGCCGGTGCGACGCTGCTCTTCACCGGTCTGCTGGGGCTGCTCCTCGCTCTCAATCGGGGGCACGCCTGGCGCTGGGGTCCGCCCGTCGTCGCGCTGCTCGCCGCGTCGGCGGTGCTGCTCTCCCTGTTCGTCGCGGTCGAGCGGCGCGCGCGCTCGCCCATCCTCGACCTCGCTTTGTTCCGCGAGCGGGCCTTCTCCGCGGCCTCGGCGAGCGCATTGCTGAACTACATCGCGGTGTACGGCATCCTCTTCCTGTTCCCCTTCTACCTCATCGAGGTGCGTGGCTTGGGTCCGGCGCGCGCGGGGCTGCTCCTCACGGTGCAACCGCTCGTGATGACGGTCGCGGCACCGCTCTCCGGCATCGCTTCCGATCGCATCGGCACGCGCACACCCACCACCCTTGGGATGGCGCTGCTGGCGGCGGGCCTGCTGTGGCTCTCCCGTCTCGATCCGCGCACGCCGCTGATCGAAGCGGAGCTAGCGCTCGCCCTGTGCGGGCTCGGAACCGGAATCTTCATCGCGCCGAACAACAGCGGCCTGATGGGTGCCGCTCCGCGCGCTCGCCAGGGCATCGCCGCAGGCGTCCTCGCAACCGCACGCAATCTCGGGATGGCGATGGGGGTCGGCCTTGCCGGTGCGATCTTCACGACGGCCCTGCGGGGCCGGGAGGAACCCGGCGCGCTCACCTCCGCTGTCGACGCGGGGTTCCTCGCCGCCGCCGTAGCCGCCGCGCTGGGTGCCGCCGCGTCTGCCATCCGCGGCGCGGGCGTGGAAGCGGGCCAGCGCACCCGGTAGGAATGCCGAAGGCCGCCTGGCCCCCGAGATTTCAGCGCGAGTGATCCCGCGAAGTCCGCGGCGTGCGGAAGCTGAAGGTCACGAGCTCGCGCGCGGGTCTCGCTGCCTCGGTGCGGGCAGCCTCGACGAGTCCGTGATCGGGCGAGAGCGAGCAAGCAGGGTCGGTCGCGGCGGCGTTCCCCGTCAAGTGGAAGGCCTGGCAGCGGCACCCGCCGAAATCGATCGCTCGCCGCGCGCAGCTCCGGCACGGCTCCGGCATCCAGGCCTCACCGCGGAAGGCCGCAAGGCCGGGCGAGGACGACCACAGCTCTTCGACGGAGCGCTCGCGGACGTTCCCGAAAGAAAGGCCCGGCAGCGTATGCGCGAGCAGACAAGGGAGAAGCAACCCGTCGGGCGAGACGACGATGAAGCGCCGCCCCCAGCCGTCCATGCACGCCGGAGGGAACTCGACATAGTAGTCGGGAACGACGAATACGACTTCCATCCGGCCTTCAAGCCGCGCGCGAGCTGCCGCGGCGACGAACCGCGCCCGCTCGAGCTGTGCCTTGGTGGGGAGGAGCGCGGTCCGGTTCCTGAGGGCCCACCCGAGGTATTGGGCGTTGGCCAGCTCGAGGCGGTCGGCGTGCAACTCCTCGGCGAGCGCGATGACCTCGCCGATGCGCTCGAGGTTCTCCCGGTGCAGAACCGTATTCACGGTCAACGGGAACCCCAGCTCCTTCACCCAACGAGCCACCTCGATCTTGCGATGGAACGCCTCGCGTCCGGCGATGCGATCCGACTCATCCGGCCGCGCGTCCTGGATCGACACCTGGACGTTGTCGAGGCCGAGCCGGCGGAGGCGCTCGAGGCGCTCGCGGGCGAGCGGGATCCCGCTGGTGATCAGGTTGCTGTAGAGATCGAGCGAGCGCGCCTCCTCGACGAGCGCTTCGAGATCGGGCCTCAGCAGTGGCTCGCCACCCGTGAAGTTGACCTGCACTACGCCCAGTCGCTCGGCCTCGCGCAGGACACGCCGCCAGTCGGCCGCGTCGAGCGCGTCCTCGTGGCGCGTGAAATCGACCGGGTTCGAGCAGTAGACGCAGTGGAGAGGACATGCGTACGTCAGCTCGGCGACGAGCGTGTAGGGTCGCGGTGCGGAGCTCATTCGAGCACCCGCACGAGGCCGCGCCTCGACATCTCCTCGAGGAACTCGAGGACGTCCCGCCGAAGCTCCTCTGCGGATCGATCGAGGTACTCCCCTTGCAGCTTCTCGACGATGCCGTCGACCGTGAGCTCGCCGTCGCAGAGCTTGAGGATGTTCGCGGCGGTCGCGTTCAGGGCGAGCCCCCTCTCCGGGTACAGGAGCAGGTACCCTCCCGACGTCCGATCGAATCGCAGGCGCGCCTTCGGGGCGAGGGCGGGCTTGGCCTCCGGCGGGATCATGGCGCCGGACGAGCCCAGTCCGGTGCTGGCGAAGGGAGGAGAAGACAGTCCAGGATGTGCCAGAGGATTTCGGTCTTGCGGATCAGCGCAGCGACGCACCGCTCTTGGAGCTGGTAGGTAGTCGCGTTGCGGCAGACGAACTCCAGCGCCACCTCCGAGTCCCGGCGCGCGCGCGTCACCCGGGTGCGGAAGTACTCGAGCACGTCCGCCCGGACCCATGGATAGTGCTTCTCCCAGGCAGCGATCCGCCTCGACATGAGATCGGGCGCGAAGCCTTCCGTCAACGACGATGCGACGGCCTCCACCAGGCTCACCCGCTGGACGAGCTGCACGTAGGCGTCGCAGGCAAAGCGGACACCCGGGAGGACAGACTTCAAACCCGCCACCACTTCTCGGTCGAGCCCCACGCCCTCGGCGAGGCGCAGCCAGAGGGCCAGCCCGCCCTCGCCTTCGCGATCGCCATCGTGGTCATGGATGCGCTGGATCCACATCCTGCGGAAACCGGGATCTTCCGACTTGGAGAGGATGATCGCGTCCTTGATGGGCACGCGGCTCTGATAGTAGTAGCGATTGAGGACCCACTGTTGTAGCTGCGCCTTGGTGAGGTTTCCATCGTGCATGAGCACGTGGAAAGGGTGCCGATCGTGGTAGCGGCGCTCACCTTCGCGCCGCAGCCAGCCGGCGAACTCTTCGGTTGAGAGCCGCGGGCGTTCGTCGCTCTGGATCACAGCGTGATCTCCATTCTGTCCCGGGCAATCTGCCAGCCGGCGCGCTCGACGGCCGCGCGCTCGGGCGAGTCCGCGCGCAGGACCGGATTGGTGTTGTTCAAGTGGATGTAGATGCGCAGGAGCGTCGGGAGCCCGCTCAGGGCCGCAAGGCTTCCCCCCTTACCGCCCATCGGCAGATGAGCCATCTCACCGGCGCGCTTGTCCGACGCGCCCAGCTCACACAGTTCATCCTCCGACCAGAACGTGCCGTCGAAGAACAGGCAGTCGGCGCCCTCGGCGGCGGCGAGGACCTCACTCGTCAGGCGGCCGACCGCGGAGAGATAGACGAGGACCCGCCCCGTCTGGCGCTCGCGGATCCGAAAGCCGACGTTCTCTTCGCCCCCGGGCGCGTAGCCGAGCCCTTCGAGGTGGACGGGGACCTTGCCCGGAACGGCAAACGCTTCGACCGATAGCCCGCTCGCAGCTCCGACGCCCTTCGACAGCTCGACCTCGCGGCCGATGGGCAGGTTCCGCCAGGTCACCTGGCCGGAGAACCGCTGCAGCGTGCGGTAGAGCACGTTGTTCTCGACGAAGCCGCGCCGTACTGCCTCGGTGGCATACACGACGAGAGGGTACGACTCGCGCAAGCAGAGGAGGCCCAGCGTGTGGTCGAGGTCGCCGTTGGTGAGGAGGATCCCCTCGATCGGCGAGTGGCGCAGCCGGCGCGGGTGCAGCGGAGGAAAACTCTCGATCTGAGCGCGGATCTCCGGGGAGGCATTGAGCAGGAACCACGCCTCGCCGTCCGCGCTCACTCCTACGCATTCCTGGGTACGCGCCTCGATTTCGGGAGATCCATCGCGTGCACCCCGGCAGTTCCGGCACGCGCAGTTCCACTGCGGGCAACCCCCTCCGGCTGCCGAGCCGAGCACCTGGATCCTCACATTCTGCTCGCAAACCCCGACCCGCCAAACGCGGCGCGAGGACACGCCTCGCCCGCTGCGGGTTCACCTGAAAGAGACGCCGATTCCTTTAGGCCTTAGAGGTCCTCGCCCCTATAGGATTTGGCTTCTGCATCCATCTTGATCTCATCGAAAGCGGGCTTGGTCCAGCTCATGGCACCTTCCCCTTCGTTCCTGCCTCGCACCACCCGCGGGAGCGGGAGGGCAGGACCCTTGCTGTCGCTGTCCCCATATACCCATGCGGTGGTCAGGGCAAGCCTGTAGAGGACCGTGCCCGACACGGTGGCGACCTGGTGCGCCATGCCGGCCGGTCGTGTTGGCTACAAACCCCGCGTCCGCACAAGGAGCATCTCACGCCATGTCCCATCAGGCGGATGCGTCGGTAGTCGTGATGGACCCCACCGAGCACGGGGACTGCGTGGACGCGGCCGTTCGTCTCGAGTGGCGTGGAATCGGCTGCTGGTGCCCGAGGGCTTGGTGCGAACGCGCTTCGGACATACTCGGTGATGACGCGCCGGAGGTGGTTCTCACTGAGGATGAGGACATGATCGAGCACCTCTCTGCGGAGCGTGCCGACGAAGTGCTCAGCAAAGGCATCATGTCCGGCGCGCGTATCGCCGTGCGCACGACGCGCACGCCAGACGACCTGAATACGCCAGCGAAGCGAGAGCCGAGCTTCGTGTCGTGATCGCAGACGACAACCTGTGGCGCGCCGTCCATTGTGGCGTTCCTGGCCTCCTGCGCCCACCACTCGTCCGTTGGCGCGTACGTCACCGCGGCATGGAGGATCGTTCGGCGACGCAGGTCCAGGAAGAAGAGCACGAACACCTCGCGGAACCGCATGTCGAACGTCTGCGCGAAGTCACAGGCCCACGTCACGTGGTTTCTCAGGAACGTAGACCAGCTTTGCCCGTCGCCTCGGGGTCGAGAGCGGCGCATGTACCGCTGAATCGTTCGTTTGCAGACGCGGATGCCTAGTTTGAGCAGCTCGCCACGGATGCGCTCTCGGCACCCCCACCGTGGGTTACGCCCCGCCATCTCGCGGATGAGCGCGGCAGGCGTCGTCGGTGAGTCCGGACCGCTGGGAGCGGCGCCGCCAGAACGCGCGGAATCCTGCGCGATACCAACGAAGAATGGTCGCGGGCTGGATGAGCAGGGTTGCTTCACGCCAAGCCGGCGCGACCCGTTCGGCGTGCAGCTGAGGTGTGCCGTCCGTCTGCATTGACCTGCCATCCTACCCGCAGGAGGATGCTCTGTTCCTTTAGGGGCTCCACCGTCATGGCAAGTGGAAGGGGGTGCCATGGTGAGCCGCTCAAGTCCGGGGTCGCCGCATGCGCTGGAGCAGTCGCTGCGGTGGAAGCGGAGACCGCGCCCCCGCTCGCTCATACCCCTTGAATTCACCCTGCCCAGCCGTTGCATGGCACGGCCGCGGGTTGGTCTGCTAGCTGGAGCAAGTGCAGGAAGAAAGCGTCGAGTTGGCAGAACGCCCCTTAACGGTCCGGTTGCGTCTAGAATGCAACCGAGAGAAAGGAGTTAAGGATGAAACCAGGGCTTCGGATAGCTTCCTTCATCGCAGTGTCCGTCTTGCTTCTCACAGGATGTGCTACAACGACCTCATTACCCTCTGCGGCGAATGATCCGACGAAAGCGCAGGTCACTATTATTTATGATGCATTTGGCAGGGCCTCGGAGATGGAGAAGGACTGGGGTTTCGCTGCCCTAATCGAGTACGGCGGAATGCGCATCCTGTTCGATACTGGCGATAACCCTGACATCCTGGCCAAGAACGCAAAGGCCAAGGCAGTGGACTTGTCGAGTCTAGACTTCGTCGTCATGTCCCACCGTCACGGCGACCACATGGGCGGCCTGGGCTATCTGCTGAGCGTCAATCCCAGGGTGAAAATCTATGCGCCAAGGGAGAACTTCGGCGTGTACGGCTTCTCACTGCCCAGCGCGTTCTACCGCAAAGACGAGTCGCTGCCGCCGGAGCAGCGCTACTATGATGGCACACCGCCGCAAGTAATGAAGTTCGGCAGCGCCTGGCCCAGAGCCAACTTCGAGTTGATCGAAAAGACGACCGAGATTGCGCCCGGCATCCACCTGATCGCGCTCGTCTCAGACAAGCCCACGACGCTGGAACTGCGTGAGTTGTCGCTCGCCATCGACACCGGCAACGGCATTGTTCTGGTCGTCGGCTGCTCGCATCCTGGCATCGACAAGATTGTGGAAGCGGCGACCGCGATCAACCCGCGCATCCATTTCATCGTCGGCGGATTTCACTTAGTGGTGTCAAAGGATCCGGACATCGAGAACATCGTCATGACTCTGCGCGACAAGTTCAAGGTGGCTTACGTCGCGCCCGGTCACTGCACCGGCGAGCCGACCTTCACGGCGCTCAAGAAGGAATTTGGTGACCGTTATCTCTATGCCGGGCTGGGCACGGCCTTGGCGTTCGGCGCCACGCCTCGCGCCATCTCTGGAGCAGGTCAGCAGGCGACCACCGTCATGGATGAGGACGATCTCGGGAGCTACCGCACGCTGTTAGCGAAGAGCGATGACGACGAGCACACACTGATAGCGCATCACCTATCGGGTGGCGTTGGTCCACGCCCGGTGTGGTGAGCGCGACAGCCCCTTCCAATGGCTCGAGGTCGCTTCGCTGCCCTGCGGTAGGGTGGCGGCATGGAGATCCCTACCCTGCAGACCGACCGCCTCCTGCTGCGCCCCTTTTCCGCGGCGGACGTCGACGCCTATGCGGAGCTCAACGCCAACCAGGAAGTGATGCGCTACATCGACAAGGTCCAGGACCGCGAGGCCGCCTTCCGCTCGCTGTGCGCCAACATCGGCCACTGGCACGTGCGCGGCTACGGTCCCTGGGCAGTGGAAGACCGCGCCACGGGCCGCCTGATCGGGCGGGCCGGGGTCCTCGCCTGGGAGGGCAAACCCGGACCGGAGGTGGGATATGCGCTGCACCCCTCCGTCTGGGGCAAGGGATACGGCCGCGAGGCCGTCGCCCGCTGCCTGCGCTACGCGCACGAGACGATGGGGGCGCGCGGCGTGCTCAGCGTCATTCACCCCGACAACGCTCCCTCGATCCGCGTCGCCGAGAAGCTCGGCGCGTTTCTCGATCGCGAGCTGGTGATGAAGGGCGAGTTGCTCCTCGTATATCGCTATCCGGATCCCTGAGAGAATGAGCGCCTGGACCTGTTCATCTCCGCTGGCGCCGAGGGGCCGGAACAGCGGGTACCGGCCAGAACACCGCCGGCAGCCACGCAGACTCTCTGCTGTGTTAAGCAACTGCGATACTCGCACGCGCTTAACACAGAGAGAGTTCGTGATCGCTACCGGGCACCACTCTCGATCACGAACAGATCGCGTAAGTGCTTGATTCTCGGACCCTGGATAAAGACGCGTTCTAAATCGGTGTCCAATGGGGAGCATTCCTCCTGCTCAGTAGAACAGGGCGGTCAAGCGACTTCGCACTCTGGCCGGCGTCGACGATGACGTCAACGAGCTCCAGCTCGTACAGTTCGGCGTAGGCCTTCAGCTTGGCGCGCTGGGCATCCAAGCTGACCCCGCGATCGGCCTGCTTGTCGGTCGAGACTCTCAGGTAGGCGATGGTCTTGGTCGGCATGAGAGCGACGTTCGCTCTCATGCCGCCAGAGTCAAGTCGCGGTGCCTAATTCACGTGCAGCTAAACAAGCGATGCCAAACGCTCATCCGAAACCAGGCCCCGTCTCGAAACGATCCGTCGGCGAGAATCTCAACGATCAACTCTCGCAGGCTGCTCGTGTCCGCAGGTACCCCGTTCGGCTGCTAGGCGTTCTTCTCCGCCCACTTCGCCAGCACCTCATCCTGCTTCTTCTTCGG
>Ga0209761_1000786_pt1 | contig 20105 bp, 21 predicted proteins | sample GraSoi013_1_40cm_4_FD_185818 | JGI IMG/M metagenome (GOLD analysis project Ga0209761, IMG submission 185818) | Grasslands soil microbial communities from the Angelo Coastal Reserve, California, USA - Sample 09_25_2013_1_40cm (SPAdes) (version 2) | ecosystem: Environmental > Terrestrial > Soil >...
CGAAGTCGGACAGGTCGATCCGCCCGTCCTCTGTGATCTCGACCATCCGGAGCGTGGCACCCTTTTCCTGACACAGGATCTGCCATGGGACGATGTTGGAGTGGTGGTCCATGGCGGTCACGACCACCGTATCACCTCGCTGGACGTTGGCTCGACCCCACGAGCCGGCCACCAGGTTGATCGACTCGGTGGTGCCGCGGGTGAACACCACACCTTCCCGAGCCCACGCATTGACGAAGTGGGCGACCGCGGTCCGGGCAGCCTCGTACGCCTCAGTCGCTTCGACGGCGAGCGCGTACGCACCGCGGTGCACATTCGCGTTGTGAAAGTTGTAGTAATGGACGATGGCGTCGATCACCCGCCTCGGCTTCTGACTGGTCGCCGCGTTATCGAGATACACGAGGCGCTGGCCGTTCTCTTTCTGGGCGAGAATCGGGAAGTCGGGGCGAATGCGGCGGGTGTCGAGCATCAGAAGTCTTTGGCCGACTCGGTCGTCACCGGCGCGGCGCTGTTCTGCAATGCGGCGTGCAGCGCGTGCCACGCGAGGTTCGCGCACTTGATGCGGCTGGGAAATGCCCGCACGCCTGAAAACGCCGCCAGCTTGCCCGGTGCATTCTCACCACCCGCGAGCATATCGCGAAATTCCTGGAACATCGTTTCGGCGGCCGCTGTCGATTTTCCCTTGACGGCATCCGTCATCAGCGACGCCGACGCCTTGGAGATTGCGCAGCCTGAGCCCAGAGGCATTTGAAAGCCGACGTCGCTGATCGTGTCGTCGTCGAGCTGCACGTACAGCTGAATCCGGTCGCCGCACAGCGGATTGTTGCCTTCGGCTTTCCGATTCGCTGACTCGATGCGCTTGAAATTCCGCGGATTGCGGTTGTGGTCGAGAATGACCTGCTGATACAACTCGCCCAGGTCGGCGGGGGGGGGGCGGGAGCTCATGACTCTCCCAGGCGGCCGCGGACGATGCGGTCGAGCTGCGCCCGGAGCGACGCGACCTCCATGCGACCGAGAATTTCGGCGGCAAAGCCGTAGGTGAGCAGCCGGCGCGCTTCCTGTTCGCCCACGCCGCGGCTGCGCAGGTAGAACAGGGCGCGCGGATCGAGCGGCCCCACCGTCGAGCCGTGCGTGCACTTCACATCGTCGGCATAGATCTCAAGCTGCGGCTGGCTATCGGCATGCGCGTCGGCCGACAGCAGGAGGTTGTTGTTGGTCTGCTTCGAGTCCGTCTTTTGCGCGCCAGGCCGCACGATGATCCGCCCCGTGAACACGCCGCGCGACTTCTCGTCGAGCACCCCGTTGAAGTACTCGTGGCTTTCGCAGTGGTCAGCGGCGTGATCGATCGTGGTGTGATGATCGGCGTGCTGCGAGCCGGCGAGCAGGTACAACCCGTTCAGAATCAGCGTACCGCCCGGACCCGCCATGACGCTGCCGAGGTCGTGACGCGCGAGCGCGGCGCCGAAGGCGATCGTGTGCAGGTTGACCCTACTATCACGGCCCTGATGCGTCTGGGTCGTCGCAACGTGATAGGCACGCGTGCTCTCGCGTTGGACGCGATGATAATCGACCCTGGCCGCTTCTCCCACCACGATTTCGGTGACGCTGTTGGTCCAATACGGGCCCCCCCCGCCCCCGCCCGGGCTGAGCGACGCGTACGTCTCGACGATGCTCGCGCGTGCTTCACGCTCGATCACGACGAGATTGCGAGGGTGGGTCACCGCAGGCTTCCCGCCAGTCGACAGGAACAACAGCTGGATCGGCTCCGCGATCGTCGCCTTGGCCGGCACGTGAACAAATGCTCCGTCGCTCACGAACGCGGTATTAAGGGCGGAGAACGGCCGGTCCTGCGTCGCGGCGTACTTGCCGAGATGCTCACGAACGAGATCCTGTCGATGGGTGACGACGTGTGCCAGGCTTTGGATGTCGTCGAAGAACGGAGTAGAGAGCGAGGGCTGGAAGAATCCGTCAACGAAAACAAGGCGGTAGCCCGCCTCAAAGAGCAAGAACGCCCGGATGTCCTCGAGCTGCGGAATACGAGCTGGAGGCTTCACCAGCTCGAACGATCCTTCGGCGATCGGCGCGACGCTGGTGAAGCGCCACGCCTCCTGCTTCATGTTTGGAAAACCGAGATCGTGAAAGCGGGCGATGCCGCCTTCGCGCAGATCTTTCAGCCAATCAGGGGCGCGCGAAGCGCCGTTCGATGCCCAGGCTCGGTACGATCCTACGAGCTGCTCGACATGTGCCATCGTCACGACACCATGGCGGCATCACGAAGCCAGTCGTAGCCTTTTGCCTCGAGTTCGTGGGCCAATTCGGGGCCGCCCGACTTCACGATCCGGCCGTCCGCGAGAACGTGCACGACGTCCGGCGTGATGTAGTTCAGCAGCCGCTGGTAGTGCGTCACGATCAAGAACGAACGATTGGGAGCGCGCAGTTTGTTGACGGTCTCGGCGACGGTTTTCAGCGCGTCGATGTCGAGGCCGGAGTCCGTCTCATCGAGAATCGCGAGCCGCGGCTCCAGCACGGCGAGCTGCAGAATCTCGTTGCGCTTCTTCTCGCCACCCGAGAAACCTTCGTTCACCGGACGATTCATCATCGAGTCGTCCCACCCGATCGCTTTGAGTTTCGCTTCGAGGAACTGCAGGAAGTCGATCGGGTCGAGCTCCGGCTCCCCCCGCTCCTTGCGGAGCGCATTCAGCGCCGAGCGAAGGAAATAGGAGTTGGTGATCCCGCGAATTTCGACCGGATACTGAAACGCGAGGAACACCCCTGCGCGGGCCCGGTCCTCCGGTTTCATGTCGAGCAGATCCTTCCCCGCGTACTTCACCGTTCCGGCGAGCACCGCGTATGCGGGATGGCCGGCGAAGACCTGCGCGAGCGTACTCTTGCCCGAGCCATTCGGCCCCATGATCGCGTGCACCTCACCGTCCGAGATCGTGAGATCGACGCCCTTGAGGATCTCGGTCCCAGCGACCGCGACGCGCAGCCCTTTGACCTCGAGCAGCACCCGTCCCTTCATTATCCGACACTCCCCTCGAGACTGATGCCGAGCAGCCGCGTCGCCTCCACGGCGAACTCCATCGGCAGCTCCTTGAACACTTCCTTGCAGAACCCGTTCACGATCATCGACACCGCATCCTCCGACGATAGCCCGCGCTGGCGGAGGTAGAAGATCTGGTCCTCGCCGATCTTTGACGTGGACGCCTCGTGCTCCATGATCGCCGTGCTGTTGCGCACGTCGATGTACGGGAAGGTGTGCGCGCCGCACTTGTCCCCGATCAGCATCGAGTCGCACTGCGAGTAGTTCCGCGCGCCCTCGGCGCCCTTCATGATCTTCACGAGACCGCGATAGGTGTTCTGCCCGCGACCGGCGGAAATCCCTTTTGAAACGATCGTCGAGCGCGTGTTCTTGCCGAGGTGAATCATCTTCGTTCCGGTGTCCGCTTGCTGCCGATGGCTGGTCACCGCGACGGAGTAAAACTCCCCGATCGAGTTGTCGCCCTGCAGGATGCACCCCGGATACTTCCAGGTGATCGCCGAACCCGTCTCGACCTGCGTCCACGAGATCTTGGAATTCGCGCCGGCGCACTTGCCGCGCTTGGTGACGAAGTTGTAGATCCCGCCCTTACCTTCTTCATCACCCGGATACCAGTTCTGAATCGTCGAGTACTTGATCGTGGCGCGCTCGAGCGCCACGAGCTCGACGACCGCGGCGTGGAGCTGATTCTCGTCGCGCATCGGCGCCGAGCAGCCCTCGAGGTAGCTGACATAGCTCCCCTCGTCCGCGATGATGAGCGTCCGCTCGAACTGGCCGGTCGAAGACGCGTTGATGCGGAAGTAGGTCGAGAGCTCGAGCGGGCAACGCACACCCTTTGGCACATACACGAAGGAGCCGTCGGTAAACACGGCCGAGTTGAGTGCTGCGAAGAAGTTGTCGTTGTATGGGACGACGGTGCCGAGGTACTTCTGGACGAGATCGGCATGCTCGCGGATCGCCTGCGAAATCGGACAGAAGATGACGCCGTATTTCGCGAGCTCCGCCTGAAACGTCGTCGCCACCGAAACGCTGTCGAACACGGCGTCGACCGCGACGCCGGTCAAACGCTTCTGCTCCTCGATCGGGATGCCGAGCTTCTCGAACGTGGCGACGAGCTTGGGATCGACCTGCTCGAGCGAGTCGAGCTGGGGGCGCTGCTTGGGCGCGGCGTAGTAGCTGATCGCCTGATAGTCGATCGGCCCGTACTTCACGTTGGGCCAATGCGGCTCCGACATCTTGAGCCAGTTGCGATAGGCCTTCAGCCGCCACTCCAGCATCCACGCCGGCTCGGCCTTCTTGGCGGAAATCAGCCGGATGACGTCCTCGTTCAAGCCGGCCGGCACGACCTCGGATTCGATGTCGGTGACGAAGCCGTACTTGTACGGTTGCTGGACGTGGGCTTCAATGCTGGTCATTTTACTCCCGGAAGTCATTACCGGACATAAGCTTGGCGATCAAAACGTCGGCCTAGATCGGAATCCTAATGGTTTTGTCGGGATTACGCTAGTAGATGTCTCGATTCCACTCCCGAACCAGCCGCTCGTAGTCCTCCGGCGTATTCAGCTCGTCGATGACCGCCGGATCGTCCACGGCGATGCTCAGCACGTCCTTTTCGTGCCTGTGCAAGACAGCGCGAGCGCCCTCACGTGTCGCCTCGGGGCTCTCCAACAACTCCGCAAACAACGCCGAACCCCAGATCACCGGATGACCACGACGCTCCGCGAACGTTGGAACGATGACTTTTGCACCGGTCCGGCGATGCGTTTCGAGGATTCGCTCGACGGTCGCGACGCGCACGTGCGGCAGATCGACCGGCCAGACGAGCACAGCGCTGGGCTGGAGTGGCTGAAGGGCGCGCAGCGCGCCTCGGAGCGAGGCGATGGGGCCCGTCTCAGGCTCAGGATTCTCCACGATTATGCAGTCATGGTCCGCCAAAACCGGTTGGATGCGCGGCGCATCCGGGCCAAGCACCACGACTCGAGTCTTTACCTCGAGCGCTTCCAGGGCTTGGAGGATCCGCACGATGAAGGGCAGGCCGAGGAAGTCCAGGAGGGCCTTAGGGGACCCCATTCGGGCCGACCGGCCAGCCGCCAGCACGACGCCCGCTAACGACATAGGGGGAAGAATAGACGCCGCGACGCCTAGGCGCCTGGGCATCTCGGCCTCTAGGGCAGTTGCATGACGCGCCGAAAGGGGCAATTTTGGCGCGCTCACATGGCAGTGCGACGCATTCGCCAACTTGGGGACCCGATGCTGCGGGTCCGCTGCACCCCGGTGGAAGATCCCAAGTCCCCGGCGGTGCGCCTGCTTTCCGATGATCTGCGCGACACACTCCGCGCCGCGCGCAAGAAGTACGACATGGGCCGCGCACTCGCCGCGCCGCAGATCGGGGCACCCGTGCGGGTGGTCCTCGTGGAAGTCGGGAAGTTCCGCGCTACGATGGTCAACCCCGAGATTACCGACGTGGGTGCCGAGGACTTTCATGTCTGGGACGACTGCTTCTCGTTCCCGACCCTGCTGGTTCGGGTGACGCGCGCGTACAAAGCGACGCTGCGCTATACCGACATGAAGGGGAAGATCGTGACGATGGACCTCGAGGGCCCCATGGCCGAGCTGTTGCAGCACGAGCTCGATCATCTCGATGGGATTCTGGCTCTCGACCAGCCCAGTGGGTTGGATCCCTTCGCCTATCGGATCGAATGGGAGAAGCAGCACAAACCCACGGAGCGTTACGGACCGCCACGCCCGCGCGAAGTCTAAAACCAGCTAGATTCCACGACTGCAGGGGTGCCTGCGGGAGTCGCAGGCTGAGATCACACCCTTAGAACCTGATCCGGTTCGTACCGGCGAAGGGAGCTTCGTATGACCTGTCGTACCCAGATGTTCTTCGCCCGCCAGGGCACCATCACCCCCGAGATGCAGCGCGTCGCCGAGCGGGAATCGCTCCCGGTCGAGACGATTCGCGACGAAGTCGCAATTGGGCGGCTGATCATCCCCGCCAACGTCAATCATTTGAAGCAGCGGCTCGATCCGATGGCGATCGGCAAGCTCGCCAGCGTGAAGATCAACGCGAACATCGGCAACTCCGCCGTCGAGTCCGACATCGACGGCGAGCTCGAGAAGCTGCACCACGCCGTCCACTATGGCGCGGACACGGTGATGGATCTGTCGACCGGCGGGAACATCGACGCGATTCGCGAGGCGATCATCGCGGCGTCGCCGGTTCCGATCGGCACGGTTCCGATTTATCAGGCGATCGAAATCGCAGGCGACGTCACCAAGCTGACCGCGGATGATATCCTCGACAACATCGAGCATCAGGCTCAGCAAGGCGTCGACTACGTCACGGTGCACGCCGGCATTCTGCGCGAGCATGTGGGCCTCGCCCTCGGCCGGGTGACCGGAATCGTGAGTCGCGGCGGTTCTCTGATGGCGTACTGGATGACCCAGCACGGCAAACAAAACCCGCTGTACGAGCACTACGACCGGCTGCTCGACATCGCGCGCGAGTACGATGTGACGCTGTCGCTCGGTGACGGCCTGCGACCCGGCTCGATCGCCGACGCGACGGACAAGGCGCAGCTCGCCGAGCTCACAGTCCTCGGCGAGCTGACCGAGCGCGCCTGGAAGAAAGACGTGCAGGTGATGATCGAAGGGCCGGGTCACATCCCGATGCATCAGATCGAAGTGAACGTGCGGCTCGAGAAGGAGCTGTGCCACGAGGCGCCGTTCTACACGCTGGGCCCGCTCGTCACCGATGTCGCGCCGGGATACGACCACATCACGTCCGCCATCGGCGCGGCGATGATCGGGTGGTTCGGCGCCGACATGCTGTGCTACGTCACGCGCAAGGAGCACCTCGGCCTGCCGAACGCCGAGGAGGTGCGCGAGGGCGTGATCGCGTACAAGATCGCGGCCCACGCGGCCAACATCGCGCGGCGCCGGCCCGGCGCGACTGAGCGGGACGACGCGCTGTCACGCGCGCGCTATGCATTCGACTGGAACGAGCAGTTCCGTCTCGCGCTCGATCCCGCGCGCGCGCGCGAGCTGCACGATGAGGCGTTGCCGGCGGAGTACTTCAAGAGCGCCGAGTTCTGCGCGATGTGTGGGCCGAAGTTCTGCTCGATGCACATCACGCGCGAGATCGAGCGCTCGCTGGGGCTCCGGGAGGCGCAGAAGAAAGAGAAGCAGGAGCCCGTCGGAGCGGACTAGCTCAATCCAACCGCCGTTCGGCCGAGCGCGCGTGCGCTTCGAGTCCTTCCACACGGCCGAACCACGCCGCGTCCTCGACGAGTGGGCGCGCCGCCGCGCCATCGTCGATGCGCAGCCACGTGCGCACCCGCAGGAACGTGTAGACCGACAGCCCGCCCTTCGACCGCGCTGTGCCCGCGGTCGGCAGGACGTGATTGGGCCCGGCGCCGTAGTCCCCCAACACCTCTGCCGACCCGGCGCCGATGAAGAGCGCACCGAAATGCGCCAGTCGCGGCGCGACAGCGGCCGACTCGCGCAGGCAGAGCTCCAGATGCTCCGGCGCGAGCGCGTCGCACGCGGCGATGCCTTCCTCGAGGTTCTCGACAACTACCACGCCGCCGTTCGCGAGCGCCTGCCGGGCGACCGCCGCAGTCGGGAGGACGGCAAGCTGACGGCCGAGCTCCGCTTCGACGCGATCAAGAAGGTTGGGATCGAGCGCGACGAGGATAGGCAGCGCGTCGGGGTCATGCTCCGCCTGCGCGAGGAGATCGGCCGCGATCACCGCAGGGGATGCGGTGGAGTCGGCGAAGACGACCAGCTCCGACGGCCCCGCCAGCATGTCGATTGCGACGCGTCCCCCCGCTGAGACGAGCTGTTTCGCGGCGGTCACGTAGCGATTGCCAGGGCCGGCGATCACGTCGCAGGGAGGGATGGGGCCGGCGCCGAACGCGAGCGCCGCAATCGCCTGCGCGCCGCCAACGGCCAATAGGCCGTCAGCGCCGGCCATGGCAGCGGCGGCAAGCGTCATCGGCCCGGGCCTGGGGCTCGCGACCCAGAGCTGCTTGACGCCTGCCGCCTGCGCGGTCACAGCCGTCATCAGGACTGACGAGGGAAGCGGATAGCGCCCGCCGGGCGCGTAACACCCCGCGCGCTCCAGCGGCGCGATCCAGTGGCCCGCCGCACCACCCGGCAACGTCACGGTTACGGCGCCGAGTGCACGCTTCTGCGCCTCGGCGAATGTCCGAATCCGCTCGGCCACACGCTCGAGGCGCGCCCGGTCGCCAGCGGGCAAGCGCGCGAGTGCGCGATCGAGTGTCGCCCGCTCCAGGAACAACGGTCCACCGACCGGCACCTCGGCGAAACGCTCTGCGTACTCGCGCAGCGCCACTTCGCCGCGCGCCCGCACCGCTTCCACGATCGGCGCAGCGACACCCAAGGCTTCTGCCGTCACGGCCCCGCTGCGTCGGCTCACCAGCTCGGCAAGGGAGCGATGGGGGAACAGGCGCGGGCTCATGACTTCCTGGCCATCGGCCGGCGGCTCACCGCGCGGTGCCTGCGCGCGAGCTCGGCGCGCACCTCGGCCAGCGTCCCGCCTCCGCGCGCCAACGCCACCAGCGCCATGTAAAGGACGTCGGCCGTCTCCCTCACTACCTCGTCCGACGACTCCGCCCGCGCCAGCTCGTCCGCTTCTTCGCGCAGCTTCGCCGCCAGGAGTGTGGGGTCCGCCAGCAGTTGCGCTGTTCCCGATCCCTCGACCGGCCGCGCTATCCGGTCGGCGAGCGTCCGCTCCAGATCGGGAAGATCGAACTCGGAGGGCCAGCACGAGCGCCGATCCAGGTGGCAGAACCCCGCGCCGCTTTGCCGTACGGTGAGGCGCAGCGCGTCGCGATCGCAGTCCAAGTCCACGCGCACGAGCTCCTGCGAGTTTCCCGATTTCTCGCCCTTCACCCACAGCGTTTGGCGCGATCGGGACCAGTAGATGCCGCGCCGCTCGGCCACGGCACGCGCCAGCGATTCCCGCGTGCTCCAGACGAGACCGAGCGTGCGGCCAGCTTCATCGCAGACAACGGTCGGCCATACCTCGCCCGGCAACGGCCTCGCGAGCGGCGCGGCGACGGCGTCGCCAAGCGACAGCCTGCCGGTGTACAGCGCCATGCCGACCTGCGCATCCGCTCCGATGCGATCGAGCTCGGCCACTTCGCCCGCAGTGGTGATCCCGCCCGCCGCAGTCACGCGTGCTCCTGCTGCGTCGCGGACAACCGCTTCGAGCGCGGCGCAGTCGAATCCTCCCATCTCTCCTTCCTTGTCCACCTGGGTGAAAAGGAAACCACCGACCACCGGCGCGAGCTCGCGCACGCGCTCGAGCACCGGTACGCCGGTCTTCGTGCGCCAACCGTCCACTACGACCTCACCGCGATCGGCATCCACGGCCGCAATGACGCGCTCGCGCGGCAAGGCACCGCAGAATTCCGGCGTCGCGGCCGTGCCGATCATGATCTGGACGGCACCGGCCTCGAGCCAGCGGCGCGCGCTGTCGAGATCGCGGATGCCTCCGCCGACGCGACACGACGCGCGCCGTAGGAGATCCCGGATCAACTCAGCGTTCGATCCGCGGCCGAGCGCGGCGTCGAGATCCACGACGGCCACTTCGCCAGCCACGGAGAACTCTTTCAACCGCGCCACGGGATCGCCCCCATCCAACACGAACTCCTTGCCGCGCCGCAGCTGGACAGCGCGTCCACCCATGATGTCGATGCTCGGTACGATCATCGCCGCACCCGTACTCCCCGGACCGCGAGGTCCGCCTTGATGCCATCAACCGTGTCGTCGCCGTCGTGGAAGACCGATGCGGCGAGCACCGCCTCGGCGCCGGCCGCGAAGGCCGCGGCGACGTGCGCGCGTGTTCCGACGCCACCCGACGCGATGACGGGAACGCGCACTGCTTCAGCCACCGCGCGCAGCAGGTCGATGTCGTGCCCCGCCCGCGTGCCGTCGCGATCCCAGCTCGTGAGCAAGATCTCGCCCGCGCCGCGCCGCTCACCTTCGCGAGCCCACGCCACTGCGTCTGACCTCGCGGCCTCACGCCCCCCGACCACCAACACCTCCCAGCGTTCGCCGGCGCGGCGCGCATCGATCGCCAGGACGACACACTGGCACCCGAACGCCTGCGCCAGCTCGGTCAACAGGGTGGGCCGCCGCACCACGGCCGTGTTGACGCTCACCTTGTCGGCGCCGGCGGAGAGCAAGCGGCGCGCATCTTCCACGCTGCGGACCCCGCCGCCCACGGTCAGCGGAATGCGGATCGCCGCACGGACTCGCCGCACCGCCTCGACCTTCGTGTCGCGCCCCTCGGCGGAGGCTGCGACGTCGAGGATCACGATCTCGTCGGCGCCCTGCGCTTCGTACCGCGCCGCCTGCTCAGCCGGGTCGCCGGCGTCGCGCAGGTCCTGGAACCGGATGCCCTTCACCACCCGACCATCCCGCACGTCGAGACACGGGATGATGCGCCGTAACAGACCCGACGCCCCGTTCGCGGCCGGCGCGGAGCGCGCAGTGCGACCCGTGAGCCAGCGCTCGAGCAGCGCCGCGCCGTAGGCACCCGACAGCTCGGGGTGAAACTGGCAAGCGAGCACTGACCCGCGCTCGAGCGCGGCCACGAACGGGACTCCGTGCGTCGTCCAAGCCGGCGTCCATCCGTCCGGACTCTCGCGCAACGCGTAGGAGTTCGCGAACGCCGCGACGCCGCTCGCCACGAACCGCGCCCCTGGCTCGGCACTCACGCTGTTCCAACCGAGATGCGGGATCCGCACGTGCGGTGGCAGCCGGCCACAGGTTCCGGCGACAACGCCGAGCCCTGCCACCCCTGGCGTTTCCTCGCTCGCCTCGCACAGCATCTGCATGCCGAGGCAAACACCGAGGAGTGCCCTTCCGCGGGTAGCAAGATCCCGAATCACGGTGTCGAGACCACGGGCGCGGAGCGCCGCGATGCCCGCGCCAAAAGCGCCCACGCCTGGCAGGACGAGGCGCGTCGCCTCGCGCACGATCGCGGGATCGGCGGAGACGACAACCGTGGCGTCGATCCGCCGGAACGCCCCGGCAATGGACGCGAGATTCGCGACGCCTGAGTCCACAATTACCACGTCACTCACGGCTCGCGCCTCCGAGCGTGCCCTTGGTGGACGGCACGTCGTCGAATCCCGAAAGCGCGACGGCCTGCCGCAGGGCGAGCGCTGTCGCCTTGAACGCGGCCTCGGCCCGGTGATGGTCGTTCTCACCCTTCAACACGTCGACGTGTAAGGTCATCCGAGCGGCTGTTGCAAGTGAACGAAGCAGATGCGCGACGTTCTCACACGCGAGGCCGCCAATCGCTTCGCGGCGCAACCCAAGCGCCACATCGGAGAAGGGCCGCCCGGAGAGATCGATCACCGCCCGAGCCAACGCTTCGTCGAGTGGCGCGAGGGCCCATCCGAAACGGTTCACCCCACGCCGCTCGCCCAGCGCGCGGTCGAGCGCTTCACCCAGCGCGAGCGCGCAGTCCTCGGCCGTGTGGTGATCGTCCACCGCCAGGTCGCCCTCGCAGGTGAGCGCCAGGTCGAAGCGCGCGTGGCGGCCGAGTGCGTCAAGGAGATGATCGAGGAAGCCGATGCCGGTCTTGATCGATGTCTTGCCGGCGCCATCGAGATCAAGCGTCACGCGAATCGACGTTTCGCGCGTCGCGCGAGTGACAGTCACCGTGCGCGCGCTCATGGGAGCAACTCCTCGAGGTCGGCGAGTCGATCGAGAACGCGGGCCGCGCCGGCTTCGGTTAACGCTCCGGCCGTCACCGTGAGGTCATCGCCCGGTGCCACGATGCCGAGCGGCACGACGGACGCTCCGGCTGCGGCGCGTACATCGTCCGGCGTGTTCCCGACCATCCATGCGCGGAGAACGCCCAGGCGCGTGAGAGCGAGGCGGACGGGCGCGGGGTCGGGTTTACGCGCAGCGTCTTCCATGCAGACCACCGCCCGAAACAGGTCCACGACCTTCTCGCGCTCGAGAAACCAGCGCGCCTCGTCGCGCGGCCGGCCCGTCACGACGGCGAGCGGCAGGCGTTTCGATAGGCGCTCGAGCAGCGCGCGCGGCACGATCAGACGTTCGCGCTCCCGCAACCCGGACGAGCCGGCCGTGCCGAGGTAGAGTGCCTGGAAGCGCGCGGTGACGGTTTCGAAATCGACCCGGACGCCGCCGGCTGCAATGAGCCGTTGCGTCACGATCCAGTCGTTCGCGGCGTCGCCCGCGCGCAGCGCATTTTCGATGTCTTGCATCGTCACGGTCACGCCGGATGCGGCGGCCGTGGCGATTATCGCCGCCCGTTGCGACTCCCGGACGTCGGCGAGCACACCATCCAGATCGAACACGATCGCCTGAGGTGCGAGCGCCGTGTCGAGGGCGCGGGTGAGGCGCTCGAAGGCGGCCGGTTCGCCGGGCAGCGTGATGCGCAAAGCCGTGGCGAGCGCCGGCCGGCCCGTGAACTCGCGCACCAACACGCCGAGCGCCGCGAGAGCGGCGGCACAGAACCTCGCGCGCTCCTCCCGGCCGCAATCGACGAACACGAAGTTTGCTTGTGAGGCCCGAGGCGAGAGGCCCAGCGAGCCCAACTGCCGCGTGAGTGCGGCGCGTTCCTCGCGCACGCGCGCGACATGCCCCGCGAGCGGCGCCGCACCACGCGCAAGCTGGCGCAGCGCCAGCGCGATGGAGAGTCCCGCGACAGGATAGGGGCCGCCGGCGGCGCGCAGCACGGCAATGACATCCGGGGTGCCGATGGCATAGCCCACGCGGCATCCAGCGAGCCCCCACGCCTTCGAGAGGGTGCGAGTGACGACCACGTTGGGGAGGTCGAGCACAGCGGCGGTGAGATCGTCGTCGGCATACTCCGCGTATGCATGGTCGAGCAGAATGACTGCGTCGGGTGCCGCGGCCGCGAGTCGGCGCAGGTCCGCCAACGTCGCTACGCCACCGGTGGGATTGTTGGGCGACACGACCGCGATGACGGCCGTGCGCTCGTCGATACGCTCCAGGAAGGCGTCAGTCGGAAATGCATCATCCCGCCACGGCACGCGCGCTAGCTCGCCCCCCGCGAGCGCCGCGTAACGATCGAGCATCTCAAAACTCGGCTCGGGAAGCAGCAGCACTCGACCAGACGTGAGGAATGCGCGGCAGATGCGGTCTATGGCCTCGTCGGCTCCAGCCGTGACGATCACGCGCTCGGGCGCGACGCCCCACCGTGCCGCCAGCACGGCGGTCAATTCGGTCACGTCGGGATAGCGACGCAGCAGCTCCGGGTCAGCCTGCGCCAGCTCGGCAAGCGCGGCCGGAGACGGGAGGAGTCCCTCGTTGCGATCGAGGCGCAGCATGCCAGCCCCGCCGCGCACCGGCTGATCGTAAGCCGACGCGGGATCGATCGACGACCGTGGGCCCGTTGCGGTGGTCATGGCACGATTTGGGAAAGAGTTGAGACCACAACGTCGGTGCCGCCGGCCGCTTTCACAGCGGGGATCACCTGCGGCAGCAGCTCGCGCGGCACGGCGGCCTTTACCGCGTATCCGGTGTCGCCAAACAGGCGGGATACTGTCGCTTGCCTCATCGACGGCAGGACGGCCACCACTGCGTCGAGACACGCAGCCGAGGCGTTCACCTCCAGCATCACGCGGCGCCGCGCCTCGAGCACGGAGTTGATCAGCAACACGAGATCGTCTATGAAGCGCCGCCGCACAGGCTCATCGAGCGCCGCGCGGTGGGCATACAGACGCGTGGATGAGCGCATCAACACATCCACAATCGCGAGGCCGTTGGCTTCCAGCGTCGCACCGGTCGCGGTATTGTCGACGATCACGTCCGCATCCTCGGGCGGAAACACCTCCGTCGCACCGTAGGACCGGACAAACTCGGCGCAGAGCCCCTTCGCGCCGATCCAGCCTCGCGTGAGCCGCTCGTACTCCGACGCGACGATGAGGCGCCGCTTGGGCAGCTGTCCGCCTTCGAGCAGCGCGACCGGAGCGGCTGCGACGAGCTGCACCGGATCGAGCCCAGTGTCGAGCAACTCGACGACGTCTGCCTCGAGCTCCGCCACCCAATCCGCCCCGGCGAAGCCGACGTCGCGGCTGCCGAGCGCCAGCATCTCCACGATGTTCTGGGGTTTCAGCATCTTCGCCTCGGCGCCCGGCAGCGACACATCGGGGCGGTAGCCCCGGGCACTGGGACGCACGCGAATGCCCGCGTCGGCGAGGAGAGTCAGGACGCCCTGCTCCATCCGGCCTTTGGGCAGGCCGAGACGGAAGGGGACGGCGCGTGGGACGAATGTGGACATCGATCGGCTCCGTGTTGACCGAACCGAAGCCCCCAGGATCGCGCGACGCCCCAAAAAGCACGACGCCGGCCCTGGGGGGCCGGCGTCGGTGATGATTCAAGATCCTACACGCCTCCGGCTATCCCCCGTGGACCGAGTGACCGTGGTGATGCCGGTGCGAAGAAGTACGCTTCATTGACCGTGATATAGCGCAGTGACGAAACTGTGTCAATGCGCGTCGGCATCATCCCCCGCACCCGCTGGGGGCGGATCCGCATGATTGTGATCGCCAGCATCTTGACTCTGCTGTTCCTTGTCATCTGGCTCTTCACTGTGAAGATGCCAGGGCCGGCGTTCATCGGCCCGCTCCCGCCCCTCACGCCGAATCAGGAGCAGCTGCGCGCGGCGCTGCAGCGGCACGTGCGCGCGCTCGCGCACGACATCGGCGTGCGCAGCGACGAAACCTATCCCAACGTCCTCCGGGCCTCCGTGTATATCCAACGCCGACTGGAGGATCTCGGGTACAGTGTGGAGTCCCAGGAGTTCTCGGCCGACAATCGCAGCTATCGCAATATCGAAGCGACGCTTCCCGGCGTGCCCGGTCACGCGCACGAAGTCGTCGTGCTGGGCGCCCATTACGACACCGCCGAGGAGGCGCCGGGCGCGGACGATAACGCGAGCGGCGTCGCGGGCGTGCTCGAGCTCGCGCGCGTCTTCGCCCATGAGCGGCAGGCACGCACTGTGCGCTTCGTCTTTTTTCCAAACGAAGAACCGCCGTCGTTCCCGACGGCCGACATGGGCAGCCGGCACTACGCGACCGCAGCGCGGGCGCGCAACGACCAAATCGTCGCGATGCTGTCGATCGAGTCGATTGGCTACTACGACACCGAGAAGGGCAGCCAGCGATATCCGTTCCCGCTGAATCTCGCGTATCCGGATGTCGGCGACTTCATCGGTTTCGTCTCAAATCTCCAATCGCGTTCGCTGCTGCGCCGCGCGATTGCGGCGTTTCGTGCCCATGCCACACTGCCGACGCAGGGCGCGGCGGCGCCCGCGTGGGTACCGGGCGTCTGGTGGTCGGATCATTGGTCTTTTTGGCGGGAAGGCTATCGGGCGATCATGATCACCGACACCGCACCGTACCGGAATCCATTCTACCATACGCCGCAGGATACTCCGGACAAGCTCGACTACGACCGCATGGCGCGCGTGGTCCACGGGCTCACGCACGTGGTGCGGGCGATCGCGAACTAGCGATCGACGCGCGCGAAGGCGCGCACCGGAAAACTTCCCATGCCCCGCACTCGTGGTGGCACGGCAAAAAAGCGAAAGCCCTGGTCGGGAAGCGCCGCCAGGTTCGTCATGTGCTCGACGATCGCGACGCCCGCTCCAAGCAGGATGGTGTGAGCGGGACGGCTGCCGTCTTTGTCGTCATCGATGTTGAGTGAGTCGATGCCGACGAGCGCCACGCCCGCTTTCGCCAGGGAGTCGGCCGCGTCCTTTGTGACAAAGGGATGTTGTCCATTGGAATAGGTGTCGGTCCGCCAGTGCGCGTCCCAACCGGTGTGGACCAGCACGGCTTTCCCTTTGAGATCCTGACCTCTAAAGACGGAGGCATCGATCGGACGAGCGCGCGCGTTGGTGGATCGCACGACGATGCCCGGCAGGTCCGCCACCGCCTCCAGCGCATACCCCGCGACGTCGCGGCCGTGTTCGTACCGATGGAAGGGAGCGTCGATGTAGGTGCCGGTGTTGGCGAGCAGCTCGATCTTGCCGATCTGAAAAGTCGTGCCGGGTGCATAGCGGGCGCTCGAGGCTTCGCGCGACAGCCAATCGCTGACTGTGGGCGACGGCAAGCCGCGGTAAGTCACCATGCCGTGCTCGATCTCGTGACTCAGATCGACGAGACGCTCAGCCATTGAACACGCGCGCGAGCGCCTTCAGCAGTTGGCCATCAGCCGATGCGCCGTCCGGTGCTTCAGACAGCACGGTTGCCAGTCGACGGCGCAGCAGGGGGTCCCGGGTCGCCTGAGCGGCGAACTGCACGGTCAGCGGAATGAACCACGGCGCCTGCCGTGCGCCCGAACCGGCACGCGCGACCGCGGCGTACTGCTCGAAGAGGGCGAGGAGGAAAGTGCCCTTGGAGGGGAAGTGGCGATAGATCGCGCCCTTCGTAAATCCGGCGGCAAGCGCGACCTCATCCAGCGTCGCGATGTCGAAGCCACGCTCGGCGAACAACTCCAGCCCAGCCGCGACGAGGAGGGACCTGGTCTCGGCCTTACGACGTTGGTGAATGATTCCCACGGGTATCTAGGATACTTACAGGGACCTATGACGCAAGACGTAACTGAGCCAGAATTGATACCAACGGGTATCGGAGATACCAATTGGTCCCTTGACTGAGCTAAACGTCAGTCTAGGTTTGCGATTCGTCGCCCCGCATGCTCCACGGTTACGCGCTCAGGAGAAGGAATGCCGTACATCATTGCCGAGCCGTGCATCAACGTCAAAGACCGCTCCTGCGTGGACGTGTGCCCCGTGGACTGCATCTACGAAGGGCCGGACATGCTCTACATCCATCCCGACGAGTGCATCGACTGCGGGGCGTGTGAGCCGGAGTGCCCCGTGACCGCGATCTTCCCTGAGGAAGACACTCCACCGCAGTGGAAGGACTACATCGCGAAGAATCGCGACGTCTTCCAAAGCGAGAACCCGCCCGGCAAGCCGCAGCGCAAAGGTTCGTAACTCAGAGCTGCGCCAGGAAGGAGTTCAAGGCGGCGTTCACCGCCTGCGGTTGTTCCAGCGGCGACAGGTGACCCGATCCAGGAATGACCCTGAACTGCGCACCCCGAATGGCGCGAGCCATTTCCTCCATTCCTGCGGCGGGCGCAATCTGATCGTCGTCGCCCGCAACCACCAGAACCGGAATCCGAATCTGTCCAAGTAACGCGGTCGAATCGGGGCGGTCCCGGAGCGCGCGCAGCGTGACGACCATTCCATACACTGGCTGCCTCTCGATCATTGTTGTCACCTCGCGCACGACCGCCGGTTGACGTTCTAGCGTGACCCGCGCGAGCAGCTTGGGCACAAGCTCTGCGGCGATCGCCCCCGGGCCCTCGCGCTCGGCTTTTGCGGCCATGGTGTCTCGCCCGCGTTTTGCCTCCGGGGTGTCCGCAGTCGCTTTCGTGCTGCAGAGAATCGCCGCGCGCACCCGCGTCGGGAACGCGCGGAGCAACTCGAACGCGACGTAACCTCCCATCGATTGACCGCACACCACCACCTCGTCGACGTGCAGATCATCGAGCGTACGAACAAGACTAGTCGCCTGATCGGCGATCGAGTACGGACCTGCTGAAGCGGGAATATTCGCCAAGCCCGCACCCCAAAGGTCCGGCACGACACGTTCCCAGTTCGACAGCGCGGCGATTTGGTGTCGCCACATCGAACTGTCGAACGGGAACCCATGAATGAAGAGTACCGGGAGATCGATCATGGCCAGGCAAAGGTATGCCAGAAAATGGCACGTTGTGTACCATTTCCAGTTTGCAGGAAATAGCTGAAAGCTTTTGCACCATACGTTGGATCGAGACGCACACCGTACTCTCCCGCGAGAAAGCGGGCGCGCTCACCCTCGGGCGTGGGATGGCCATAACCCTTCCCCATTGCATCGACGACTCGGACGCGAATCGTCGATCGCGGAAGGTTGAACTCGATCCCGACCCGACGGATCAGCGCCGCGGTTTTGCGCGCGAGTCGCAACGTGCGCCACTGATTGGCGACAAGCCACGGCGCGACACGCACCGCGACGAGTTCCGTCGGCCATCCGAGCCACGCGACACCGAGTGCGATGCCGGCGGCGGTCCCGCCGGTGCCCAGCGGCACAACGATGACGTCTGGAGGTGCATCGAGTTGTATCGCCAATTCGAGAGCGGCGAGGAAGTGCCCGATCACGGCACGCGGCTCCGCGCCACCTCCAGGAATCCAGTGCGGTTTGCCCGAGCCCAGATGATACGCCGCGCGCCAGGCGCGCAGCGCCGCCCAGGGCAGCGTGATCAGAGTGCCCGCGCGAATCACGACATTCGCTGCCTCAACTGTTGCGCGGGCAATCCCACGGCTGGCCTCCGTCTCCGGCTGAGGAAACAGCGCGACCGCCGTGCGATGCCCGCGAGCCCGAGCGCACCGCGCGGTCGTGAGGCAGTGACTGGAGCCCGTTGCCCCGATCGTGACGAACACCGATTGCGACGGCACGCCGGCGAATAGGAATTCGAGGCCACGCACTTTGTTTCCGCCGGCTCGATCTTCCCGCTTGAGCCACAACGTGCGGAGTCCCAGCGCCCGCGCGAGGTTCGGTTGCGCCTCGAGCGGCGTCGGCCACGCGCCGAGACTGCACGGCGCGAAGGCGGTACGTATCTTTGTGGCCAACACTGCGGAGCGATCCATGCAAGTGACCACCGATTACATCCGTCATGCGGCGCGAGCCGCCCGCAAATGCGCGGGCGATCCGCTCGGCGGAGCCCCTCAGGCTCCCGATCCGGAATTCTACAAGACGTTAGCCAAGGCGCTGGAACAAATCGCCGCCGGGATGGAGGCGCTAGGGAAGCAGGAGTGAGCACTCCGCTCTACATCGACACGGCTCCTGAGCTGGCAGCCTTCGTCACCGCCGTCCGACGTGAGGCTCGGGTCGGCGTTGATACGGAAGCGGCAAGCTTCCATCGTTATCGCGACCGCATCTACCTCGTGCAGATCTCGAGCCTTAACCAGACGGCGCTCATCGACCCCGTCGCCATCCCCGCCCCCGATTTAGCACCCGTCGGCGCGTTGTTGGCGGATCCGCAGCTCGAAAAAACCTTTCACGACGCCGACTACGATCTGCGCGTGCTCGACCGCGACTACGGCTTTCGCCCGACTCACTTATTCGACACACGCATCGCGGCCCAGTTCGCCGGCGAGCCCGCCATCGGATTGGCGGCGCTGCTCGAGAAGTACCTGGGCGTGAAGCTCGACAAAGAGCACCAAAAGGCGGACTGGTCGATCCGGCCCCTGACTCCGCCGATGCTCGCGTATGCCGCGGCCGACACCCGGTTCCTGCTCGCGCTGCGGGATGCGCTCGAACAGCGCCTCAAGGCGTTGGGCCGTCTTCCGTGGGCACTGGAAGAGTTCAAGCAGCTCGAGTCGTTACGGTGGACCGGCGGAGAAGGAGAAGAGGAAGCGTACCTGAGGCTAAAGGGGGCGAAGGGACTGTCGCCACGGAGCCTCGCGGCGCTACGACTGTTGCATCGCTGGCGGGATAGTGTCGCTGAACGGGACGACAAAGCTCCCTTCCGCATCATCGGCAACGACGCCTTGCTTGCCGTCAGCCGCGCGCTGCCGTCCGCGCGCGCCGATCTCACGCATATCAAGGACCTGCCCGGCTCGCTGGCGCGACGTCACGGCGAGGCACTGCTCGACGCCGTGCTCCGCGCGAAGGCACTGCGCGAATGCGAGCTCCCGCGCGTCGAGCGCCGCCCCCGCGTGCCCAAGGACCCCGGCTTCGACGCGCGACTCGAACGCGTCAAGGCGGTGCGCAACCGCATCGCCACGGAGCTGGGACTCGATCCGGGCGTGTTGGGAGGACGGACGACGATGGAGGCAGTGGTGCGCGCGCGCCCCGTAAACCGGGCGGCGCTCGAGCAGATCGGCGAGATCCGGCGCTGGCAGATCGACGTGCTGGGCGAGGCGCTCCTCGAAGCAGTCCGCTAAAACCCCATCATCGCGCGGATCTTCGGATCG
>Ga0209761_1000790_pt1 | contig 20086 bp, 16 predicted proteins | sample GraSoi013_1_40cm_4_FD_185818 | JGI IMG/M metagenome (GOLD analysis project Ga0209761, IMG submission 185818) | Grasslands soil microbial communities from the Angelo Coastal Reserve, California, USA - Sample 09_25_2013_1_40cm (SPAdes) (version 2) | ecosystem: Environmental > Terrestrial > Soil >...
CTCGTACTGTCCGACCTCTCGAGCCACGACCTGGCGGCCGATCGCGCGAGCGAAAACGCACCCGTGGTGCGGCTGGTGCCCCGCCAAACGGCGTCGTACCGCGTGAAGGTCGTGATGGAGAGGTGCCGCATGAATCCCTGTCGCTTCGGCATCGCCCTGATCACTCTCCCAGCACCTTGATGATCACGCGCTTCTTGCGCTGGCCGTCCCACTCGCCGTAGAACACCCGCTGCCAGGGGCCCAAATCGAGCTTCGCACCGGTGATCGGTACGATCACTTCGTGACCGATCGTCAGGCTCCGGAGGTGGGCGGCGGCGTTGTCCTCGCCGGTCTCATTGTGCCGGTAGCGTGCCGGGTCCCACGGGGCGACCGTCTCCTCCAGCCACTTCAGGAGGTCCGCCCACAGCCCCGACTCGTGGTCGTTCACGAACACGGAGGCCGTGATGTGCATCGCGCTCACGAGAACGAACCCCTCCTGCACGCCGCTCGTGCGGACCTGCTCGGCCACCTCGTCGGTGACGTCGATGATCTCCTGGCGGGATTTCGTGTTGAACCAGAGATAATGCGTGTGAGACGTCATTCAGCCTCCCCCGGAATGCGGAATTCGGAATGCGGAATGCGGAATTGATGTCCTAACGTCGAAGCGCGATCTCGGCCACGACCCCGGCACTGAAATTCCGCATTCCGCATTCGGCATTCCGCATTTGCTCTAGCGTGTCGATTTGTCACAGCCGCGCCAATCGCCTAGATTGCCCCGTCAAATATGGCGCTCCCGTTCCGCCAGCGGATCTTCGTCATCCTCGGGGCGCTCACCGCGGTGCCGACGGCGCTCGCCGTAGTGGGGTGGGCGCTGGCGGTGCGCACGGTGGGCCCGTCGGCCGGAGCGCGGGTGGCGCTGGAGGAAGACGCCGCCTCGGCACGCCAGATGATCGAGCAGATCGACACGACCCGCCTCACGTCCCGCCAGCGCGTCGTGCTGCGGCAGCATCTCGAGCAGCTTTCCAACTCGGTGAGTCTCGCGCGCCGCGCCGAAACATACTTGCGGTATTACGCCGGCAGCTTCGCCGCGGTGGTGATCGTGTTCGGCTCGCTCGCTCTGGTCTCGGCGATCCGCCTGGCCGGGCATCTCTCGCGCCAGCTGTCGCGGCCGATCGACGAGCTGGTCGGCTGGACTCGACTGGTCCGCCGGCGCATGCCGCTCCCCGCGGGACCGCCCAGCCACGGCGCGCCCGAGTTCGAGGCGCTGCGCCAGGCGTTGCGCGAGCTCGTGACCGCGCTCGATCAGGCGCGCGAGAAGGAGCTCGAGGCCGAGCGGCTGCGCGCCTTCCGGGAGGTGGCCCGTCGCGTGGCGCACGAGATCAAGAATCCGCTGACCGCGATGCGCATCGGGGTGGATCAACTGCGGCGGACCGGCGCTCAGCCGGACAGCCGGACCGCGACGGCCGTGGAAGTGCTGGCGTCAGAGACCGAGCGGCTCGACCGGCTCGCCAAGGAGTTCGCCGAGTTCGGACGGCTGCCGGAGGGCCCGAAGAGTGAAGTCGATCTGGTCGATCTGCTGGTGGACCTGGCGAAGAGCGCCGTGCCGCCCGCAGTCGAGGTCACGGTCCGCGCCAACGGCGGACCGTGCACCTTGCTGGGCCAATACGACCCGTTGCGGCGCGCGTTCGCGAACCTGCTCCGCAACGCCGCTGAGGCGATGGGGGGCCACGGCCCGATCGAGGTCGGCGTGGCGAAGGACGGCCAGGGCGTGCTCGTGACCATCGCCGACCACGGGCCGGGCATTCCGGAAGAGCAGCGGCAGCGCGTGTTCGAGCCGTACTTCACGACCAAGCAGGACGGGACCGGCCTGGGCCTCGCGCTGGTGCGGCAGACGATCGAGGCCCACCACGGCACGATCCGGGTGTCGGAGACGGCGGGCGGCGGCGCCACGTTCTGCATCGTGCTCTCGACCTCGTGAGCCCGCGCATCCTGTTGGTCGACGACGAGACCAACATCCGCAAGATGGTGGGGGCGTTGCTGCAATCGGAGGGCTTCGAGACCGCCGAGGCGGCGAACGGGCCCGCCGCCATCGCGGCGGTCGAGCGCGAAGCACCGGACGCGGTGCTGCTCGATCTCATGATGCCGGGCGGGCCCGACGGGCTCCAGACGCTCGAGCAGCTCAGGCGCACCGCGCCTGACCTCCCCGTGGTGATGATGAGCGGCAAGGCGACCCTCACCGACGCGGTGCGCGCCACCAAACTCGGCGCCTTCCAGTTCCTCGAGAAGCCGCTCACCCCCGAAGGCCTGCTCACGACGCTGCGCGCGGCGCTCGAGCTGTCCCGCACGCTCGCCGAGAACCGGCGGCTGCATGAGGCGCTGGGCCACGCGGACCCGCTCGTGGGGGTGAGCCCGGCCATGGAGGAGGTACGCGCCCTGATCGCGCGCGTCGCGCCGACGGAGGCGCGCGTGCTGATCACCGGCGAGTCGGGAACCGGCAAGGAGCTCGTCGCCTCCGCGATCCATCGCCAGAGCGGCCGCGCAGCGAAGCGGTTCGTGTGCGTGAACAGCGCCGCGATCCCGAAGGATCTCGTCGAGTCGGAGATGTTCGGCCACGAGCGGGGCGCGTTCACCGGCGCCACCGAGCGGCGGGTGGGCCGCTTCGAGCTCGCGGACAGCGGCACGCTGTTTCTCGACGAGGTCGGCGACCTGAGCCTGGAGGCGCAGGCCAAGCTGCTGCGGGTGCTCGAAACCGGCGTGATCGAGCGGCTCGGTGGCGAGCGGCCGCTCACAGTGGACGTCCGGGTCATCGCCGCTACGAACAAAGACCTGACCAAGGCCGCGCAACAGGGCCAGTTCCGCGAGGACCTGTTGTTCCGGCTCAACGTGCTGCCCGTGCACATCCCGCCGCTGCGGGAGCGGCCGGAGGACGTTCCGCCGCTGGTGCAACACTTCGCCGCCCGCCAATCCGCCCGCCTCGGCCGGGTCGTGCGACTCGACGCTGGGGCCGTCCAGTTGCTCGCCGCGTACCGCTGGCCCGGCAACGTGCGCGAGCTCGCCAACCTGGTGGAGCGCCTCGCGATCCTGGCGACGGGGGCGACCATCGCCGCGGACGACGTGGCGCGCGTCGTCCCGCAGGATGGCACGCCGCCGCCCCCGGCGGGGGACTGGGCGGACGTGGCGCTCGCCGAGGCGCTCGACAGCTTCGAGCGCACGCTGATCGCGCGCGCCCTCTCCGCCGCGCGCGGCAACGTGGCGGAGGCTGCCCGCCGGCTGGCGACCGATCGCGCCAACCTGTACCGGCGGATGCGCCGGCTCGGCCTCGAGCCGCCCCGCAACGTGGCGGGATGACACGTTTCCCACCCTCGCAGCCCTCCCGCCAGGCACGACGGTGCGGGGCCGGGGGCGGCACGGGCCATGCACGTGCTGCTCGCGCCCCCAACCGAGGCCCCGCATGCGCGTGAGCGTCCCGTTCCTCTTCTGCCTTCTCGCCCCGTGGGTCGCCACCGCCCAGGACACCGCGATCGTGATCAACCCCGAGAGCGTGAGCGTCGCGCCCCAGCCCGGGGACCTGCCCCGCCTCGTCGCGGACGAAGCGATCCGCTTCTACAACGCCACGACCACCACGCGGCTGGTGGGACGCTCGCGGCTGCCGCGGGGCAACGAGTGGCGCGGCGACGTGGCGGTGCGCAACGGCGCCGTCGCGGTGGGCGGCCGCATCCAAGGCAGCCTGCTCGTGATCAACGGGGACGCCAGCATCGACTCGGGCGCCACGATTTCGGGAGACTTGATCGTGATCGGCGGCACCGTGACCCGGGCGCCCGGCGCGGCCGTCGCGGGCGAAGTCCGCGTGTACGCCGCGCCCCTCGGCTACCGCACGCAGGGCGATGAGATCGCGCTCGCGCGAGTGAGCCCGCGCCGCTGGCTCCGCAGCGTGGGCGTCGAAAAGTCGTGGGGCACCGCCGATTCACGCTCCTCGCTCACTCTCGCCACGGCGGGAACGTTCAACCGGGTCGAAGGACTGCCGGTGGTGTTCGGCCCGATGTTCGACTGGAAGCTCCAACGGAACCTGCGGTTCCGGCTCGACGGGCTGGGGGTGTTCCGCACGGCGGGGGACCTGACGGACCGGCGCAGCGACCTGGGCTACATGCTGCGCACGGAGCTGCGCTCGGGTGAAGTCCCCGCCTACGGCGCCGAGTTTCGCGCGTACGATGTGGTCCTGCCGGTCGAAGACTGGGGGTTGCACAGCGCCGAGATCGGCTGGGCTGCCTTCCTGTTCCAACGCGACTACCGCGACTACTACCTGAGCAAGGGGATCGCGGGCCGCCTCTTCGTCCAGCCCGCGCGGCTGCTCCACCTCACCATCGAACTGCGGCGTGACTGGCAGACGAGCGTGGCGGCGCGCGATCCGTGGACCTTGTTCCGCAACGACCAGCCGTGGCGCCCGAACCCGCCGATCGACGAGGGGCATTACACGACCGTCAGCGGCGCCATCACATTGGACACGCGCAACGACCGCGCCGACCCAACGGCAGGATGGTTCGTGACGGCCCTGCTCGACAACTCGCGCAGCGACGACGTGAGCCCGCAGACCAGCGTGCCCACGGCCGTGCGCGGCCCGATACCGACGGACGGCTCCTATCAGTTCACGCGCGCGTTCTTCGACCTGCGCCGCTACACCCGCGTCAGCCCTTCAGGGCGCGTGAACCTCCGCCTGCTCGTCGGCGGCTGGTTGGGCGGCGACCCTCTGCCACTGCAGCGACGCCTCTCGACCGGTGGCGCCGACCCGCTCGCGGCCTACGGCTTCCGCCGCAGCGCGTGCAACCGCGACATCACCGGCGCGGCGTTCGCGAGCACGCTGGTCGCGGCCTGCGACCGTGTGATCCTCGTGCAGGCCGAGTATCGGGGTCACATTTCGCTCCACTGGGCGTATAACTCGTCGCGGCCGGAGGACGAGGAGTCGAAATCGCTGCTCACGCTGCGTGGGCCCGATCTCGTGGTGCTGGGCGATGCCGGCCAGGCATGGCTGGTCGGCAACGGGCCGGGCCGGGTGCCGAGCGACCGGCTGCCGACCCTGGGTAGCTGGCTTGGTGATCTCGGACTCGGCGTCGACTGGGGTGGGTTCGGCCTCTACGTGGCGAAGGCGGTGACCGCGGGCGAGCCCCTGCGATTCACGCTGCGACTCGATCATCGCTTCTGAGGTGAGGGCGGGGTTCCGTCTCCTCGCCCTGCTCGCGTGCGCGGCCGCCGTCCCCCCTCTCCCGGCCGGCGCGCAACAGCCCGCATTGACGGTGATCCTCCAGAGCGGGGAGCCCCGGGTCCAGGCCACCGCCCTGCTCGCCGACGGCCAGTTCGTCGGGCTGATGCGTTCCGGCTTCCCGCTGCGCCTGCACTACCGGCTGGAGCTGTGGCGCGCCCGCGCCGGCTGGTTCGATCAGTTCGTGAGCGACTGGTCGTGGGACGCCGTGGCGCGCCACGACCCGCTCGCGGACGACTTCCTTCTGATCCGGACGGGTGGAGCCGTAACACGTTATGCGACCGCCGACAGCCTCGCGCGGGCGCTCGAGATCCCCTACCGCGTCCGACTCGCGCCGAAAGCAGCGGGCAAGTTCTACTTCCTGTGCCGCCTCGACGTCACGACGCTCAATGACACGGACCTGGAAGAGCTGACGCGCTGGCTCAAAGGCGACGTGAGCCCCGCGGTCTCGGGCGCAGGCAACGTGGGCGGCGCGCTGGTGCGCGGCGCCCAGCGGATTCTCGTGCGGATCGCGGGCCTGCCGCGCCTCACACTCGAGGCACGGTCAGAGACGATTACCCGCGGGCCGTAGGGGCACGGCATGCCGTGCCCCTACAGCGCTTCCAGGGTCGCGAGCACCTCGCCGCCGTAAAACAGCCGGATGTACTTGGACTGGATCGACGTCAGCCGGCGCACTGCCCAGGCGAGATGCACGAAGTGGGGCTCGAACGGCGGCCGCAGCGGATGCATCCCGGCCTCCTCGGGCAGCAGGTTACCCTTCCGGGTGTTGCACGTGCTGCACGCCGTCAACACGTTGGTCCACGCGTTCGTCCCCCCCCGCGACAGCGGTACCAGGTGATCCCGCGTCAAGCACTCCCGGTGCCGCAGCTCCTGCTGGCTGCGCCCGCAGAGTTGGCAGCGGTAGTTGTCGCGGGCGAAGAGGAAGGTGTTGGTGACCTGGCGGCGGAAGCGACGGGGGACATGGACGAACTTCACGAGACGGATAACCGCTGGCCGGGGTATCTGAAGCCGCTCGCTGCGCACCACGGAGCCGTCTGCCTCAACGATCTCCGCCTTGCGGTCGATCACCAAGCGCAGCGCCCGCCGCACGGGTACCATGGTCAGGGGCTCAAACGAGGCGTTCAGCGCGAGGCAGCGCACAGCATCTCTCCGGGCGAAAAAGCGGCCGTCTCGCCCGTACACCGAGCGGGACGGCTCCGTATGCTACACAACCGCCTAACGCACGGCAAGAGCTAGCTTTAAGCCCCCCCGCCGGGAGCGAATAGCTTGCGTAGCTCCTCTAGCTGATCTTCCACGGACTTACGCGACGCCCCGCCGGGCGTGGCGCGCCCTTCCACGCTGTCCTCCCAGGTGCCCAGCTGCGCCAGCGCCGCGCCGAGGGCGGGGTGGATGCTTGCCGCTACGGCCTGCGGCACTTGGTCGAGCGGCACCCCCGAACGCTCGGCCTCCCGGACCAGCGTCCCCACGAGGCGGTGGCTCTCGCGGAACGGCACACCGGCCTCGACCAGGAGGTCGGCCATGTCGGTGGCGCGGAGCGACGCGTCGAGCGCGGCCTGCATACGCTGCCGGTCGACGCTCAGCGAGGCGACGGCGCCCGTCACGGCCGGAAGCACCACCGCGAGGGTGTCGCAGGCGTCGAACAGCAACGCCTTGTCCTCTTGCAAGTCCTTCGAGTAACCGGCCGGAATCCCCTTGAGGGTCGCGAGCAGCGCCACGAGATCGCCGAGCAGCCGGGCCGACTTGGCCCGCGCGAGCTCGAAGACGTCGGGATTGCGCTTCTGCGGCATCAGGCTCGAGCCGGTGCTGAAGTCGTCGGCGAGCCGCACGAAACCGTACTCCGAGCTCGCGTACTGGACCAGCTCCGCGCCTAGCCGCGAGAGGTGGGTGCCCACCAGGGCGATGTGGAACAGCACCTCGGCGACGAAGTCGCGGTCGCCGGTGGCGTCGAGCGCGTTGGCGGAGAGCGAGCGGAACCCGAGTGCTTCCTTGAGGAGCACGCGGTCGACGGGAAAGCCCGAGCCCGCGAGCGCGCCGGAGCCGAGCGGCAGCTCCGCCACGCGGCGCCGCGCGTCGGCGAGCCGCTGGCGATCCCGCACGAGCGGCCACGCATGGGCGAGCAGGACGTAGGCCCAGCGCACGGGCTGCGCCCGCTGGCCATGGGTGTAGCCGGGGAGGATCTGGTCGACCCCTTCCCGGGCGCGCGCGACGAGCGTACGGCCGAGCGTCGCCAAGTCGGCGTCGAGCTGGTCGATCGCGTCGAGCGTCCAGAGACGCAGGTCGGTCGCGACCTGATCGTTGCGGGAGCGGCCGGTGTGCAGCTTCCCGGCCGCGGCGCCGACTTCCTCGTACAGCAGCCGCTCCACCAGGGTATGCACATCTTCGTCGGGCGCGCCCAGGGCTGCGCCGTCCGCCAGCCGCTCGGCCACACGGTCCAAGCCGTCCAGGAGCTGGGACTCTTCGGCCGGTGTCAGCACGCCGACCCGCCGCAGCGCGTGCACCCACGCCTTGCTGGCGGTCACGTCCTGCGGCCACAACCGGTGGTCCACCGGCAGACTGCGGTTCAAGGCGTCGAGCGCCTCGCTCGGCCCCAGGCTGAAGCGGCCGCCCCACATCTGGTGCGGGGCGGGGGCATGTGTCTCGGTGGGGGGACGGGTCATCAGTCGGCCGCCGCGCCGACGTCTTGCTCCCGACGAACCGCGTCGAGGCCGGCCCCGATCTTGATCGCGAGGCCGTAGAGATGAATGAAGCCCTCGGCGTCCTTCTGGTCGTAGACGTTGTCCTTGCCGAACGTGGCGTAGGACGGCTGGTACAGCGCGTACGGGCTGTCCCGGCCGGCTACGATGACGCTTCCCTTGTACAGCTTGAGCCGCACGGTCCCGGTGACGCGCTTCTGGGTGCTGGTCACGAGTGCGTCGAGCGCCTCGCGCTCGGGCGTCCACCAGCGCCCGTCGTACACCAGGTCGGCGTAGCGGAGGGCGACCTCGTCCTTGAGACGCAAGGTGCGCCGGTCGAGCACCAGCTGCTCGAGCTCGCGGTGCGCGGCGTAGAGCAGCGTGCCGCCGGGCGTTTCGTAGACGCCGCGGGACTTCATCCCCACGAGACGATCTTCAACCACATCGACGCGTCCGACGCCGTGCTCGCCCGCGACGTCGTTCAGGGTCTCGAGCAGCTCGACAGGCCCGAGCGGCACGTGATCCACCGAGACCGGGGTCCCTTCCTCGAAGCCGATGTGCACGACGACGGGCTCCGCCGGGGCGTCGAGCGGGTTCTTGGTCATCACGAAGATGTCTTCAGGAGCTTCTTGGGAGGGGTCTTCGAGGATGCCGCCTTCGTGGGAGCAATGCCACAGGTTCCGATCGGTGGAGTACGGCTTGTCCAGAGTCGCCTGGACCGGGATACCCTTCGCCTTCACGTAGGCGATCAAGTCCTCGCGGCCCTGGAACGTCCACTCCCGCCAGGGCGCGATGACCTGCAGCTCGGGCGCGAGGGCGGCGTAGGTTAACTCGAAGCGGACCTGATCGTTCCCCTTCCCGGTACAGCCGTGGGCGACGGCCTCGGCGCCGATGCGCTGGGCGAGGGCGACCTGGTGGGCTGCCGTCGCCGGGCGCGCCATCGAGGTGCCGAGGAGGTAGGTGCGCGCGTACACCGCGCCGGCACGGAGCGTGCGGAACACGAAGTCCCGCACGAACTCCTCGCGGAGGTCTTCGATTACGCAGTCCGTCGCGCCGGAGCGCTTCGCTTTCTCGACCAGTCCGGTGAGCTCCCCCGCCCCCTGCCCCACGTCGGCGGCAAAGCACACGACCCGGGCGCCGTACTGCTCGCGCAGCCAGGGCACGATCGCCGACGTATCCAGTCCGCCCGAATATGCCAGAACCACCAGCGGCCCCATGTCGCGCTCCTCGTGGGTTTATGCAAACGGATGCATAAACATACATGCGCGAGGAGCGCTGTCAACGCCCCCTCGAGTCTAGCGCCGGCGCGGGCACGCACCGATCTTTTCGGTCCCGATGAACCGGCGAGACCTGCTCCACGTCCTCGGCGCCGCGGCCGCGACCGGCGCGCTGGCCGGGCTTCCGGCGCAGCGGCTGCTCGCCGCCGGACGGCGGCTCCACCGCCGCGCGCGGCGCGGCGGCCTGCAGGTGCTCGATCCGCACCAGCGCGAGACGGTGGCCACGATCGCCGAGCTGATCATCCCGGCAACCGATACCCCAGGCGCCCGCGCCGCGCGGGTCCACGAGTTCATCGACACGCTGCTCGCGGACTGGTCGCCGGACGACGAGCGGGCGCGGTTTCTCGCGGGCCTCGCGGATGTGGACGCGCGCGCCCGGGCGGCGTTCGGGGCGGACTTCCTCGGTGCCACCGAGGCGCAACGCGTCACGCTCGTCACGCAGCTCGATGCCGAGGCGCAGGCCGCCCGCCCGGCGACGCCCGATTCCCGGCAGCCGCCTTTCTTCCAGCAAATGAAGTTCCTCACGGTGTTTGGTTACTGCACGTCGGAGGTCGGAGCCAAGGCCGAGCTGCATTACGAGACGATTCCGGGTGCCTACGACGGCTGCCGGCCATTCGGCGGCTGGCGCGCCAACCCGGGAGACTTCTGATGCCCGCGCCCAGCTTCGACGCGATCGTCGTCGGCTCCGGCATCTCGGGCGGCTGGGCGGCCAAGGAGCTATGCGAGCGCGGACTCACCACCCTCGTCCTCGAGGCGGGGCGGCCGATCGATCCCGCCCGCGACTACGTGGAGCACGTGCCGCCCTGGGAGATGAAGTTCCGCGGCATGGGCGACCGCAAGGCGCTCGAGCGCGACCAGTTCATCCAGCGCCATTGCTACGCGTGCAACGAGTACAGCGGCAAGTTCTTCGTCAACGACCGCGAGAACCCGTACACGTTCGATCCCGCGAAGCCGTTTCACTGGATCCGGGGCCGCCAGGTCGGCGGCCGCTCCATCATGTGGGGCCGCCAGGTGTACCGCTGGAGCGACCTCGACTTCGGCGCCAACGGGCGCGACGGGTTCGGCGTGGACTGGCCGATCCGCTACGCCGACATCGCCCCGTGGTACGACCATGTGGAGCGGTTCGTCGGGGTGAGCGGCGAGCGTTTGGGGTTGTCCCAGCTTCCCGACGGGCAGTTCCTGCCGCCGATGGCGTTGAATTGCGCCGAGCAGGTGGTGAAGGAAGGGATGGCGAAGCGCTTCGGCGGTGAGCGCGTCCTCACGATCGGCCGCGTCGCCATCCTCACGGTGCCACACGGTGGGCGCGCGGCGTGCCACTACTGCGGCCCTTGCGAGCGCGGCTGCATCACGCACTCCTATTTCAACAGCATCGGGACGACGCTCCCCGCGGCGCGCGTCACCGGTCGTCTCACGCTGCGACCCTACAGCGTCGTCCACAGCGTGATCTACGACGCAGAGCGCGATCGCGCGGCGGGAGTACGCGTGATCGACGCGCAGACGCGGGAACCGCTCGAGTTCCGGGCGCGCGTGATCTTTCTGTGCGCCTCGACGCTCGAGTCCACGCGCATCCTGCTCAACTCGAAGACCCCGCGCTTCGCCACCGGGCTCGCCAACTCGAGCGGGGAGCTCGGCCGGAACCTCATGGACCACGCGATGGGCGGTGGCGCCAACGGCACGATCCCGGGATTCGAGGACCGCGCCCCCCACGGGCACCGCCCGAACGGCATCTACGTGCCCCGGTTCCGCAACGTGAAGGGCAGCGAGCCCGATTTTCTGCGCGGCTACGGGTTCCAGGGCGGCGGCGGACGCGCGGGGTGGGACCGCGTCGCGTCGCAGCCGGGCTTCGGGCGCGAGCTGAAGCAGGCGCTGCGCACGCCGGGGCCGTGGCACTTCGGCTTCTACGGATTCGGCGAGTGTCTGCCGCGCCCCACCAACTACGTGGAGCTCGACCCCCAGACGGTGGACGCCTGGGGGGTTCCGGCGCTGCGGATCCATTGCGAGTGGAGCGACAACGAGCGGAAGCTGCTGCACGACATGTCGGTCACGGCCGCCGAGATGCTCGAGGCCGGGGGGGCCCGTGACATCGCGCCGTTCGTGGACGACAACCCTCCGGGCTTGACCATCCACGAGATGGGCACCGCCCGTATGGGCCGCGATCCGAAAACGTCGGTGTTGAACGCACACAACCAGTGCCACGACGTGAAAAACGTGTTCGTCACCGACGGCGCCTGCATGGCGTCGACGGCGTGTCAAAACCCGTCCATCACGTACATGGCGCTCACGGCGCGGGCGGCGGCGTATGCAGTGGAGGCGATGAAACGGAGAGAACTGTAGGGTCTGAGGACCAGGGTTTAGGGACTAGGGACTAAGGAGAAACCAACGATGACCAGTCGACGCGACTTCACGAAGACACTCAGTGCCGCGGCCCTGGGGTACGTCTTTCGCCCCCTAGCCCCTAGTCCCCAGCCCCTAGCCCCTCGGCGCAAGCTCGACCGCATCGGGCTCCAGCTGTACACGGTGCGGCACGAGCTGGAGAAGGATTTCGAAGCGACGATCGCCAAGGTGGCCGCGGCGGGCTACCAGGAAGTCGAGTTCGCGGGCTACTTCGGGAAGTCGCCGGCCGACGTGAAGGCCCTGCTCGATCACCACGGCTTGACGGCGCCATCGGCGCACATCCCATCGCTCGCGCCCGACCAATGGCGCGCGTCGCTCGACGCGGCGAAGGCGATCGGCCACCAGTACGTGGTCGTGCCGTGGATTCCCGCGGAGGCGCGCAAGAACCTGGACGGCTTCAAGCGGGTCGCCCAGGACTTCAACCGCGCGGCGGCCCAGGCCCACGACGCCGGCTTACAGTTCGCCTACCACAACCACGACTTCGAGTTCGCACCGATGGAGGGCCGCCTCCCGTACGACGTGCTACTCGAGGCGACCGACCCCAAGCTGGTGCAGCTCGAGATCGACCTGTACTGGATCACCAAGGGCGGGCAGGATCCCCTCAAGTACTTCGCGCGCTGGCCCGGCCGGATCCCGCTGGTCCACGTCAAGGACTCGGGCGGGCCGCCCGACAATAAGATGATGGACGTCGGCGCCGGAACGATCGACTGGAAGAAGATCTTCGCGCGGGAAGACCAGGCCGGAATCCGCCACGCCTTCGTCGAGCACGATCAGCCGGCCGACGCGTTCGCGTCGATCAAGGCGAGCTGCGAGTACCTGAAGCGGCTGGAGTTCTGATGCGGCGGCGCGCGTTGCTTGGATTGCTTGCGGCAGGTGCTTTGGATTCCCAGGCTAAAGCCTGGGCTCGGCCAAGCGCCGCCCTTAAGGGCGATGAAGTGCCGAGCCAGCGCTTCAGCGCGGGACGGCTCAAACAGTCAGCGTGCCGCTGGCCCTATCGGGCGATCCCCCTCCCCAACCTCTGTCGCGCCGCGGCGGGGATGGGCCTGGCGGGGATCGACCTGCTCGGCGCCGACGAGTGGGAGCGGGTACGCGAGAGCGGCCTCGTGTGCTCGATGGGCTATCCCACCGCGCGGCGGGACTTCATCGCGACCGGGTTCAACGACCGGGCGAACCACGCGATGCTGTTGCGGGAGCTCGAGACGACGATCCCGGAAGCGGCGCGCCACGGCGTCCCGAACGTGATCGCCATGTTCGGGAACCGGCGCGGGAGGAGCGACGCCGAGGCGATCGACAACTGCGTCGCCGGGCTCAATCAGATCAAGGGGCTGGCCGAGGCGCAGGGCGTGACGGTGTGCCTCGAGCTGCTGAACAGCAAGGTGGACCACGCGGATTATCAGGGAGACCACACGGCGTTCGGGGTCGCGGTCATGAAGGCGGTCAACTCGCCGCGCGTCAAGCTGCTGTACGACATCTATCACATGCAGATCATGGAAGGCGACGTCATCCGCACGATCCGCGACAACCGGGACTACATCGCCCACTTTCATACCGGGGGCGTGCCCGGCCGCCACGAGCTGGACGGCACGCAGGAGCTGAACTGGCACGCCGTGGCGGCGGCCATCGCCGATACGGGCTTCCAGGGCTTCGTGGCGCACGAGTTCACTCCCACCCGCGATCCGCTCACGTCGCTCTCCGAAGCGGTCGCGGTCTGCACCGTTTGAAAGGCAGGCACGCGCATGACGTTGGTCCGGCAAGCGAAGCAGTACGACGTGTGCATCGTCGGCTCCGGCGCGGGCGGGGGCATGGCCGCCCATGCGCTCACCCAGACGGGAGCGGACGTGATCGTGCTCGAGGCGGGGGTCCCGTGGGACAACGCCAGGGACTCCGCGATGCTGACGTGGCCGTACGAATCGCCGCGGCGCGGCAAATCCACCAAAGAGCGGCCGTTCGGCGAGTTCGACGCGTGCATCGGCGGCTGGGAGATCGAGGGCGAGCCGTACACCCGGGCGGGCGGCACCGAGTTCAACTGGTGGCGGGCCCGCATGGTGGGGGGCCGCACCAATCACTGGGGCCGTATCTCGCTGCGCTTCGGCCCCTACGACTTCAGGCGCAAGAGCCGGGACGGCCTGGGCGACGACTGGCCGATCTCCTACGAGGACGTCGCGCCCTACTATGACAAGATCGATCGCCTGATCGGGATCTTCGGCAGCAAGGAGAACCTCCCGAACGAGCCCAACGGCGTGTTCCTCCCGCCGCCCATGCCGCGCTGTCACGAGCTGCTGGTCAAACAGGCGGCCGACAAGCTGCACGTTACCTGCATTCCCGCGCGACTCTCGATACTCACCCGGCCCTTGAACGGCCGGGCCGCGTGTCACTACTGCGGTCAATGCAACCGCGGCTGTCGTGTGAACGCGAACTTCACCTCCACCAACGTGCTGATCGTCCCGGCCCTCGCCACCGGCAAGCTCACGCTCGTGACCAACGCGATGGCGCGCGAGGTGACGGTGGACAAAAACGGTCGCGCGTCGGGCGTGGCGTACGTCGACAAGACGACTGGAACCGACCAGCACGTGCGCGCCAAGGTGGTGGTGCTGGCCGCCAGCGCCTTCGAGTCCGCGCGGCTGCTGTTCAACTCCCGCTCGGCCCGCTTCCCCAACGGCCTGGCGAACTCGAGCGGCACCCTCGGCAAGTACATCACTGACACGACCGGGACGGACGTCGGCGGGTTCATTCCCAAGATGATGGACCACGTGCCGCACAACCACGACGGCGTGGGCGGCATGCACCTTTACATGCCGTGGTGGCTGGAAAACGCGAAGCTCGATTTCCCGCGCGGCTACCACATCGAGGTGTGGGGTGGGACCCACGCACCCGGCTACGGGTTCATGGGCGGGATCCACCGCTATCCCCCCGGCGGCGGCTACGGCAAGCAGCTCAAGGACGACTACCGCCGCTACTACGGCGCCACGATCGGCTTCTCCGGCCGCGGCGAGATGATCCCGAATGACGACACCTACTGCGAGCTCGACCCGCGCCTGGTGGACCGGTGGGGCATCCCGGTGCTGCGGTTCCACTGGAAGTGGTCGGACCACGAGTACAAGCAGGTGAAGCACATGCAGGAGACGTTCCGCGCGCTCATCGCGGAAATGGGCGGCGAGGTGTTCTCGCCCATGCCCACCGCGGAGCGGGGCTACGGCATCGCGGCGGGCGGCACCATCATCCACGAGCTGGGCGGCATGCGCATGGGGGACGACCCGAAGACCTCGGTGCTGAACCGCTGGTGCCAGGCGCACGACTGCAAGAACCTGTTCGGGACCGACGGCGGGCCGTTCGTGTCGCAGGCGGACAAGAACCCGACGTGGACGATTCTCGCGCTCTCGCTGCGCACCAGCGAGTACATCGCGGACCAGATGAAGAAAGGAGCGCTCGGATGAAGCGTCGCGCCGCGGTTCACATCCTGGCCGTGGCCCCGCTGGCCGCGGCGTTCCGCTGGGCCCCGGAGTCGGTGCGCGAAGCCTCCGCGCTGGCGCGCGAGGCGGTCGAGCGCCGCGCGCCCTACCAGCCGAAGAACTTCACCGCCCACGAGTGGGACACGGTGCGCCTGCTCGTGGACCTGATCATCCCCAAGGACGAGCGCTCGGGGAGCGCCACCGAGGCCGGCGTCCCCGAGTTCATGGACTTTATGCTGGGCGACGACCCGGACCTCCAGACCCCCGTGCGTGGCGGGCTGGCCTGGCTCGACCACGAGTGCGACGACCGCTGGGGAAAGACGTTCGTGGCGTGCACCGCCAGCGAGCGGACCGCGCTGCTGGACGATATCGCCTGGCCGAAGCGGGCGAAGCCGGAGCACTCGGCTGGCGTCGCCTTCTTCAACAGTTTCCGCGACCTCACAGCTTCGGGGTTCTTCTCGAGCAAACTGGGCGTGCAAGACCTCCGCTACATCGGCAACACCTTCGTCTCCGAGTGGAAGGGCTGTCCGCCCGAGGCGCTCGCGAAACTCGGAGTGAGCTACGGGGCATGAGGCCGGGGAAGGCGAAGGGTGATGCCTGACAGGCGTCTCGGCGTCGGGTTCATCGGGAGCGGCTTCAACGCGCGCTTCCACCTCCAGGCGTTCCAGGCGGTACGCGATGCGGATGTGCTGGGGGTGTGGAGCCCGACCCGGAAGCGCGCCGATGAGATGGCAGCCCTGGCGCGCCACCTCGACCTCGGCCAGGCCAACGCGTACCGCTCGATCGCCGACATGGTGGCGGACCCGGCGATCGACGCCTTGTGGCTGTGCGGCCGCAACGACGCGCGCATCGAGAACATGGAGGAGATCACCGATGCGGTGGTGCGCGGCAGAGGGGGGCTCAAGGGGATCGCGTGTGAGAAACCGCTCGCACGCAACCTCGCCGAGGCGCAGCGGGTCGTGGAGCTCGTGACGCAGGCCGGGATCGCCCACGGCTACCTCGAGAACCAGGCGTTCACCCCGGCCGTGACGCACGGACGGGCCATCATCTGGAGCCGGGGCGCGGCGCTGACCGGGCGCCCCTACCTCGCCCGCGCCGCCGAGGAGCACAGCGGGCCCCACATGCCGTGGTTCTGGCAGGGACAGCTGCAGGGCGGCGGTGTGCTGAACGACATGATGTGCCATTCGGCGCTGGTGGTGCGCCACCTGCTGACCAAGCCGGGGGCGCCGCTCTCGACAGTGCGTCCCGTGCGTGTGACGGGCCACATCGCGAGCCTCAAGTGGACCCGCCCCGAGTACGCCAAGCGGCTGCAGCAGCAGATGGGCAAAGACGTGGACTACGCGAAGCGTCCCTCGGAAGACTTCGCCAGCGTCATGATCGAGTTCGCGACGGACGACGGCGCGACCGTGCTGGGAGAGGCGACGACGTCGTGGAGCTTCGTGGGCGCGGGGCTGCGCCTCTCGGCCGAGCTGCTCGGTCCCGAGTACTCGATGTCGTGGAACACCCTGGACAGCCCGCTCAAGCTGTTCTTCAGCCGCGAGGTAAAAGGAAAGGCGGGCGAGGACCTGGTCGAGAAGCAGAACGCCGAGATCGGCTTGATGCCCGTGGTGTCGAGCGAGCCGGCGGCCTACGGCTACGAAGCCGAGGACCGGCATTTCGTACGGGTGTTCCTGGGGTGCGACCGGCCCCAGCTCACCTTCGACGACGGCGTCGAAGTCGTGAAGCTGCTGATGACGGCCTACATGAGCGCCGAGCAGGGGAAGACGCTGGAGTTCCCCCCCCTTGGCCTCGAGACATTCGTGCCTGCCGTCGCCAAGGGAACGTGGAGACCATGAGAACAATGCGGAATGTGGAATGCGGAATGCGGAATTGCTATGAAGGGTCGTTTGCACGGCGACGCTCATCGTTCCATTCCGCATTCCGCATTCCGCATTCCGCATTAGGCTCGCTGGCGTTCCTGGCGCTGGTTTGCAGTCCGGTGCGCTCGCCGGCGCAACAGTGGCCCGTCCACTCGCTCGACCGCCCCCGGCCCCCCGTCGTCGACCCGGGCCCCGAGCGCCCCCCAGTGTCACCGCCCTCCGACGCGGTCGTGCTGTTCGACGGCAGGGACCTGACGCAGTGGCAGTCGCAGGACAGCACGCCCGCGAAATGGGTGCTGCGAAACGGGTACATCGAGGTCGCGCCGCATACCGGGGTGATCATGACGAAACGCGCCTTCGGCGACTTCCAGCTGCACGTCGAATGGGCCGCGCCCACGCCGCCCAAAGGCGAGAGCCAGGAGCGCGGCAACAGCGGCGTCTTCCTGATGAGCCACTACGAGATCCAGGTGCTCGACTCGTACCGCAACGACACCTACGCCGACGGTCAGGCCGCGGCGGTGTACGGGCAGAATCCCCCGCTCGTCAACGCGAGCCGTCCCCCCGGCCAGTGGCAGACGTACGACATCGTGTTTCACCGGCCGCACTTCGCGGCCGATGGCTCGGTGCGGGACTCCGCCCGCGTCACCGTATTCCACAACGGTGTCCTCGTGCAGGACAATACGGTCATCACCGGCTGGACGGTGCACGGGAGCCGAGCACACTACCAGCCGCACCCGGACAAGCTGCCGCTCGTGCTGCAGGATCACGGTAATCCGGTCCGCTATCGCGCCATCTGGGTGCGCGAGCTCGGTACCTCGCCCTGACAGGACTCTTCCTCATGCGAATCCGCGTTTGCCTCGGTCTCGCTCTGCTGCTCCCGCTCGCCCGGTTCGCGGGGGCCCAGTCGCCCCCGGTCGCCCGCGTCGTTCCCAAGGTGGATACGCTGCACGGTGAGGTTCGTGAGGACGACTACTTCTGGCTCCGTGAGAAGAAGAACCCAGAGGTGCTCGCGTATCTCGAGGCGGAGAACGCCTACACGGCCGCCGGCATGAAACACACCGAGGCGCTACAGGAGCAGCTGTACCGAGAGATGCTGGGCCGGATCAAGGAGACGGACCTCACGGTTCCTTACCGCAACCACGGCTACTGGTATTACAACCGCACCGAAGCGGGGAAGCCGTACCCGATCTATTGTCGCAAGCGCGGGAGTCTCGACGCGTCTGAGGACGTCATTCTCGATCAGAACGCGCTGGCGCAGGGTAAGCGGTTCCACGCGTTAGGCGGCTTCGACGTCAGTCCCGACGGCAGTCAGCTCCTCTATCTCGAGGACACCACGGCGTTCCGTGAGTACACGCTGTACGTGAAGGACCTGGCCTCGGGGCGCCTGACCGACTCGATCCCGGGCGTCTGGAACGGGACCGCCTGGGCGGACGACAACCGCACGTTCTTCTACCTGACGGCCGACTCCGCCAAGCGCGGGAACGCCGTCTGGCGGCACGTGATCGGCATGCCCCGAACGCAGGACGTGAAGGTGTTCCAGGAGGACAACGTCCTCGAGAACGTGGCGGTGTTCCGCTCGCGCAGCGGTAAGTACGTGCTCATCCCGGCAGATGGGTTCACGTCCTCCGAATGGCGCATGATCCCGACCGCGGCCCCGACCACGGAGCCGCGCGTGATCGCCGCGCGCCGGCCCAACGTCGAGTACAGCGTGGAGCCCGCCAACGGCTTCTTGCTGATCTACACTAACGACAACGCGCCCAACTTCCGGATCGTGCGGGCGCCCGAATCGGACCCTGCGCCCGCGCATTGGACCGACTGGCTCCCGCACCGCGACTCGGTGTTCGTGGAAAACCTCGACGCCTTCCAGGACTTTGTCGTGGTGAGCGAGCGCTCCGGCGGGCTGCGCCGGCTGCGCGTGACGGACCTCCGGACCGACCGCTCGCACTACGTGACCTTCCCCGAGGTCGCGTACGGCGTCTTTCCCGCGAACAACCCCGAGTTCGACACCGGCACGTTCCGCTTCTCCTACTCGTCGCTGGTGACGCCGAGCTCGGTGTACGACTACGACATGCGGAGCCGCGAGCGGGTGCTGAAGAAACGGCAAGAGATTCCGAGCGGCTACGACGCGCGCCTGTACGAAGTGCGCCGCCTCATGGCGCCAGCGCGCGACGGGGTGCGCGTCCCCGTGTCGGTGTTGCTGCGGCGCGGCACGCCGCTCGACGGCACCCACCCGCTGCTGCTCTACGCCTACGGCTCGTACGGGGCGACGATCGAGCCGACCTTCAACTCGAACGTCCTGAGTCTCGTAGATCGCGGCTTCATCTATGCGATCGCCCACATCCGCGGCGGGCAGGAGATGGGACGCCGCTGGTACGACGACGGCAAGATGATGCACAAGCTGAACACATTCCGGGACTACATCGACGTGGGCGAGGAGCTGGTGCGCCTCAAGTACACGAGCCGCGACCGGCTGGTGGCGAACGGGGGGAGCGCGGGTGGGCTGCTCATGGGCGCGGTGGTGAACATGCGACCCGACCTATTCCGCGCCGTGGTCGCCGACGTGCCGTTCGTCGACGTGATCAACACCATGCTCGACGCGTCGCTCCCCCTCACGGCCCAGGAGTGGGACCAGTGGGGCAACCCCCACATCGCCGAGCAGTACGTCTACATGCGGCAATACTCACCGTACGACAACGTGGCGGCCAAGGGGTATCCCTGGATGCTCGTCACCACGTCCTTCAACGATTCCCAGGTGATGTACTGGGAGCCGTCGAAATGGGTTGCGAAGCTGCGCGCCCGCAAGACCGACGCAAACCCGCTGTACTTCAAGGTCAACCTGGCCGGCGGCCACGGCGGCTCGTCCGGGCGGTACGATCGACTGCGGGAGATCGCGTTCCGCTACGCGTTCATGCTCGACGCCGTCGGACTCGCCGCAGCACGCCAGGCGAGTGCCAACCCATGATCACGCTCCCGACTCTGCTCCTGGTCCTGGCCGCGGACTCGACCGTCGCCGTCATCCCGCGCCCCGCGCACATCACCCCCCGGCCAGGCTCGTTCACCCTCACCGGCTCAACCATCATCACCACGGACGAGGGCAGCCGGGCGCTCGGCGCGATGCTCGCCGACTACTTGTTCCCCGCCACCGGATTCCGGCTGGCGGTGCGGCCTTCGGCTCCCAGCGGTGCACGCGCCATTTCGATCC
>Ga0209761_1000792_pt1 | contig 20059 bp, 18 predicted proteins | sample GraSoi013_1_40cm_4_FD_185818 | JGI IMG/M metagenome (GOLD analysis project Ga0209761, IMG submission 185818) | Grasslands soil microbial communities from the Angelo Coastal Reserve, California, USA - Sample 09_25_2013_1_40cm (SPAdes) (version 2) | ecosystem: Environmental > Terrestrial > Soil >...
CGCACTTTCTCGTGGTTTCCGATCAGGACCGGTCCCGCGAGTTCTATCGGTCGCTTTCGACGGGCAGGTTCTCCTCGAGCGCGACCCGGTCATCATGAAGGTTGCGAATACGTGGCTGATCCTCAATGTGGGTGGCGGTCCTACAGACGACAAGCCCACCGTCACTCTCACTACACCGCCCGACCCCGACCGCACGAGCGCATTCCTCATCATTCGCGTCGCCGACATCGATAAGACCTACAAGGAATGGTCGGCGAAGGGGGCGGTGTTCCTCACCGAGCCGAAGGACCATGGACGCGAGATCCGCGCATATATCCGCGACCCCGACGGCCACCTGATCGAAGTCGGCCAGGCGACAGGCATACTCAACTGATCCGGCTCACCCGGTCTTCGCTATCACGTGTGTACTCGATGTCCTGAGGTCGAACATGGCTCCGGAGCGGGGATTCGAACCCCGAACCTTGCGGTTAACAGCCCGCTGGGCCCCGTTCAGAAACTGGGCGCCAGATTCGCTGAGTGCCGCCGTTTGTCAGTGTTTATCGCGGGCGTTGCTGTACCCACGAACCTTGCGGCTAACAGATGGCTGCACCCCGTTCAGAATTGGCGGTCCGAGTTCGCTGAGTGCGGCTGAGTACCTCGATTTGCCATCGTCTATCGCCGGCGTTGCTGTACGGGGAAGGCATATGCGCTTTGTTTGGTCCAGCTGGGCCGGTAAAAGCGCGCCGGCCGTTAGTAGATGAACCGCAAGGCGGCGGTCCGGCCATTCTGGGCCGCTACCGATTGATGCGTTCTCGCGCGATGCGGCCCTGCAACAGACCGTAAGGACTCAACAGCGCGAGATAAATATGGCCGGCGAGCAACGCCGCCAGGCCAAAAGCGGCGAGCACATGGAAATCGCGAGCGCGCGAAACGAGCGCGCTGCTGAACCACGACCACCAGTACATCGGCACCCCGGTCAGCACGAGTAGGGCAAGGGAAATGGCAACCAGTGCCGCGAGTAGCTTCTGGCCCCCGTTGAAGCGGCGACGAGGTACGTCTGCCGGCTGATAAGTGGAAATAAAGACATCCCATGGTCTGCGGAACCAGTCCCAATCAGCGCGATCCCAGAAGCTCAGGTCGAGCTCCAATCGGCGGATCTCCGGCCAACGTAGTGCCGGGATCAGCAGCAGCACGAACACAAAAGCCACCGCAGAAGCGATGTGAACTGTTCGGACCCAGAACCGCTGCCCGACCATCTCACTCAGCGATGGGATGTACATGACCCCGCCGGTGGCGACCATCAGCAGCACTGCGGTGGCTACTGACCAATGCAGGATCTTCTCAGTGGCGGATGCGGGCGTCCGAGTCATAGCCCCGCGCCTCCCAGTAGCCAGTGTCGGCGGCCTCAACGGCTGTGATCCGCCTCAGCCACTTGACGCCCTTGTATCCGTAGTAGAAAGGCACCACCAGCCGGGCTGGTGCACCGCGTTCGGCAGTAATGGGTGCGCTGGCCATGCGAAGGGCAATGATCACCTCGAGTCTTCGCGCAACCGAAAGATCAAGGAAGTCAACGTAGGCTCCATCCGCTGACTCAAACCTCAATGCGCGCGCTTTCGGGCGAATCGTCGCCTGATCGAGGAGGGCCGCCACCGAAACGCCTTCCCACCGCACTGCGGCCACCGACCAGCCGCTGACGCAGTGGAAATCCGCAGTCACCTGCCGCATGCCCGCCCCTACCAAATCCTCAATGCTCAGTGACAGGGGGTGCTCCACCAAGCCATCAACCGCAAGCCGCCAGCTGATGCGGTCCCACGATGGCACTGAGCCGGTGACGCTGTAGAAGTGGAATCCGTCGCTGGGGCTGAGCTCACCAAGCGGCCCTTCCAGCCATGACCTCAGTGCCGCTGGTACCCCATCCCCCAGCGCCACCAAGCCGGCGCCCGCGCCGAGCCCGGCCAGGAACAGGCGCCGACCGATCGGATGGCTCACGCCGCAGCGCGACGCCGCCGGATGTAACGTCCACCTGCCTCCTCGCCGGCCCATGCACGGGCCGAGACGAGCACTCGACCGCGCGCCACGACGGTTTCAATGCTGCCTCGAATCTCCATGCCTTCGAAGGGTGAGTAATCGGTCGCCATGTGCAGTCGGTCGATCCGCCAACGGGTGCTAGGGTCGACCACGATCAGATCGGCATCCATGCCCGGCAACAAGGAACCCTTGCCCGACATGCCGAAAAACCTGGCAGGCTCGGACGAACACAGTCGGACAACACTCGACATCGATAGCCGGCCATTGAGGGCAGCTGAGATCATCAAGGGGAGCCTTGTCTCGACTCCGGGCAGACCAGGTGGGATCCGAGTCGAGTCGGAGGCATGGACCTCTTTCTGCGAACTGTCAAAGCAGCAGTGATCGGAGTGGACGCCTGTCAGCTCAACTCCAAGATTCCGCCACAGGCCCCGAGCCGCGGCCGCCGAACGAATCGGGGGACTGCAGACGAACCGCTCCCCATGCGGTCGTGAATAAACCGAGTCATCAAGCATCAGATAGTGGGGGCACGTCTCGCCAAACGCCCGCACACCGTCCATTCGGGCACTCCTGATCTCAGCTGCCACTTCAGGCAAAGTCACGTGGACCAGATACACAGCAGCGCCACTTTCGCGAGCCAGCCGCAGAACGCTGCGCGCGGCGTCGAGCTCGGCTATGGCGGGTCGAGCCAACGGATGATGAGCAGCATCTGCCAGCCCCCGCTCGTGTAAATCGGATACCGCTCGGTCAACCAGTGCCTCGGTCTCGGCATGGATCATCACCAACGAGCGCGACCGCGCTGCCTCGCGCATTACGGCCAAGATGTCACCGAGCTCGAGCATCATGATGCCGCGATACGCGGTGAACACCTTGACCGAGGGGGCGCCCAAACGTGCTGCGCGCTCAATGCCGGCCAGAGCGTCTGCATCCGCCCGCTGCGCGATCGCGGCGTGAAAGCCAAAGTCGATCACAGCGCGGCCGCTGGCTTCCGAGATACGCCGTTCCACTGCTTGACCGGGGTCCTCTCCAGGCTCCGGAAAAGCGAACTCGAGTAGCGCTGTCGTGCCGCCGAATGCAGCGGCTCGCGTAGCGGTGGCGAAGTCATCGCGGGTCGTGAACTCGCCGAATTTGATTCCAACGTGAGTGTGCGCATCGACGCCACCGGGAAGCACCAATGCTCCGGATGCATCGATGCTCTGGGCGTGCGCAGGGGCAGGCTGGCCCTGCGTCAGCAGGCCGGCGACTTTCCCGTCTCTCAGCAGGACGTCAGCCCGAAGCGGCCCTGATTCCAGAACCACGGTGCCGCCACGGACGACGAGGTCCACTAGCCCGCCTTGTAAGCGAGCACGAAGCCGCAGGCCAGGGCGGCCCACAGAAGCGGCCTCGGCCGCGCCGCCGACGCAGGATGGAGATCGGTCCAACGGCCTAGGGCATAGGCGAGGACGGCGATCCCGAGCAACAATTCAGCAACACCAACGGCGACCCAGTGCGCTGCCACGAACGTCACAGCAAACGCCGCTGTGGCCAAAAGGCCTGCCAGAACCGCAACCGGGTGTGGAACCTCCTCCAGCAGCGTCGCAGCCACACCGGCTACCGCAGCAGGCACAAGCACAAGGATGAACCCCAGGTGATATGTCGAGGCGGGAATCAAAGCGGCACCCGCTCCGAGTCCAATGACCTCGTAGGTGAGCGACCGTGGAGACCGAATGCGTCTCGCCGGCCGCGAGAGCGCATAACCTGCCAATCCCACAACGGCGGTGGCGATCCACGCACCCTGTGAAACGATGAGTTGCTGGATCATGTCAGTGCGGTCGGAGATTGGAATCGCGGTCGCCACCGCAGTGCCGGCTTCCGGGACCGCGAACAAGAGCGCGGCGAGCAGCGCTCCGAGGCCAATGCCGAACGTGACCACATGGTCGCGGAGGGAAGTTCGGTCGCCGAAAAGCCAAGTGAACAATAGCCACGAGCCCGTCCCCAGGTAGACCACTAGGCGCTAGCCATTTCGCGGATGGTCCGGTCGATGCTCAGCGGATCCGGATATAGCACCGGCAGCTGAAGTCCCGCATCACGATAAGCAACGAGCCGCTCCCTGCAAGCGTCGACAGGGCCAACAAGCGAGTGCTCTGAGACCAGCGAGTCGGGCAATTCGGTGAAGGTCGACTCGAGGCCGCCCTCGCGCGCTTGTTCTCGAAGCCTGGTCAGAAACTCGGGATCCAAACCGGTCTCAGCGGCCAGGTTAGGGAAGTAGACGAGATAGGTGGCAAGGATTGGTCGAACCCGTGCAGCCGCCTCCGGCACCGTGTCGGCCAAGGCCACGACCATGCATTGGCCGACCTCGCCGTGGAACGTGCCGCCGGCAGCCACATCGAGGCGAGCCAGAGCGCGGCGGGTGTAGGAAACCGGCATGAATGCGTTGAGGATCACGCCATCAGCGACCTCTCCTGCGCAGTCAAGGGCACGTGGGCCGGTCACGCAGAGGTATATGGGCACGGGAGCTGGAGGACGTACTTCCGGAACCAACCCGGCCAAGCTGGAGAAGCGTCCGTCATATGAGACGGGCGGCGGCTTATCCCAGGTTGCACGCACCGCGGCCACGAATTCACGCAGACGACTGACGGGGAAATCGAAGGTGTATCCCTGTTGGCCAAGCGGGTCGGGCGAGCCGGGACCCACACCCAACAGGATCCGCCCGGGGGCTGCCTCGGCCAGGGCCGCCCAAGTGATAGCCGTGAGAACCGCGCCTCGAGTGAATACATTGATGGCGGCGCTGCCGAGGCGCACCTTCTTGGTCGACATCGCAAGCGTGGTCAGGGCGGTGACCGAGTCGCGTGTGATGCGCGTTTCTGCGTGCCAGAGCGAATCGAATCCGGCCCGCTCAGCCGCCCTCCCGACTTCTGCAAGCGAACGAAGCTCGGGCCCACCCAAAAAGCCGAGGCCGACCTTCATCCGTTTTGGTAGGCGAGCCGGAACAAGGTCCGTACCAGTACCTCTACTCCGCTGCCGATGTGCTCGAGATCCGTTCGCTCGTCAGGGCGGTGGCTGTGCCCGCCCTGGCTGGGCACGAAGAACATCGCCGCCGGGCACAGCGTCCCGATCAACTGCGCGTCATGACCGGCATGGCTGGGCATGCGGCGCCAGCGAACCCGCGCCTCTTCGCACGAGGTTTCAACCGCCCTGCAGATCTCAGCGTCGAAACGGATGCCTGCCTGATTGACGATCTGACCAAACTGGACGCTTAGGCCGCGGCGGCCGCACACGTCACGAATCAACTGCCGCAGCTCATGGTGGAATCCGTCGAGCGATCGATCCTCAGGGTGGCGGAAGTCGACTGTGAAGTCAGCCTCACCCGGTACCTGGTTGAACCCGCCAGGCCGGACAACGAGCGTGCCAATTGTCGCCACCGTGGGAGCGCCTGTTTGCTGTGCCAGGCGCTCGACACCAACCATGATCTCGCCCACCCCGGCCAAAGCGTCATGCCGCCTCGCCATTGGGATCGTGCCCGCGTGTCCCGCGACGCCCTTGACTGACACGCTCAGGACTCGTATCCCCACGACACGGTCGACGACCCCGATCTCGTCGCCGGACTCGACGAGAACAGGCCCCTGCTCGATGTGTGGTTCGACATAAGCAGCCAGGTCGTTCCTTCGCGCCAAGGAGATGCCGGTCGGATCAAGGTCACAAGCGCGCATCGCGTCGCCGATGGTGCAGCCTTCTTCATCAACCAACCGCTCGGCCTCGCCCGCCTCGATGCGACCGGCGATTGCGCGGCTGCCCCAGAAGTTGCAGGCGAAGCGGCTCGATTCCTCCTCGCAGTTCGCGAACACCTCCAGTGTGCGGCGCGGTCTGCCGAGGCTGCTTGCCAGCCAACGGGCAGCGCAGCCGGCCATCACAATCCCCAGCACGCCGTCGAAGGCGCCGCCATCTCTCACCGAGTCGATGTGGGACCCCGTCAGGACAACGCTGTCGCGTTCGCCGGACAGACGGCCGAACCGGCTACCCACGGCGTCCACGCGTACCTCGAGTCCGCTTTGCGAGAGCCATTCCTCGACCTCCGCCATCGCAGCCCGCCACTCGGGCGAATAAACCAGCCGCGTGACACCGCCATCAGGACCGGCTCCGTGCCGGCGAAGCCTCTCGATCAGCCGCCCTGCCTCGGCTGCCAGCTGCGCGCGATCGCTGGCGCCGAAGTGAGTCAAGACTGCGGTCGCCATCAGTCTGCGCCCCCGTAAACCGCAGCGTCAGTCGCCCGCGGGCGCCACCCGCATTTCATCAAGCTTTGCCTGCGACAGCCTGCTTGGACATCGCCGCCCGCAGCTCCTGGGTCGCTGCGTGGTTGATGGTTTTCGACTCCGGATCGACGACCACTCCATAGAGTGTCCGCGCCGACTCGACGCCGATGATCTCGTCAAGCACGTCGTCGAGAACTTTCTGCGGGTCACGTTCCAGAGGGTCGCCATATCCTCCGCCGCAAGGACTGACGGTTCGGATGATGTCCCCGGCCTCTGCCCACCGAGACTGAAACTTGGATGGCAGGTGGAGCTCGTTTCCATCGCTGATGAGCACGACGTCGCCGGTTGTTCCGTCGTAGCCGCCGAACGCACCCCTGGGCGCGTGTCGGTGACCATCCCCCTCGAGGCTCATGTGGGCACGACCCTGGAATTGCATGTCGCGAATCGAGCCATTTCCGCCACGCCACTTACCGGCGCCACTCTTGTCCGTGCGCAGTTCGTAGCGGCTGATGCGAAGCGGATAGTGCGCCTCGATGTCCTCAATCGGGTTGTTCCGCGTGTTGGCGTAGAGCACGTCGACCGCGTCGACGCCGTCTTTGCCGAAGCGGCCGCCGTACGCGCCTTCGGTGATATCCATGTATACCCAATACATCTGGTCCACCACACCGCTGTACGCGATGACTTTCATGTTTGCCATGCCAGCGGCCACGCGGTCAGGACAGATCGGCGCCAGCGCACGCATGAGCGTGTCGGCGACGATGTTGCCCGCGCAGAAGCGTGCGATCGTGGCGCTTGGGAAGGTTGGGTTGGCAAGCGAGCCGCGCTCGGCCACGATCCGGATCGGTCGCACGAGGCCCGAGTTCTGAGGCACGTACTCGTGCGTCGCCTGGTCGAGCAAAATCGAACGGAGCGTGACGTAAATCGCGATGTCGACGGTGCCGACGAATGGCATGTTGATGGCCCGATCAGCCACCTGGGGCGCGGTCCCTGTCAGGTCCACGGTCATGGTCCCCCCGTCCACCGTAACGGTGACCTTGATCAGCTGATCGCGCTTGGAGGGATCAGGGTCGTCGGCGAAGCCATCGATGTGGCCCTCGGCCGAGTACTGGCCGTCTGGAAGCGCTTCGATCTGCTGACGCATCATGCGCTCGGAGTAATTCATGAGCTCCTCCGTCGCCGCGTCAACCGTCTCCCGGCCGTACTGCTCCAGAAGCTCGACATAGCGCTGGGCGCCTATCTGGCAGGCGGCCACCTGGGCCTCCATGTCTCCAACCACCATGTCCGAGGCCCGGATGTTGTCTCGCATCATCCGCCAGACGGCATCGTTCTTTCGGCCGCGCTCGTAACACTTGAGAGCCTTGAACTGGAGACCCTCCGCGTAAGCGTCGACCGCATCCACTATTCCGCAGGAGCCAGGCGACATCGAACCGATGTCGAGGTGGTGCGCGGTGGTGAAGCTGAAGCCGACCAGCTCTCCCCTCGCGAAAATCGGCACGCAAAACCCGACATCAGGGCCGTGAGAGGCGCCGTGGTAGGGCGAGTTGTGGATGATCACATCTCCCTCCTCAAAGCGGTCGCCACGCTCCTTGAAGAGGCGGAAGACGCCCTGCATGTAGCCTGGAATGGGACCGAGCTGCAGCGGGGTCGAAAGCGCACACTCACAGATCTGTCGGCCCTTGACGTCGAGCAGCGCCGCGCCGAAGTCCTCCGACTCCCGAATGATCGAGGAGTAGGACATTCGGGTCAGCTTGTGTCCGACTTCGAGCGCGATGCTGTCAAGGGCGCCGGCGATGACTCGAGCAGTTATGGGGTCAATCTCTTTAGCCGGCGGGCTTCCCGGCTCATACTCGATGACGTCTACTTGGGGCGCAGCAATCGCCATTGGTTCTCCTCCTAAACGCGGATCAGTAGATCGCCCGTCTTCAGCACCTCGGCGCTGGCGCCAGGTGGGACGAGTGTGGTGGAATCGACCTGCAGCAGAACGGCTGGTCCCGTCACACGTGCACCGACGGGCAGCTGCGAGCGCTCGTAGAAGTTGGCCTTGTGGGCCTTGAGACCGCCGCCGTTGGCAGCGAAATAGACTTCAGCCTCACCGATCTGTGCCGCCTTCATGCTTCCGGCCGATGGTGGTGGCACCTCCGGCATCTTGGGTAGGTGCCCAGTCGCCACAACGCGGATATTCACCAGCTCGATTGGGTTGCCTGGGAATGCATGGCCGTATTCCTCTTTGTGAAGGCCGTTGAACTCGTCCCAGACACGCTTGATGCTCTCGCTGGTCAACTCTCCTGCCGGCATAGGCACCCGCAACTCGTATCCCTGACCGACGTAGCGGCAGTCGGCCGCGTGCAAGATCTGAACACCATCCTCGGCGACGCCGTCACGCTTGAGCTGGGCCCGAGCCTCTGCATCGAGCCGTTTGAAATCACGGTTGAGGCGATCCAGATCGACCTCGCCGTCAAGCATGAACTCGTTCTGAATCAGGTCGTACTTCAGGTCCGTGCTCAGGAGGCCCATGGCCGAGGTAATGCCTGGATACACCGGCACAATCACCTCCGGCACATCAAGCGAGCGAGCCAGGTCAGCCGCATGCAGAGGTCCCGCGCCGCCGAACGCGACCAGCGTGAATTGACGAGGGTCGTGACCCTTTTGAATCGTGCGCGAGCGGATCGCGTTGGCCATGTTGTGATTGACCAGGGTCACGACGCCCGCAGCCGCATCAAGAGTCGATAGACCAAGCCGCGAGCCCAGATTCGATATCGCCTTGTCCGCAAGCTCAGGCTTGACGGTCATAGCTCCGCCGAGGAAATGGTCGGCACGGAGCCGGCCAAGAACGAGGTTGGCGTCAGTGACCGTGGCTTCGGTGCCACCCAATCCATAGGAAGCGGGGCCAGGGCGAGCCCCGGCGCTCCGGGGTCCCACGCGGAACGCTCCGCCCGGGTCGATGTACGCGACGCTGCCGCCGCCGGCGCCGACCGTGTAGACGTCGATCATCGGAATCAGCACCGGGTAGCCGGCGATCCATGTGTCGCGCGCGGTCGCCTCGGCGATGCCATGCGGCGTCACGATGCCGATGTCGGCGCTGGTACCACCCATGTCGAAGGTTATGAGCTTGGTGCGGCCGGACGCGTTGCCGATGTGGGCACCGGCCAGGACACCGGCCGCCGGCCCGCTGAGAAGCAAAGTGGCGGGGTAGCGCGCTGCGAACTCCTCGGTCGCGACGCCGCCATTGGATCGCATGAGGCGCAGCTCGGCTTTCACGCCCTCCTTGCGCATTCGCTCGCGCAGGTGCACGAGGTAGTTGCGAACCTTGAGACCTACGAAGCCATTGATCGCCGCGGTTGTGAAGCGCTCGTACTCGCGAAATTGTGGAAAGAGGCTGGCGGAAGTGGTCACAAAGGCCTCCGGGTAGACCTCCTCCACGATTGAGCGGGCACGTTCCTCGTGCTCTGGATTTCGGTAGCTGTTGATGAAGCCGATGACGATCGACTCCACGCCCGCATCCTTCAGCTCCCTCGCTACGTTGGCGACCTCTTCCTCCTCGAGCGGGGTGATCACCTCGCCCTTCGGGCCCAGCCGCTCGGTGACCACTTTGCGGTTGCGGCGGCGGATCAGTGCTCGATCCTGCCACGGCACCTCCATCTGAATCGAGTAGTGGAGCGGCCGTTGATGGCGGGCAATGTGCAGGATGTCGCGATAACCCCTGGTCGTGATCATTCCGACCTGGGCTCCGTCGTACTGCAGCAGCGAGTTGGTTGCGATGGTGGTGCCATGGGCGAGGAAGTCCACATGCATCGAGTCATCGCCAGCCGAGCGCAAGCCCTCGATCAAGCCTTCAGACGGATCTTCGGGCGTGCTTGGCACCTTGTGGATGCGGACGGCCTTGGAATCGGTGTCGACGACGATCACGTCAGTGAAAGTGCCGCCCACGTCGGCTCCGGCCAGCTTCATGTCAGGACCTCCTTTGCTTGGTTTAGACGCGAGCGGTTTCCCGCTGGTAGATCGCGGCCAGCGAACCCGGGCAGGCGACAAGCTCCTTGCGCTCGGGATCTTTGTAAGCGGCCACCTTCGACGTGGTGACTCCGTACTCGTGCATGCCCTCCGCCAGCTTCACCGCGCAGGCGACACCGTCCAACACCGGGACCCCCAGCTGCGCTTGCATCCACTTGTCCAGCGGGCCGAGGCCGGCGCAGCCGAGAAGGATCGCCTCCGCCCCGTCCTCGTCGATCGCCTGCCGACCTTCCTCGACCATCATTCGCTTGGTCTGCTCGATGTCCTCCTCGATCTCGAGTACGGTCAACGGCGTGCATCGAATCGATGCGCAGCGCATCTCCATCCCATTGCGCAAGACCAGCTCCTCCAGCAAGGGCTTGACTCGTGGCAAGACGGTCACGATCGACCACTTGAACGCCACTAGGCCCGCCATGTGGAAGGACGCTTCAGCGATTCCGATCACGGGCACAGACGAAACTTCGCGGCAAGCGGCCAACGCAGGGTCGCCGAAGCAGGCGATAACGTAGGCGTCATATTTGCCTTTGGTTCCTGCCACGACGTCGAGCGTGTGGTAAGCGGCAAGCACCTCATCCGCAAAGCCCTCGATTGAACGAGGTCCAGCTTTTGGTTGAACGGTCTCAACTTCAGTGCCTGGTCCGGCCGCGGCCAGGGCGACGCGGTGGATCTCATCAGTCATCGCCTGCGTAGTGTTTGGGTTGATAACCAGGATTCGCATTTCCGACCTCCTATGTAATGCCTATCGGGGGAGCCAATTGGTGAACAGCCGGGCGCTAAGAAGCGCGACAAGGATCACCAGACAGCCGCACATGATCGCGATGTCGACCGTACGCAAACGAACGTCACGAAACAGAACACGGGGCTGACCCAACTCGTCGGGCAGATTCAGGCCACGCAGTTCCATGGCCATCGCAATGTCCTGGCTGCGCCTGATGGCGCCGAGTCCCAGCGGCACGGCCGAAGTCACCACCCCGGGGAAGAAAACAAAAGGGTTAAACGAGCTCAAAGCATTCGAGCCGCGAGCCTTGAGCGCCCGCTGGATGACGATGAACTCTTCCTGGATCAGCGGGTAAAGCCGGATCGCGAAGGCAAACATGAAGGCCACCTTGTAAGGCAAGCCCCAGCGGTACATCGACATGCCCCATTGGAAGGGTTCGGTGGTCATGGCGAACAGAGTGAAGGCCAGCCCCATAGTCCCGAGGCGAAAGCCGAGATCCAGTCCGACGTGCAGCCCTGGACTCGAGGCGCTGATGTGGACAGGCCCCAGGTGGGTCGACCACAGATAGGGCGGTCCCTCGATCAGGAAGATGTGGACGAGGGTGATTGCCACCATGATCGGCAGCATCAGGAGGAGGAACGGGTAGTACTCCGTTGGCGGGATGCCGGCCAAGAACCAGATGGCCGCAATCAGCAAGAAGAAAAGCACCCATGGTTGCGGAACCAGGAAGCTGATCAACAGGTAGCAGAGGACGAAAATCAGCTTGGTGCGGGGGTCAAGCCTGTGTAGAAAGGAGTCCTGGCCGCTGAACTGGTAGAGAGGCCTCATCCCCGCGCCACCTTGAGTGAGGGCCCGGCCAGGCGATCGATTGCATCCTCCAGAGTGAGGGGACGCGGTTCCAAGCCCAGGCGATTGCCCAACGCAGTAACGGCTGGCGGCTTGACGAACGTCTGGCGCAGCAATTCTTCGTTGCGGAAGACCTGTTCGGGCGGCCCGAACGCGATGAGCCGGCCCTCGAAGAGTGCGGCCATCAGGTCACAGTGCTCGGCGACCAGGTGCATGGCGTGAGTGATCACGATCACGGTCTGGCCGGCGTCGCGAGCCAGATCCACCAACAGGGTCATGATGGCGTGCGACTCTTGAAGGTCCTGACCCGTCGTCGGTTCGTCGATGATCATCACTGGCGGTTGCATCACCGCGATCGCCGCGATTGCCAATCGCTGCCGGCCGCCCTTCGACAACCTGAAGGGATGCAGGTTCCGGACCTCCCATAGGTCGAGAGCGCGCAGCACTCGCTCAGCGGATTCAATCGCCTTTTCCCGAGTTGCTCCGAGGTTGACCGGACCAAAGACAACGTCCTCCAGCACCGGGTCCTTGAAGATCTGGTGGTCGGGGTTCTGGAAGACGTAGCCGACAGTGGCCGCGCGCTCGCGCACGGACATTCGGTGAACGTCCCGGCCGTCCACCGAGACCGATCCAGCGCTAGGACTGAGATGGCCGCTCAGGCAGCGCGCCAATGTCGTCTTGCCGCTGCCGTTTTGGCCGACGACCCCCACCACCGAACCGGCTGGAATCTCCAGGTCGACGCCATCAACCGCCAGCGTGCGTCGAGGCGGTGGGTACCGATAGCTGAGCCCTTTTACGCGAACTCTCGTCCGGCGCGTTTCGTCAGCCGGCCGCTCGCTCTCGACCGGCTGGGCCCGGATGCCGCTCAGGAGAGGGGCGGCGTTGTCCGGATTCGGCGGCAGCGCCGGAACAGCCACGCCGCGGCGGCGCAGCCTGGCGCCCAGCTCTACCAGCTGCGGCAGCGGCACATTGGCTGCGGTGAATCGCTCAAGGTGACGATCCAGCTGGTCTCTGGTCGTGTCCAGCTCGATGGTGCCGTTGTGGAGCAGCACCACACGGTCTACCAAAGACCAGATCTCCTCAAGCTTCGATTCGACCAGCAGGATCGTTTGACCGCTCTCGGCCAGGGCCTGAATTCCGCTCAGAACCTGTTGAGCGCCGATGGGATCAAGCTGTGAGGTCGGATCGTCGAGGACGAACAGCTTGGGCGCAGGAGCGTAATTGGCGGCCAGGACGACCCGCTGCTTCTCGCCTCCGCTCAGGTCGTAAGTGATCCGATCGCGCAGGTGTGGGATGCGGAAGAAGTCGAGCGCGCGATCAAGACCACGCCGGATGTCGGGTCGTGCGAACCCTCGGTTCTCCATCCCCCAGGCGATCTCGTCGGCGACGATCAGGTTGAACAATTGGTTCTCAGGGTCCTGGGTAACCGTGCCGATGTTGGAGGCGATGCGCGCAAGGGACGTTTCCGCAGTGTTCGTCCCGAAGACACGCACGATCCCGGTGAGATCACCGCTGATGAAGTGCGGGATCACCCCCGCGCAGATGTGGAGCAGCGTGGACTTTCCACAGCCCGTTGGCCCCACGAGGGCGACCACCTCGCCCTCGGAGATCGTCAGATTGACGTCATGCAGCAGCGGAGGCAGGGCGGGGAAGGCAAAGCCCACCCCGTCCAGGACAATGGGGTCCATGCTGGATATAGGTCGATCCCTTTAGCTCTTTGGCTTTCCAGCTGTGCTGCGGTAGGCGAAAAAGAGCGCAAGGGCGATCACAATCAAGATCACGGTCACCACGGCTCGCACACCCAGGTTCGACATATCGAACAGCCCAAAGGCTTTCGGCATCGCCCCGGAGGCGCCCAGGTACAGGAGCCCAACTCCGATCACGGCGACGATCACGGCGCCGACGATGGCCCAGATGTAATCCCTGCTCATCTCTCTACCTCACTGGAAAACACCGGCGCGACGGACTGCGCGATAGAAGGCGTAGCCCATCGGTCCGCCGATGATGACCGCCATCAGCCACTGCCAGAAGAAGAGGACGAGTATCTGGCCAAAGCCCAACTTCAGCACGACCACGTACAGACCTAGCGCCTGCACGATGTTGACGAAGAGATCGCAAATCGCGATGTAGAACACAAAGGGGACAAAGCTGATGTCGGGGTTTCGCTGCAGGTGCGCCCGGAACAGAAACGCCAGCGGAATCATCTCGGACATGTTGAGGAAGAAGAACGACCAGGCCAGCGGGTGGGTAGCACTGAGAACCGCGATGATCGGATTGAAGTTGGAAACGATGAGAGCCCCCGTGAGTCCGAAGTAGATGACCGCGGTCGGCCACCACAGCTGGGCAAACGTATGGCCAAGCGGAACGCCAAGTCCGCCCGTCCAGATCTGGTCCAGCCGCTCCGTTATCTGCATGTTCGCGGAGAAAGCCACCGCCAGGAGAAGTGAGCCGACGAGAGTACGCGTATCCCCACGCAAGATCGGTCCCCGCGCCAACCGTTCCTCGACCGTCATTGCGGCCGTGGCCATGGACATGGATAACCACCTCCCAAACGAGCGTTGGCGCAATCACAGCATGGACGTTCGGGACAGTCTATGGCCGAACATCCAAAGGTTAGGCCAGGTTGCTGGGCAGACTCACAAAAGTTGGGCGGAGTCGAAGATTCGAAGCGCGAGCTCGAGCGTTATCCGGTCTTCGGGCTGGCGCAGGCTGAGTCCGGTCAGCTCCTGAAGACGCCCCAGCCGGTACTCCACCGTGTGAGGATGGACACCTAGGCGAGCGGCGGCCTGCTTGCTCGATGCGCCAACGTCCAGGTAGATGCGGAACGTGTCGAGGAGTGTCGAGCCGCGCTGGCGGTCGTGGTCGATGACGGATTGCAACGTCCTCTCGCACAACTGAGCAATATCAGCGCCGGAGGCGGCCTGAAGGATCAGCCGATAGGCTCCCAGGCTCCGAACGCTGAAAACCGGGTCAACGCGGCCAAGCCTCTCTCGTACCTCGATTGCGAGCTTGGCCTCGTGGTGGGCAGCTGCGAGACCGGTGAGCTCTCCCACCTCGTCTTCGACCGCATAGACAGCTCGCCAGTCCGGCGCCAATGTAGTCAAACGCTCCGCGGCTTGCTCAAGGGCGGCGAAGGAAGAACGGTCATCGTTGGCCGGCCTCCCGGCCAGGGACTGGATGGCTACGACATGACCGTCTTTGAGCGTGACTGTCACGGGCCGACCTTCGAGCGCCAAGGCCTCCTGTGTAAGCGCTAGCAACGTTCGCAGAACACGCGGGCCGCTGTCGTGCTGGCCGTCGCCCATCGCACGGAGAGTGCCCACAACCAGCCGAAGCGGCGGCTGGGCCTGACGCAGCACATCTGTGCCGGTTGGGAAATCGCCGTTCAGCAGCCGCTCGAGCACATCCCCGCGGCGCCTGATCTCGCCCTCCTCGAGCGCACGCTCGCGAAGGAATCTCGCCGCCGTGATCATAGCCGCCGAATCCGCAGCGGCTGCGTCGACAGCGTCCAACTGTCGGTGCCGTGCGTCGAGGATTACGAAGCCAAGTGTTTCCGGACCAGCCGACACCGGGCAGATGAGCAACTCGCGACCATGCTCGACATCGAGACGCTGCTGGGCACGCGTTTCGGCAGCCTGGCGCAGCGTGGGCTGCAGAGCAGCCCAAGCAGCCACATCTAACTCTCGCAACGTCTCCGCCGGCATCGCGATGTCGCAGGCTCGTATGCGGTAGAGGGCGTCACTCAAGAACACGGAAGCTCGCGTGAGTCGCGCCAAACGAATCGCGAGTGCGCTCAGCGGCAAATCGTCGCGAACGACCTCTGCGAGCGAATCCTGTACTTGGAGGCGGCGCTCGAGCTGGTCACGCTGGGAGCGGATCTCGTCGTTGAGCGCCTCGAGTCGCACGCGGGAATCGTGCTCAGCGGCGTAGAGCCGTGCATTGACGATGGCGATCGCCGCCGCCTGCGCGAGCGCATCCAGGAGCTGGACGTCGAAGGAATGGAAAACCTCTGATTTATGAAGATTCTCGACGACCATGGCGCCCAGCGCCTCTCCCTTGTAGACCAAGGGGGCCGCGACAGCGCTCTGGGGGTAATCGGTGCCGCCGCTGGCCTCTCGAAAGGTGTCCAGGTTGGAGGGCTGAGCAGCGCCCATCACCGCCGCTACTTCCTCTTTATGTGGGTAGATTTGCGCATGCCGGCTGAGGAAAGCCCGCCCGGAAAGGCCCTCACCAGGTTTGACGACCAGGTCGTAAACGCCGGGACCAAAGCCGATTGAGTGGTTGACGACCAGCGCTCGCCGATCAGGGTCGTACAGGAATAGAATCCCGGCTTCCGCGGCGGGCAGGATGCGGATCGCGCCCTCGAGGATGCGCTCAATGATCTCCTGTAGGTCGAGCTCAGCCGTTAGGGCTCGGCTGACCTCGATCAGCGTTACGAGCCGGTCGAGCTCCGATTGGGCCGGCTTTGCCGTGGCACGGACCATCTCCACTCCCCGCGAGGATCATAGACCGGCGGCCGATTCCCTGCGGAGTGGCTGGCGCGCCTGGTCAGTGGCTGCGAAAGGCGTCTTCCAGCCATGGCGCCACGACGGTGGGCACCACCTTGGCGTCGATGACCAGCCCAGTTCTGGACGCGCTGGCAGCCCACTCTCGGAGCACTTCGAGGTCAACCCGGCGGCGCACGGTCAGGCCATCGAGGCCGACGGCTCTGCCTATCGCTGCAAAGTCGGTATCCGGAAACTGGACCAGGTTCACAGGCTCCCCCATCGGCCCGAAGTGATGGACCTCAGCGCTGTAGGCGGCGTCGTTATAGATCACGATCAGCATCCCCAACCCGAGCCGGGCGGCCGTCTCGAGCTCGGGCAGCGCCATCAGGGCTCCGCCGTCGCCAAGCGCCGCGACGGTAATCCGGTCTGGCTTGGCGACTGCGGCTCCAATCGCGCTTGCCAGCCCCAAACCGATTGATTGAAAGCCCTGAGCGAATACGAATGCGTCTGGACTCTGGATGCGCAGATACATCGGCGCATAGCCCATGAAGTGTCCTGAATCGACCGTAACGGCTCGGTCGAGAGGAAGCAGCTCATCGAGCGCGATTGACAACGTGCGCGGATCGATGCATTGGTCGGTGCTTGCATCCTCATAGTGCTCTGTGCGCCAGGTTCGGTCTCGAATTAGGTCAGCTAATTGAGGCGTCCGCCAGCCGCTCTCCTTTTTGTCGAGCAGTTGTAACAAAGCTCCAGCCGTTTGCTTCACGTCGCCTACCACCGGTAGATCGACGCGGTGGTGCGACCCTAGTGCCTGCGCTTCGTGGTCGATTTGCACCACTACCGCTTGCGGTGAAAGCAGGCGGCCATGCCGAGTCGTCCACATATTCAGTGAGGCGCCGAAGGCGAGCACAAGATCCGCCTCAGCGATCAATTCTGCGGCGGCCGGCGGAGTGAAGCCACCAGAGATGCCCAGCGACCAGGGATTCCCCGAGAACAGTCCGTTCGCGACCACCGAGGTTGCGAAAAGAGCTCCAACCAGATCGCCCAGGCGCTCCAGCTCATCGCGTGAGTTGGCAACCACTGCACCACGGCCGGCAAGGATTAAGGGTCGGCGTGCGAGGCGAATCCTCTGGGCTATTTCTGCCACAGCATCCTCCGCTGGTCGAACCGCACTGGGCATGGGCGCAGGCAGCAAGTCACCATGGGACGCCGATTCGGCCGCCTGGATGTCGAGTGGCATCATCAAGACGACTGGGCGCCTTTCGATCCGCGCCCGTCGGACAGCCCGGAATGCATCCGCGACTGCCGTGGCCGGTCCGTTGAGTCTTTCTGGAATGGCTCCCACCGACGCAACCAGGTTCGACTGGTCGATCCGAAAATTCGACCGGACTGCGGAAGCAGCTACTTCTGCCGCCAACAACAACAACGGCGTGCGGCTCTTGACCGCCTCGGCGAGGCCAGTCATTGCGTTCGTCAGGCCCGGTCCTTGATGGACTGTACACACGCCTAGCCCACCCGTGACTCGCGCATAAGCGTCGGCCATAGTGACCGCCCCGGTCTCATGGCGCGCGGCGACGAAGGTAGCGCCCGAGGCGACGAGCGCATTGGTGACCTCGAGGTTGCCGCTGCCCAGTAGACCGAAAACACGGTTCACGCCCACCTCCCCGAGGGCTTCCCCGATTGCGTGGGCGACTTTCACGGAATCAGTTTCGGGCACATGTTCGTATTCACGATTTGGCCCCCCTACTGAACGCTCTTAGAACTTTTGTCCACGCCCCTGCCCCTGAACTACGCGAGATCTCCATCCTGTTCGGTTATCTGGCACCGTGCGCGGCCGATTGGCAGCAGAGGAGTGATTGTTGTTACCCTCCCGACCTTCTGCTCGTGGTGCATCTAACCAAGGCATCCCTGTTGGCGCGGAGCGCGCTGTCGATCTGAAGGTCTAAGTCACTCTCGCCGTGCAGTTACAGCCTCAGATGGCTGGACCATCGGCGCAAATCAAGCGGGCCGCTCGGCATTTTCCGCCAATTCAGCTCAAAGATGTAACGGGCTGGGGAGCGGTCCGCTATTGCCACCATACACTCCGTCCGTCCGCGTGCTCAAGAATTCTTGAGAGCGCTGGATCCCGGCCTCGCTGCCTCGGCCGAGACAAACGGGCTACAAATCACGCTTTGCCACCGGCGTTGCTGTACGTATGCCATCGCTCGACATGCGGATCTCGCCCTCGCGCTCGACCTCGCCGAACATGCTCTGCCCAGCGGATCCAATTTGAGCCGGTCGAGCAGCGCCTATTTGCGTCCGGTCTAATAGAAGCGGCCAATGCACTTTGTCCATGCGCAGGCCATCGAGCGTTCCGCCTCCGAGGTGTTCGCCTTTATCTCGGATCCCGAGAACCTGCCTCGCTGGAACTACTACGTGATCGGGTGCATGAAGCTGGACGCAGGTCCGGCTAGGGTCGGATCGAGTTACAAGCTGGTCCGCAAGTCGGACACCCGGGTCTTTAGCGTTACCGAGCTCAAGCAGGACCAACGGCTGGTCATCCGGTTTCGGGCACCGACTCCGCCTCTAGAGATCCGTCTCACGGTCGAATCCACCGGGAGCGGCACCCGACTAACGGACGAGTGGGAACTCGGGGGTATCGCTGGCTTCGTCGGCGGTTTCGCCGGAGCCCCTATAAAGCGGGCCGTGGTCGAGAACCTCGGGAAGCTAAAAGAACTCCTCGAGACCGGCCGAACCCAATTGCAGGACGGGCGCGTCGAACGGTACGTCAGCGCCATATAGCGCTCGATAGTGAGCACTTATTAGCAGCGTCGGCCGCTCGACCAGCTAACTTTCACACATTAACGAGGACGCGTGGTTCGTTTTCAGCGAGCTGGCGATACGGTGGCATTGTCAGTTGAATCGCTGACCTGAGCACACATGGAGGACGTGACCACATACGGATCAGGGGGAGATGAGACTGCCTAACCCCGGCCTGAGAGGAGGCGAAGCTCAGCAGGTCACGTGGAGTATTGCGTTCGTATGCAGGTCGCCGCGATTGAGGATGGCGATGGCGTCTTTTGTGGGAAGAACTACCAACTCGACTTTCCGGAGCTGCGCGTCCTTCTGCACTTCCGGCATCACCGGCAGCCGGCCTTCCGCTCCGGTACCGACAACAAGCCGACGGCATTGCCAAGGGATATTTTCCTCGACCGATACGGGCGTGTGGCCGTAGGCGTCGCGATACCGCTTGGAAGCCTTCTTCTTGCGCTTTCGAACCTCGCCCCGGTCAATGACCAGGTCGTAGTCATAGACCATGCCGTCGATCTGGATAGAGCCGAACGAGAACTTCTCGACATGCACAGGCATCACCTGCCACCTCACATTACTCCCTGACTTGCCACGCAAGGGGTTCCGCCGTCAGGTCCGCGTCCCTCGTTGTCTCATTCGCTTTCGAGACCGCGCCGATCACCAGAATGTCGCTCACAGGGCTTGCGGTTGGTGACCGCATGCTGCCGCCCAAGACGCGAAGTAATGCTTGGATTTTGAGATCAACCAGCTGCGACGACTAGGCTAATCTGCCTCCGATTTCGCGTGTCGTTGCTACATCGTTGCTGTATGGATTGCTGTAGACAAGCAACCCAGACGAGGACGTGGATCGAAATTGAGTTCAGTTTTGGCTCCGGTGTCGACCTTCGGTAGCTCTGCAACCAATCTACTTCGGTACGTGTGCGACACCCCCAATTCTGAATTGATCACCGAGGCGCTGTCCGCTCGGCGTGCTTCTT
>Ga0209761_1000793_pt1 | contig 20059 bp, 26 predicted proteins | sample GraSoi013_1_40cm_4_FD_185818 | JGI IMG/M metagenome (GOLD analysis project Ga0209761, IMG submission 185818) | Grasslands soil microbial communities from the Angelo Coastal Reserve, California, USA - Sample 09_25_2013_1_40cm (SPAdes) (version 2) | ecosystem: Environmental > Terrestrial > Soil >...
CCAGAAACTGCTGGGAAACGGCGGGATAAGCCAGCCGCTAAGAATAATTGTTTCGAAGACCTCCGAACGTGCCCAAGAGAAGATCGGAAGGGCTGGCGGAGAAATTGTCCTCCCAACAAAGAACAAACAGGACTGATCACTAACGGTCAGGTTTATCGAGCTATTCCAACCCCTGACCAGAATCCTCCCAGGAGTCAAATCACCCCAGAGAGAAGTCGGCTTCACCGAGAAGCTGATCTGGACAGCAGTCACCCTAGTTGTCTATCTGATAATGGCGGAGACGCCCATCTACGGCATCACCCACACCGGGAACATTAACGACCAGTTCGGACCCCTACGAGTCATCTTCGCATCCAACCGCGGAACACTAGTCGAACTTGGAATCGGGCCAATAGTCACAGCCGGACTAATCCTCCAAGTGCTCTCCGGCTCCAAGATGATCAATGTAGACTTCACAAACCCAGCGGACAGAGCACTATTCACAGGCGCCAGCAAAGTACTGTCAGTATTCATGACCATCTTCGAAGGAATAGCCTTCCTGATAGGAGGAGCCTACAACGTACAAAACTCAGCGGGACAACTTATCACGCCTAGTCTGCAGGCTCAATTCCTAATTCTCGTCCAGCTAGTGGTCGCAGGAGTCGTGATCATCCTCCTAGACGAGATGTTGCAGAAAAACTGGGGCTTCGGAAGCGGAATCAGCCTGTTCATCGCAGCCGGAGTCTGCCTCTCCATCGTATGGAGCACAATCGGGCCGATATCACCGGTCGCAGATGGCAAATACTTCGGCGCCATCTTCGCCTTCGCCCAGTCGATCGGGCCGGTACTTTCGAACCCCGGAAGCTTCTCCGCATGGCAAAGCGCACTCTACAGAGGGGGAAGCGGGCTCCCAGACATGGTCGGACTATTCACAACCCTCGGCGTGTTCATCCTCATAATCTACCTCAACGGGCTCCGAGTCGAGGTCCCGGTCTCATACGCCAGATACCGAGGCTTCCGAGGACGCTTCCCAATCAAGTTCTTCTACGTATCTAACATACCAGTCATCTTCGCCGCCGCCCTATTCGGAAACATCTTTTTCATCGGACAACTCCTCTTCCAGAGATACAATCCCACCTGTTCCAGCACGGGGCTAAACTTCTGGCTCAGCCTATTCCCCGGCTGCTTCGTACCCACCAGCTCAACCAATGCCCAACTCGTCCCCAGCAAGGGACTCGCATACTACACGTTCGCCCCTAGATCCATTACAGTCGTTCTTCAGGATCCAATTCGAGCCGCAGTATACATGGGGATCTTCGTACTAGCCTGCGTCTTCTTCGCCGTCACATGGGTGGAGGTGGGCGGAATGGATTCAAAGACAGTCGCAAAACAACTGATCGACTCTGGAATGCAAGTAGAGGGATTCAGACGCTCCGGCACTACGATAAAACAGATCCTCGACCGCTACATACCAACCGTAACCATCATCGGAGGAATTGTCATAGGAACCATAGCGGCAGGCGCTGACTTCCTCGGCGCCTTCGGCACCGGAACAGGGATTCTACTGACAGTAGGCATCATCGAACAATACTACGAGATCCTAGTCAAGGAGAGAATCACGGAAATATACCCTGGAGTCAAGGGATTCCTCGGACAGTGACCCAAGAACGTGTCGCGCACTATCATAGTAGCAGGGATACCCGGGGTTGGCAAAACCACAGTTCTCCAAGAACTGGAAACAGTTGCACGCGAAAAGAACATTCCACTGAAGATAGTGAACTTTGGAAACGTGATGAACGAACTGTTCAAGAAACGTGGAAAGACCGTTCATCGGGACCACATGCGTCGCCAGGACCTCGAACTCCAAGCCAAGGTCCAGGAACAGGCTGCACGCGAGATTGGAAAGAGAGGGGGCAAGTCAGCGGTGGTCGTTGACACTCACATGTTCGTCAGAACCAAAGATGGAATCTGGCCGGGAACGCCGCGAAGAGTCCTAGAAGCGCTTGACCCTGGCCTAATCATTCTGATCGAAGCGGACCCCGAGGATATCGCAAGGAGAAGGAATGCAGACAGAACACGTGAGAGAGACAGCAAGACAGTTGACGAGGCCCGGACCGACCTAGAATGGTCGCGATACATGGCCAGCGCCAATGCAGTTCTTGCGGGCGCGCCTATCCAGATAGTTCTGAACCCTGACGGGCATCAACGAAGAGCGGCGGAGGACCTATTAGCGCTAATCCAGAAGCGGACCCTGCAATGAGCTTTATCGACGACATTCTCAACACGTTAGCAGCCCCTCTTCGGCAATATAGCCACCCACCCTCCGCGACACTCCTAGTGCTGGGTGCGGCGATCGTTCTCTCGCTCATCACAATGTCCGCCAACAGGTTCCTTGTTAACTACAAGATGATTGCAAACTCAAGACGTGAATACATGGCTTGGACGAGTGCAGTACGCAAGGCGAAGAAAGATGGAGACGAGAAGGCACTCGAGAAACTAATGAGACGCCAGTCTGCTATGATGAAGATGAGCTCAAGATCAACCTTCGAGCAGTTTAAGACATACCCGATAACGATCATCCCCTTTCTCTTGATCTACTACACCGTAGTCAGGGCGATCGGCTCGATCCCAGTAGCATACGCACCGCTCGTCCTCCCATTCACCACAGCGACGGCCAACGGCATGTTTTCAGTACTGTCCCTGTTCTACTGGTATCTTATCTGCTCGTTCACTTTGAGCATTCCGCTCTCCAGATTGTTCGGAGTCCAATCTTCGTTCTCTATGACTCCAACAACGGGAGATTCTAGTTGACGCGCCCATCGCAGAGGACTAGCGGGCGCCGGAAGAAAGTGCTTACTCTACCGTCTGGAATTCGATCTATCCACTTTGAAGCCAAGGCGCACAAGAGCGCGCAATGCTCGAGATGCGGAGCAGAGTTACACGGAGTGGTTACTGGAAGACCAGTGGGAGTGGCAAAGAGCTCGCGCGTTCCCTCGCGTCCGTTTGGTGGAGTACTGTGTGGCAACTGTTTGGCATTTGAGATTAGACGAGTTGCTCGCGCGTCAGGTCCCATCGATTGATTGTGACCCTTAGCGGGCCGCACGGGTCTGGCAAGTCTACATACGCGGCGAAGCTGGCTGGATCACTTGGTCTCCGCCATGTGTCGGCTGGGTTAATGTTCAGAAAGCTAGCAGAGGAAAGACAGATCTTGCTGGAAAAATTTCAGGAACTGGCTGCCGCGGATCCAAGTATTGACCGGTTGGTAGACGAAAGGACGATGGTAGAGGCGGAAAGGGGGGACGTCGTGGTCGATGGACAACTCGCCGGGTGGGTTTTGAAGGAGGTCTCTGACCTGAGGGTCCTATTGACTGCGCCTTTAGTCGTGAGGCTGGAGAGGATTGCGGCACGCGACCGCGTTAATCTGGAGGAGGCACGGAGGCAAACATCGCATAGGGAAGGAGTGCAAACTGAGAGATATCGGAAACATTACGGGTTCAGCGTTGATGACTGGTCAATATATCATCTAATCTTGGATACGAGTTTTGGCTCGATTGAGGATACATCAAAGATCCTTCTTGCTGCGGCTCTCACGGCGAAGAACGCGAGGATGGGAAAGAGCTCAGAGAAGAACCCGGGGCCCCAGCCTATTCCCGCGGGGCGCTAATCCCTCATAACGACATCGACCACGGCAAAGTAGGAGCTCTGCTGAGACAATATCCGGATAGCCCTAGCAAGGATTCTCTATGGAGGCCATCGTCTAGTAACAGCATGCTCATGCCAGAGAATAGTATCATAGCCACGCATGTCCCTACGGGGATGACACCTTCTGGCAGTACAGAGCACAGAGCTAGTAGTTCAAGAGACAGGGAGTCGAAGCGCTGAACTCGTCTTCGGCTCCATAGACGGCTTGTTCTCCGTTCTAGGAATCATATCTGCCGCCGGGTCCGCAGCGCTGATGCCCGTCCAGATCTTCGCAACGGGTGTAGGGGGAGCGGTAGCGGGTGCACTATCGGTTTTTGCAGCAACCTATTTGTCCGAAACACACGAGAAGAAGACTCAGTTGTTAGAGGCGATTACACGGACAAACCGCCAGCGGTCAAGACAAACAAACGGCAACAGGAAAAAAACTGTTCCCCTCACGACAGAACACCCGAAGATCCATCGACTTTTGGGAAAGATCAATCGGAGAGCGCTGGGCTCCGGGATAGTCACAGCTATCACTTCTGCCCTGGCCTCACTAGTACTGCTCTTGCCACTGGTACTCTTCCCTGACACATATGCTGTAACAGCATCAATAATCATCGGAGTCATTCTCCTCTTCTTACTCGGAGCATTCCGAGGAGTCACCCTAAAACAATCAGCGGCCAAGTCAGCAATGAAAATGGTAGTCCTAGGAATTCTCGTAATCTTAGCGAGTAAAGTCCTCGGGTCCTACGTTCTGAAGCTCGTGACCCAATAATTAAGGGATGCCGCCGGCAAGAATCTTCGCCAACTTTGAAGAGTCAATATTGCCGCCGGAGACGATGCAGACAATTCTTCCAGACCCCGCCTTGCCCGTCATCGCTGCGGCCACCGATGCTGCTCCAGCGCCTTCTGCAACGATCCTGTTGCGCTCTACCAAGAGCTTGATGGCTGCGGCAATCTCCGAGAGAGAAACGACCAGTGGCAGAAGCAGATTTCTTGCTCGCTCCCACATCTCAGGGAGGACGCTCTTTCCACCGATACCATCGACGAAGCTAGGAATTCTCTTGATCTCTTGGGCTGAGCCAGCAGCGAAAGACGCGGACAATGGTGCTGCGGTTTCTGGCTCTACAGCAAAGACTCGAGTCTGAGGACTCTTCGCGCGGGTTGCTGACGAGATACCTACGGACAGTCCTCCACCTCCAAACGGTACGATAACCGACTCGACATCAGGCAGATCTTCGAGGACCTCTAGACCCGCGGTTCCGTTTCCTGCCATCATTCGAATATCTGCAAACGGGTGAATGAACACCGAGCCGTCGAGGGGAGGATACCGATGAGTCACGACGACCTTCCAGACATCGTCAAACGAGACTTGGATGATCTTTGCGTCGAACCTTCTGATTGCTTCTAGCTTCGTCTCCGGAGCATTGTCTGGGACGATTACTGTGCATGGAATCTTGTTTTGACGGGCTTGCCAGGCGAGTGCTTGGGCCATGTTTCCAGCGCTACAGGTGTAAACTCCTCGTTTCTTTGCGTCTGGACCAGCGAGGGCAATCGCGTTGCTCGCCCCTCGGACCTTGAAGGATCCCGTGGGCTGAAGATTCTCTAGCTTCAGAAAGATATCTGCTGGCGCATCGTCAACATTCAAGCGGACGAGGGGAGTTCGTAGAACTGTGTCCTTGATCCGTTCTCTGGCCTCTTCGATAAGTTTCAGGGGTATCGGGCCGGGAATCTCTGAGCTTGAAACGGCCTTTTCCAGCATGAGTGGTCAGCAATCCGGTGTTATCCCTCAACTCTTAAACATCAAAGATACAATGGCGACTTGCCGATTCGCATGAAGAAAGAGGCTGTGAAAACGGGACCGGCGCCGCTTGGTCTTCCGTTCTCGCCTGCACTCAGGTTTGGAGAATTATTGTTTGTTTCAGGACAGGGGCCAATCGACAAAAACGGGAAAGTGATTCCCGGAGATATTAGGGTCCAGACGAAGGCTACTCTGGAGAACTTCAAGAGAATCATGGAGGCATCAGGGTCCGATATGGACTGTGTCCTCAAGACAACAGTCTACCTCAAGGATCTAGCAGAGTATCCCGAGATGAACGAGGTCTACTCCAGTTTCTTCAGTGATCCGAAGCCCGCGAGGACAACTGTCCAGGCTGGCGACCTGCTGTTCGGGATGAAGGTGGAGGTTCAGGGCATAGCTTATGTCCCAGAGAAGCGGAAGAAGTAACAATTAGCCGTGGTTTTCAGAGGAGTGGTTTCTGAAGGACCGCAAACACCAGTTTCTCTATCTTACTACTGAAGGCTGGAAGACTAAGGCACCTCACAGAATAGAAATCTGGTACATCCGACATCAGGGACGATTCTACCTCGTCTCGCAATACCGTGATGAGGCGCATTGGGTTCGGAACATCAAGAACCATCCCGGAATCTCGTTCGAAGTGGACAGCGACAAGTACGTGGGTCTGGGCAGGACCATCAATCCGGATGATGAGCCCGAACTGGCTAAGAAGGTGTCGGAGCTGATGAATGCAAAGTACCAATGGAGCGATGGACTCATTGTGGAGCTTCGACCCGAACCCGGAGTCGTGCAGAAATAGCTCTTCCAGGTCTCCTTTAGACAGGGACCACATCCCTCTTTTGTCCACTGAACCACGATGGCAGAGTTTATTCTTATATCGAACATCTGCGGGTTTTCTAGATGATCGTATTGACGGTTTCTAGCCAGGTCATTTCTGACAAAAGTGTGGAGGTTATCGATTTTCAACGGTTCAAGGGACTGCCGGATGACGGGGCGGTTGAAGCTCTCGTGAAAGAGTTGGGAGTTGTCTATGTGACCGCGCTCACTAGGGACGGATGTTCAGGTTGTATGGAACAGAAGCCACTGTTTCGGGACCTTGCGGAAAGAATGAACTCGGATCTTGGCGGACTGGTGCATTTCGCGAACGTTCATGTTAGTTATACGGAGGACGATCGGTTAGAGTCCTGGGAGAGCAAGAGAGTGTTTCGACATGCTGCTTATCCAACTTACTTGGTGCATGTGAGATCGAAGAAGGGTGTTCTGGAGGTTTACAGGGCAGTGTACCCGACGATGGAGGAATTGGAGAAACAGACGCGGGAGTCGCTGGACTTGGCGAAGTTCTACAAGGACGAAGTCTAGGAGAAACTGGAAAACATCTAACTCGTTGTGGCTTCGAGATCGTACAGTCCTGCGAGAACGTCTTGAATGCCATGGTGATCGAATAACCGGAAGAATCCACCTAGGACGAGGAATAGGCCGCCGAGCTGTAGGCTGAGGACTGCTCGCTGGTAGCCGAGTATCCGGGCACCTAGGAGGAGCGACGAGAGCGTTAGGGCGAAGCCGAGGAAGGCGACTATCTTGGTCTTGAGCATGCGGGCACTACAGCATCAATCACAAGATATGGAGTGGAAGATGCGGCTATAATGCTGACCCAACCTTATCACGGAACAATAGTAAGAACAAAGTACTCGGAAGGCACTTGTGCGTCGTGAGATGCTTGGCTAATACCCCCTTTTTTGGAGAAGTGACTCGCTGTCTGGCATTGATTCTGGGCGAGTCTCTGTATTCAAGGGGAAATCCATGCTTGGATCTTAAGGCGAAACTCGCCATTATTTCAGCCAAACCCGAACGATTCTCAGGCGAGAGTTTGGAGGGGTCCTAGAATCGCGATCAGGGCTGATAATGGGCGATTTCCTGGATCAGAGGTTTCCCTTCAACCACTCTTGCGTCGCGGGACATTCAACACGATCTGGGTCATTTTTTCCATGACCCATTTCTTGTCTGAACCAGACTTGCGTTTGTTTCTTTGAGACGGGCATGTTATCGGCCTGTTTTGCCTTTTTCGATCCCCGCGGATTCCCCTAGGGATAAGCGTGGAAGATCATGTTCTAGAAATCGTGGGCTCAGATTCGGAATCAGGGGTTAAAATGGGTGATATCCGGGGTCGTATGCGATAGAATATGCTCTAGTCTTAAACGGCCAACACTCCCGGCATGAATTAGCATGCCGAAACCCGTGCTGACAGTCGAGCTGAAAGAATTGAATGACCGAGCGAGCGAAGCAACCCAGTTCCTGAAATCGAAGGTCGAGGGCAAAATGAGAACCAAGGGCACGCAGCTCCAGATCGAGGGGGCAAAGACCAAACAGGTCAAACTACTACTACACAAGTTCCTCCACCACCAAGGCCTAAACCACTACAGAGTCCTAAGCCAGAGCGGAGTCCTGGAAATTACACCGCCGGAGAAGCATGAAGCGCGCCCACCGGAACGTGAAGGCTCCCCGCCAACTGCAGCTCAAACGACCCCGTACTATTTCCCGCAAGCGCCAGTTCTGGCGCCAGAGAAAAAGAAGAAGGCCAAGCCCAAACATAAGCACGAGTAAGGCTAGTAGCCTTAGTTGCCCTTTGAGGTCTCGCCTGGTTTCAAGGGACCCACAATCTCCACGACATAACCCTCAGCGTCTTTGAACCCAGCTGAACGTGTCCCCCAGGGCCGGTTCGCAGGAGGATCGTCGAACTTCACGCCTTTAGACTTGAGAGATGAGTAGACTTCATCGACATCGTTCACCTCCAAGTGTACTTCGACAGTTGAGCGGGAGAGCGGCGGGGCTTTGGTGAGCCGGTGGAAAGCGAGCCGGGACCCCTTAGTGTCGAACATAATGAAGTTCTCATTCTCCTGGGTAACCGGAAGACCGAGAGTTTCCTTGTAGAGAGCCTTGACCTGATCGAAATGAACTGCCCAAAGGGTCACATAGGATAGCTTGCTCAGCCTCATGGGGTATTCGAAAACTACCACGTCAGATCGCGATTATTAGCCTATTCCAGAGCGACCAGTAACTTGTCCCATAGGATCTTGGGAGTAAAACCGCCTAGTAATCCTGCGCTGCAGGAATATGGATATCTCTCCTCATAGAGAGAATCACGATTCTCCTCTCTTGAGTTGTCGAGGTTGAAGATGCTGCAAAGATAGAGGACTCGGAACATGACTCTATTAGGAGCGGCGGCGATAGTAGGCGGTATTATTTTGACAAAGTTCATGATGTCGCTTCGCGACGAGAACTATCGCGTCTTAACAGGCGCTGCAATAGACCGAGGAATTTCCGTGCAAGAACTTCTCCGAGCCGTGATTATCCCAGACTGGGTAAAGGAGACCCCCCGAGGAATAGTTGCCGACAGCTGGCCATCTATCAGACCGCGTCGCTGACACAAAGCTACAACTCCCATCTAGACCGATAATGGCCATTTTATTAGGGACGACTACGAACGCGCCAGCGCGAGCAAATATGGCGAAACAAGTAACTTGCGACTGCGGCTTCATGCTCCGGACCCCATCTGACGATGAGCTAGTGAAACATGTCCAACTTCACGCAAAAGACACCCATAGCATGGATCTTACTCCAGAACAGGCCCTAGCACGGGCCGTCTCCGTGGAAGCAACAATACAGGCCTAACCGTATAGAGACCCGTTCGGAAACTCCCTCCTTTATTTCGCGCGTCCAGCGTGCGACCCGATCGCCAACACATCCTAACAACCAGAAGATTCTGAACTCGGCCTCCATAACCTAATCGGACAAACGCTCTGGTCCGGGAACGATTTTCTTATCAGCGAGAATCGGCAAACGTAGTTCCGGGGCCTAAGATATGGAGGACAGTGAAATGTTTCTCGGCGGGTTCGCGGGCGGCTTCCTCGCAAGAGGCCTAACCCACATCGGATATGGAATTTATTTCACAACGAGCAGACTAATTGGCGTAGACCTCGGCGCAAATGGTGGTGGAGCCTTAGGTGGCACGTTGGCTGGCTTTATCCAAGGCGAGCTGATGCCAAAACTCTCCTCAGAAGAGAGCGCCAAGACGATAACCGATCTCGAACGGATGAGAGAGTTCGAGATAGAAAAGGACCAGATAAGCCGAATAGAGCTCAAGAAACCAGGCCTACTGGGAACTGGACACATAGTAATTACGCCGAAGGAAGGAAAACCGGAGAAGACTATTCTCCGGCACCGGATAGCCTATGATAGACTGATGACGCTCACACGAACTTTCAGCCCTGAAATAGTTAGCTCGTTTTAGAAGATTTGTTCGACGCAACGGATTGTTGAGAACTCCTCGTAAGTCTTAAAAAAGCGCCCTACTCGTTGGAATCAACAGGCGCGTGAGTGGGGCCTCCCACCCGTTGCGCCTCGAACAAATCCCGGAGTGGGGAGGCAAAAAATGGAAACTCGACCAAGAATCAGCCAGAATTTTCTAACGACAACAGAGCTAGCCCTGACGTCGACTCTTGCCGCGGTCTATGTCGTTTCTACATTCTTCCCACTGACACCCTTCATCGGCGGCCCCTCATTCATCACTCTGGAAATCGTGATGCTGCCCGTCATAGCTGCAGTTCTGAGACCCATCTTAGCGATGGTCACTGTCCTCGTAGGAAGCCTCGGGATGGCGCTAGGTCAACCTAGCTTCTACCAGACTTTCGGACTGCCAGGGCTCTTGGTCCCGATACTTGCAGTCGTTTTGGGCAGCATCGCTTTCCACTATGAATGGGGACCCATCACCCCTTGGGCATACGTACTAGCTGGCGCCATCTACTACATCCTGTTCTCGAAAGGAGGTACACTTTTCTGGCTTGCGCCCTACATTCTTGTGATAGTCTCGCTACCTGCCGTGTTGAAAACCAGAGAGCCATATCGAATTGGACTACTCGCTCTTTACACAGCAATGTCCGAGCAAGTCACTATGAACATCCTCAGCATATCTCTCCTCAACTTTCCAGGACCCATTTGGGCAATCATTACGCCTTTCATGTTGACAGAGCGAACTGTGGCGACCCTGGGAGGCACGGCGATCATCGTCGCCCTTAAATCCCAACTCGGAACAAGACTCGAACTAGGACACGTCCTGAGGGAGGTGAAGTAGAAGGCATGTGCGTTACAGCAGTAGTGAAGTGTTGGCACTGTGGAGAATGGTTCGCTAAGCAGGCTAACCGTGGTGAGTTCGAGAACTGCCCGTTTTGTGGTAAGGGCTTCGAACAACTCGGCGTTGAGGCACAACGGGCTGTGAAAGCAACCCTTGCCCCATTCTTCGAAGTGCCACAGCCCAAAGAGAGACCCCTCACCGCGTAGAAGGAACGTTTCGGGTCCAATCCGAGGCCTCTTTCCGAGAGGCCTCATTCCTAATTTGTCTCAGTTGAAAACCAACACTAGGCGAGTTTCACCTGTTTCCCCTCAGCCGGCTTGAGATCAGATAGCCTGACTCCAACAAGCCTCATCTTCCTTCTGTCCTTCTCGAACTCTCTGAACAGCAATATGACATATTCTCGAATGACTCCCAAGTCGTCTACATACCCGGTATGGGTTTTTTCGCGAGTAAACGTCACAAACCCTTCGAACCGCACCTTGATCCCGACAGTACGGTACCACAAGCCTTCGCCCAAGAGCCTGTCGTGAACCTCGTGACTTAGAGAGTCTAGAGCGTCTCGGGCCATGGTCTTGTTTTGAATGTCCTTCTCGAATGTTTGTTCCACACTAATTGATTTTCGTAGTCCTCTCGCTTCCACAGGTGTCTCCTCGATCCCGTTGGCGATTGCCCAGAGCCATACCCCGCCTTTTCCAAACCAGTCTGTGAGCTTTTTCGCCTCTACTTCGCGTAATTGACCAATAGTCTCGATTCCCTTGTTTTGGAGAAATTCGGTTGTTTTCTTGCCTACTCCGCTGATCTTATTGACTGGTAACGGTTCGAGAAATTTGTCGACCTCTTCTGGTCGAACAAGGGTAAGCCCGTCTGGTTTCTGCATGTCCGAGGCCATCTTAGAGATCGACTTACTGGGGGAGATCCCAACGCTGACCGTGAGGCCCTCTCGCTCCCTCAGAGTCTCTTTGAGATCTGAAGCTAGAACTTTCGCATCACTGTAGCTTTTGCATCTCTTGCTCACATCCATGAAAGCCTCGTCAATGCTGGTCTGTTCGAAAATATCCGCGAAGCCCCCCATGATATCCATGACTCTTCGAGAGGTTTCACCGTAGAGCTCGAAGTCGGCCACGACGTAATTCCCCAAGGGGGAGGGGCAGAGCTTCCATGCTTGACTGATGGGCATACCAGATCGTACTCCAAGTTTCCTCGCTTCGTATGAACACGAGGTGACTACCCCACGAGCTCTTCCGTTTTTAGGGTCAGTGCCCACCACGATCAATGGCTTGCCGTTCAATGAAGGGTCACGGTGGATCTCGCAGGAGGGATAGAAAGCGTCCAGGTCACAGTGCAGTATGATCCTGGCACGAGTGCTAGAAGACATTTTCTAAGGTTCGTAGTTGTAAGCGAAGCCCCGATACCTTGCCGGCTCTAAGGCGCCCGAGTCAGTGTCCACTTTTAGGCCTAAGTCTTCGAGGAATTTTGCACCCAAGACTGGCTGAGCGCCTTCGAAGGTGACGGCGAGGGTTACATCTTCTCGTCCCTGAGCGGAGATGACGACCGAATAGACCTGAGCTTCCAAGGAATCTCCCTGTTGAAGTTCGATCCTTGTTTTCAAGTCCTCAGGGTATGCCCCTATATCGAAGAGAACTTCGCGGGGCAGAATCGCAAAGAAAGTGGAGGTGTCAATTTGAATTCTTTCCATATCCCTCTTTCCCTTTTCGCCTTTGACCAGCGCCCTGGTGAACGAAGTGGACACGGCTTGAACCAACAATAGAATGGGGGTTCCTGGCAAATAAGGCTCAGAGCAACACGTGGTGGTGTGTTGATACGTTGAAATCGAGTCGTGCAGACATGGGTTTTACGATTCGAGTTCGAGTGTGCGACCAAATCCTATTCAGACAGATCGGTTCACTTGTCGACGAAGCGTCCTACGTAGCCGTAAGCCTCGGGAATATTCATTTCTTGAAGGGTTGAATGGCGGCAATATCCATCGACAAGTAGCTTCTGTTCACGCAGGAGGACTATTGGCCAGATAGCCATTCCACCTGTCTCCAACGCCTTGCGAAGCTCCAATCGACGTTCTTTCAATCGCTCCATGAACTTTCGACCAGTCTTGAGGTCTGCGGAGTTCAGGATCAAAGGATTCATCCGGACCTCATCCACGCCAACAATTTCTAACTTCCATCTCCGCTTCGGTAGAGAGTTGAGCAAAGCGTCCTGTCGGGGATCTTCGCCCATGCTCTCGAAATCTGCGTCCAGCTCTTTCCGTACCTCGGTGTTGACGAAATCGTGGATGTCATCTGAATCCTCAAGCATTCGATATTCGATACCGTGAAGCCGACGTATCGATGTTCTGTTATCCCAGGCAGAGCGTCTTATTGTGTTCCCGACTCGCGAACGATCGTTCATCGCGTGTCGCCTTTCAGGTTATCCGCATCTGACTCTTAAGATTCGCTCTTAGAAATTGGCATAATCGCCTGACCTAGGAACAGTTTCGATTATCTCAACAAGAAATTGACAATTAATCCTTTTACGGTAGCCGGTAGTCGAAGGCTCGCTGTGCAAGTTCTAGAGAACAGGCCCAACCATGTTTATGCGAAGAGAATAGAGGAAGAATACAACCGGCAGTACGCGATAGCCTCGGAGGCCCGGTCGAAAGGACTCGACCCTTCATGGAAGGTTGAATCACAGACGACCTATGATCTGGCTGAGCGAGTTGAGAAATCGGTTGGACCAGTCGGGGTTGCGGCTAGAATCCGAGAGCTGAGTAAACTAATCTCGCGCGAAGAAACAGCGCTGAAAATTAGCGAGGACATTGTTCTGGGCCATTTCGGGAGTCTTGAGCCCGAGGATGCTGCTGAGCAAGCGATTCGTACGGCGCTAGCAGTGTTGGATGAGGCGGTAACCGTGGCCCCGATACAGGGAATCCACGATGTCAAGATCCGAACAAACGTGGATGGATCAAAGCACCTAGCGGTATACTTCGCTGGCCCGATGCGGTCGGCCGGTGGGACAGAGATGGGTTTGACGATGATTGTTGCCGATTACGTCCGTCGGCAATTGAACATTCCCCCGTATCACGCGTCGGAACAGGAAGCGATGAGATTCGTCGAAGAACTACGCCTCTACGAGAGATCCATTGCCCGTTTCCAATACCGGAACCCGGACAGCGTACTCAAAGATGCGATTATGCGCCTTACCGTTGAGCCGAATGGAGTGGAAACAGACCCTATCGAGGTAGCGGTCAACCGCAATCTCATGCGGATAGAGACAAACAGAGTCAGGGGAGGAGCTTTACGAGTCGTAAATGATGGGTTGCTCGGACGATCAACCAAGGTTCTGAAGATCGTTGAGAAGCTAGGCCTGGAAGGCTGGGGGTGGCTGGCTATGATGAAGACCTCGTCATCAGAGGGAGAAGAGGCGAAAGAGTTCATGTTCATGGAGGATGTCGTTGGCGGGCGTCCGATCTTCGCGTTCCCCGGAGCAGCTGGGGGTTTCAGAATACGATATGGCCGCTCGCGAAACACTGGCATGGCATCGGTCGGTGTTCACCCGGCTACCATGGAAATTCTGGGTGGATTTCTTGCGGTAGGTGTCCAGATGAGACTGGAAAGGCCAGGGAAGGCTGGGATCGTCAATGCGGTCGACAGCATCGAGCCTCCTGTCGTGAAGCTCATCGATGGCTCTGTGATGAGGGTAGACTCGCCTCAAGAAGCAAAGGCACTGCGAGACAAGATTCAGAAGATACTGTTTCTCGGCGACCTGATGGTAGGATACGGGGAATTTCTCGAAAACAATCGAGCGCTTGTCCCGTCGGGGTTTGTCGAGTCGTGGTGGGCGCAGTTGCTGGAGGAGAGGCTCCGCGACCCGGAAAACAGCAACAAAGCGCAACAATTGCTGAATATCTCACCGGAACGATTGCGGGAATTCGTTAACAACCCGTTCTCGGTCAAACCGCGAGCCAGCGAGGCAATTGGATTATCCCAGAGACTCGGAATTCCTCTACACCCAGCCTACACCCACTTCTGGAGCCTCGTGACGATCCAAGACGTACACTATCTCCGCGAGAAACTCATCCACTACCTTGACGATTCTTGCGTTCTGCCCTACGATGAGAAGTTGAAGGACATTCTTGAACAGGCTCGAATGCCGCATAAGATGGTTGCGGGTGCCATCCAGCTCCGAGATGATGATGCTCTGGTTCTTCGGACGATTCTGAATCTCGAAGTTCCATCAAGTCAGGTCAAGGGACAAAGCTCGCTGGAAGCTCTGAGCTTGCTAGCAGGATTTCCAATAAAGAACAAGGCGCCGATCTTTGTCGGGGCACGCATGGGACGCCCAGAAAAGGCGAAGGAGAGGATCATGACTCCACGGGTCCACGGGCTATTTCCAACGGGTCAAGCCGGTGGCCCACGCCGTGACTTGATAGAGGCATCGAGGAAATCCGTGGTAGCGTTGGACCTAGTGGATCGATCATGTCCGCAATGCGGTCGCTGGGAATCGAAACTCAGGTGTCCAGTCTGTGGACGAGAGACGAAGATGAGTACGAACTGTTCCAAGTGTGGCCAAACATCGCACGATTTGTCATCCACTTGCAATGGTTCCCTCGTCGCCTACCGGAGCGTCAACGTAAACCTCGTCGAGATGCTGGAGGAGGCAGTTGGGAGGCTCAAGCTGGGAAAAATGGAAGGGTCGGTTAAAGGAGTGAAAGGTTTGATCAACAAGACCCGAATGCCCGAGCCCTTAGAGAAGGCATTGTTACGAGCAAAATCAGATGTCTCCGTGTTCAAAGACGGGACCCTGCGGTTTGACGCGTCGAACGCTGTACTAACCCAGTTCAGACCCGGGGAAATTGGGCTGAGCCTAGAGAAGGCCCGCGAGATAGGGTACACGAAGGACATGGATGGACGCGAGCTCTCGGATCCGAGACAGTTGTGCGCTTTGGAGATACAGGATCTTGTCGTCTCGGAAGCTTGCGGCGAGTACCTGTTGAAAGTAACCAAGTTCCTAGACGACCTGCTCGCCTCCTACTACGGAATGGCCAAGCTCTACAAGGCATCGAAAAGAGAAGACCTAATCGGACATCTGGTCGTCGGGTTATCGCCTCATACATCCGTCGGTGCGGTGGGAAGACTCGTCGGATTCACCAAAGCGAGCGTTTGTTATGCCCACCCGTTATACCATGCTGCAAAAAGGCGAGACTGCGACGGAGACGAGGATTCAGTATCGCTATTGCTTGATGTACTATTGAACTTCTCCAGAGAATACCTTCCAGATAGGATTGGGGGTTTGATGGACGCCCCCTTGCTTCTTGCACCTCTACTAAACGCGACCGAGGTTGCACGGCAAGCATTCAACATCGAAATCGTCACTACCTTCCCTCCCTCGTTCTATGACAAAACACTACTGGGAGTGAATCCCAAGGAGATCGAGGATCTTGTCCCAACTCTCAACAACGCACGAGAATCGTCGTCAGACAACTGGAACATCGGATTTACACACCCAACAGAAGATCTAGACCGGGCTCGACTGATTAGCGCGTACAAGGAACTACCGACAATGCTTGACAAAGTCAAGGAGCAACTAGATCTTGCAGACAAGATTGTCGCAGTGAAAGGAGAAGAGGTTGCAAGGAAAGTCCTGGGGACCCACATCCTGCGAGATTTGGTTGGTAACCTGCGAACGTTCACGTCACAGAGGTCGAGATGCTCAAAGTGCAACTGGAAACCGCGCCGAGCACCATTGAAAGGAATCTGCGTCAAATGCGGAGGCAAGTTGGGACCTACCGTATTCAAAGCAGGCGTCGAGAAATACCTCCAAGTGGCCTTTGACATGGTCAAACGGTACAATGTCGGCGAATACTACCGACAGAGACTTGACCTGATCAAAGTTGAACTGGACGAGACGTTCAGGCCAATTGAGACGGACAGGACGCAGACAAAGCTCTTGGTGGGAGATTTCGCCTAGAAAGGGCGACAAGCGTGACACCGCCTTACCATCCACGAGCCTACATTTCCGGAATGAGAAACGTCAACCGAGGACTAGCGTCCAGATCCAAAATCATCGAAGCCATGGAGAAGGGAAAAACACGAGTCATCGAAATTAGCGAGAAAGCTGGTCTCACTGAGAGCTGCGTGAGCCATCACCTGAAGCTTCTTCTCAAGCAAAGAGTCGTCTCTTCCACGGCTGTTGGACGGGGAAACAGGTGGACCCTGACAAAGTACGGACAGGAAAAACTAGGCTGAACGCAGGGCTAGTGAATAGGCCTGCAAAAAGGGGATATTCGGCGAAGTGGCTCCCGAGGGTTAATCGTCGCCTTGGTCGTTCTCGTTCTCGCTCTCGTGCTCGTGTACTAGCTGGCCCCTGATCTCACCGCCCGGGTTCGCTGTGGTGTGGACGTTGACGTAGGTGTTGCCCGCGAGGAGAGCTTTGACGAAGTCGTTCCAGCTGGTAATCGATGGGCTGGCTTGGGTGTTGAGGTCTGCGGCTGTCCGGGTTCCTTCAGCGAGGGTCTGGCAACCGTGTGGCGATGAGAAGAGGACGCCATGGATGAAGGGAATGATGACCGGCCCATTCGTCCCTGCCGCGCCAACATGAATGTGCGAGGCGGTAACGTTGATGATGTCGCATACTATCACTCGAAACGATATTGCGGTGCCATTGTCAATGAGCCTAACCGTCGCCATTCCAAACGCGTCAGTGGTTACCGGCCCTACTTGCTGGCTCCCAGTAAGGTCGATGTGGAATGTAGCCTCATGGATTTCACTGTGTTCGTCTGACGTTTCATGCCCTTGGTGTTCGGCAAGTGCTGGAGCTACTTGGACCGTGACTACAAAGATCGCTAGAGAGACGAGAAGAGCAATCGACAACATTTTTTTCAAACTAAAACCTCCGTGGCTCTCGTATCTTTCTGCATCAGGATTTATTATTTTCTAGAAATGAGATTCCAAGACAGCCGCGGATAGAGAGAGATGTTCATAGAATCCTCGGATTAAGCCCCTCTCTCGGGCCGATGGACTATAGATTACTAGGCTGGCGCTGTGGAAGCTGTTCCCTTCTGGATCTTCACTGTGACAGAGAGGGCTCGGTCGTCTGCATTCTCCACGACGAAGAACCATTTTCCCTTCGAGGGTGGCGTAAACTCCAGTTTCGCGTTTTCAACGCCTTCCTCACCAGTCTCGCTCCAGAATTCTTCGCCCTGGTCTAGGTTGTCTAGATTGTCTTCATCAAGGAGATAGATGTTGACGAGCCCTGACGCCGTGACCTCGCCTGAGAAATCCTCTGCGGCGTATAGTTCAACGTCGTACTCTGCGTAGTCGCCCTTGGCAATTGTCGGGTTGAAATCGGGTCCCGGCTGTACAGCCGGGTGTCTTGGCGTGGGCGCGACATTTCGCACACCAGAATTGGCCGCGGTGATTGTAGAAGGGGTCAGCTTAGGGCCAACTTTCGGTCCCAGTGATCTGACAGGTTCCGGCTTCGGCGATGGTCTTTGATCGATTTTTGTCGACGATTGATGGTTTGGAGTAGCGTGTTTCTCAGGAGGCCCGTGTTGTGGACTCTTAGTCTCAATCTGTGAGTGACGGGTTGTCGCGGGAATCTTCGAAGCTGGGTGTGAAGTCATAGATCCTCTGGGCGGGGTGATGCTGGCCAGCAACGGAAATACAAGGGAGACCAGTATCAGCACTCCCGCGATGGGCCATGACAGCGCCTGGAGAAAAGCGGCTACAGTCGCAATTATCGCGGCTACGTTGCCGAGAAGTAGCAGAGGTCTGGACGACATCGCATCAACTACTGATAATGTCGGGGAGATCGACTCTGCTAGCAGAAAACAGAATTGTAACCGGGAGACCACGAGAGGAGGGTTATGCCGTCGTCTTAGGGCAGCCCGCTTCAGAGGTATACATCCCCTGCGGCAAGCGTACGAAGACTCAGAACCTATTATTTTGCCGACACCCATCCTATTCTGGTGTACCCTTTTTCCAAGCATTCTCTTTCATGGCGGCCCTATGATGGTCGATTTTCCAGCGCCCCGCCCTTCGCGGACCATCATTGGTCACTTCCAAGACCCTAAGCGTTCATCAAAATATCATTTCCACGAAAAAAAGTAAGATCAAGTCTTCATTTGTACACATGCAATTTTTACGCAACGACGGCCATTTATGAGCCTGGGAAACCTAGAGTCTTGAGCCAACAGTTCGATGAGGGAGAGAGAAGGCCACACATACACACCGAGACCGTTGCCCAACCGTGCAGATTCTGCGGAAAACCAACCACCAACAAGTACGCGAAGATTCCCATCTGTCCCGAATGTGCCAGGACCAAACGACTCAACTAATTCTCTGGCCTCGAGGCCACAGGCGTTGCCCGCTCCATGCTAGCTATTGATTCTCTGAACCTAATCGGTCTCTCGCCTGTTTCATGGTCCGATATCGTGCCAGAAAGGACAGGGCGATAGCAGGAACCAGAACCAGGCTGACGAGGATCAGGATTGAACCCACTGTAGTACCGACGGAGGTCCCTATGGACTGATTGCCTAGGTTACCCGGCTGAGTTGGCTGAGCTGAGAAAGTCCCCCTAAAATTGGATCCGGAAGTAGTCGAAGTCTGAGTTGACGATGTGAGAATCCCGGGAAGAATGACGAGCCCCAGACCAATCAGTACGCCCAGCGTCAAGCTGATTCCAGCTCTGGTTTTTCTACCGAGTTTCAATGTCGAGCGCTCTCCTCCGCCGTTTCCATGATACTCATGGGCCTTGGCTCCGCATAATCCCACAGGTTAGAACAGCCCGATCCGTTATCAGAACGGCCTCAACCTCCACGCTCGCCAGGTCTCGCTCCAAGAGACCGCAACTGCTGATATGCCCAAGACGAATGCCATGATATTGTGCGTGGAGAAATCTGGCCGGTAGATGACCGGGTAGAGTGCGAGCATTACAGTGAACATGGTCGAGTAGAACAAGTATCGTGGGAGCATGAATCCCAAGACTCCGACAAAGTTCTGTAAGACTCCAACCTTCACTAGCTCGATCAGATGATATTCGCCGGTCGAGTCCTTATCCAATAGGCCCAGATCCCTCAACTTCTCTAGATGATGCAAAGCGACACTCGGACTGCTCAACCCCAAGGCTCTCTGGACGGGTCTGACGCCGATAGCATGTTTCTTTGATCCGAGAATGTGCCAGTAGACACGCAAAGTCACGCCCTTCAACTCGGACTCGATAACTTTCTCCCGTTCCTCTGCCAAAGCGTACTCAATCTCCAGATCGTGAGGGAACTCCTTGGTTCAATACAAGCTTACCCATCAACAACGAGGGCGTTCGGATTTCCGAACACCACGTTCTAAACACTGGGATTAAGCCAACGAGCCACCCTACCATATGACGAACAAGTATGATACTTCGCAGAGCAACAGTGGCATACCTACTCATCCTCAGCAGCCTTACCTTCATCCCAGTCTCAGTCTACCTCACAACCCCGA